>Ga0114918_10000120_pt1 | contig 62470 bp, 58 predicted proteins | sample LantaG_FD_87015 | JGI IMG/M metagenome (GOLD analysis project Ga0114918, IMG submission 87015) | Deep subsurface microbial communities from Baltic Sea to uncover new lineages of life (NeLLi) - Landsort_02402 metaG | ecosystem: Environmental > Aquatic > Marine > Oceanic > Sediment | place... | reverse complement strand
TTGCTGGGGGTTTCATAGACCCCGATGATAAGCCTTTCAAAGAGCCTGGCGGCCCTGGTGGCAATATCAATATGCCCGTTGGTTATTGGGTCAAAGCTGCCCGGGTAAATAGCAACAGTCAAGACTTAGCCTCCTTCCGGTACACTGCAATACAGCTGTCACCGTGGCGACGGTGTTTAGTGAGATTCAGGGTACCATAGGTTGGATTTAACTGGAGGTGAGGGGAGTGGGTTACCACCACGACAGAGTTTGCCCCGATGAGCCTGGAGGTTGCCAGTTGTGATACCAGATTACCTATCGACGGGTCAGAGTAAGGAGGGTCCATCAGTATTATACTATACTCCTTATTAAGAAAGGAAAGAGCCTTGCCCGCATTGCAGCAATAGATATGAGCGCTGGCGGCAAGTTTTGTCTTTTCCAAATTCTGCTTAATTATAGCACAACACCGTGGTTCGCGGTCAACAAAGTCGACCCAGCCGGCGCCGCGGCTTAGTGCCTCAATACCCAGAGCCCCGCTGCCGGAGAATAAATCAAGCACCTGTGACCAGTCGTCGGTGGTGGTTTCAAGAATGGAAAAGATTGCTCCCCGCACCAGGTCTGTCGCCGGACGGGTGGGGGTTCCTTTTGGTACTTTGATCTGGTGTCCCTTTGCTTTGCCAGCAATAACTCGCATTCTGTCTATCGGTCGATTACTATTAGATACTGGATGGATAGTAGCTAATTTAATATGGTGTTGTCAAATATTTGGGTCAATTTCTGGTACTCATTCCTGTGCTGGTGGTGCCGGGTTCTGGCTATAAACTCCCTTGCCTGGGAATGTGGGTTGTGGTATATTTGTAGCAATCGTTGGTACATGCTTTTTGCAGGGAGGCTGGGGAGTTGCTGGCAGACTATGGTTATATTGGTTTATTTCTGGTAGTTGCCATTTTTTTTGCTGTTACCACCATTCTTCTCCCCGTCGCTCTCAGGTTTCTTAAGATTGTCCCCCGAAAGCCAAACCCGGCTAAGAGTTCTGCCTATGAGTGCGGCATGGAGACCATTGGCAGGACGTGGGTTCAGTTTAATTTCCGCTATTATTTCTATGCCCTCGTGTTCTTGGCCCTTGATGTGATGGTTGTCTTTCTCTATCCCGGGGCGGTTGAACTCAGGGGCCTGGGGTATTCTGGATTTGTTGGCATCCTCGTCTTTATTCTCATTATAGCTGTCGGTTATGTCTATGCCTGGAAGAAGGGGGTTCTGGAGTGGAAATAGAGGAGCGGGCGGGGCTGTATATTTATTCGGATACCCAGCTCGATAAAGAGGAGGGTGAGAGGATAGAGGCGCTGAAAGCCAGTTCCCAACAGCCTCTTCCTGACCCTGACCGCTGGCTGGACGAGGAACTCCGGCGCCATATCCTGTTAACTTCAGTTGACGCGGTGCTTAACTGGGCACGGCGCTCTTCATTGTGGCCGGTGGTTTGTTTCCCGGCTTGCTGCGCTTTTGAGTTTATCACCACCGCCGCCTCTCGTTTTGATATTTCCCGCTTTGGCATGGAAGTCATCCGCGGCTCACCGCGCCAGGCTGACTTGATGATTACCGCCGGGACGTTAACCTGGAAGATGGCGCCCCAGGTCAGGCGAATCTATGACCAGATGGCGGAGCCGAAATGGGTGATTGCGATGGGGGCATGTGCCATCAGCGGCGGTATTTTTGCCTCGTCATACAGTGTGGTCCCGGGATATAGCCGCATCATTCCGGTTGATGTCTATGTGCCTGGCTGCCCGCCGCGCCCCGAGGCCTTACTTTATGGCATAAGGTTGATGCAGGATAAGATAGCTAAAAGAAGCATTATTACCGAGGATTAGGTAATGACAGTAGCCCTTTCCGGCGGCGAAATAGCCGCCAGACTAGAGGAACGGTTCCCCGGGAGCGTTGTAGAGTCCGGTCAGGATAGCCTGCTGGTGAAGAGCGAGTCCCTGCGGGCGGTGGCTGGCTTCTTAAAGACGGCACCCGGCCTTGAGTTTGATTACCTTACCGCAATTACCGGTGTTGATTATTATGACTACTTCGAGGTAGTCTATCAGCTGACTTCAATAAGGCATAACCACAGCCTGGTGGTGAAGGCCCGGTGTTACGGTCGAGAAAATCCCGCACTGCCCTCAGTGGTCGGCCTGTGGAAGGGTGCCGATTTCCAGGAACGGGAGATTTATGACCTGATGGGAATCCGTTTTGAGGGACACCCTAACCTCAAGCGCGTTGTTCTCTGGGATGGGTTTACCGGACATCCCCTGCGCAAGGACTATCTGTAATGGTAATTAAAACCGAACCCTTTGTGGTCAATATCGGGCCGGCGCATCCCAGCACCCACGGGGTGTTCCGGATGCGGGCGACCCTTGACGGGGAAGTCGTTCTTGATATCGAGCCGGTCTTTGGATACCTGCACCGCGGTATCGAGAAGCTGGCGGAGGAGCGCACCTATACTCAAATTATTCCCCTTACCGATAGGCTGGATTACCTGGCTTCAATGAGTAATAATCTGGCTTATGTCCTGACAGTGGAGAAGCTGGCGGGAATCGCCGTCCCGGAGCGGGCGGAGTACCTGCGGGTGATAATGGCGGAACTGCAGCGCATCGCCAGCCACCTGATAGGTGTTGGTGCTTTCTTAAATGATTGCGGCGCCTTTATGACTCCCATCCTGTATATGATACGGGAAAGGGAAAAGATACTCGACCTGTTTGAGATGGTCTGTGGTCAGCGGCTTACCTATAACTATATGCGTATCGGCGGGGTAAGCCACGACATTCCTGAGGAGTTTCTACCTGCCCTCAAGAAATTTGTTGATAGGATGCCCGGCTTTATTGATGAATATGACCAGCTTCTTCAAGAGAATGAGATACTGCTGGCCCGGAGCAAGGGAGTGGGTATCCTTTCCCGGGAGCAGGCGATTAATATTTCCGCCAGCGGTCCGGTGCTGCGTGCCAGCGGGGTTAAGTGGGACATTCGTAAAGTGGACCCCTACTCCATTTACGACCGCTTTGGGTTTGAGATACCAACCGGCAGTGCCGGTGACTGTTATGACCGCTACCGGGTCAGGGTTGAAGAGATGCGGCAGAGTGTACGTATCTTGAAGCAGGCGGTGGAGAAGCTGCCTGCGGGGGGGGTGAGGAGTGAGGTATCTCATTTAGTCCGCCCGCCGGCGGGTGAAGCCTACGGGCATATTGAGGCGCCCAAGGGTGAACTGGGGTTCTATCTGGTGTCGGATAACTCTATTGCTCCCTACCGTTTCCACGTTCGGGCGCCGAGCCTGCTTAACCTGACTGCCCTCCGTGAGATGGTGGTCGGCTGGAAGGTGGCGGATGTTTTAGCCATCTTCGGCAGCATTGATATCTGTATGGGTGAGGTTGATAGATAGTGTCACTATTTGACCCGGGTCTTAATTTATCTGCTTACTATCCGGGGACCCTGCCCCCTGAGTGGCCCGGGGGATACTGGATTCACTGGGGGGTGTTTGTCGTCATTATCCTGGCTTTTGTGCTGCTGATGGCGATGGGATTTATCTGGCTTGAACGCAGGGAAGTGGGGCGTTTTCAGGCACGGCTGGGCCCCAACCGGGTCGGCCCCTTCGGTGTTTTGCAGCCGGTAGCCGATGCTATCAAGATACTAACTAAAGAGGACATTATCCCGGCTAAGGGGGATAAGCTGGTTTACTGGCTGGCGCCGGTGGTTGCCTTTGTCCCGGTGCTGATGGTCTTTGCGGTGGTGCCGTTTCAGGATGGAGCGCTGCTGGCCGACCTCAATATTGGCATCCTCTACGTGGTGGCAATTAGCTCGGTAAGCATCGTCGGGGTATTTATGGCGGGCTGGTCTTCCAATAACAAATACTCACTTTTAGGTGCAATGCGGGCTGTCTCGCAGCTGGTAAGCTATGAAATTCCGCTGGGGCTGTCTATTCTCGGCGTGGTGGTGCTTGCCGGCTCTCTATCACTGAACAGCATTGTGGAAGCGCAGCATATTCCCTTTATTTTGCTCCAGCCGCTGGGGTTTCTTATTTATATGGCGGCGGCGGCAGCGGAGATTAACCGTACTCCCTTTGACCTTCTGGAGGCTGACTCGGAGATTGTGGCGGGCTTTCATACGGAGTACTCCGGGATGAAGTTTGCCCTCTTTTACCTGGTGGAATATTGTGAAGTCCTGGCGGTCTCGGTGATAGTTACTACCCTTTTCCTGGCGGGCTGGAAGGGGCCGCTCCTGCCCCCCCTCCTCTGGTTTTTGATTAAGGTCTTCGGGGTGTTCACCGTTATCGTCTGGGTAAGGGCGACGGTGCCCCGTCTCAGGGTAGACCAGGTAATGGCATTTGCCTGGAAGTGCCTCTTGCCGCTGGCGCTAATAAATTTGCTTATCACCGGTATCCAGGTTCTGGTCTGGCCGGAGGTACTACCCTGGGCAGTGGTATTCTTGAACCTGGCGATAATGGTCGTATTAATATTGCTGTGGTCTAAATTCTTCAAGCTGGGAGGGGGACGGGTTGAAGTTTGAAAGATACGGGGCAGGTATCGCCAAAGGGATGCTGGTAACCTTAAAGCACCTGTTCCGCCACCCGGTAACCACTCAGTATCCCGAGGAGAGGCTCACCGTCTCACGGCGGACCCGGGGTAATGAGCTTATCTGGGATAGAGAGCGGTGCACCGGTTGTGCCACCTGTGCCAAGAGCTGCCCCCAGGGTGCTATCAGGATTGTAACCTCCCGGGGGGAGGAGAATGACTATATAGTTGAGGAGTTTAGAGTAGACAGCGGCTACTGTATCTTCTGCGGCCTGTGCGTGGAGTCCTGTCCCTATGAGGCATTGTTTATGGGTTATGGCTACGAGCGGGCCAGGTACCGGAGGCGGGAACTGGTGCTGAATAAGGAGGAACTACTTGTTTCAGAGAAGAAGCAGCCCAGCGGCTATGCCCGGCCTAAGGTTGAGGCAACCCTGCCCCCACAGACCCTCCTCCTGGATAGGAATGGGGTGAAGAAGTAATGGGTCTGGTTATTGCCTTCTGGGTACTGGCTGTCGTAGGGATAGCGGCCGCTTTAGCCGTCGTTCTGCTTCGTGATATTTTCCGGGCCGCCCTCTCGCTGGTCCTCTGTTTTCTGGCGACAGCGGGAATTTATGTTACCCTGAGCGCTGACTTTCTGGCGGCGGTGCAGGTTCTGATTTATGTTGGCGCGATATCAGTGCTGATTATTCTGGCTATCATGCTGACCAGAGAGGTTAAGCGAGGCAGCCCTTCGGGCAGGCTGCGGGTTCCGGCTTTAGTGGTGGCGATACTGTTTCTGGGAACAGTGGTCTTTGCCCTGGTAAATACCTCCTGGCAGATTAGTAGCGTCTCGCCCCTGGTGCCAACCACTGCCGCTATTGGCGGCAGTCTTTTTGGCGAGGGCGGTTTTATCTTGCCGGTGGAGATTGCGGCCGTCCTGTTGCTGGCTGCTGTCGTGGGGGCTATCGTTCTGGTGAGGGAGAAATAGGTTATGGCTATCGGCCTGGAGCATTACCTGGTACTGTCAGCCCTCCTGTTCTCTATCGGGCTGTACGGGGCTTTTGCGAAACGCAATGCCATCGCCATCCTGATGTCTATCGAGCTTATGCTCAATGCGGTGAATATTGCCATGGTCGCCTTCTCCCGCTACATTGTCCCGCTGATGCTCACGGGGCAGGTTTTTGCCATCTTTGTTATGGTGGTGGCGGCGGCTGAGGCAGCGGTAGGGCTGGCGATAGTAATCACTATCTACCGGGAGCGTGAGACGATAGATGCTACCAGGATTAATTTACTGAAGTGGTGATTTTAGGATGTGGGTAGAGGTTAAGAGGGTACCGAACTTGATGCTGGCAGAGATGTGGAAGGAGCTCTTCGAGGGGGAAGGGGTGCCGGCCCGTATCCTGCCGGTTTCAGGCCTGCCTGAAGGTCGAGAGCTTGATACCTATCGCGTCCTGGTGCCCAAAGATAGGGGGCATGTTATAGAGGAGATATTAAGGAAGCTCTAATGCCGCATGAATTAATCTGGCTTATATTTTTGCTGCCGCTTTTTTCATTCGCAGTAATATCTTTCTTTGTGAGACCCTTTATCAGGCGGGAGTCAAAGATTGCGGGTTATATTACTATTGCTGCTATCGCTGGTTCTTTAGTGCTGTCTATCTGGACACTGCAGGCAGTGATGGCGGCGCCCTCTCGTGAGCTGGTGGTACCTGATATTAGCTGGTTGGTTATCGAGGGTGGAGTTAGCATTCACCTGGGACTGATGGTGGACTCACTAACGGCGGTGATGCTTGTTGTCGTTACCATAGTCAGCCTGATGGTGCAGATTTATTCCCAGGGCTATATGGATGGTGACCCGGGTTATCACCGCTACTTTGCCTTTATGTCGCTGTTCACCGCCTCAATGCTGGGCCTGGTGCTGGCAGATAATTTACTTTTCCTGTTTGTTTTCTGGGAACTGGTGGGGTTATGTTCTTACCTGCTCATCGGTTTCTGGTTCCACCGCCCCCTGGCGGCCGATGCTGCCAAGAAAGCGTTTATTGTTACCCGCCTTGGTGATTTCGGCTTTCTGGCGGCTATCCTGGCACTTTATTATAATACCGGCACCTTTGATATTGCCGAGCTTCACGGCCTGGCGATAGCGGGAACCCTGGCGGGTACCACTCTTACCTGGGCAGCTATCGGTATCTTTAGCGGGGCTGTTGGCAAGTCAGCCCAGTTCCCCCTTCATGTATGGCTGCCCGACGCGATGGAGGGCCCGACCCCGGTCAGTGCTCTTATTCACTCCGCCACGATGGTGTCGGCCGGCGTCTTTCTTGTTGCCCGCACTTATCCCCTCTTTGCACATTCGGCGGAGGCGTTAGCCACGGTCGCCATCATCGGCGGTTTTACCGCTATCTTCGCCGCCACGATGGGGCTGGTGATGACTGATATCAAGCGGGTCCTGGCATATTCTACCATCAGCCAGCTGGGCTATATGATGCTGGGGCTGGGGACCGGGGGGGTGGCGGTTGGCATTTTCCACCTCTTTAACCATGCTTTCTTTAAGGCATTGCTGTTTCTCGGGGCGGGCAGTGTCAATCACGCCACCGGAACATTCGATATGCGCCGGATGGGGGGACTGCGTAAGGTAATGCCCTGGACCTATGCCACCTTTGTCATTGCTTCACTGAGTATCGCCGGCATCTGGCCTCTTTCCGGCTTCTGGAGTAAGGATGAGATTCTGGCCAGTTCTCTGGGGAGCCAGCCTGTCCTCTTTTATTTAGCCATGATAACCGTATTTATGACCGCCTTTTATATGTTCCGGGTAGTATTTATGACCTTTGGCGGGGAGTATCGTGGGGAGGGTAAGCCTCATGAATCGTCGTCGATAATGGTCACGCCAATGGTGGTTCTGGCGGCCCTGGCGATTGTGTCCGGGCTGTGGAATGTCGGTGGCGCCTTTGGTCAGTTTATGGGTCACGGTGAGGCACACGGCTTCCTGGAAGGCTTTTTCGGTGTTCTAACTCAGCCTCTACCCTGGATATCACTGATACTGGCTGGCTCGGGTGTTCTCCTGGCCTATGCCATGTACAGTGCTAAATGGCTGTCGCCGGAGCGGGTTGGCAGCCTGTTCAAACCGCTATATACCTTGTTCTACCGGAAGTACTGGTTTGACGAACTTTATGAGAATATTATCGTAAGGAATGCTTTGCTTAAGGGGCTTTTTGCTTCTCTTCAGTTCTTCGATAGTCGTGGTGTTGACGGGGCGGTAAATGGGGTGGCTGGTGGGGTTGTGGCGGCGGGTGGGGCTGTCAGACGAGCCCAGACGGGGCAGCTGCAGCTTTATGGTCTGGCTATTGGTATCGGCGTGGTGGCGATTGTTATCTGTTTATATCTCTTTGGTTGAGTATTTATCTTATATAGGAGCAGGGTTGGTTGGACTTTAATTTTATTTCGACCATAATCTTTCTCCCGGTGGTAGGGGCGATTTTGATTGCCTTTTTACCCCGTCTATCGCCGCGGGTGGTCAGGCGCCTCGCTGCCCTGTTTACCTTTGTGCCCTTCGTTTTATCTATCGTCCTCTTCTGTAATTTTAGCATGACACCGGGGATGGTGGGGGGAATCCAGTTTGAGGAAAAGCTGCTCTGGATTCCGGCCATTAATGCCCACTATCATGTCGGGGTTGACGGCTTGAGCCTGCCCCTGATGCTGCTGATGACCTTCCTTGGTTTCCTGGCGGTCCTCATCTCGTGGAAGGTTGACTTGAGGCCCCGGGAGTTCTTCGCCTGGCTGCTCTTACTGGAAACGAGCATCCTTGGCGTCTTTTGTTCCCTTGACCTGCTGCTATTTTTCCTCTTCTGGGAGATTGAGGTTATCCCGATGTATTTCCTTATCTCTATCTGGGGGACAGGCAGGAAGGAATACTCGGCCATGAAGTATGTGATTTATACCTTGTTCGGCAGCTCCATGATGCTGGCGGGCATCTTGAGCCTCTATTTTACTACCGGCAGCCTCAGTATGGTTGATATCGCCCAGGGGGGACTGGCGATGGTTCAGACGGTTATGCCGGCGGCCGCCATCTTCTTCCTCCTGCTCACCGGCTTTGCCATTAAGCTGCCTGTTTTCCCCTTTCATACCTGGCTGCCCGATGCTCATACCGATGCCCCGACTGCGGTCAGCGTGGTGCTGGCCGGGGCACTGCTTAAGATGGGCGGCTACGGAATGATTCGGGTATGTGTGAGTATCCTCCCTGAGGTTGCCCGGGCTTATGCCCCCATCCTGATAGTACTGGCAGTGGTTAGTGTGCTCTACGGGGCAGCCGTAACCTTGAGACAGACTGACTTAAAGCGTCTTATTGCGTACAGCAGTATCAGCCATATGGGGTATGTGCTGCTGGGTATCTTTGCCCTGGGTGGGGTGAGCCTGGTAGGGGCTACCCTGCAGATGTTCAGCCATGGTGTTATTACCGGGCTCCTGTTTGCTATGGCGGGGCTGGTCATGCACAACACCGGGGAGCGTGACCTGAGAAAGCTCGGCGGGCTGGCGCGGCAGATGCCGATTATCGCCGTTGTCTTCTCGGTGGCCGGTCTGGCGTCCCTGGGGCTGCCCACCACCAGCGGCTTTGCGGCCGAGTTTCTGGTTTATATCGGCAGCTACTCCAGCCCGGTCTTTGAGGGAATCAGACTTTGTACCATCCTTTGTGTCCTGGGTATTGTCGTTACCGCCGGCTATATACTGTGGATGCTGCAGCGGGTGTTCTACGGCCCGGTACGGGAGCAGTTCAGCGGGGTGGCCGATGCCGGTATTCTGGAGAGGGTATATATGTTTGCCTTCGTCGCCGTGATTATGCTGGTCGGCATCTACCCGGCAATCCTGACCGATGTTATTAAGACAGGCGTTATGCCGATAGTGGGCCTGTTAGGTGGATAAAAGGAGAGCCTTTTGAATTTCTGGCTGTTTGCACCGGAGATAAGCCTGGCGGTATTTGCCATTGTGGTAATCCTGCTTGACCTTGTTGTGCCGCGGAAGGGGCTGCTGGCACTGGTCAGCATTGCGGGCATCGCGGTAGCCGCCGGTTTCAGCGTGGTTATGTGGGGCATGAGTCCTCAGGCTATTTTCAGCAACATGCTGGCAGTGGATAGTTTCGCCCTGTTTTTCAAACTGCTGTTTCTGGGTATTGCCGCCCTGGTTATCCTTGCCTCCACTGACTATGTATCCAGGTTTGCCCGCTTCCAGGGTGAATACCATGCCCTGGTGCTGCTGTCCTGTCTGGGGATGATGCTGATGGCGGCCACAATGGAGCTAATCTCTATCTATGTTGCCCTGGAGTTGACCAGTATCTCCCTCTATATTCTGACTGGTTTTCTCAAAGACGCCAGGTCGGGTGAGGCCTCGCTGAAGTACCTGCTGCTCGGCGCCGTCGCCTCGGCGACGCTGCTCTACGGAATGGCCCTGGTCTTTGGCGTTACCGGTGAGACCCGCCTTGGTGAGATTGCGGTAGTTATCCAGGCGCTGGCGCCGGATGGTGTCCTGGCTAACCCCGCCCTTATTCTGGGTATCGTGTTACTGGTAGCCGGTTTTGGCTTTAAGATTGCCGCTGTCCCCTTCCATATGTGGGTGCCTGATGTTTATGAAGGAGCGCCGACGCCGGTTACCGCTTACCTCTCGGTAGGCAGTAAGGCCGCTGGCTTTGCCGTTGTTCTCAGGGTTTTTTACTCCGCCTTCGGGCTGCCGGGCTGGTTGAGCCTTGATTGGGGACTGGTCTTTGCGGTGCTGGCAGCTATCGGGATGACCCTGGGCAATGTTGCCGCCATCCCCCAGACCAATATCAAGCGGATGCTCGGTTATTCCAGCATCGCTCAGGCGGGCTACATTATGGTGGGGCTGGCTACGGTAGGTCTTTCTTCGGCTGCTGATGTCGCGGGTCGCAGCGGGCTTATCTTTTTCCTTACCAGTTACGCTTTTACCAACCTGGGGGCCTTTATTGCTATTATTGCTATCTCCAACAAGGTTGGTAGCGATCGGATTGGCGACTACTCGGGTATGGGCAGGCGCGCACCGCTCCTGGCTTTAGCCCTGAGCCTCTGTCTTATTTCACTGATTGGCCTGCCCCCTGCCGCCGGGTTTATGGCAAAGTTCTATATCTTCAGCGGGGCGGTGCAGCATGGTCTTCTGTGGCTGGTGGTTGTTGCCGTAATCAATAGCGTCATCTCCGCCTACTACTATCTCCGGGTGGTCAGGGTAATGTGGCTTGGCAAGCCCGTTTCGGAAGAAAGGGTGCCCTCTTCAGGGGCGCTCAAGCTGGCCCTGGTCATCTCCTGCCTTGGGGTCCTGGTTCTTGGTATTATTCCCGGCTATGTAATGGAGCTTGCCGAGATGGCGGCCAGTATGTTTGTTTTTTAGGAGCCCTCTTTTATTTCCCGTTTGCTTAAAGCTATGAGCAGGGCTACGGCCAGCATGGCGGTTGCCCCTATCGAGAAAGCGGCGGCATAGCTGCTGGTGACATCGAAGATGAGCCCCCCTATTGCGGGGCCGGTGGCTGCCCCGATTCCCCAGGCAATATTAAGGGTGCCCATTATTACCCCGATATTGCGCAGGCCGAAGCTATCGCCGATAAGTGCGGTTACAGAGGGGTCGAGACCTCCGAAGGAAAAACCGCAGGCTATCCCTACCAGATAGAGCATCCATAGCTCCTGTGACCAGATTAGCGACGTCATCGCGCCGGCTGCAAGCAGGGCACAGGTGATGGCGGTGGCTTTTCTGCCAAGGCTATCAGAGGCCCTGCCCATCAGGAGTCTCCCGGCGATGTTGCTGCCACCTATCAGGCTGAGGATAGCGGCTGCCTCCATCGCGGGAATACCGATGTCTATAGCATGGCGCACGATGTGGGTTAGTATCAGCAAAAAGCAGAAGGAATACAGTAACCAGACAGACCCCAGGAGCCAGAAATTGCGGGTTTTCGATGCCTGTGGCAGTGAAAACCCGGCAGGCCGGGCACTGCCTTCCCGACCTGCTTTTTCAAGCTCTCTTCTACCTGAACCCGGTTTTACTCCGCCGGGCCGGGCCTCGATTTCAGAAGGGCCCTTGCTCAGCAGTCTGGATAGGGGAATTACGATTAGCAGGGCAGCCAGTCCCATCAGGAGGTATGCCGTACGCCAGCCGGAATTGGAAATGATGTGAGTAGCAAGGGGAGCGATAGCGAGTGTGCCCAGTCCGGCTCCTGAGCCGGCGATGCCCAGGGCAAGCCCCTGTTTTTTATCAAACCACCTCAGGATTGTCGCCATTGTTACTACATATATGGAGCCGGTCCCGATGGATAAAAGCAGGCTGTAAGTTACGAATAGCTGCCATGAGGAGTTGACCTGGCTGGTCAGGAGTAGGCTCAGGCCCGCAAATAGCCCCATTAGAAAGATAATGGTCCTCGGTCCGTATCTGTCCAGGGCCCAGCCGCCGATAATCGAAACTACACAGCCGAGCGCCATGTGGGTGGAGAATATCCCTGAGGTCGCCATTCGAGTTAGGCCAAACTCATCCTCCAGGGACTTAAAGAATACCCCGAACGAGTTGGATAAGCCCTGGGTAACGGTGTTAATAATGAGAAGGGCTGCCAGTATTACCCAGCCATAAAATAGCCTGTCTCTGGTTCTTCTGAGTGATGGCAAAGATATTCCCTCGTGGCTGATAAGCTAATTGGCGCTGCCTGAAGGCTATAGTATACTGCTTTGCCGCGTGCAGTGATGGCAAAGGAGAGGTCTAGAGTTCGGAGGATTTTGCTACTGCCTCCTGCAGGATACCTGCCACATCGGAAGGATGCGTTGATACCGCCCATTGCCAATTGCCGAAACCACGGTGTTGATTTACTGCTCTTACCCACTCATCCAAGAACTCTCGCTTCGTTTTGTTCTGCTGTGTGTCCTGCCCCTTTGTCTCCAAGACGAGATAACTGCCATTCTTCAGTCTGATGATGAAATCTGGGCGATACTTCTGAACTATACCTTTGAATATGTAGAGAATCTCAAAGCCCAGATGGTCATTCTTAACCCATGCCTCAACATTGGCATCTCGGTCAAGTTCAAAGGCTTCTGTAGCTTCCCAGCGGCTATCAAAGACACAGAAGTTAATATGTGACCGTTTAGTAAGTTCGCATGGCTTACCTGTGTACCAGGTTCCCATATCAGCGGTTGAACGAATGGGATTATCAGTATTAAAAACAGGGGTAATGGCTTCCGTATTCTCGAAGCGGATTGCCTCCCAGATATGTTGTACTACCTTGTTCATGTTGAGCATAATTAGGATGCGTTGTCTTGCATCATCCTGATTGAGCAAAGGGGGAAAAACCCGAATTTTCCCAGAGGAAACAAAACCCTCTATTAACCTAACCAATTGAGCCAACAAAACCTCTTTGTTACCTGGCCAGTTAGGCTTCATCTGGTCATAGATATCTATAGCCGCTGTAAAGATTACCTTTTGCCATCGGTATTTTTTGCCAAGATTTTCGAGGTCGATCTGAGAAATTTTGGTTATATCGGGCTTGCCATCAACTATCGGCGCCAATTCCGCTAGTGTTGCTGTATCGTAAGCGTCTAGTTTCAGAGTTTTAACCTGATTCATATCCAGAGCCAATTTGGAACGGTAAGTATGCTCTATACGAATTACATTTGGCCATCGTATTTCATATTGTTGCTTTTCTTTGACAGGCTCTATCCGTGTTTTGGGGGTTGTTGGTGGCGGCGGCGGACCATCGTGCGATTCGTGTGGCAGGAATGTAAAGGGAACACCAAAGATATTTACATATTCAGCATCGAATAAGCCTGTTTCTTTATTCACTTCATAGGATGTCCTGCGCAGGCCTCTACCAACAACCTGCTCGCATAATAATTGGCTGGAGAAGGCACGAAGCCCCATGATGTGAGTGACAGTCTTAGCATCCCACCCTTCGGAGAGCATACCTACGGAGATAACCTTTTGAATTTGTTCGCCAGGTTTCCCAACCTTTCCAATTGTGTCAACCTGCTTCCGAAGTTGTTCGGCGACCTCTTTCTTGGAGAGCCTGTGGACAGGTTCGTTATTCTCCTCAGCCTCCTCACCAAGATTCTCAACCTGGGTTTCCTCCTCCTGAGATTCCGCCATTTCCAGAACTTTAGAATCAATATGAAGTATCCGCTCCGGGATACATAGTTCGTCGATACGGATTTTCTTATGGTTAAAGGCATATTCAATCCGTGCCGCGGTTTCAACTCGGTTAGCCACGCTAATCATCACTGGAGGAGTTTCATGACCAGACTCCTTCCATCTATTGACTGTTTCCAGCCAGTCCTTCCCCAGGAGGTAATAGCCGTTAGTCACCAAATCAGGGAGCGGCTCATGTGCTTCAGCTTTTCTGGTAATGTCATCCTTGACCTCAGGGTCATTGTAAATATGATAAAGTCGAGACTTGTAATCTTTGCTCAGTCTACCGTCGTCTCGTATCACCACGCGGGGTGTCTTGACCAATCCAGACTCTATGGCATCATTCAGACCAAAATCGCTGACTATCCAGGGGAATAATGCTTCTTCATAGACTTGCTTTCCCGATGGAGCGAATGGTGTAGCTGAGAAATCATAGCAGCTAAGAATGCTGCGGGACCGATGAATTCTATCCAGACCACCTATCCACTTGGTGGCTTCCTCTATATCTTCTTTTTTCAAACCCTTGACCTTTGATTCGGCCGGTATGCGCCAAGCGTGATGTGCTTCATCATTGATTACCACTATGTTGTGGGCACTTGCTATTTCCCCCAGCACCTCACGGACATAGGCCTCATCACTCTTGGCTCCGCGCTTATCTACGCCTCTTTTTTTACCGAGTTGCTCCTCGGTCTCCCAGTTCAATTTATGCCAGTTGCGAATCAGCACTTTGCCCTGACGCAGCTTCTCCCAAAGTCCAGGAGGAATAACATTAAATTCCTCATAGTAATTCCCGATACCGGACGGAATTAGCACCTGAAGGCGGCTTTTCACTGTAAGTCCCGGCGCCACAACGAAGATATATTTCGAAAAGCGGGTATCCTGTGGGTAGGTAACCTTGTTCAATACCTGCCAGGCAATGAGCATCGCCATAACAATGGTCTTACCAGAACCAGTAGCCATCTTGGAGCAGAGACGCTGGAATGAGCCACCATCCGATGGGATATCAATACCAACCTTTTCTGCCTGTGGGGCTTCGGTTAGCCAGATAAGTGTTTCTATTGCTTCAAGCTGGCAGAAAAAGAAGCGATGCTCTTGCCGTTCCTCCAGGTCATACCAGTGCTCCAGCAGTCTCTTAGTAATACCGGTAACGCCAGCATAGGGATGGGTAGGATGTTCGCGCCAGGCTTTAACGCGAGGGCGAATCTGGTTGACCAATGGTATCTCAATGAATCTACCCGGGTCGTCAAAAGCCTTTGAACCTTCAGAAGCAACGATATATCCGGCGGGGCGACGACCAGCTTCCTTTGTGAAAGAGCGGGTCTCACGCTCATACTTCCAGTAATGCTGTGGCTCTTCGTAAGGAGAATTTATGATGAGTTTGTCTATCTTTGCTTCTCCCATCATTCCACCTCTATTGGCTGAAACTTACCTATAGCATTGACAGTTCGGCGTAAGCTGTCTGAGTTTTTCATAGCCTCCTCGATATTCCAGGCATCCCTGACAAAAGAAGCTAACTCTCCATTGTAACCACGACCAATCTTTGCCGTGCTGTTAGGTGACGGCACGATAGCTTCCCGCCGTGCCCGTTTGCGTGACCTTTTAGCCAAACCAATCAGGCGTTGTTTAGGATCGTTGATTTCATCAGCATTTCTTGGTAGCAGACTTTTACTTATACCCAGAAATGCAGCAAAGCCTGTCCTATCAGCCAAAAGCCAGGATTCAATCTCTCTAACTGCAATACGGAACATAAGATTAGGCTGCCTGTCTACTGGTAGCCAGCTTCTTATCTGTGACGGTGGGCATTCAGCCTCCAGATCAGCCAAAACTATAAAAGGTGTTCCTTTAGCGGCATTATTAAAGCCAGGAATTTTCTGCTTAAGATAAATATAGCCACCCCCGCAGTAGCAAAATCCGATAGCATACTGCTGGCGAGACTGCTCGATAATTCTTCGAAGAACAGCCTCACTGAGGGAATCTTCAACAGCAAGGTTGACGTAAGTTGCCATAATTATTTAAAAAACTCCATTTCTAATTGATGGGCATTGGGGGGTATGGTGCGTGGCACAATTGCCTCAGCCATACTCAAACCTCCCTCCAGTAGATCTCGCACTTCCCTGATTGATGAAGCTGCTTCAACTTTAGTGCCTTCCTGACCTGGGGTGAGAAGAAATACTTCCTCACCCCCAATTCCCCTTTCGGTTAACAAATCAGCGCTGTGAGTGCTCAGAATAATCTGCCTCTTTTTCTGGCGCTGTAGCCGATACATCAAAGCTGGCAACTTGCTTACGATACCGGAGTTTAAAGAGAGTTCCGGCTCTTCTAGAAGCAATAAAGAGTCACTCTCCAGCAATGACCAGAGCAATCCCAAAAGACGTAATGTCCCATCTGAGAACTGGTCTTCCTGTTGTTTCGCTCCCTTGGGACGCCAATGTTCATAAATAGCTTCTAGATGTGGAATCCCTGTTTCATCCTTTTTTTCAGTAAGATTCTTCAACTGCGGGACGGCTACACGCAAAGCTACCTCGATTTTTCTTAAGCGGGATTGTCGTGTTATCTCAGGTGTTTTAGCTATACGTTCTAAAAAGTTTCTTCCAAATGGATCCCCTTCAATCCCCGGCCCGGGAAATGCTTGTGGATTGCGAACCAATTGGGGGATCAGATGTAAGTAGAAAACAGACTCAAAAAAATTGGCGATTGCTCTAAAAGTTTGATTGGTATTAATCTGCTCAAGATGTGTTTGTGTTAAAAGCTGTTTATCGTCGGTATCATTGGTGTCTGGCCGATTGAGTAACTGCTCATTCCCTTTCCATACTTTTTCATAGCCTACATATGGAAGATGGTGCCCCCGCGGTTGTTGCTTTATCTGAATGGCATACTTCCAAACAGGCTCCTGCGTAGGAGATTCCGAAAGATACACCTCCACTTCAATATCTGGATGCTTTCGTGCTGCGAGACAGCGTATCTTAGATACGCCACCACGATCACTGACAGCCTTCTGTAATCCCCCCCCAGGCTTCACAATGTCGCGTAAGAATCGGAAAACATCGAGAAAGTTTGATTTTCCAGAAGCATTAGGCCCAACCAAAAAGGCACGATTACCTAATACTACATCTGCTTCAAGAAAATTACGCCAATTTTTAACAATAATGCGAGAGACTATCATCATTTCACCTCAACGATTTTCAAACTTTCGATGCCACGGTCATCCACTATCTTTACGGCAATGCGGCGATTGTCGCCTACTTTGAAGGGCAGAGACACCGTGCCACGGTAAGCCTCAATGAGGTCTTCATCAATCTCTGCCTTGAGATTTCTCGCCAGCCGTGACCAGCCCTCCTTCTCACCAGCCATAGGAAAGAAAACCTGTCTGGGAAACAAGCTCCTGCCGTCATAATCAGTGTCCAGCAGCCACATGGCAATGTTGGCAGTGCCGCCAGACTCAATGGAGCCAGTCTTGGTGTTGTAGTAATCAAAGCCAAGGACTTCCACCTGATATTTACCTTTGTCCTTACCCTCTGTAATCTCTGCCAGCCTCACATCAGGCTGGCCGATAAGCCAGAAGCTCTCATTGCTGGCTCGCTTCTTCTTCAGGTCTTCAGTGAGCAGGTCAGCGTTCATTTGTGCCTTGAGCAGAGTAACACCGGGCCAATCTGTCTCGTCAATATCCTTGGCTGCCTCGGGGTCGAACTGGAAGGAGGCAAAGACAATAATCTTGGGCTTTGGAACCAGCGTTTGTGCCTCCTCGATAGCCAGTGCCACCTGTCGTTGTTCTAATGGGGCATGCTCGGGACCAAATGAGATAACAACCCTCTGCGGCTCTCCATATGCTGCTTGTATCTCACGAACAGAGTCAGCACCCTTGTCATTAGGCTTGGTTTCTGCCTCGGCATGCAGCCAGCGGGTGCCGGGGAGCGGTTCCACGCGTGAGAACATGATATATTGTCCTCTCTTACCCCTGATTCCTGTCTTTAATAGCTCATCCCGCCACTCCGCCTGGCGCAATGTCTCCCCGGAGCGGCTAATGGATTCATCAGCCGGGATTTGTTCCTCTTCTATCTCAGAAAGTGGTTTGACTACCGGCGCTGGCACTGCTTCAACAGTGAACGGCCCACTCACTCTGGCTTTAGAACTATCTACAAAAGGCCGGTCATAGAGAGTTTCCTGTCCTGGTGGTTCATTGTTGGCGATGGATTTAAGGGTGATGTGAGGCACAGTCTTGTACTTGAAGCCGCTGTCGACGCCTTCTTCAGGATGGGCAATCTCATAGTAATGGTATAAAGCAGTCATCAGCCGCTGCTTTGCCAAGGTGATTGACACGCGTGATGTATCGCAGGTTATCCACCGCCTGCCCCACTGCTCGGCAACATCGACAGTGGTGCCCGAGCCACAGGTGGGGTCAAGCACCAGGTCACCAGGGTCGGTGGTCATAAGAAGACAGCGCTCGATTACTTTAACATTTGTTTGAACAACATAAACTTTGGTGCCAGAAAAACCGCCCGCTGATGTATCATTCCAAATGTTGTCAATATTCTTCGCAGGGAAATCATCTAAATACCTGACATACATTAACGAGTTTCCTATCGGATACAACCTGCCCAATTTTGCTAACCGGTCTAGACCATTTGGATATATCACCTTCCAGTGTGAATTTGAGCTTGGGTAGAAAGTCTTGTTACCATATTTGTAAGGTTGATGTTCTTTTGCTGCCCCCATTGAGGAAAGATTATCCATTGCCACAATTTTTGAGTTTGGTGGGCATAAGCTTGGATTTTCAACCTCATCTGGAGTCATTCTTCTGAAGCTACTGTCATCGAGGCGCAACCAATTATATACAGAAGGTCTATCTTCTTCAGTTTTATTAGCATATAAGCCTCTATATTTGACTTCAGTCTTTTTCTTACAATACCATAACAAAAAATCAGACACGGCATCCAAACCTGAGCTACTAAATCCGCCTGTTTTTCTAAAGGTAATTACGTCGAAAAAATTGTCCTTCCCAAATACCTCATCCATCAAGTTACGTACCAGATGCACATTCTCATCACCGATCTGCACAAATATACTGCCGCTTTCGGTCAGCAGCTCTCTTACTAGCAGCATCCTATCTCGTAGGTAGGTTAAATATGAATGAATTCCCAGTTCCCAGGTATCCCGGAAGGCTTTAATCATCTCTGGCTCGGCGGTCAAATCCTCATCCTTGCCGTCCTTAACATCCCGCTTATTAACAAACGGCTGGAAATTGGAGCCGTATTTGATGCCATAAGGCGGGTCAATATAAATCATTTGCACCTGGCCGGCCAGTCCCTCTTTTTCAATCAGCGAATTCATCACCAGCAAGGAGTCACCGGCAATAAGACGGTTTGACCAGCCGTGTTTGTGCTTGTAGAACTCGATTGCTTCGCGTAGCGGTGGATTTTCCTCCACGAGGTGAAAGAAGGACGCCTGTTCGTAGTCTTTGCCGTTGCGCTTGCGCACGGCTTCGATGATAGTGCGCGGGTCAATACGCTCATGGACGTGGAGGGAAACAGTAGGAACTTTAAAAGAGGTGTGCTCCGCTTTGCCAGCCCAGACTAGCTGGGGGTCGAGGTGAGGGTCATAAGAATAGGTCTTCTTGCCGGTCTCCCTGTCGGTTTCTGGAGTTACCAGGCCTACCGGCGGGTTATTTACCCGCTTCTTTCCCTTGTGGTCATATTGCTCAATAGGTTTCTTCCCCTTCGCCATAGGAATCACCCCCGCTGCTGGATTCTTTCGTTCACATTCTCTGGTATTCTACTACCGACTAAAACAAGATACAAGGGAACGAATAATTGGCCGCGACCTCTGGGCTGATTGATGGGTGTTACTCTAACAAGCCAATGTGTCTTGAATGCTCCATATTGTATAATGGAGCCAGGTGGTTAGTATGAACCATACCCGGGGCTTTGTTAATCTGAATCGATTTAAGTCGGGCAAGGCGATAAAGCGTCTGAGCAAGGCGGTTTACCAGAAGGGTAATACGTTCTCAGAAAACAGGGGCGGCTTGGTTAAATGACTATGCTGGATTTTAGCGAGACCTAGTTAGGAGGGGGAAATGCGAGAGGTTATTTTACATCCAGGTGAGGATGGTTACTGGGTAGTCGAGTGCCCTAGCCTGCCCGGTTGCATCAGCCAGGGGAAAACAAAAGATGAGGCACTGAAAAACATCAAGGAGGCTATAAGTTGCTATATCCACTCGCTCGAAGATGATAACCTTCCTGAGCCTCAAGAAAGAAATAACCTTCAAACGGGAATCCGATTCCTGAGTTGATATGCTTATTCACTTGTCATAATGCTGCTTTGCCGCTGCATGTCCAGGGTGACAGGCGGGTTTCGCCCCTGATTGTGTGATGTTGTATAATGGGGTCAGGTGGTTAGTATGAACCATACCCGGGGCTTTGTTAATCTGAATCGATTTAAGTCGGGCAAGGCGATAAAGCGTCTGAGCAAGGCGGTTTACCAGAAGGGTAAAGATAGTAAGAGCGGACAGAAGAAAGTGAAGGGTTAGAAGATGAAGTTGGCTCTCTGACCTTGACACTCGAAAATCGCTGATGTTACACTTCCCTTGCCTCTGAAAGCAGCACTTCGCTGTGAGTCGAGAGTAGTTATGTCTTTAAGTAGAGTGGGTATCCTTTATCATCCTATGGTTGAGGCTGCCTATACCCTGGCCGGGGAACTGGAAAAACTCCTGAGGTCAAAGGGGGTTTCGGTCTGGCTGTGCTCGGCGTGGGAAGAGGAAGAGGCCAGGGCTGGACTGGACAGTACCGACCTGATTCTTACCACCGGTGGTGATGGCACCATCCTGCGGGCGGCTCAACTGGCACTCCCGGCCCAGACGCCGATAACCGGCATAAACCTGGGCAGACTCGGATTCATGACGGAACTCACCACCGACGAGGCGGTGGCGGAGCTGCCCTCTTTGCTTGAAGGGAAAGGCTGGATTGATGAGCGGGCACTGCTTGAGGCAGAGCTTTCACCCCTGGAGGGAGGGGCACCCCGCATATGTTATGCCTTGAATGATGTGGTGGTGGCACGGGGGACAGTAACCAGGGTAGTATATGTTGATGCCAGTATTGACGGTGAGTCCCTGACCACCTATAAGGGTGACGGCGTGATTGCGGCTACCGCTACCGGCAGCACCGCCTATGCGCTGGCAGCCGGCGGCCCCATTCTGCACCCCCGGTCTGAGGAGTTCCTGCTGCTGCCGATACTGCCTCACCTCAGTTCGGACTATACCCTGGTGCTGCCGCCGGCGGCGGTGGTTGAGCTGCATGTTACTACGGCTCATCAGGCGGGGCTGAGTATCGACGGCCATATCAATCTGCCTCTCTCGAGTGGGGCTACCATTACGGTGAGGCACAGCGTAAAAAAGGTCCGGTTTTTGAGAATACATCCCCGGGCTTCTTTCTATGCTACCCTGGAAAAGAAGTTGAAAGGAAAGCGGTAAATTGAAAGCGGAGAAAGCTAAAATCGGTGAGGTTCCCCAGATGCACCGGCTGGTTAATTACTTCGCTGGCAGGGGTGATATGCTACCCCGCTCACTGAGCGAGATGTACGAGAATATCAGGGACTATTTCGTCATCAGGAGGGATGACGAGGTGCTTGCCTGCGCGGCGCTGCATGTTAGCTGGGCAGACCTGGCCGAGATAAAATCACTGGCGGTAGCCGAGGACATTCAGAAACAGGGGGGTGGCTCCCGGTTGATAGTGGCCTGTCTTGATGAGGCAAAGGAGCTTGGTATCCCTACCATTTTTTGCCTTACCTATAAGCAAGCGCTCTTCGAGAAGTTTGGCTTTTCCCAGGTGGATAAGATGGAGCTGCCCCGTAAGGTCTGGACCGAGTGTTACCGCTGCCCCAAGTTTCCTGATTGTGACGAGGTGGCCCTTATCTATAAGATGGAGGTCTAACCTGGCTGCGGAAGAGACACTATCCAGCCGGCTGGTCTATAAGGGACGGGCAGTGAGGCTGCGGGTTGATGCGGTAAGGATGCCCGGTGGGAGAGAGACCACGCGGGAGATTGTGGAGCACGGTGACTGCGTGGCGGTCATAGCTCTGGACGATAATAGTAATATCCTCCTGGTTAAACAGTTCCGCAAGCCGGTTGAGAAAGAGCTATTGGAGATACCGGCGGGGGGCATTGAACCGGGTGAAGACCCGGAGGCGGCTGTCCGGCGTGAGATGCGTGAGGAGACGGGCTATCTACCGGGGAAGGTAGAGAGGCTGGGCGGCTTTTACTCTACACCCGGCTACTGTACTGAATACCTCTACCTCTATCTGGCTACTGACCTTATTTCCAGCCCGCTTCAAGCTGAGGATACCGGGAATATCGAGCTAATCAGGGTGCCGATTTCTCAGGTGAGCCCGCTTGTTGCCTCGGGCGAAATCTGTGATGCCAAGACCATCGCCGGGCTGCTCAGTTTTCTTGAGTATCATAACTCAGCCGAGCTCGTCGGCTAGCCTCCGCCCGCCGAGAAGGTGCATGTGAAGGTGGGGTACCACCTGCCCCCCCTCCTCGCCGCAACTTATTACCAGGCGATACCCGCTTTCGGAAACGCCCTCGCCCTTTGCTAATTCGCCGGTGATTGCTACCATATGGCCGATGAGGGGTAAGTCCGCTTCAGATAGATGAAGCAGGGAGGGAATATGCCTTCGGGGAATAATAATAAGGTGCACCGGCGCCTGGGGCTCAATATCACGAAAGGCGATTACCTCTTTGTCCTGATAGACAATGTCAGCGGGGATACTGCCTGACGCAATCTGGCAGAAGATGCAGTCCATTTTCTGTCCTTTATTTCCTTTCCCTCTGGTATTTGGCCTTTCCCTGCTCAAACAGGTCCTCCCCGTAGATGTCATTGGCTACTATCGCCGGGAAGTCCTCTACCCTGAGCTCTAAAATAGCCTCCGCTCCCAGGTCTTCATAAGCGATGGTCTCTACCCGCTCGATGGACCTGGCCAGCAGCGCCCCGGCGCCGCCGGTGGTAGCGAAGTAGACAGCCTTATATTTCGTGATGGCTTCCCTTACTGCTGGTGAGCGGCTGCCTTTCCCAATCATGGCTCTAAGCCCGAGGGCAATGAGGCGTGGGGTATATATGTCCATGCGGCGGCTGGTGGTCGGACCGGCGGAGCCAATGACTGTCCCCGGTCTGGCTGGTGACGGCCCCATGTAGTACAGGGTTTGCCCGCTGAGGTCGACGGGTAGTCTTTCCCCTCTGTCCAGCGCCTGGATAAGCCTCTGGTGAGCGGCATCACGGGCGGTGTAGATGACGCCAGAAATCAGCACCCGGGTACCGGTGGTCAGTTTTTCGATTACTTCGGCCTCGATTGGCGATGTGATGTGGAGCGTATCCATCATTATAAGACCGCCTCTTTGTGCCGGGCGCTGTGGCACTGGAGGTTAACCGCTACCGGCAGACTGGCGATATGAGTCGGCATGGTTAAGACGTGGACTGCCAGGACGGTAGTGTTACCCCCAAAGCCCATTGGTCCGATGCCCAGATTATTGACCCTGGCTAGAATCTCCGCTTCAAGCCCGGCGGCCTCGGGGTCGGGGTTTGGAACGGCTGCCGGGCGCAGCAGTGCCTTCTTGGCCAGCAGCATTGCCTTCTCAGCGGTGCCGCCGATGCCGAGGCCAATAGTTAACGGGGGACAGGCATTGCCTCCGGCCTCGTTAACCGTTGTTAGCACCGTGTCGATGATACCCTTTTTACCCTCGCCCGGCTTGAGCATCGCAAGTCGGCTCATATTCTCCGCGCCGCTCCCCCTGGGCATGACCGTAATCCTGATTTGCTCACCGGGCACTATCTCGGGATGGATAGCTGGCGGGGTATTATCGGTGGTGTTTACCCTGGCTGAGAACGGCTGCCTCACCATGGATTTTCTGAGATAGCCCTGGCTGTAGCCCTGGCGCACTCCTTCTGCGACAGCGGTATAAAGGTCACCGCCGCTGATATGGACTTCCTGCCCTATTTCCAGGAAGACCACTGCCGTGCCGCAGTCCTGGCACAGGGGCAGGCGCTCCTCTCTGGCAATTCGAGCATTCTCCAGAAGCTGGCTTAAGACTTCTCTCCCCGGTGGGGATTCCTCGGTCTCAAGCGCCTGTCTGAGCGCGGTAATTACATCCTCACCGAGGGCAAAGTTTGCTTCCTGGCAGAGGCGGGCCACCGTTTGGGTGATAGCGCTGGTTTTGATTTGTCTCATACAGTTTCATTGTCCTTAGCAGTTCTTTAACTGCCTCAGCGGAGCCGGCGAGGGCTTGTCCTTCCTCCGGGGTGAGTTCAAGCTCTATTATCTGCTCGATGCCATTTCTGCCCAGTTTTACCGGAACACCGATGACCGTACCCTTAATTCCGTATTCCCCATCAAGGTAGGTAGCACAGGGCAGGACTTCCTGCTTGTCTAAGATTACCGCCTCCGCCATCCGGGCAGCGGCGGCTGACGGCGCATAAAAGGCACTGCCGGTCTTAAGCAGCCCTACAATCTCAGCACCTCCCTTTAGGGTGCGCGCTACCAGCCGGTCAATCGCTTCCGGGGCCAGGATTTTGGTGAGTGGTATGCCGCTTACGGTAGTCAGGCGGGGGATGATGACCATGTTTTTGCCGTGTTCTCCCAGGACCAGGGGCGACACGTTTTTCACCGGCACTTCAAGCTCATCGGCGATGAAGCGGCTGAGCCGGGCGCTGTCGAGTACGCCGGAGAGGCCAAAAACCCTGTTTCGTGCCAGCCGGCTGGCGTGAAGGGCTAAGTAGGTCATCGCGTCTACCGGGTTGGTGACCATGATGATAATGGGGTCCGGGGAATAGTTCACCACGTTGTGGATAACCCCGGTAACGATTTTCATATTGGCCAGCAGCAGGTCATCACGGGTCATCCCCGGTTTTCTGCCCAGGCCTGAGGTAATGATTACCACATCCGAGTTAGCCGTTTCGTCGTAGCTGTTGGTCCCGATGAGGTGGGAGTCAAAGTTGAGGAGAGGGGCTGACTGGAGGATATCCAGTGCTTTACCCTGGGGGAGGCCGTTAACGATATCCACCAGGACGATATCGGCGTAGCCTCTTTCGGCAATTCGCTGGGCGCAGGCGGCGCCGACATTTCCGGCGCCGACAATGGTAATCTTGCTAGCTATATTATGTCTCCAGTTTTTCAATTATGGCATCGGCTACCTGTGAAGTGCCTGCTACCCGGTCACTCGGGGCGCCGGGCTTCATGTCGTAGGTAACGTTTTTGCCTTCCGCAATAACATCGGCAACGGCCTTCTCTACTCTGTCGGCGGCATGCGTTTCCCCGAGGTAGCGGAGCATCATTACTCCGGAGAGTATCATTGCCATGGGGTTAACCTTGTTCTGTCCGGCGTATTTGGGGGTGCTGCCGTGGGTTGCCTCAAAGACGGCTATCTCGTTACCCAGGTTGGCACCGGGGGCTAACCCCAGCCCGCCTATTAGCCCGGCACACAGGTCAGAGACGATATCACCGTAGAGGTTGGGTGCTACCAGAACATCAAACTGCCAGGGATTTTTTACCAGCTGCATATTCATATTGTCTACGATTCGGTCTTCAAATTCAATATCGGGGTATTGTTTGGCCACGTCTCTGGCAGTGGCCAGAAACAGGCCATCGGAGAATTTCATGATGTTGGCCTTATGGATAGCAGTTACCTTTTTCCTCCGGTTAGCCCGGGCATATTCAAAGGCAAAGCGCACAATTCTTCTGCTGCATGTCTCGGAGATGACCTTGAGACTGATACCGGAGTCCTCTCTGATTGCCTCCTTCTTTGTCTCCAGGGTTAGCTCGATTAATCTTTTCGCTTCGGGGGTCCCCCTTTCGAATTCAATACCGGCGTAGAGGTCCTCGGTATTTTCCCGGATGATAATGATGTTTATGTCCTGGTAGCGTGAAGGGGCTCCGGGATAGCTTTTACAGGGGCGGACACAGGCGTAAAGGTCAAACTTTTTACGCAGGGCAACATTAACACTCCTGAAGCCGGAGCCTACCGGGGTGGTAACCGGCCCTTTAAGGGCGACTCCATTTCTTCTGATGGACTCAAGGGTAGGGTCGGGGAGGGGGGTACCAAACTTGTCCTGGGCAACGCTACCAAGGTAGGCTAACTCCCACTGGAAACCGATTCCTGTTGCCTCCAGGACTCTTGTCGCTGCTTCGGTAACCTCGGGTCCTGTTCCATCGCCTGGAATAAGCGTAATTTTGTGAGCCATCCTCTCTCTTTCCAGCTGACCCTTCTCAGGTTATAGTCTGAAGTCGCCGTGTTCCTGAATATATGGGATAAGCCCACCGCTGTCAAGTATGTCCCCCATTACCCGCGTGATTTTGCTGAAAGTAAGCTGGTTGCCATTGGTGATATCACTGACGGTGCCCGCTTTAAGGTCTATCTCCAGTGTATCCCCATTATTAATCTTGTCGGTGTCGCACAGCAGTACCGGCAGTCCCAGGTTTATGGCGTTCCTGAAGAATATCCGGGCTACTGATTTAGCCAGGACGGCACTTACCCCTGCCAGCTTGATAGCCAGGGGCGCATGCTCACGGCTTGAGCCGAGTCCGAAGTTGGCGCCTGCCACGATGAAGTCTCCCGCCATTACCCGGGAAGCAAAGCCAGAGTCAGCGTCTTCCATAACATGCTTTGCCAGCTCGGGCAGGTTGCTTCTCAGATGGGCCAGGCGCCCCGGGGTAATATGGTCGGTAGAGATGTTATCGCCAAACTTGAAGGCTTTTCCGGTAAGCATCTATATTACCTCTCTGGGGTCGGTGATTTCACCGGTGATGGTGGTCGCTGCCGCTGTGGCGGGGCTGCCGAGGTAAATGAAGGCTTTGGGGTTACCCATTCGCCCCTTGAAGTTCCGGTTGGCCGTGGAAAAACAGGATTCGCCATCACCTAACACTCCCTGGTGCAGACCGAGGCAGGGCCCGCATCCCGGCGGCAGGACGGCGGCTCCGGCTTCAAGCAGGGTCTGAATATAGCCTGCCTTAATTGCTGCCAGCAGGACCTGCCGTGACGCCGGTGCCACAATTAGCCTGGTCTGAGGGCAGCGCTTTTTCCCTTGCAGGATGGTGGCTGCTACTGCCAGGTCCTCCAGGCGGCCGTTGGTGCAGGTGCCGATAAATACCTGGTCTATTTTGGTTCCTTTAAGCTCTCTGGCCGTGGCTATGTTATCTACGGTGTGAGGTCTGGCTACGGTGGGTTCAAGCCCGGCGAGATTAATATTAATGGTCTTTTCATAATTAGCATCGCCATCAGGCTGGAGCATTTGAAAGTGGCTGCCCCTCCCCCGGGATATTAAGTAGTCGCGGGTAACCCGGTCGGCAGGGAAAAGCCCTGCTTTAGCCCCGGCTTCCACTGCCATATTGGCAATCGTCAGTCGCTCGTGCATTGGCATGGTGTCGATGCCGCTGCCGCTAAATTCCAGCGCTTTGTAGGTAGCGCCATCGGCACCGATATTGCCGATGAGGTGAAGAGCGAGGTCTTTGGCATAGACACCGGCGGGGAAATTGCCTGAGATAATCACCCTGATGCTTTCGGGAACCCGCAGCCAGGTCTTTCCCAGTCCCAGGGCAATAGCTACGTCGGAGGAGCCCATCCCGGTAGCAAAGGCGCCGATGCCACCGGCGGTGACAGTATGTGAGTCGGCTCCGACGATGACATCTCCTGGTCTGGCAAACGATTCGGCTACTAGCTGGTGACAGACACCGTCACCGGTATTGTAGATAAGACAGCCGGTCTCTTGAGCAAAATGGCGCAGGAGCATGTGGTCGTTGGACAGGCTGGAGTTTGGACTGGGGGCAGCATGGTCGAGAAACAGGGCAGTTCTCTCTGGATTAGCCGGACGCTTAAAGCCACTTTCCTGAAACTGCCTTACTGTTAATGGTCCCGTAGTATCCTGAACGAAAACCAGGTCAACCCTGGCAATAACAATCTCCCCCGCCCTGGCCTCGCTTTCGGACTTCTCACTCAGTATTTTCTCGGCTAATGTCTTACCCATAACAGTCCGGGGCGCTCTATTTTTGGTTAGCCAATTACTGCCAGGATATCATCTCTGGCTACTTTAGAACCATTCTTGAAGTTTATTGCTTTGACCTCTCCGTCAACCGGGGAAGAGATGGTGTTAGCCATTTTCATTGCTTCCAGGATGACCACCGGCTCGCCGGCCTTGATTTTGTCGCCGACCTTTACCTCGTAGTGGATGATTATCCCCGGCATCGGAGCCGTAATCTTGGTCCCGCTGACTTCGGCAGCCGCCGGCGGTGCTTCCTCTACCGGTGCTTTGGCTGGTGGTGGAGTTGCGGTTGTAGTGGCTGCCGGTGCGATTGATGGTACCCCTGTTTCCTCCACGCCGACGTTGTAGACCTTGCCATCGACATAGACTTTGAAGGTTCTGACGCCAGCGCCGGGTATTGCGGGGTCTTTCTCAGCCAGCCTGCCTGTTTTTGCGCTGGCGATGAGTTCGTCTTCACGCTTTATATCATCCAGGGTTTTTGGTTTTACCTCGGGGGGTGGGGTCTCCAGGCCATACTTCCACCTCAGAAAGCGCATCCCGGTAGTGGGGTAGAGGGCATAGGTGAGAATATCACCGATGTCCCGGGCAATGTCTTTGGTTGCCTCTTTGGCCTTGTCCAGTTCTGGCTCAAGAATATCAGCCGGCCGGCAGGTGATGGGTGTCTCCCCACGCTCATAGCCTTTGAGGATTATCTTCTGGACCTCGGGGTCAATGGGGGCCGGCGGTTTACCATATAACCCGTAGGCATAGTCCTTTACCTGTCCCGATATCATCTTATATCTGCCGAAGAGGACGTTCTGGACTGCCTGGATGCCCACAATCTGGCTGGTGGGGGTAACCAGGGGTGGGTAGCCTAATTCCTTTCTGACCCGGGGCAGTTCGGCATATACCTCTTCAATTTTATCCAGGGCATTGGCTTCTCGTAATTGGGATACGAGGTTGGTGGTCATCCCCCCCGGAATCTGGTGCATCAGCACGCTGGTATCAATGACTGCCATGTGGATAGTGTCCAGGAAGTCCCGGTATTTGGGAGCGATGGACTCAAAATACTGCCCCAGCTGGAACAGGTGAGCGAGGTCAAGCCCGGTGTCTCTGGGGGTTCCCTGAAGGGCTACTACAATCGGCTCAATAGCAGGGTGGGAGGAGCGCAGGGCAAAGGGAGCAAGGGTGGTGTCGATGATATCTACCCCTGCCTCGACAGCCTTGAGGCAGGTCATGGATGCCATGCCGCTGGTGTAATGGGTATGTAGTTGCAGTGGTATCTTTAGCGTCTCTTTCAGTGCCTTAATCAGCTCATAGGCATCATCCGGGGACATCAGGCCGGCCATGTCTTTGATGCACAGGCTGTCGGCCCCCATCTCCTGAAGGACCCGTGCCTTGTTGACATAATAATCGATGTTGTAAACCGGGCCGCCCAGTTTTGATCCGGTGAGGGAATAGCATAGCGTAAGCTGGGCATGTTTACCGCATTCTTTAATCGCCCTGAGCGAGGTTTCGAAGTTGCGCTCGTCATTCAGGGCGTCAAATACCCTGAAGATATCGATGCCCACTTCAGCGGCGTGATGGACAAAGGCGGTAACTATATCATCGGCGTAGTGGCGGTAACCCACCAGGTTCTGTCCCCGGAGCAGCATTTGAAGTGGGGTTTTGGGCATCAGTCGTTTTAAGATACGTGGTCTCTCCCACGGGTCTTCATTGAGAAATCTGGTCGGGACGTCGAAGGTAGCCCCGCCCCATACCTCCATGGAGTAGAACCCGCTCCTGTCCATTTTCTCAGCGATGGGTATCATGTCTTCAGTCCGCATTCGCGTCGCTAAGCTGGACTGGTGCCCGTCACGCAGGGTAACGTCTGTGATTTTAAGGGGGCTTTTTGCCATTTCTATCATTCCCTCTCTGTCTGGCTTTATTACTGGCGCCGCTCAGCGCTTGAGCTTTGGCCGGGAGTTACCTCCGGTACCTGCCGAAAGGTTTTTTATTTCTGGATACAGCCTTAGCAATCTTATCATATTGCCCGCTAGACAGGCAAATCTGCAGATAGAGGGTTGATAAGTGATGGAAGGGTGCTAAAATAGGGGATGGGGTTTAAATGGTAATGAATAGTCTGCCGTTAGCTCCTACCTGCTGTGGGGGTATTGAATTCAGGTGGGGGGAGCGGACCTATGTTATGGGGATATTGAATCTTACCCCTGATTCCTTCTCCGGGGATGGCCTGGATGGAGATGTCGAGACTGCCCTGGTCAGGGCGAGACGTTTTGTGGCCGATGGGGCGGATATTATCGATATCGGCGGCGAGTCCACCCGCCCCGGCTCCGAGCCGGTCCCGGTTGACGAGGAACTGAGGCGGGTAATACCGGCGGTAGAGAGGCTGGCAGGTGAGCTGGCGGTACCATTGAGCATCGACACCTACCGGTCAGCGGTGGCCGGTCGGGCGGTGGAGGCTGGGGCCAGGATGATTAATGATGTCTGGGGGTTAAGGCGGGACCCGGGGCTGGCCCGGGTGGCTGCGGAGACAGGCGTGCCCCTTGTCCTGGTGAGTAACCAGCGGGACAGGTCCTGCCGTGATATCATAGCCGGGGTTATTTCTGATTTGCGGTGGAGCACAGCCCTGGCGATGCAGGCCGGGGTGGATGAGGCAAACATCATCATTGACCCGGGGGTTGGTTTTGGCAAGACAGTGGAGCAGAACCTGGAGATTATCCGTCGTCTGGCTGAACTTAAATCCCTGGGCAGGCCTGTTTTAATGGGGGCCTCCCGCAAGTTCATACCCGGTCGCTCTCCTGACCAGCGCCTGGAGGGGACGGCAGCAGCGGTGGCTATCGGGATTGCCCACGGGGCCGATATGGTACGGGTCCATGATGTTGGACCGATGGTGAGGGTGTGCCGGATGAGTGATGCTGTTATAAGGGGGAGGCGGGTGGGGGATTAGTATGGTGACAGTCTATCTTGGTCTTGGCTCGAATATGGGTAACCGCCAGCGGAATCTGGATATGGCGCTTGATTTAGTGTCACATAGATTGCGGGTGGGGGAGGTTTCCTCAATGTATGATACTGAGCCGGTAGGCAATATTAACCAGCCCCGTTTTCTCAATCTGGTGTGCCAGGCAAGCACCACTTTAGAGCCGCTGGCACTGCTTACCCTGGCCAAGGGCATTGAGAGTAAGCTGGGCAGGCTGCCCGGCGGTTCTAATGCACCACGTCCCATTGATATTGATATTCTCTTCTATGGCGACCGGGTTGTTAACACTCCGAAGCTGGTCATTCCCCACCCCGGGCTGGCTGAGAGGGCCTTTGTCCTCGTTCCGCTGGCTGAAATTGCTCCTGAACTGGTGCACCCGGTAAGTGGCAAGACGGTGAAGGAGTTGCTTGAAAGCGTAACCGAGAAACAGGGCGTATTTAAATGGGAGGCTGAATAGCAGGATGTATCAGATATCGGTAGAGCAGCATTTTGACGCTGCCCATTTCCTGAGGGGTTATCATGGCAAATGTGAGGCGCTGCACGGGCACCGTTTCCAGGTGGTAGCGAAGGTGGAGTCTCGTGAGCTTAGTGACATTGGCATTGCCTGTGATTTCGTGGATATAAAGCGTTATCTGGCTGAGGTCCTGGCCAGGTTTGACCATACCTGTCTTAATGATGTGCCGCCCTTTGACGAAATAAATCCTTCTTCGGAGAATATTGCCACTACTGTCTATAATGAGCTTGAGTTAAAACTGGCTAACGGCCCGGCATCCTTATCCTCTATAGGAGTGTGGGAATCACCTCAGACAGGGGTAGTCTATCGTCCTGACTAGCGCTGGTCTGGCGGCAGCAGATTGGGGATAGTGTCTACAATCGGGTAGCTGATATCGCATCTGCGGCAGTATAGAGAGCCGGTGACTATCTCCTGCTCGTTCTCCTCACCCACACTTAGCTCCAGTTCCCCTTTGCATACCGGGCAGGCCAGGATTTCCATTAAGTCTCTTTTCATAGCCTAATTATAGCACTAACCCTGTTGTTATCAACCGCAACCTCTTGTTCCCGTCAGTGAACGCACCAGTTCGCCACCGAGCCTGAAGGCATCGCGCAGGGCCGTGGGATGCCTGGCTATCTCCCCTTTGGCATCGGCCCTCCTTATTAGTAGCTCACCGGCGTATTCCACGCCTGCTGCATCAAAGAAGCACTTCACGGTGGGTTTAGCCCCGCTGAAGAGCCTTTTGCCCCCGGTAGCCCCGACCGAAACAAATACCCCTTTCCGTGACCGCTGGTTACTGTTTGCGATGCCAAGGATGTGTCTCCTTACCCACAGTGCCTGACACCTGTCTACTACTGCCTTGGCCTGGCTGGTAATCCCGTAGAAGAATATCGGTGAGGCAAGGACGATGCCGTCGGCTTGAGTGAGTTTGGGATATAGCTGCTGCATGTCATCGGCAATGGCGCAGTTACCATCCTTCAGGCAGGCGTATATTTCACGGCAGGGGGAGATATCAAGTTCAGAGACTATCACCTTCTCAATCCCGGCCCCCGCTGCTCTGGCACCGGCCAGGACCTCGTCAAGAAGTCGCTCGGTATTGCCGTGCCGTCTCGGGCTGCCCATTATGCCCATGACCTTTATCATTTCACCCCCGGTCGAGCTCAATCGGCACTATCCTCAAAGATGAATATCTCATCGATGTTAGTTTCCAGGGCCCTGGCGATATTGTGGGCCAGCCTCAGTGAAGGGTTATACTTTCCCTGTTCCAGGAAGACGATGGTTTCCCGTCTAACTCCTGCCATTTCGGCCAGCTTTTCCTGTGTCAGGCTGTGTCTGGCCCGGTATTCCTTCACTCTTGTTTTCATTCTTACTCTACCTGACACGGCGACCGGCTGAGCAGCCCTTTGATGAATAGTACCAGGCTGCCGGTGAGTCCGACCGCAAGCGACACAATCGATAAAAGGGCAATGAAGAAAAAGACAGGTTCGTCGGCTATGCCGGTCCGGCTCCAGAAGTCTTCGCCAAACCAGAGAATGCACAGACCGTAAATTGCATTGTGCAGGAAGACACTGATAATGAAGGCTGCGAACGATATCCCGGCTACCAGCAGAAATCTCCTCAGCATTTTTAACCCCTTTTCGCCTAACCGGGGTTCTACGCGGTCATAGAAGAGATAAGATAGCAGGTATACGGTTCCGGCCGACAGGAATAAACCACCCAGGATGTGGACGGTATCGGAGTTCCTGGTCAGGATTACACTGAAGGGTAGCATCAGGAATGCCGTGGCGATAGCGAAGAAGATAAACCCGTTTCGTATTGATTTGTTAGAGTTTTCACGTACCCTTTCGTCAATCGGCGGGAATTTTCTCCTTCTAATTAAAGACCATAATTCGCGATGACCCATGAGCAGGGTTCCGGCGGCAAGGGCAATCACAACGTAGTATGCCTTCAGGGAAATAAGGATGATGGTCAATATCAGGGCGGTAATGGAAACGGCAAGGAATGCTCTCTTCGTTTTCATGTTATTATCCTTTATGGTTGGGAGTGTTTAACGTTATATATATCTAACATACACCATATATGGAAGCTTGTCAATACCCCGGGGGACCTGGTTCTTTATAATTGAAAAGTGTCACTTCCAGTAATGTCCTGGGCGAGCGCAGCAGGTTGACACTCACTACTACCAGCATTATACTATTTGTAAATTAATGCTAAGAAGGAGGAACGCAAATGCCCGGACCATTAGATGGGGTTAAGGTGGTGGAGATAACCATGTTTCAGCAGGGCCCGGTGGCGGGGATGCGACTGGGAGATTTGGGCGCTGATGTGATTAAGGTGGAACCCAGGACTGGAGACCCGGCACGGGGTTTTATGAGAATTATTGGTACCCAGGTCGGCCTGAAGGGGCGCAATTATTACTTTGAAAACAACAATCGTAACAAGAGAAGCATCGTTCTGGACATGAAGACGGAAAAGGGGATGGAGGTATTCCTCAAACTCATCGATAAGGCTGATGTCTTCTTGAATAATATGAGTATTGAGGCGCCGCTAAAGATGGGCATTGGTCCTGAGGTGCTGCTGAAGCGAAACCCGAAGCTTGTCTATGCCCATGCTTCAGGATGGGGGAGGAAGGGCCCTGATGCTAATACCCTCTCCTTTGACTATACCGGAATAGGCAGGTCGGGGCTGATGATGTCCTGTGGTGAGCGAAATGCCCCGCCGGCCCAGATTCTGCCCGGGATGGGTGATGAGCTTGGCGGTCTTACGTGTGCCTGGGCGGTCACGGCTGCCCTCTACGCTAGAGAAAAGACGGGGAAGGGGCAGGTAGTGGACACTTCTCTAATGGGCAGCCTGATTGCGATGCTCGGTCTGATTATGGCGGCGCCGGCTATCCTTGGTCAGGAATTCCCCCGGGAAATCAGGGCTGAGGCCGGTAACCCGATTTATAACCATTACCAGGCTAAAGACGGTAAGTGGTTTATTCTGGCCCACCTTCAGCCGGACAGGTACTGGCCTAACTGCTGCCGGGCCGTAGGAATGCCGGAACTGGAGAATGACCCCCGGTTTGCTACTATTGAGGCCAGGGGTGAGCATGCCAAGGAGCTCGTCCATATTATGGATGAGAAGTTTGCCACCGGGACCAGGGACGAGTGGTTTGAGATTTTTAGTAAAGAGGGCCTGATTTACACTCCTATTCAGTCGCCAATGGAGGTATCTAATGACCCTCAGACATTGGCCAACAACTACTTCATATATGCTGACCACCCGGTGTTTGGCAGGATAAAGATGGTTGGCTTCCCCTGGGACTTCAGTGGGACGCCGGCATCGTGGAGACGGGAGGCCCCCGAACTCGGGCAGCATACTGAGGAGATATTATTAGAGCTTGGTTATACCTGGGATGATATCATCAAGTTTAAGGATGGGGGAGTAATTAACTGAGAGAGGTCAGAGAGGGAGTTTGATAATGTCAACAGAAAGTAGTCTTGGCGGACTGGCAGCGGTAGCCAGGTATTATCAGGACTATGGCTTGAGAGCCAGGGAACTGAAAGGCCAGGGGAAAAAGGTAATTGGCTATTTGTGTGCCTTAACCCCGGTGGAGATTATAACGGCGGCCGGCCTTGTTCCTTTCAGGATAAAAGGGGATGTCAATGAGCCGATTACCAGGGCTGATACCCAGATGGAGACCATTGTTTGTCCCCTGGTCCGGAGTTGTTTTGACCTCTCGCTCAAAGGTAAGTATGAATTCCTGGATGGGCTGGTGATACCTCATGCCTGTGACAGTATCGTCCGCACCTATGATGTCTGGAAGTATTCCCTGGGGCTAGGGTACAACCATTTTATCAACATGCCTCACTCGGATGATGATTCCTCGCTGGAGTTTTTTGAGGCTGAGCTGGCTACGTTCAGAAAGAGCCTGGGTGGATTTGCGGGGAAGGAGATTTCCGATGAGGCTCTGGCCAGGGCAATAGAGCTTTGCAACCAGAACCGGGCCAGGGTAAGGGAGCTGTACGAGCTTAGAAAGTCAGCCCCGCCGCTAATCTCGGGTGCAGAGATAACCAGGGTGTTAACTGCTGCCATGAGTATCCCGGTGGAGGAATCCCTTGAGCTATTGGGCAGTGTCATTGATGAGGTCAAAAAGAGGGAGCGCGCTCCGGCAGGGGGGGCAACCCGGATAATGGTTGTCGGTGCCCAGGTTGATGATATGGCTTTCATTAAGCTGGTCGAGGATAGTGGTGCCAGTGTTGTTGCTGATGACCTGTGTCCCGGTGGCAGGGAGTACTGGTCCGATGTGGATGTTACCAGGGCCCCTCTCGGTGGTATCGCGGAGCGCTATCTGAGGAAGATAAACTGCGGGCGGACCTACCGGGAGATGGGAGGAACTTACGCTGAGTATTTGGAACGCAGGTTTGGTCACATTGGCCGGGCGATTAAGGACTTTAAGGCTGACGGTGTTATCCTCTATATCTATAAATACTGTGACCCGTTTGGCTTTGAAGTGCCTCAGGTCAAGGGTTATATCGAGTCACTCGGTACCCCGGTGCTTTACCTTGAGGATGAGTATTCAATGTCAACTATTGGCCGGATGAGGACCAGGATTCAGGCCTTCCTGGAGTTGATTGGCTGAGGGCACCCGGTACGGATAGGTAGAAGGAGAGATAAATGGCAGAAGAGAAAAAGCCGGAGCAGAGGAAAAAGAGAAGGACGGCTACCGAGGCAGCGAGCAAGGTAGCCCCGATGGTTAAGGCGATGATTGGCAATGTGCTGCAGGCCAAGGAGGAGGGGAAGCCCATCGCTTCTACCTTTATTTGCTGCTGTTATGATGAAATCATTCACGCGATGGATATCGTGCCCCACTGGGTGGAAAACTATGCTGGCATCTGCGGGGCCAAGCGTGATGCCCAGCGGTTTCTGGAGAAAGCCGAGGCAGGAAACCTTTCCCGTTCCCTCTGTACCTATGCCCTGTGCGGTCTGGGCTTTGATGCCTGGCGCGAGGAGCTGGGCGAGATGCCCCCGGAACCTCCCTGGGGAGGCCAGGTAAAACCGACGGTGATGCTGGGCAGCGGTCAGATACTTTGTGACCCCCGCAACAAGTGGTTTCAGGCGGCCCAGCACTATATGCCTGATGTCCCGGTATATAATGTTGGTCTGACCTGGCCTCTGTATGAAGACGATTATGATTACCATGAGGTCGAGGGTTACTATATAAAATACTTCGTTGAGCAGCTTAGGGGCTTGGTGGAGTTTCTGGAGAAGTACACCGGGCACAAGATGGACTGGGACAGGTTAAGCGAACTGGTCGAGCTTACCGACCGGACCTGGAACCTGGTCTGGGAAGCCTATGAACTGCGCCGGGCTGTCCCTACCCCAATGGGCACCGGGGATGCGATGAATACGATGGTACCCCTGTGCTTTATGATGGGGACGCAGGAAGCCTATGATTTCTTCAAGGACCTGTATGATGAGTTGAAGCAGAAGATAGCCAATAAAGAGGGTGTAATTCCTGATGAGAAGTACCGGCTCATCTGGGGTGGAGGGCTGCCGTCGTGGTTTGCTCTGGGTGATTTCAACTACTTTAACAGTAAGGGAGCCGTGTTCCCGGTAGAGACCACCTATCGTATGATAGAGGCGACTTATAATTATGATATGGACTTGAGTAAGATTAGTGACCCGCTGGAGCATATTGCCTGGAGGTGGTTTAAGTACTGGACTTACTGGTATGACAAAGCCCGCAAGCGTCCCGGCTCTCAGCCCGAGGTTGAGCGGCTGATTCAGTATATTGAGGATTACAAGATAGATGGCATCGTGATGCACGAGGCTTTTTCCTGCCGCACCTGGCATGTGGGGCTAATCTGGCAGCTAAATCAACTGAAGAAGATATACAAGGATATCCCCTCCCTAATTCTGGAGAGCGATATTGTAGACATCAGTTCCTACAATGAAGCTGATACCAGAGCCCGGATAGATGCTTTCATTGACGTCTTAGAGACAGCTAAGCGCAAAGGGAAGTGACCTTCCAGGTGGAAATAGGCTGTATATTTGGGGCGTCGCTCGGTCGGGTAGCGCCCTAATTAACTGGGGAGAAGGAGTGGCAGACTTTTTTGTCGGGGTTGATATCGGCTCTACTATGACCAAGGTGGCAATAATGGATGGCGGAATTGTTGCCTCGGTTATTGGCCCTACCGGTCCTGAGCACCGGAAGCTGGCCAACAAGGTGATGGGAGAAGCCCTGGCGAAGGCGGGGCTGTCTTTTGATGAGATAACCTATGTTGTGGCAACCGGCTACGGGAGGATTAATGTTCCTTTTGCTGATAAACAGATTACCGAGATATCATGTCATGCCCGGGGGATAACTAGCCTGCTGCCGGCAGCAAAGACGGTCATTGATATCGGGGGTCAGGACTCCAAAGGGATTAAGCTAAAGGACGAGCGGGTGGTGGACTTTGTTATGAATGACAAGTGCGCTGCCGGCACCGGCCGGTACCTGGAGGTGATTGCCGAGGCACTGGGAGTAGCGCTGGACGAAATCGGCCGGCGGTCACTTGAGGCGGAGAGCGAGGTGGCGATAAGCAGTACCTGCACTGTCTTCGCCGAGCAGGAGGTGGTGAGCAAACTGGCGGAGGGTGTCCCGGTGGAAGATTTGCTGGCGGGCATCCATAAGGCAATTGCCACCCGGGTCTACGGCATGGTGAACCGCCTGAAGATAGAGCGGGAGGTAGCGATAACGGGTGGGGGAGCGAAGAATATCGGGTTGGTCAAAGCCCTGGAAGCCAAGCTTGGCTTTCCGGTGCTGGTGCCCCCGGAACCGCTGCTCACCGGAGCGATAGGCGCTGCTCTGCTGGGCAGGGATATAGTGGAGGAAGCGGTTCAAAGCGGTTTATCCCTGACCAGGAGCGAGCGCCGCTTGCGTGAAGCGACATTCTTTAGTTAACATCCGGTAGCGGCGGAGGAGTTGTAATAATGGTCCATGTTGCCGGGGTTGATATCGGCGCTGCTTTTTCCAAAGTGGTAGTATTTGATGGGAACAAGGTGATATCATATTATATAGCTCCTTCATCTGGAAGTTATAAGGACACTGCGGAGAAGGTAGTAGCTGAAGCCCTGGCAAAGGCCGGCCTGTCCGCTGGCGATATTGCCTTTACGATGGCTACCGGTTGTGGGGCAGCCAATGTTGCCACACGTGACGGGGTGGCGAGCGATATCTCCTGCCAGGGCAGGGGGGCAGGCTATTTGTTTCCCTCTGCGAGGACGGTTATTGACGTTGGAGGACAGCTTACCAAGGTGCTCAAGCTGGATGATGAGGGGAGGGTGAGGGCCTTTTTGCAGAGTGAGCGGTGTGCTGCCGGGAGCGGGAAGGTACTCCAGGTGATTGCCCGGGTGCTTCAGGTAGACCTGGAGGAAATTGGCGCGTTGTCGCTTAAGTCACGGAAGAGGATTGATTTTAATACGGGCTGTGCGGTATTTGCGGAAACCGAGGCGGTGTCGCGGGTGGCTGAGGGAGCGGCAAAGGAGGATATCCTTGCCGGACTGCACCGGGCGCTGGCGGCTAAGATCCAGACGCTGGTGGAGAGGGTGAGGCTGGAGCCGGACTGTGCCCTGGTTGGGGGTGGTGCCAGAGATATCGGGCTGGTTAAGAGTATCGAGGAGGTAATGGGTCTCAAGCTCCTGGTTCCAGAAGAACCGCGGATTGTGGCTGCTCTGGGGGCTGCCTTGATTGCTGAGGAGAAGGTAGCTTCAACCATGAAGATAAATATAGGGTAAGGGGGACTATCATGATTAAACCTGAGATTGTATCACAGCTGCAAAAAATTACAGGGAAGGAGGGCGTTTTAACTGCCAAGGAGGACCTTAATGCGTACTCCTATGATGGTACTACTACCTGGACTCATATGCCCGATGTGGTGGTGCTGCCGACGACCACCGAGCAGATATCCCGGGTGCTGAAGCTGGCTAATGAGAATAAGGTCCCGGTCACTGCCCGGGGGGCTGGTACCAATGTCAGCGGCGGCTCGATCCCGATAAAGGGCGGCATTGTGCTCTGCACCACCAGGATGAATAAAATCCTGGACATAAATAAGACCAACCTGACGGCTGCGGTTGAACCCGGCGTCGTCCTCCAGGACTTTAATATCGCCCTGGCTAAAGAAGGACTATTCTATCCTCCTGACCCCCAGAGCTTTCTTGGCTGTACCCTGGGTGGTACCGTGGCCGAGAATGCGGGTGGTCCGTATTGCGTGAAGTACGGGGTAACCAAGCAGTATCTTCTCGGGCTGGAGGTAGTGTTAGCCAACGGCTATGTTATGCATGTTGGCGGGGTCACGGTGAAGAACCGTACTGGATACGAGCTGGTGATGCTGTTTACCGGCTCCGAGGGAACACTGGGGGTAATAACCAAAATAACGGTGAGGCTATTGCCGATGCCGGCCGCCAGCAAAACGATGATGGCTGTTTTTGATGATATGGTAGCGGGGGGCCAGGCGGTATCCAACATCATAGGTAGTGGGGTGGTGCCGGCCAAGATTGAGTTCGTAGACAACTTTGTAGTCCGCCGCATTGAACAGATGACGCCGATGGGCCTGCCGGTAGACGCAAATGCCCTGCTGCTGCTTCAGGCTGATGGCAACCCGGCGGCGGTGGAGGCGGATACCCAGCAGATTGTTGACATCCTGAAGAAGAGCGGGGCTAAAGAGGTTAGGGTAGCCAAGGATGCGGCTGAGGCGGCGGCATACTGGAAGATGAGGAGTGCCGGCTTTGCGGCTGTTTTTGGTGCCGCCCACACTGTTCTGGCCGAGGATGTAGCCGTGCCCCGGGATAAGCTGGCTGAGTTTATCAAGAAACTGGGCGAGATTTCAGAGAGGACCGGTTTCTTTATCCAGTACCTGGGCCACGCCGGGGATGGTAATCTCCATCCCTCCATCTTTACTGATATCAGGAAGGAAGACGAATTCGCCCGGGCACAGGCAGCGATGGGGGAGATATTTAGGGCAGCGCTGTCACTGGGGGGCGTCCTTTCCGGAGAACACGGCATTGGCCTGGAGAAACAGCGTTTTCTCAAGGAGGCGATGGACCCGGTAGCGCTTGACCTGATGAAGAAGATAAAGGGAATCCTGGACCCCAACAACATCCTTAACCCGGGTAAAATATGGGAAGAGGAAGGGGCATAATATGGCGGGGAAAAGAGAGTTTACCGAGATAAAAAGATTTGAGAGTGACCTGGAGCAGTGCATGAAGTGCGGTTTTTGCACCTTCTGGTGCCCGGTATACCAGGAGGAGCGGGTGGAGTCCTCGGTGGCCAGGGGCAAGAACCTGATGATAAGGGGGCTGCTGGCCGGTGACCTGGAATATACTAAAGAGTTTGCCGCGCGACTAAACAAGTGCACCCTGTGTATGACCTGTACTGCCAACTGTCCTGCCAAGGCTAATATTCCCAACGTTATTGTTGCCGCCAGGGCAGATACGGTCAAGGCCAGAGGGGTAAAGTTTCCCTATAATATTGTCTACCGCTGGCTCCTGCCCCGCCGGACGCTGTTTGGCAATATAGTCCGCTTTGCCTCCTGGTTTCAAGGTGTTTTCCTGCCCAGGACCGAGGGCACTATCAGGCATCTCGCTATGTTCCTGTCGGCGCTGGGTGAGGGGAGAAATATACCTCAGATTGCCCCCAGGTTTCTGCGACAGATAGTGCCGGTAGTAAATAGGCCACCGGCCGGTGTTGAGACCAGGATGAAGGTGGGCTATTTCACGGGCTGTATGACCGACTTCGTCTTTCCTGAGCTGGGTGAGCACATCGTCGATTTTCTTACCCGGAATGGGGTGGAGGTGGTGGTACCTAAAGAGCAGGGCTGCTGCGGAGCACCGGCGTTTCTCGGGGCCGGTGATTTTGACACCGGGAGAAAATTGGCCGACACCAATGTCAAAGCCTTTGAGAATGTAGATTACATAGTTTCGGACTGCGCTACCTGTACCTCCTCGCTGAAGGACTATGCGAAGTATCTGGCCGATACCCCCGAGCGTAAAGAGGCCTATGCCAGGTTTGGGGAGAAGGTATATGATATCTCCCAGTTCCTGGTTGATGTACTGAAACTACCGGCATCGGCGTACAGGGCAGCGCCTGAGGTAAAGGGTAAGAAGGTCACCTGGCATGACCCGTGTCATCTCGTTCGCCATCTGGGAATAAAGGACCAGCCGCGGCAGATTATAAAGTCGATACCGGATGTGGAATATGTTGAAATGCCCAACGCTGACAGGTGCTGTGGGATGGCGGGTACATTCAGTGTCTACTATTATGACCTGTCAAGGAAGATTGCGGATAAGAAGGTGGAGTCGATTAGGTCAACCGGGGCTGACATTGTGGTCAGTAGCTGCCCGGGCTGCGAGATACAGCTAATTGACAGTACCATACGGAACAAACTGCCGGTCAAAGTGATGCACATTATGGAACTTCTGCAGTAGGGAGCGGCGGTTGGGTCCATCTGCCCCGAACAGCACAGAGGCTAGCTTTTAGAAGCTAGCCTCTTTCTTTTAATTAGTGTCCGGGTTATTTAAGTGCTTTAAGTGCCTTTTGACATGTTTCGTAGCCGAGGTCGAAGGCTTTAAAGTTGACCGGGACTACCTTGGCCGGGAGGCGTTCCTCGATGGCTTCTTTTGCGGTCTCTATTTTTATCGGAAGTCGGCCGGTGCCAAATAGGGCTCCCAGCAGCACAATATTGGTTGTCTGCAGGTTTCCCGCTTCCCTGGCAAGTTGAGTGGCATCGAGTTTGATTATTTTGCTCGAGACCTTCCTCAGTTTTTCCAGTATTGCTTCCAGGCTGGGGTACTTACTTTGTCCCAGGGTGACGGTAAAGGGAATTACGATGGATGTATTGAGGATGACCACGCTCGATTTTGACAGGAAGCTTACATTTCTTAGCGCCTCCGATGGTTCCATCGTGACCAGAATGTCACACTTTCCCAGTGGGGGGAGGGGACCGTATACGTCGCTTCCCATTCTGATACTGCTGAATACCGAACCACCCCGGACTGCCATCCCCAGGACCTCGGAGCCTCTGACTTTCAGCCCGTCCCTGACGGCTGAGTTTCCTAAAAGCTCTGACATCAAGATGACACCCTGTCCACCAACCCCTGAGATTAGTACATTGAGTTCTTTTATCATTTCTCTACTCCTTGTACTATAGCATTATAAGGGCAAATTTGGGCGCAGATTGAGCAACTATCACACATGGAGTTGTCAATCACTGTCTGGCTGTCGTCTCTCAGAAGGGCGGGGCAGCCCAGCAGCATGATGCATTTTTCACTGCCTACCCCGCAGCTGAGGCAGCGTTTGGCTTCACTGGTAGCTGCCTCCGGGGTAAGACCACTTTCAACCTCGGCGAATCCTTTTACTCGTTCCGCGGCCGGTAGTTTACTGGCTTCAGTCCTTGGTACTGACTCAATACCAATCAGAGAGAGTTCCTCGTAGCTGACGACAGATTTTTCCTCCTCCGCCGCACTGACTGTCTCTCCCTTGAGGTACCTGTCGATAGAATTGGCGGCCTTTCTCCCCGCCCCGATGGCATCGGCTACCATGGCGGGGCCGGTGACCACATCGCCCCCGGCGAAGATACCCGGCTGGTTGGTAGCAAGCGTGATGGCATCGACTGTCAGGGTTCCCTGCGGGGAAACTTGAAGCTGGTCGCTAAAGGGAAGCTCTGGCGCCTGCCCGATAGCCACGACGATGGTGTTAGCTACAACGGTAAATTCTGAGCCCTTGATAGGGATGGGGCGTCTGCGCCCGCTGGCATCTGGTTCGCCTAGTTCCATCCGGATGCATTCCAGCCCGCTAACCTTGCTATTGCCGAGGACCTTGGTCGGAGCGGCCAGGTAGGTAATCTTAACGCCTTCCTCCTCGGCGGCCTCGATTTCCTCGTCACTGGCGGGCATTTCCGCTCTTGAACGGCGGTAGATGATAGATACCTGTTCGGCTCCTTGCCTGAGGGCCACCCGGGCGGCGTCGATGGCCACGTTGCCGCCGCCGATAATGACCGTTTTCGCGCCGACATTTACCTGTTTACCCAGGTTGGTCTCGCGGAGGAAGCCCAGGGCGGAGATGACCCCTTCCTTCTCCTCCCCCGGGGCACCCAACTGCATGCTTTTATGAGCACCTACGGCGATAAAAACCGCTTTATATCCCTGCTTCAGGAGGTCATCTCTGGAGACGACCGGGGTGTTAAGGCGGATTTCGATACCCAGGTCTTCGATTCGCTTGATGTCTTTTTCCAGGACGTCCTTGGGGAGACGGTATTCAGGAATACCTACTGCCAGCATGCCACCCGCCACCGGTAATGCCTCGAAAATAGTCACCGGGTATCCCATCCTGGCGGCGTAGTAGGCGCAGCTGAGCCCGGCTGGTCCCGAGCCAATAATCGCTATTTTCTCCGCTTGTTTTACCTTTGCTTTCTCTTCGCTGGCAAGGGTAAGCTCGTAGTCGCCTAAGGACCTTTCTATTTTATGGATTGCCACTGCCCCGTCGTACTGGCCCCGGTTACATTTTGTCTCGCAGGGGTGATAGCACACCCTTCCCAGGACGGCGGGCAGCGGGTTGGTCTGCTTGATTATCTCTAGCGCCTCCTGGAATTTACCCTGCTTGACCAGATTGGCAAACCCCGGTATATCGTTACCGGCGGGACAGGTAGCGGCACAGGGCATTATTTTATCGCTGGTTTTGGAGCATTTCTGCGGGTCTATGTGATAGGGGGCTAGTTTCTCGCCCCGCCGCTTCCTCTGCCTTTCGGCTTCCCGGGCGCAGAGGCGGCGGGAGACTACCAGGGATGGCCCCTCGAACCTGATTGCCCTTTCCATTGCCTCGGTGGTCGCTTTAAGGTCGAAGGGGTCTACCACCTCGACGGACTGTACTCCGCAGGCTCTGGCAATCTCCTCGGGTCTTACGGGGGTGGTCTCCTCACCGGTAGCGGTGAAGCCTGTGCCGGCGTCAGGCTGGAACCCGGTCATCCCTGTCGTTCCGTTATCAAGTACGACCATTGTTATATTAGCCTTGTTGTAGACAGCGTTTATTAGTGGTGGTATCCCGGAGTGGAAGAAGGTTGAATCACCCAGGTGGGCTATTACGGGGGCATCCTGGGCATGGGCAAAGCCGTTGGCCAGGCCGAAGCTGGCCCCCATACAGATAGTAATATCGTTAGATTCAAGGGGCGGGATGTAGCCCAGGGTATAGCAGCCAATATCACCCGGGTAGATAGGCACTGTGTCCTTACCCTGTTCTCGGACCACTTTTTTGGCGGCCAGCTTGATGGCATAGAATGAAGCCCGGTGCGGGCAGCCGGCACATAGAGCGGGAGGCCTCAGCGGCAGCAGTTGCGCTGCCTCTTGAGCGAGGGCTTCTATCTCCTTGAAGTTTACCGGGAGTTCGGTACCGGTTAGGCCGGCAATAGCCTCGGTAACCTTGTCGGTAGATAGCTCGCCTATTACCGGGAGCAGGTCTTTCCCGTGGATTTTGACGGGGATGCCCGCTTGCTGGGCAATAGCTTTGACATGGGTCTCCACGAACGGCTCCAGTTCTTCTACTACCAGCACTTCGCCCACCGAGCTTAGCAGTTTTGTCACCAGTTCCTCGGGGAGGGGGTATGGTGTTCCAATTTTGAGGATGGAGACCTTGTCGTTAAGGCCCAGCCAGGTGATTGCCTCCTTGACATAACTATAGGGCACGCCGGAGGCAATTATGCCCAGCCTGGCGCCACTCACTAGGTGCAACTGGTTATAAGGAAGGGTGTTTACCCGTTTCTTTATTTCCTCAAGCCGCTTGATCATTCGGGGTCGGTTGTATCTGGCTCCTGCCGGGGTTGACACCAGACGGACACGGTCTTTCTTAAACGAGCCCTTCCTCTTTTCCTTTGATATCTTCCCCAGGGTTACATCGCTGCGGGCATGACCTATCCTGGTTACCGACCTGACTACGAACAGATGCTCGAATTCTTCGGAGAGGTCAAAGGCGCTGACGATCATGTCCTTGGCTTCTGCAGCAGAAGAAGGCTCAAGGATGGGGAGATAGGCCTGCTCGGCAATAAACCGGGTATCCTGCTCGACCTGTGAACTCCATGCCCAGGGGTCATCGGCCGCGAGCAGCACGAACCCTCCCCTGGCACCGATATAGCCGGCGGTCATCAGGGGGTCGTGGGCTACATTTACCCCCACATGTTTCATTGCTACCAGGGCTCTCAGGCCGGAGAGCGAGGCAGCAAAACCTACTTCGAAGGCCACCTTCTCGTTGGTCGACCACTCGGCGTACATCCCCACTTCCTTGGCGATAGGGGCCAGGGTTTCCATTATTTCGCTTGATGGAGTACCGGGATAGGCAGCTGCCAGCTGAACCCCGGCCTCTATAGCCCCTCTGGCTATTGCCTCATTGCCAAGCATGAAAAGCTTCTCTCCTGGTGCATCAGAACTAACAGTTAATCCTTTCAATGCCGGCCTCCTTTCTTAGATTGCCCGGTGATTTGGAATATAATGGGGGGGGGGAACTCCTGGTTTAACCTGGGGCTGGGTCGATAGAGCACGATAGTCATTATAGTAATTCTGGATTTTATTGTCAAGGCAAAGACGCTTGTTATAGCAAAGTCCTGATGCTACAATTGCAATGCAGCTAAGGGGGTGGCGAGGAAGGTATGCTGCTTGATTCTATTATTGTCAAAGGTGCCAGGGAGCATAACCTCAAGAATATAGATGTTGTTATCCCCCGGGACAAGCTGGTGGTTATTACCGGTGTTTCCGGCTCGGGGAAGAGTTCCCTGGCGTTTGATACCATCTATGCTGAAGGGCAGCGGCGCTATATGGAATCGCTGTCGGCTTATGCTCGCCAATTTCTGGGCAGGATGGAAAAGCCTGAGGTTGATTATATCGAAGGCTTGAGTCCGGCTATTTCAATCGACCAGAGGGGACCGCGAAAGAATCCGAGGTCAACCGTAGGCACGGTAACCGAGATATATGATTACCTGAGGCTGCTCTTCGCCCGGGTTGGCCATCCCCATTGCCCTGGATGCGGACGGGAGATTACCATGCAGACGGTGCAGCAGATTGTTGATGCCGTTCAGGATATTCCCGCCGGCAGTCGGGTTATGGTTCTGGCGCCGCTGATTAAAGACCGCAAGGGCGAATACCAGACGGTATTCGATGACCTGCGCCGGACGGGCTATGCCAGGGTTCGGGTTGATGGTCGCATTCGTGACCTTGGTGAAGAGCTTCAACTGGACAAGAATAAAAAACATACCATTGAGGTGGTGGTGGACAGGCTGGTAGTGGGGCAGGGAGGGGGCCAGGGCCGCATTGCTGATTCGGTGGAAACTGCCCTTAAACTCGGGGCGGGGGTGGTGCTGGTGTCGGTTATTGATGGTGAGGAGCTGCTTTTCTCGGAGCATTTTGCCTGCGTACACTGTGGAATCAGCCTGGGTGAGATTGCCCCCCGGACCTTTAGCTTTAACAGTCCCCATGGTGCCTGTCCTGCCTGCACTGGCCTGGGGATTAAGCTGGAGATAGACCCGGAGCTGGTTATCCCCGATAAGGGGCTCTCCATCACCCAGGGGGCGATACGCCCCGGGTGGTATTCCTCCTGGTACTACGAGCAGTTCGAGTCTCTGGCCCGGCGCTGTGGCTTTTCCCTGCATACCCCGGTGAAAGAATTGAGTGAGCACCACCTTAAACTTGTCCTTTATGGGGAGGGAGGAGAGCCCTCCCGCTATCGTAGCCGCTTTGGACGAGTTAGAGAATATTATGATGGTTTCGAGGGAGTGATTCCCCGCATGGAGCGGCTCTACCGGGATACCGAGTCGGAGCACTCCCGGACTGAGGTAGAGCGTTACATGGTATCCAGACTATGTCCCGTCTGTCAGGGAAAGCGGCTCAAACCGGAGTCTCTGGCGGTGACTATCGGTGGTAAGAATATTGTGGAGGTCGGTGCCATGTCCATCACCGGGGCACTGGAGTGGGGAGTTACCACTGGTGCGGGTGTGCTTAGTAAACGGGAGCAAATGATAGCTCACCAGATTCTCAAGGAGATTGGGGCTCGTCTTGGTTTCCTTAAAGACGTTGGCCTGGATTACCTGACTCTTGAGAGGCCGTCGGCTACCCTCTCTGGCGGTGAGGCGCAGCGAATTCGTCTGGCGACCCAGATCGGCAGCGGGCTTATGGGGGTCCTTTATATCTGCGATGAACCTACGGTAGGGCTTCACCCTGCCGATGACTTCCGTCTGATTGAGACCCTGAAGAGGCTGAGAGACCTGGGGAATACGATACTGGTGGTGGAGCATGACGAAGCCATGATGCGCTCTGCTGACCATATTATTGATATGGGACCCGGGGCCGGGGAGCATGGGGGGTGGGTCGTAGCCGCAGGGACACTACCTGATATCGTGAATTGCGGCGAGTCGTTGACCGGTCAGTATCTTAGCGGGGCCAGGCAGATTCCGTTGCCGCCCCGGCGCCGCTCCGGCTCGGGCGAAGAGCTAATAATAAAGGGGGCGAGGCAGAACAACCTGAAAAACATAGATGTCCCTATCCCCCTGGGTGAGTTTGTCTGCATCACCGGGGTTTCCGGCTCGGGTAAGAGTACCCTTATTGATGAGGTTATGTATAAAAAGCTGGCGCAGATATTTTATCGGTCAAGGGAGAGAGCAGGTGACTGCGATGATATCATCGGGATCGAGCATATCGATAAGGTGGTCAGTATTGACCAGGCACCTATCGGACGCACTCCCCGCAGCAACCCTGTCACCTATACGGGCACCTTTACCCCGATTCGGGAGCTTTTTGCTCAAGTTCCCGAGGCCCGGATGAGGGGCTATGCCCCGGGCAGGTTTTCGTTTAATGTGAAGGGCGGGCGTTGTGAAGCCTGCCGTGGCGAGGGGTTTATCCAGATTGAAATGCAGTTCTTGCCCGATGTAACTGTTCCCTGTGAGGTATGCAGGGGGAAGCGCTATAACCGTGAGGCGCTGGAGATCAGGTTTAAGGGTAAAAACATTGCCGAGGTATTAGATATGACGGTGGAGGAGGCGCTTGGCTTCTTCGAGCACTTTCCTAAGGTAAGGAATAAACTGAAGACACTGGACGATGTTGGGCTGGGCTATATTCATCTCGGTCAGCCAGCGCCTACCCTTTCCGGTGGTGAGGCGCAGCGCGTGAAGCTGTCCAGTGAACTGTCACGGCGCTCCACAGGCAGGACGCTGTATATTCTTGATGAACCGACCACTGGCCTTGCCTTTGAGGATATAGCGGCGTTACTGCGGGTCTTGCAGCGCCTGGTTGACGGGGGCAATACCGTGGTGGTTATCGAGCATCACCTGGATGTGATTAAGAATGCCGATTGGGTTATTGACCTTGGGCCGGGGGCGGGTGAGCGGGGTGGGTATATTGTCGCCACCGGAACCCCTGAGGAAATAGCCCGGGAGAAAGCGTCGGCTACCGGGCAGTATTTAGCCCGGGTACTGAGCGAGGATATTGAGTATGCATTACCCCATTAGCTACTGGCTGAGCTGGTGGCTAACTTTTTCTGCCTGGCGGCAAAGGAGGTGAAAGTGACCAGAGAAGAAGCGCTTGATTCTGTTAAAGCCAATGTTGAAAACGAAAACCTGATAAAGCACATGCTGGCTACCGAGGCTATTATGCGGGCTCTGGCCAGGCGCTTTGGTGAGGATGAGGAGGAGTGGGGGTTTACCGGGCTTCTGCATGATATTGATATGGAGCTCACCGGCGGGGATATGTCCAGCCACGGCAAGCTGGGGGCTGACCTGGTTAGGGAACTGGGGGCTAGTGAGGCTATGGCTCATGCCATTCTGTGCCACAACCCGGCCCACGGCATCGCCCCGGAGACAAAACTGGATAAGGCCCTGTTCTGTGTTGACCCGCTGACCGGTTTAATTACTACGGCGGCCCTGGTTCGCCCGGACAAGAAGTTAGCGGGCCTCGAGGCCAAATCGGTAAGGAAGAAGTTCAAGGAGAAGAGCTTTGCCGCCGGGGTGAACCGGGAGCAGATTTCTCAGTGCAGTGAGATCGGGCTCGAACTTGGTGAGTTTGTTGAGCTGGGGCTGGAAGCAATGAAAGGGATTGCCGCTACGCTGGGTCTGTAAAATTAGTTTGCTTTAAGGGTTGAGCCGTCTGCAGTCATTCGACATTTCTGCGGACAAGGAAAAAACATGATTAGATTGCTCCATACAGCTGATGTCCATCTTGGCGCGAAATTCCTTGGGCTCGGTGACAAAGGTGCAGCTCAGCGCGAACAGATCAGAGCCAGCTTTAAGAAACTGATATCTCAGGCAATAGTGGAAAAGGTTGACATTGTCCTCATCGCTGGTGACCTTTTCGACGCAAACCAGCAGCCCCGGATGAATGTTGACCTGGTAGTTGAACAATTCGGCTTGTTGGCGGCAAACAACATCCTCGTTTGCCTCATCCCTGGCACCCATGATTGCTTCGATTCCAGTTCCATATATAAAAAAGTGGACTTTCAGGAAAGATGTCCCAACCTAACACTTTTCACTGACCAGGGTTGGAACTATGAGGAATTCCCATCTCTCGGGTTAACAGTGTATGGCAAGCCAAACTTCAGCAACCGCTCCTACAACAGCCCTTTAGAGGGGCTAAAGCGCTCGTCAGAAAGCCAGTATCATGTAGCCATGGCGCACGGTTCCCTGAACATCCCTGGTGTAATCGCTGAGGACGACTATGTGTTCACTGCGGACGAGATTCAGAGCAGCGGGATGCAATATGTCGCCCTGGGCCACTGGCATCGACCATACGCTTGCTCCGATAAGGGGGTGATTGCCTGGTACCCTGGGCCACCCGAGATTATTTCAATGGATCAAAAAGAGCCGGGCAGCGTACTGATAGTGACTATTCTCGACTCAGGTGGGGTCGAAGTGGAAGCAAGGCAGATAGGGCTGCACTGCTGTGACGAACTTGAAATCGACCTCTCGGATGTGGAGAGTTTACCCAAGTTGAAAAATAAGATTACTGAGGGGGCAACCCCGAACTTGGTTAGAAAAGTGATTCTCAAGGGGCTTAGGAATGAGGACATGCATCCCTCACCGGAAGAACTCGAAGCGGAGCTGTCTGACAGCTTCCTCTATCTTAGGATTACCGACCAATCACATCCCAGGATGGCTGAACTCCCAGAGGATGCCTACGAAGGCCAACTAATTCTTGCGAGGTTTCTCAAGCTGATGAAAGAGCATATCGAAGTGTGTGAAGGTGAGGACCGGGAAATTGCCGAAGAGGCACTACAGTATGGCCTGGCGCTTCTGCAAGGGAAGGAGGTCCTTTGATGCTTCTTAATAGCGTGAGGCTTGAGAGTTTCAAGAGGTTCGAGAAGCTGGAGCGAGAATTTGGGCCTGGAATAAATGTAGTCAAAGGCCCTTTGAACGAAATCGGAAAGTCCACGTTTCTCGACGGACTAGTCGTGGCTTTGTTCGAGAATCCCAAGAGTACTAAGAAGGAGCTTGAGAGATACACGGCATGGGGTTCGGACCGCAGGTGTAAGACAGTCATCGGGTTCGAGGCCGAGGGGAAAAAGTATCTACTTGAGAAAGACTTTGATATGAAGACGATACGGCTTACCCGGGCGGACACAGGTAGGGAATGGGACACGCCAAATGAAGTCGCCGAGAAGCTTCGGAAACTGCTCGGCACCGATTCGTCAACGCTATTTCTATCTACATCGTGTATTCGCCAGAACGAGGTTACGGACATTTCGTCAGGCAGGAAGGAAATCGGTGAAAGCCTGGAAGGTATAGTTACTGGCGGAACTGGGGAGATAGTAGCCTCTCGGGTAGTCGAGAAATTAGCCAGGAATATCAGCGGGCTCACAAAGGGTCTTGAAAGGCCGACCAAGTCACCGGGCCCAATTGCACGTTTGACCCGGGAGGTTAGTGACTTCCAGCAAGACCTGGCCCAGATTGAAAGAGAGGTAACCGAGGTAGAGCACCAAAAAGTCGAGCTGGTTGAGGTATCGAGTGAGTTGGAAGGCGTGGAGGTAAAGCTTGGCGAGGCAGAAGCTCTTCTCCAAAAGAACAAGCGGCGACAGGAAATCGAGAGAACAATAGCTAACCTCGTGAAGGACTACGACGAGATCGACACGCTTATCCGAGGTATTGAGTCGTTACAGAAGCAAATCCAAGAAGCCGGGCTGGCAATGCAAGCCATTGAAGGCTTTAGTGATATGCAGAAAGTACTCCAGCTTGGGGACCAACTGCGCGAACTGGGAGCCGAACGCAAAAATACCAGCGACGACCTGCCAGAAAGAAGCCGCGAACTCGAGGTCGCCAGAGAGCACCTTAAGAGGAATAGGCTGCTCGCAGCCTTGGCTTCAAAGACAGGCTTGATAATTGGAGTAGTGGTATCGGTGGCTGGCTTTTTGGGTATGTTATTCAATACGGCATCCTTGGCAGTCGGGATCATCGGCCTGGTCTTCCTCATAGGTGCGATGTGGGGAAGGAGTTCCCTGGCTCAGCATAAGACGCAGATATTTGACTTGCAGAGTCGCATTGGGCGAATGGAAAAGGCCCTAACGGAAATTGAAGAGCAGGAGCGCGGTATTCTTTCTCAGGTCAATTGTGGTTCAGTTGAAGAGTTTAGACAGAAAGAGAAAAGGCATGCCGAATTGGTGGAACAAAGGAACACCCCTCAAAACCAATTGGTGGGTAAGCTAAGGGCACAAACCCTCGAGCAGATCGAGCAGGAAAGGCGCAAAGTAACTAGAATGCTAGCAGAGGAACGGGAGAAACTCACGGACGATTTAAAGAGCACCATTCTTTCTCCTGAAGAATATGTAAAGCAAGAGAGGAAAGCGGAGAGCCTTGGGAGTCGAAAAGACGAGCTTCAAAGAATAAAGATGAAATGTGAGGTCGGTATAGAAAAGGCAAGGTTTGATGTTGAAGACCAAACTCAAAGGGAAGAAATGCTTGACGCTCTTATGAATACCCTCAACCGTGAGCGGCGCAGGCTTAAAGTCTACGAGCTTGCAAGGGATTTTGTGTCAAAGGCAAGGGCCGAGACTTTGCTATCGACTACCGACCTTTTACAGGCAGAGACTCAAAAGAACTTAGAGGTATTCACTCGCGGCAAATACAGCAAGGTAAGGATCGGCGAAGGCTCCATGGACTTCTGTATCTATTCTGACGAGAAGGGCGATTGGGTCAAGCCTGAGGAGCTTAGCGGGGGAGCTATTGACGAGTTCTACTTGGCGTGCCGGCTGGCGCTAGTGCGCTTGATATATGGCGAGACAAGACCGCCCTTGGTTCTGGACGACCCTTTTGTGAATTTTGACGAACCACGTATAATGCAAACGCTTGAATTCCTCAGTGAGCTGAGTAAGGAGTACCAGATCATTATCTTCACTCTTAGAGACACATACGATGGCATGGCTGACAAAGTGATAGAACTAACATAGCAAAGATTGTCAGCTTTTGAACGGTTGAGGGGATGAGTTTCTCATGCACGAACAGATCTACGAATCTCACGGTAAATGACTATTCTGGAAGAATCTGCCCAGCATCTGCAGATACTTATCCTCACCTGCCATCCTATAAGAGCTTATATAACATTCTGACGGATTGTGACCTGATCCAGGAAAGTAGATGCCCACGGTTGAATATTATGGTAATACAGGGTAGGATATGATAAAAATCCATTTCAATTATTATGGCAGATACAACATTTATCACTAACGAGAGCAATAAGAAACTAAAGGACAGAATTGCTGAGCTGATTGGGCACAGCAAGGAACTTAAGTTTCTGGTTGGCTTTTTCTATTTCTCCGGAATCAGAGAGCTTTACAACTCGCTAAAGAATAACCCCGATATTCAACTCGATGTACTCGTTGGCCTAAATGTTGATAGGACCGTACACGGACTAAGTGAATACAGTGATAATACCAAAGGATTAACAGACAAAGAGAAATTTGAGCAGTTCCTCAACTCCATATCAAAGTCCATTAACTCTGATGACTTCGATAACCAAGTCTTTTATGACCAGGCTCGATTCCTCATTGAAGCTATCAAACAAGATAAGCTGAGAATCCGGAAAACCTATGACCCCAATCACGCGAAGCTATATATTTTCAAGCTGAAGGATGAACTCGCTGACTTGAAGAAATCATTCTTTATCACCGGTAGTAGTAACCTGACAAAGGCGGGGCTCTCTTATCAAGACGAATTCAACGTGGAAATTAGTGACTATGGAACCAAGGAAGCTGAAGACTATTTTGATAAGCTCTGGGAAGAGGCTGTCAGAATAACCGAAATAGCCGGTTTCAAAGATCGATTGATAAATCTGCTTGAGAAAAAAACCCTACTGACCGAAGTTACCCCCTATGAAGCGTTTGCCCTGGTATTAAAGACTTACATAGAGCTACAGGAGCAAAAGCAAATAAAGCCGAGCTTACTTGATTTGCTTGAGAAAAAAGGTTACCGGACATATAAATACCAGGCTGATGCCGTGTCACAAGCCGTATCTATTATCGAGCAGTATAAAGGTGTCATAGTCGCCGATGTCGTAGGCTTAGGAAAAAGCATTGTCGCCGGACTGATTGCCAGAAGTTTGGGTAAGCGTGGTATTATTCTTTGCCCTCCGGGTCTTATTGGTGATGATAATGCTGCAACCGGATGGAGGAAATATAGAGAAGACTTCGGGTTGTATGACTGGGAAATTCGTTCGTCCGGGCTGGAAAATCTGAAGAAAACATTGGACCTCGTCCGTTCCAATCACGAATATGAGGTTATTATAATCGATGAGGTTCACCGTTTCAGGAACCAGGATACCGAGGCATATGAAGTGTTGAGCAATATTTGTAGAGATAAATTAGTAATCATGCTCACCGCAACCCCGTTTAACAACACTCCTGCTGACATACTATCCTTGCTGAAGCTATTTATCGTACCGGGAAAGTCAAATATCACCCTGGCCAATGACTTGACCACAAGATTTAGAGCATATACTCAAACGTTTCGGCGCTTGTCTAATATCAGGAAAAATTGTAATTCACCCGATAAGCAGAAAAGGGGTCAGGCAATCGCTGATTACGAAGTAATGTTTGGGTCAAGCACTATAGATTTGAATAAGGTGAGAGACAGGACAAGGTACCTCTCGAGAAGTATCCGTAACGTAATTTCACAGGTTACGATTAGACGTAACAGAATTGACCTTAAAAAAGACCCCGAATATTCCAAAGAGATATATGAGCTTTCTGAAGTTAAAGACCCTTGTGAGATATTCTTTGAGCTTACCGAAGAGCAATCTGAATTCTATGACAGAGTGCTTCAGGATTACTTTGGAGAACACGGCCACTTCACTGGCGCTATTTATCAGCCATTCCTTTATGAGACCGGACAGCTTGAGATTGATGAAGAGAGTTTAAACCAGGAGGAAAACCGCGAATCTTTGATACAAAAGAACCTGTTTGATTTCATGAGGCGTTTGCTAGTCAAGAGATTTGAAAGCTGATTCGGTTCATTCAGGCAGAGCATAATTAATTTCAAATCCGTTACTAAAAAGGTTCAAGGGTTTATTGAGAATTCCGATGGCAAATATATCCTGGACCGTCCCTTGCTGGAGAAGATATACGAGGCTGATATCGATGAGATAGAGGAAGAACTCGCAGGTTTTGAACAGCGTATTAGCGAAGGGACTTTCCCAAAGACCTACAAGGTATATAACATCAATGATAAAGAGTTTAAATTAAAGGACAGGTTCCTGGCCGATATACAATCCGATATCGCCTTATTTGATGATATTCTTGATGAACTTGATTCGTTAAAGTTGGTTGATAAAGACCCCAAGCTGAAGAAGCTTGCTACAGAAGTAAAAACAATCCTGATGCAGAAGGATAATCCCAACGAACCTGAAAGAAAAGTGGTTATCTTTACCGAATATATTGATACGGCCAAATACCTTGAAGCCCACCTTGAGAATGCCTTCCCTTCTTGCTGTATAACCGTTAAAGGCGACTTGAATAAAAATAAGACGGAAGAAATATTAAGGAACTTTGACACAACCCATAAGAAGCCGGAGGATAACTACAAGATACTTATTACCACGGATAAAATGTCTGAAGGCTTTAACTTAAACAGAGCCGGGGCAGTCATTAATTACGATATACCCTGGAATCCTACCCGGGTCATCCAGCGAGTCGGGCGAATTAACCGCATCAGCAAAAGGGTATTCGACAACCTGTATATCTACAACTTCTTCCCCACACTACAGGGGGCAACATACGTTAGAAGCCGTGAGATAGCCACCGAAAAGATGTTCTTAATCCACAACACGTTGGGAGAAGACGCCAAGATATTTGAGCCTGACGAGGAGCCATCACCCTCGCAACTCTTTAAGAGAATCATGGAAAATCCTGATAAAATGGAAGAGGAGAGCTTCCAGACTAAAATCAGGCAGTTGTATGCCGATATTGCCAGCTCTTCACCGGAAGTAATTAAGAGAATCGGCGAATTACCACCACGTATAAAAGTGGCCAAGAGATACGTAGATAGTAACCTGGTTGTGTTTATCAAGAAGGGATTAGGGCTTTTCATCAGAGGGATCCTTGGTGATGGCAACAAACCCGAAGACCTTGTCTTTGAGAATACACTAGCGCTCATAGAGTGCAAAAAAGAAGAAAAGGCTGTCACCTTCAGTGAGTCGTTCTGGGACAGCTATTACAATGTTAAAGAACTTAAGGAGAGTTCTGGTCCCCCTTCCAGTGAGATAAGCATAGAGAAAAAAGCCCTGAACAATGTCAACACGTTGTTACAGGGTAAAATACCAGAACTCGAAAGCTACCTGCCGTTTCTGAGAGAACTCCGGGAAGACATCTTGGAATACAAAACTTTGTCTGATTACACCTTGCGAAGAATAGCGAATTTGAACTCTCTGAACAAGGACAAGGCAAAAATACAAAAGACGAAAGATGAGCTGGGAAAACTTCAGAAAGAGCTTGGGACTGATTATCTGGATAAAGTAAAATCCAAGCTGGGACAACTAGAAACTGAGGTCATCATAGCTATAGAAAACGTCAAGGAACAGATATGAGCGAAGAGCGGCTAAGCAGAATAATAGAAGGTTTCAACTACAGGGACCTTAACCTGTTCTTCCGCAGTAAATGTGAGAACTATGCGGAAGCTCCGGAAGACCTGTCTCTGTACGATGATGAAAGATTCAGGGATTTTCAAAAGCTGGGCGAAATCAGATTTGATAGCGGTGACAAACTGGTGATAACAACTTCGTTGGTAAGCGGAGACCTGACCGAGCGCTCTGGCAAAAAAGCCCAGTATGAAAAGGCAAAAAAGATTCTTAGAGAACAAGAGATTTATGACGCCGGCTTCTTCATTTTCCACGATAATACAGGGAGCTTCCGTTTCAGCCTGGTCTACGCGCAGTTCCAGGAAACCAAGAGAACCTTCAGCAACTTCCGGCGTTTTACCTATTTCGTAAGTGAAGACCAGACAAATAAGACATTCCACGTTAGAGTTGGCGGATGCACTTTTTCAAGTCTGGAAGCTGTCAAAGATGCCTTCTCCGTTGAGAAGGTCAACAAGGAATTCTATAACCATATCGCCAGGTTCTTTTACCGGCTAACCGGATATGACTGTAAAAGGGAGATGACCCTGCCCTCGGTCAGCGACGAGGATAAGAAGACTTATCAGGAATTCGTCGTCCGGCTCATCGGCAGAACAATATTCTGCTGGTTCTTAAAGCATAAGAAGTCAGCAAATGGAATATCGCTGATACCGGAATCAATCTTATCATCGGAAGCTGTTAAACAGAACTCCCAGTATTATCATTCTACGCTGGAGAAGCTGTTTTTCGAGGTGTTGAATACTCCCCAGGAGCAAAGGCATAAAAATATCCTGCCTGATGCTGATAAAATTCCCTTCCTGAACGGCGGTCTCTTTGAACCTCATAAGGATGATTTCTACTCTGGCGAACCTTTATACAACCTGGTGATACCGGATACCTGGTTTGAGCAGTTCCTCGAAATACTGGAGCAGTATAATTTTACCATTGATGAGAACAGCACGGTGGATGCCGATGTCTCCGTTGACCCGGAAATACTGGGCAGAATCTTTGAAAATCTCCTCGCTGAGGTCAACCCGGAAACCGGAGAGACCGCCAGGAAAGCCACCGGCAGCTATTATACGCCTCGTACCATAGTGGACTACATGGTTGACCAGAGCCTTAAGCAATATCTGGTAACGAAAACGAAGATTGACGAAGACAAGATAACAGCCCTGCTTTCATATGAAGCTCCGGAAGTTGCTCTGAGCGAGAGTGAAAAAGGCTCCATAATCTCTGCCCTTGATGAGATTAAGATCATAGATCCTGCCTGTGGCTCCGGTGCTTTCCCGATGGGTGTTCTGCATAAGGTTCTCCTTGTCTTGGAAAAGATTGACTCAGATTTGACATTGTGGTTGAACAGAAAACTGGCACATATTGAAGACAAAATTTTGAAGCAGGAGATTCAGGACGAATTAGAGAAGGATAACCTTGAATATATCCGCAAGCTGTTGATTATACGAGACTCTATCCATGGAGTCGATATACAACAAATAGCTGTAGAAATATCTAAGCTGAGAGTGTTCCTTTCTCTTATTGTAGATGAGAAGATAGATGATAAAGAAAAGAATAGGGATATTAAGCCATTACCAAACCTTGAGTTTAAATTTGTGGTTGCCAACAGCCTGCTAGGGTTGCCAAAGCTGGAGACAGATAGAAAGGCTTTGATTGATTTTGAGGATAAGGAGTCCATAGAGGCTCTTGCCAGAATACGCGACAATTACTTTGCCAGTTACGGAGAGGATAAATTAAAAGCGGAACAGGAATTTATTGAAGTACAAAAGAAGATGTTTCAATTCTATTTACAGAATTTGAATCAGGAACAGCGCAATCTGGTCGGTACTGTCAAGAAAGTGAAGACCACCAGTAAAACCATCACCCAAATGCTCTCAGAGTGGGAACCCTTTTCTAATAAGCAGTGTGATTGGTTTGACCTGGAATGGATGTTTGGAATCAAAGGTGGCTTTGACATTGTGATTGCCAATCCGCCTTATGTGCGTGCTGACTCCGGTGCAGAGCACCTATTGTTCAGGGAAAAACTCAAGCAATCCGGACAGTATGAGACTCTCTATGAAAAATGGGATTTGATGATACCATTTGTTGAGAAAGGATTACGTATCGGCAATGCAAACGGCGATTTAATCTATATAGTCTCAAATGCTATTTGCACGTCAAAGTACGCTTCCAAACTTCTCGATCTAGTCCAAGAAAGGTACTATGCACGCTCTATAGACTACTTTGAGGATATGGAAGTATTTGAGGCCGGCGTGATTCCGATAGTTCTTCACGTTGGAAAAACTAACGGGAATGGTACAACCCGAAAAACCATTCGACACGAATCGTTTGATAATATTAAGAGACAAACTGAAATACCAGCAAACGAATTCAAAACACTCGGACGAGATGCATTCCGAAAAGAACATACTACCATAGCCATCAACAAACAAACAGTGAACTTAGGCGATATTTGCTATATGAGTGTAGGAATGGTCATTAATGCGGATGAAAAAACAGCAAAAGGAGAATTTACAAAAGACGATTTAATCTCAGCGACAAAAACTAATATTCACTCACGCAAATATATCGAGGGCAAGGATATTGATTCATATGTTATCAAACGGGCTAGATATCTTGAATGGGGAACAAAGCGTGTGCCAGGACAATTAAGACGAGCAACTTTCCCGGAACTTTATGAATGTCCCAAAATTATGCGTGGACGTGTTACACCTAGTATCTACGATGAAATGAGATTGCTATGCAATGATAGTATCGTCATATTCGTCAAGTTCGGAGATCTACACGGCGTTGAGAATAAGAGTATTCAAGCAAGTATTAAAAAATTCAACCGATTGCCGCGTCTTGAACTTGAAAAGATTTCCGAGAGGTTTGACTTGAAGTATCTTCTCGCGATCCTCAATTCCTCATTCGCGTTTAAATACCTCAACAATATACGACGCCATCGCTTGGAAAACTACTTTTATCCCGATGATTTCCGCAAACTACCTATACGGGACATTCCAAAGCAAGAACAAAAACCTTTAGTCGAACTTGTTGATAATATAATCTCGCTCACGCAATCGAGTGATTACATGCAAAACCCAGCCAAGCAAGCCAAAGTAAAAGAATACGAACGCCAGATTGATCAGATGGTCTATGAGTTGTATGGGCTAACGCCGGAGGAGAGAGAAATAGTCGAGGGTTCCATTAAGTAGCATGGAAGCAAATACCTACAATAGATATAGAATCAAGATATCTGACTCGAAATTTGAATGTATTGAAACCAACGGCGAGCAGGGAAAGGGATTCCTATATCCCGATGTATCGGATAAACTGCCTAAGTTATACCTCGTGAAACGTGGTAAAGAAATTTATTATGTGGGAATAACCACCCAGGACATCAGGAAACGTTTGAGGTACGGCTTCTCCGCGACGGACAAGCACGGCTATTACGGATACAAGTGGAAGAACCAGGATACGGTCGAGATCTTAATCTGGAGCTTTCCTGACAGCATTCAAGAACATGTGGAAGCGATAGAAGCGGAGCTAGTTTATTTTATCAGAGAAAAAACCGGTGAATGGCCGAAGTACCAGATGGAAATTCACTTTCATGGAGCATCAGAAACCGAGAGACAAGTTGCTAGATCTATTCTCGATAGTAACAGTTTAGTTTTTCCAAAAACTTAGCTTATATTATCACCCCCCCCCCCCCCCTGTCAAGCGGTTTTGAGATTTATTTTTGAAGATTTCCCAAAACTGGTAAATAAGTCAGTAAGTTTGTGATATTTCGCTGGACTCCGTCTCATTTTTATGATAGTATCGAATCATGGATGAGACAACAACGGTTCAAGGGCGGGAAATAACACAGGATGACATCGAATTAGTTCGGCGGCTGATCGAAGCCGACCCATCCCGGAATCGCACCCGGCTTTCCAAAGACTTATGCCTTCTCTGGAGCTGGCGTGCCAGCAACGGTCAACTCAAGGATATGGCCTGCCGCACTTTCCTATTGAAATTAGAGCAGCGCGGCCATATTATCTTGCCGAAGCAGCGAACTCCCGGTCGGGGCTCCTGGAAGGTCTCTATTCCCGATATCCCACATAAAACTGATCCTATTGCCTGCTCTCTGAGCGATCTTGAACCGGTAAGCATCCAGTTGGTTGAGGATGCCGGCCTTCTGGGCCTCTTTCAGTGCCTGCTTGCCCGATACCATTACCTGGGTTTCCGCAGCACTGTCGGAGAGAACATTAAGTACCTCGTTTTTGACCGGAAGGAAAATCCCCTTGCCTGCCTTCTCTTTGGCTCAGTAGCGTGGAAGTGTGCCCCCCGAGACGACTTTATCGGCTGGAATGCTGAGACAAGAAAGGCAAATCTCCACCTGGTGACCAATAACATGCGGTTTTTAGTTTTACCTTGGGTCCGAGTGCCGCACCTGGCCAGTCATATCTTAGGAAGGGTTGCCAGACGTATCAGTTCGGACTGGATGAAGAAATACGGGCATCCCATCTATCTGCTGGAAACCTTTGTGGAACGGGATTGCTTCCAGGGCATCTGTTATCAGGCAGCCAACTGGATCAATGTCGGTCAAACCAGGGGGCGCAGCCGCAACGGGCATCCCGGACTTAAAGTGCCCATCAAGGATATTTACCTCTACCCGCTGACAAAAAGATTTCGCGACAGCCTCAGCCAGCGGGCAGACGAACAGGAAGGGCGACAGTGGAGGGTGTTTAAGAATGGAGTGTCGGCGGGGTACTGATTGTCCCTATGTGAATGGTAGCGATATCTGGCGCCTGATTGCTGAGCGGGATTATTTAAGCCAGCGTCTCGACGAAATGGAGGGGCTGATGGCGGCGGGTGAGGCAACGATTGATGAGCTGCGCCGAGAAAATGAAGAGCTTAAGGAGGGAAACAAGACCCTGCGTCACCAGTTGAAGCAAATGCTGGGCAAGATTTTCAAGGCTCAAGTAAAGCCACCTCCGGACGCTGACCGCCCGAAACGCGGCGCCCCTTGCGGCCATCGCGGCAACAGCCGCCGACGGCCACAAGAGATTTCAGAATTTATTGACGTTTATCCTGACAAATGCGATAAGTGTGGCGGCCAGGTCAACGGCTATCCCGACACCTTCGACGAGCATGTGACAGAAGATATCGAGATAAAGAAGAGGGTCACCTGTTACCGCTTCCATTACGGTTACTGTAAGCGATGTCAGAAGGTGGTGCGCGCCAAAGCTAATGGTGCCGGAAATCCAAATGACCGGATTGGGGTTCAGGCCCGTGCAGTGGGTGGCTACCTGCGCTATCTCGGTCTGACCTACCGGAAAGCGGCAAGATTGTTTAAAGATGTCTTTGACTTAAATCTCACCCACCCGTCATTTATGGCTTTTAACACCGAGCAGTCCCAAAACGGGGCACCCCTCTATGAAGCGATAAAACAGTCAATCCGCCATTCACCCTATGTGAACGCTGATGAAACGGGCTGGCGGGTTAATGGCCAGAATCACTGGCTGTGGGTCTTTACCAATAAGGATACAGCGTTGTACTTGATTGATAAGAGTCGTGGCAGCAAGGTTGTCAGCAATATCCTGGGCGAGAAGTATGAGGGTGTGTTGACCACCGATTTCTATTCCAGTTATCACAAGCTCAAGGCCCAGGCAAAGCAGCGTTGCCTGGCGCATCTCCTGCGCGAGATTAAGGAAGTTGAGGAAAAGAACAAGCTTGCTCCAGATAGTGCCGACGGCAGGTTTTGCGAGGAGCTGAAGGCCGTGTTTAAACAGACGATTGACGTCTGGAATGAATATCGTGATGGGCTGAAGACCCTCCAGGATTTGGTTAAGGAGAAGGGGCAGGCCATCGCAAGGTTGGTGGAATTACTATCATTACCGATTAAGCATAAAGATGCGCGGCGTATCCGTAAGCGGATAATAAAATTCAATCAGGAGTTGTTCACCTTTCTGGATAATCCCGTGATCGAGCCAACCAATAACCGGGCTGAGCGGCAGCTCAGGCCAATGGTTATTATGAGAAAGCTGACCTTCGGCAACCGTTCAGCCTTAGGAGCCTTAAACCAGGCGGTGACAATGAGTGTCATACGGACCGGCGTCTTGAATGGTATTGAACCGCTGGATATTTGCCTGGCTTTGTCAGTAAAGCCTTCAGCCTCATTTGCAGAGTTACCAAGGACAAGGTCCCCATGAATTGAAAAGCCGGGGCAGAACCCCGGCTTTTCAATATCCCGTTAATACCACCGCCAAAAAACCTGAGAGATTTTTTGGAAAAACTTACCTGTTAC
>Ga0114918_10000118_pt1 | contig 62502 bp, 52 predicted proteins | sample LantaG_FD_87015 | JGI IMG/M metagenome (GOLD analysis project Ga0114918, IMG submission 87015) | Deep subsurface microbial communities from Baltic Sea to uncover new lineages of life (NeLLi) - Landsort_02402 metaG | ecosystem: Environmental > Aquatic > Marine > Oceanic > Sediment | place... | reverse complement strand
TCAATCCAAAGTAAAAATGGAATGGTGCCCCGACTAAAAATTTAGATGGTTGATTTTGAGGGTAGTTAGAACTTACATTTCCACTACCATCTCTATTATAGATGTAACCAAGTTTGTCACCACTACTTGGTTTAAAGTAAGGTGAACTATCAAAATCAAGAGTTTGGTATTTTGATGAAAACAATTTACCATTATTTAAATCAGTGTCCCAAGTATTATCCTCATAACCAAATACATTATTTGTAGCTGGTGTTGGAGATGAAAGTAAATCATCTCTCAAATAACTCCACTTATAAAAAGGAACTTCCTGTGTTTTAGGATAACCAAACTCAGTATATGTAGTTTTTCCTGGTGTTAATAGTTGTCTCAATTGAGTATCCCCCGTAAAAAATATTCCAAATATTGGTGTGTCAAATACCGTATCCTGACTTACAAAAATATTATCATCACTATAATTAGTACCTAAAAATGGTACAATACCGAACTCACTATTTATACTCCACATCTGAGCAACGTCACCATCAATTCTATCTCCACTTCTACTAAACATCGCATTTATTGAAGCGTCACCTAAACCTGTTAACTGACCTAAAAAGTTAGAGTTAGATAATCTTGATATGATAAACATATTTAAAAGGTCACTTGTATCACTGTAGGATGTAGACCTTAGAGTATCAACCAAATAACCCTCAAAATCGGGGTCAAAACATAAATCCTTTATAAATTGGTCTCTTGGTCCTAAATCCATCATAGTAGTTGGGAACCAAATATTTCTTTCATTTACTGCACCAAATGGGTTAATATTAATAATTGGTAGTTTGTATTTTTCCTGACCAACAAATCCTGTACCGTCAACATATCTAGTCGCTTTATAATAGAAATTGTTAGATTCATCATTGTAATATATCGGACCTTGGTCGTTTAATAAACTTTGAGGATTTCCACAGTATGTGTAATAACTAACTTCATTATCAGAATTGAATATTGCACCATTATAGAACGATGGCATATATAAAGTACCGTTTACCCAATTGTTTTGGAACATCTGTGCAAAGGCTCCGTTACATGCAGCATACATAACACGGTATCTAGCCATCCATTCCGTAAATAAAATACCATCACGTATTAAACTAACGATTGGTATTTTTATAAGTCTGTAACATCCGTTTACAACATCTTTGTTTCCTACAGAATCTTTGTTTTTGTTTTCATCAATCGTTAAGTTAGTTCCGTAACCTTCGTAAGCATTCAACCTAACCATACCATCACAAGATAAAGAACTAACGACATTATTAAATTTAGAAGTAGTATCTCCTGTAAAATCTTGTGAACCAGTACCTCTAAAATTTGATGCTGAGTTAAAATCAGGTTTTACTGTTGTCTCACCCTCATCACTAATACCGTAGAAAGTAAAATTTTGATTTTGGTATAAAACATAACTATTGTTTTGGTAACCTTCAGTTTGGTCTGATGTTGGTAATCTATCACTCCTGAAAACAAGTCTGTCACTATTGTTAATATTTAACGATGATGTACCATCATAATAAACAGGACTATAAAGTCTACCTTCATTTATTTCTGAACTGGTCGGTGTAATATCAGATGAACTACCTTTATACATACCTAAGAGTGAGGCTCCTTCAACGCATCCCTGATTTAAGAAAAAGTTTTTACTACTATCATTTATCACTCCATTAGGGTTAGTATAAGTACCTACATTATATTGGTCATTAGTATTAACTTTAAAGGATTGTTGGAATTTATCTAATGACGAGTATCTTAATAATTCTGTGGTTGTAAACGCAGTGAATTTTGAACTATCAGGTGTAAACGTAAATGATGGGAAAAATAAATTAGAACCACTGTTATTTGTATTATTATTAACCGAATGTCTTTGTGGTGATTTAAAATCATTCACATAAATACTATTATCGTTTGGTTGGATAGGTATGTTAAGATAATAACTACCCTCAACCTTTACACCACCAAAAGTTTTACCGAATAAAATTGACAAATCATATTCAATGTTTTGTCTTTGTGTATGTGGGTCAACACCCCTGTTTAATAGAATGATTTCATAATCCCTATAATCAGGTATTTGTAATAGTGGTTGAACATAATATTGACCATTAATTTCTGCAGCATCATCTTCAACATAATCGTAATCATCTAAACTACCATTTCTATATCTTAATCTCTGACCATATCTAATAATATAGTTGTATAATATACTTTTACTACTTGTTTGCCATAATATATCAGAATATTCTGAAACGGTACCACCCGTTATAATTTGTAAGTATTCAACACCTGAAGGGAATTTGTAATATTTTTCTTCAGCTTCATTTGATAATATTTTAATGTTGGCAGTTTGAACTGTACCATTAGGTAAAATGTTCGTAATAGATTTAGTAATTAAATTGTTATTATCATATAATGATGTACCTGTAATTGAAGTATTTCCGAATTGGTTTACTGTACCCCCCGTAACATTCTTATCTGTTAAATTAGTGATATCACTAAAGGTCACTAACCTACCAGGTTCAAATGATTGTAAAGTACCAGGGTCACATAATAAAACCATCACATTGTCATACAATGGGTCAGATTGTTGTAATATATTTGTTCCTGGTTTATTATTTTTAACGGTTGTTTTAATTATGTTTGCTTCACTATTTTGGCTTACAAACGCACTATTTCTGAAATATCTTTCTCTCTGATTTAATAAATTTAATTTTTGTGGGAATGACGGGTCCATACTATAACCACGTTTACCACTACCTAAATCATATACTGGTACTCTTTCATTATTATTTACCTCATTACCTGATAATAACCATCTTAAATTTTTATTTAACTCATCACTATCGTCTGGTGTAAAATCACCATAATAACCCCTATCGTTAACATTGGCAATTAAAGATAAATTAGCACCTAATTGTGAATTTGTCGAATCCTCAATATCATTATATGTTGTTTCACAATTACAATTTTCACAATCAGGATAAGATATCATTGGTAGATTAAGTGTTGGTAATGATATATTTTCACCAACGTTTACATTAAACCATCTTAATATTGTTTTAATTGCATTTACAAGACCTATAATAATACTGTAAATTAAATATACTATGTGTAAAACTATGATTAGAGGTATAAAGAGTGCTCTGACAATAAACATCAATACATCAAATAATATTAGATTACCTGAATTTTGTTCACCGTCATTGACAGGGAATTTATTCACACTGTTTTTACATAGTGAGTCATCAATGTTTTTAATACCTAAGTGTCTTTTATCACCAAAACCAAATTTAAATCTATCGACATTTGATGATATCGTATAAACCTTATTGTAGTGAAACTCATAGAATCGGTCTTCACAATTAATTGCTTCTGCAATCATTTTCTCACCTAATGTTGATATCACACCGTTAAATGTTTTATCAGCATAATCGTCCCAATTTAATGAGAAGGCATAGGACGCTTCGGTGTCAACACCACTTCCATAATATTCTTTAATATTAGGTACTAAGTAATTTGCCCTTTGTACCTCATTTTGAAGACCCCCTTCGTTTTGCCACTTTATTTTAAAACGATACTTACCTTTTGTTGGTATACCCACTGAAGGGTCATTAGATAGTACCTCTTCACCAAACTCATTGGTTATTACGTAATCCATGTTCATCGGTACTTCAACTAACCACGTACCTTCAGAATCGATTACGTTACCCCCATTTTCTAATTTATGTTCTTCAAGAACAGGGTATCCCTCAGAATCAACACCAATGGTTTGCCTTATTGCCAATATTTGACCAGGTCCTGTCGTTAATTCACACAACCTTCCTGTACTATTTTTAGTTCTACAATTTTCCTTAAGTGAATCATCATCAGGGTTAGAAAATATTGAACCCATAAAAATAGAGTGTGGTTGTATGTCTACACCATAATCTCTCAAATCAAAGTCAACTCGTGTTATACCAATACTACATAAGTCTTCTTGACCCCAAAAAGATGCAACTTCAACATCTTTAATACCATTAATAATTTGTGGTAATGTCGCTAAATCTGTAGACGCTCTAAATTGCTGACCCGCAACTTGACCATCTGTGGCTAATCCCATTCTGATTAAATCAGAAGGTCTTTGTGAAAAACAACCCATGTCTGAAAGGTCTAAATCCATGACAACTTTTTGTATACCAAGAGGTACACCAATTATCATAAAGTCACCCGACTCATTTGTTTTAACCGTATATTTGTAATACTTTTCGTATACTTCTAATACTTCTTGTCTTGTTAAAATGTCATTTTCTGTTGGAAAAGTTCCTGTCGGTGTGTGACCACCATATGTTTGTTCATACGGTAAAAGATTGTAACGATACCCATCTTCATTTTTTTGTGCTAAATTTCTATAAGGATATAAAGTAGATATAATAGGGTCATTTACATCTATATCATCTAACGGCACAAATACCGATACTTTTGCGTTTGGAACCCCATAACCCCCATTTGTGATAACACGACCTACAACAACACCATAATCCGCACAGAATCTTGTGTATACATCTTCTTGTCTTAACTTTAAAGATAATACCTCAATAAAATCAAAATCTTGTGAAACTTCAACTTTAATATTTTGGTCAACACCTGGTTGGGTTCGTATTCTGTATGATTTGGGCATATGTGAGTTTTAAGATAAATATTTACCTATCCAATTTTAAAAATAAAACTTGTTTCGTGTATGTAAACTATCTTATGAGAAAGATACACCCTTCAAGTCTTTTACTCTTACCGATATGTCTTTATTGGGGAATCTGACTTGATATATTTGATTTGGTTCTGCGAAAATAGTATCATCTATAATCTGAATTTGTTTGGTTGCAGAATCTGAATATCTTTGTGATGTTTGAGAAGATGAATACTCGCCACCTGTTTTGTTAAAGATTGTAATATCGGATAAGGAAACAACACCTGAAATATCTTGAACTATTCTTCTAACTTCAGAAACGTTTAAGTTTTGACCTAACTCTCTCGTTCTTGAACTCATGTACTGTGAAATCTGATTAATAATTTCCGTTATCACCTGACCCTGATTTTGTGTTGATTCAAATACAACTGACAAATCAAAACTCAAATCAATAACTTGAGCACTTGTAATCTCAACGTAGTCATTAATCATCCTGTAATTAGACAAATATGTGGCAACATTATTTTTTAAGGTATTCGATAAAACCTCAGTTAATTGTCCTTCAGCATTATACGCCAACATTTGAACAATTATTTTATTATTTTGTTCTGTGATACCTACTTTTGCTGGTGCACCAAATTTACCAGGCATCGTACTGATTAAACTTTGGTAGTCGTTAATAGTCACTGCTCTTTTTTGTGCTGAGAAGTTAAATCCAACCATATTCCTAACTTCTTCTGTGGTCGGTTGATTTGCACCACCAATCGCAGCCGTTACGTTATTTACAGTCAAGGAATTATTTACAGTTTGATTTATATTATCTGACGGACCATTTACTGAGAAATTAATAGTACCCAAAGAGTTAATTGCATTAACACCAATATTAGACACAGTTCCACCACCAATTCTATATTGTATAAATAATGTAGTATTAGGTGTAACTGTAAGACCTAAACCAATATTATTTTGATAGTCTTGAATTCTCATAGGAACACCTGTCTGTGCAAATTCCGCCAATTGTTGGTCAGGTGTTGTCGTTCCACCACCAAAAGTCATTTTCAAGAAACCTTCAGGTGTGTATTCAGATATAAATCTATTATCAGTTTCTAACCATCTACCCACTTTAACTCCCGTTGAGTCTGTAGGTTTTGTTGGGTCTTCAATGAATACTTTAGATTCGGCTAACGCATCAACCTCATACCACTTATTTGGTGAACTTATAAATTCAGAATAGGTTGGTGTTGATTGGTAATTTGTACCATCTTTTTGTATTACAGATGTGATACCTAAAACGTTTCTTTCTGGTAGGAATATTTCATAAAATGGTGTCACATCACTTGGATTAATAACCTGTTTAAAAACTTTGGTTATACCATTAACCACCGTTTCTCTTTTAGTAATGGTGTAATTTATTAATCTGTTGTTTGAATCAAAATTAGGTATTTTAATTCTATTAGGAAATCCACTATTGTTATATGGTGATGAGAAATCAATGTCGTATACATTTTCAAATGTTTGACCTCCACCAACAACCTGTGAACCGGCTCTTAATATTCCCAAATATCTAGCATCTTCTTTATCACCAAAAGCTGGAACCGTGATTGAAAAGTCAACCATCGATATTGAAGGTCTATAACCCGGTATCTTTAATCCATAAGTCCTGGCTATGTTATATACTGAAGAACGTTGTTGTGCATATTGTAAAACCGTTTCTTGTATACTACGGTCCATATGATAATGAAGGTTATCACCAATGGCTGCGTTAAGGTCTAAGAAAACAGAAAATACAGAAGCGTCATTAAAGTTATCAATGAGTTCAGGATAGTATTGTCGTGTATAATTTATAAGGTCCTGTCTTAGTCCCTCAAAATCTCTTTCAGTATAAGATATTTTTTTATTTGCCATATATTATTAAATATTGATAATTATAAAATCTCTTGATTCGAATGCCTTATCATCAACACTATAATCAATTCTTAATTTTGCAGTATATTCTTCCGTACCCTTACCAGGTATTTTGTATACTGCACCACCCAACTTCTCATAATTTAACTCACCTTGAGCTTCTAAATCATCAATGTACGGTGTGAGTGTGATATCTTTTATTGTAAGATTTGGAATGAATTTATCTACCGCTTCTCTTATATCAGACTTAATGGCTTCAAATGTTGGACCATCCATTGGTTCAAAAATAAATTCATAAATTCTCGTACCAAAATCAGGTAAATAATATCTCGTACCTTTCCTTGTAAGTATTAAATGCAATAAGTCAGTTCTTATCTCCTCAACACTACTTTGTGAAAGTGATAAGTACTTCCCTTGTAAACTATCCCTAAAAGGGAAATTTATACCATATGTAAAACCATCTGCCATTACTCATAAATATATTAGTATAGTAAATTATAAAAAAAAGAGGACCGAAGTCCTCTTTATCTCAAATTATTGTTATTTTAAACAATTTTTCATTTTAATTATCCCTCACACGCAACACACTGAAGGTCGTTCAGGTTAAGTTTTTTTCTTGCGAAAGCCTGAGCTGAGTTCATTGAGTGTTGGTAGTATAGAGTTTTGACTCCTAATTTCCAAGAATCGATAAGTAACTTGTTAACATCTCTTGTTGGCATATCAGGTGAAATCATCAAGTTCAACGATTGAGATTGGTCAATAAAATCTTGACGAACCGCAGCTTGGTTGATGATAGACGATTGATTAATTTCAGCAAATGTTCTGAAAACATCTTTTTGTTCGTCAGACAAGAAATCCAAATGTTGAACTGAACCATCTTGTTTTTTGATACTGTTCCACACCTCTTTAGTGTCTTTACCCATTTCTTCCAATAAAGTTTTTAACACAGGATTCTTAATTGTCACTTTCATTTTTGCCACATCTTTAACGTAACAGTTAGACCAAATTGGTTCGATTGATTGTGATACCTGACCTAAAATAAATGCTGATGATGTTGTCGGTGCAATTGCATTCAACGTAACATTTCTTCTACCATAACCAACTAAAGTTTCTGGTTCACCAAACATTTTAGCCAATTCTTCAGACGCTTTGTATGACTTGTCTTTAATCAATTTGAATACCTCAACATTAAGTTTTGCAGTCTCACGAGTATCAAATGGTAACCCTTTAGACTGTAGGAATGAATGCCATCCCAACACACCTAAACCCAATGCTCTTTGTCTCTTAGCGAAGTTGTATGCTTTCTCCAAATAGAAGAATGCTCTTTTACCTTCGATAGTTCCATCATCTCTAATGTCTTCAATCTTGGTTAAAAATTCTGTTACAACCGCATCTAAGAACATTACCATAGTCTCAACAGCGTCTGTGTCTTTCCATTCATCATAGTGAAGTACATTCATTGATGATAATACACAAACAAACGACTCTTCTTCTGAGTTATGAAGTGCAATTTCAGAACAAAGATTAGAATTATAAATCTTCATGTCTTTGTCACGATATACTTCAGGTGCTTTATTGTTCATGGTATCATGGAACATAATATATGGGTAACCAATTTCACCACGTCTTTGAATTACTTTAGCCCATATCGCTCTTTTTTCTTCATCACCCGCAATCATTTCTTCCATAAACTTATCAGTAACAGTTACTGCGTGTGTCAAGTCCTGAATAGTTGCACCCTCTGTTCCAATTTCTAAGAACTCCATAATGTCAGGGTGTTCAACGGGTAGGTAGGGTGAAAAACGACCTCTACGAGTTGAACCTTGTGAGATGTTGTCTACAACACTTTGAAATAAGTTCATGAAGTGAACTGAACCTGGAGCATGTCCATTATCAGTAATTTCAGCACCTCTTTCTCGGATGTTACCAAAATACCCTGAAGTACCTCCACCCATTTTACTCATTTCACCAACCTCAGCCTGTGTGTAAAGTATCGATTCAATATTGTCACCAATATTAGAACCAAAACAACTTACAGGTAGTCCTCTTTTTTTACCAAAGTTGGCCCATACAGGTGAAGATAGTGAATACCACCCTTTACCCATATATTCATAGAATTTATCCGCAAACCCTTCTATTCCTAATAATTTTTCAGCATGTTCTGCTATTGTTCTAATTCTCTCTAAAGGTTCTTCACCCTCACTAAGATAACCTCTTTGGAGGAATGTAATGGATTCTTCGTTAATCCAATCAAATGCTTCTCTTTTGTTCATATTCTTTTTCTATTTTTAAAATAAGTCATTCATTGTTATTGACTTACTTTTCTTACTGTAATTAATACTTCTCTTGTTAAAGAAATCTGTGTGTTTTGTTGTCAAAATTTCATCATCAAACCACTCAGTTGTTTCTAATAATTTTTCATCCACATGGAAGATACTGTCAATGCCAATGGAGTTTAAAGATAAATTAAAACGATGTTTAATAAACTCCAAAGTTTGTGATTTTGTTAAGAAATCTAAATCACCTTCTTCAAAAATCCAATCAATGATGTCTGACTCAGCACTAAACGCTTCAACAGTAGCATCGATTAAATCTTGAACTAACTCTTCTGTCCACCATGATGGGTTTTCTTTTTTGATTAGGTTTACCAAATCAAATCCAAACTCAGCATGAATGTTCTCCTCTTTTGACGTTGCTTCAACCGCGTTACTCATTCCTTTCAACATGTTCTTGTGTTTGTTAAACGACATAATAACTAAGAACTGTGAGAACAAAGAAACGTTTTCAACAAACATTGAGAACAATACTACTGATTCAAAGTAATCTTTATTTTCAACCGATTTAGAGGATGAAATAGATTTCTCTAAATACTTAATTCTTTTTCTGATTGCCGGTACTTCCATTAGATTTTCAAACTCACTATTCAGACCTAACACCTGAATTAAGTTTGAATATGCATCTGCGTGTCTAACTTCTGATTCTGCAAATGTTGCTCCCACATTACCAATTTCAGGTTTTGGCATTCTCTTATAGATGTCACCCCAAAAGGTCTTAACCGCAATCTCAATTTGTGAAATCGCCAACATCGCTCTTTGAACTGCCGTTTGTTCAGCATCATTTAAGTGTACCTTAAAATCTTGAATATCTGAAGTAAAATTAAACTCAGTGTGTACCCAATATGAGTGTCTAATAGCGTCGACATATTCACTCAATTGTGGATATTCATAAGGTTTTAAGTTTACTCTTTTAGAGAAAATGTTTGGTTTTTGTTTCGAACGATAGATGATATATTCTCTAGCAACATCGTTTAAACCATTATCCATAAGTTTGTTTTCAACCATTTCATGAATTTCATCAACGTGAGGTATTTTATCCTTATCTTCTCTGAATAAACTTTTTCTAGTAATTCTTGCAATTCTTTCTGCCGACTCATCATCAACAACATCAATACTTTTCATTGCCTTAATTACCGCATTTTTTATTTTTTCTTCTTCAAATAAGACTTTTTCTCCACTTCTTTTGATTACAAAACGTGCGTCTTTTTCTTCTAAATTTAACATAATATCCATAGTTTTTGTTTATTTATTTTGGTTTTCAACTTTTCGTCTGTCAAGTAGTTGTTTGATTCTCTCACGGTTTCTTTCTTCTTTTTGTTCTTCCAAACCTAAGAAGGTAACACTCTGTTCAGTATCAATCTCAAGTAACTCGTTATCGAACTTACAATTTTCAAATACAATACCATCTTTACCGATTCTTGATTTTGTAATTGCAATCGTTGCCAAGTTCATTTCTTTTTGTTGTAATGACTTAGCCACCGATATGATTACGTGACCTACTTGTGCTTTTTTGATTGAACCTCCCATTTGGTCCGTTGTTACAACGTCTGACGAGATTGATGAACGGTTACCCTGAGTTGCGGTCCAACCGGCTAAATCAAGTCATGACACATCGCTTCAAAACCTCTCATAACTGAACCCTCACTTTTCCATTCATCACCCAAATTTTTATCAGGCATGATACAGTCAATATAATCTAACACTACCATGTCGATTTTGTTTCCCTCAGCAATCATTTTTCTAATTTGATTTTTTACCTGACTCATAGTTAGAGTATCTGAAGGTAATTTTTTAAGGGTTAACCTATTAGGTGTTCTCTCTTGGATGTCTCTCACTCTATTCATAACCTCTTCTCTATGTGCAGACAAGTTGTCAGGAGCAATACCAGTCCACATTGTGAAATGTTTTCTTTGAATAATCTTTGGGTTATCCTCAAAAAACACTTGTAGTACGTTATAACCCAAGTTGAATCCGTGATTTGCAATCTTACTTAAGACTGTAGTTTTACCCACACCAGTTGGTGCCAATATAACACCAATCTCACCCTTCGCCAAACCACCTTTTAGACAGTTATCGATACCTGGTATTCCAATAGGAATTGGGTGTCTAAAATCATCTTGAAGTACTTGCTCCAAATTTGAAAATACATCGTCAACACCCTGATTAAGTTCACCCACTTGAAGGGCTTCTCTAACCATCTCTTCAAGTTTATCGTAACTTTCAAAGTCACCCTTATCAATGATTTTTTGAGCCTTACCCATTACCTTCTGTAACTCTTGTTGTTTACAGAATTTTAATGACTTTTCTTGAACAAACTGGTGACCTTCAAATGGTGCCTCCTTTACCTGTGACACCATATCCAGAACCATTTTTTGAGCCATAGATGAAGATATTTCACTCTTTGTTAGTTGCTCTAAAGTCTCAAAAGTAGGAGTATGTTCATACTTTACGTAGTACTCCTTAATCATTTGCATAATCAAACGAAAATATTGATTGTCAAAGTACTTAGGGTCTAGAACATCTACTATTGAGTTAGCAAAATCCTTATATAAAATAATATTGTTTAATAGTTGTATTTGAAATGTGTTTCCTAGATATCCAAAATTCTTTTCGTCTGACATAATTTTTATTCAATTTTTGTTTGTGTGAGTTTTAATAAATATGGTTAATTTAAAGAATATCCCATATATTCATGAGTTAAATTTTCAGTTGAAAAAATGTCAGTTAACATACGAAGTATGTTTTTTAGTCGTGGGCGTATGTCTACGGTATATCTTACCTTAGGGGGGTATACTTTAGCATCCCATGTAGACTGACAAATTGTCTCATCACCAATCTTAATTGTCATGTAAAAATTCTCAGGACCATCAGTATTTGAGGTGTTTAGAATCTCTTGGTCAATCTGAATTTGCTCATAATTTTCAAGCAAATAGTAACAAGATTTGTTAGTCAAATCTTTCTTGATATCATAAATAATATCATGTACAACATCGACCATCTCAAGACTTTTTCTTGTTTCTGGGTTGTAACCCCTAACGTTAAAATAACGTTGTACTACAATGTTTTCGTTCAGTTTCAATAAGAACTCCAACTTTACTACATCATTCTGTTCTTTCATAATTTTAGTTTTTACTATTAAATCTTCTTTTTTCTTTTCTTGTGAGTTTCATAAAAGGTTGAATGAAATCAACCCATGCATTGTCTTTTTTTGGTAGGTATTTGAAAAGTCCATCTTCCATCATGTACTTTATTAAATTCTTGTACCCCCTACCTTCAGGGTCCAATTCTTCTCGATAGTATAATTCTATTTCTTCTTTTCCATCTTCAGTTATTAAAGGGTTCGACAAATCTACAATCTTTTTGTTAATATCTAAAATTTCTTTTCCAAATGTACCATTTTTTGTTTTTCCTTCAACTAAGTTAAGTAAAGTTTTGTTTTTATTTTCTTCTTTAATTAACTCTTTAGCTTGGTCCATAATATTGTCAATTGAAGTCGGACTGTCAACTATTTGAGGAAAAAACTTCAAAACAGTTTTTTCACCTAATCTTAATATACCGTCAATGTTATCCGACTTATCACCAGTTAAAACTTTTAATGTAACGACATTTTCAGGAATTACTTCAATCGAATTAAACTTAACCTTGTCACCCTTCTTAATATATTCTTTTTTCAATGGTGAATATATTTGAACTTTGTCTGATATTAGTTGAGTTAAATCTTTATCAGATGAGAATATCGTTTTGTTTTCATCCTGAGATATTTTACAATAATACGATATTGAATCGTCAGATTCACAACCATCAAGGGTTACCTGACGAATAAACATTTCCTCCAAATAAAGACGTACACGGGACTTTTGATAATAGAACGACTGTTTCTTTATCTCGTTCATTGTTTCCCTTCTATTGTCTTTATATTGGGGGTAAATTGCACGTCTTTGGGTGGCATTGTTTTTGCCATCCCAAAAGACTATTACTTTATCGTAATTGTGCTCTTCTAAAAATTTTTTGAGAGTGTTTGTGAAGTGAAATATACCACCTATATGATTACCTTCATGGTAGTAGTCTCTTACACCGTGAAATCCAATCTTAAATAAATTGTCACCATCAACTAATAATGTTTTAGTCACTTTTTAGTTCTTAAAGTTCAACAGTTTCTTCTTCCAATCTAAAGTCACCTTCAGTTCCGATGACCTCTTTCCAATACTCCGATTGTTCAGACTTATAAGTCTCAATCGATTTTTTCTCCTCAGTTGCGTCTTTACCTGCCAAGAATCCGTGTGGTGTTACAATAATTTTTCCATCTTCATAACCCAAACCATTGATGTGGTTTTTCATTACAGACACTTTGGTACGTGTTGCAAATTTAACTTTTCTTTTGTCTTTTACCGCAGTGATTTTGTTGGTTCCCGCATTTTTCTGATTACCGAATAAGAAAACCAAAGATGAATTCAACCAAATTGATTCACCACCCTTAGCCTTAATTTTTGGTTGACCAAATGGATTGTCAGGAAGTTCCACCCATGGTTGGTTTATTATCACCAACGTATTTTCATAATCTGAATCTGCCTTTCTTGAACCTGATACACGTTGGTTAATACCCATACCTATCTTGTCAGCCAATGTCGCAGCATTGTGTTGTTTACCACCTTTACCCTCAAATGTCATCTTACACGGAACAGAACCTACTGAATCCCATAAGAATAATAAAGAGTAATCCAACTCACCTTTTGATTGAGCATCTAAAAGTTCGTTAATGTAGTCTGTGATTTGTTCAATATATTCAAAGTTGTTATTGAAAATAAAGAATCCGTCCCATTCTAATTCACCCGTTTCTTCATCAACCACTTCCTCACACTGAAAACCCATAAGTTTTGCATGCTCGAAAGACCATTTTTGTTCAGTGATAATGAAAACAGGTAAAATACCTTTTTTCTGTGCATCAACCGCTGTCTTTACCAACGCAGTTGTTTTACCTGTATCTGAATGTCCTAAAAACATATTCAAATGTCCAATTGCTGGACCAGGTACACCAACAGCATCCAAGAAGTCACCACCCAAATCAAAAAATCTTTGGGGTTTGTATTTTGCAGAAGTTGAGAACTTCTTTTTAATACTACTAAAATCTTTTTTCTTAATTGCCATATTTTTGTTTACATAAAAAAAGCTTGGACACTTTTTATAAGTAAGTGCCCAAGCTTATTAATTTTTTTAGAATGGTAGGTCTTCATCGACCTCCATTGCTGATTGTGGGTCAGACTCCTTTATAGATGATGAACCTCCCATAGTAACCTCACTTGTGCTACTATCTCCGTATACATACTTCTTAGCTTCACTATCCCAAACAGGTGTTTCACCACGTGCAACCGCTTCAAGATATTCAACAGGTTTCTGTGAGTAAACACTTTCCCATGTCAATTCATCTTCCATCCACTCTTTCATTTGTGACACATCATCGTGTAATGGTGTTGGGTCATCGTACATAATCGTTTGAGTGATTGTATACTCTTTACCCGCAGGTGTTTTAGCTTTAGTTAATTCAATAATCAAATCACGACCATTATTAGCATCTGTAATATCACCCTTTTGTCTCCAAATTGGAATGATTTTATCTAAGATACCTTCTTGTTTGTAATTGTCTTTGAATCTCCAAAACTTAACTCCATCCTCTTCTCTATCACGGTCAATAACTTTTACAATGTAAAACTTACGTGAACGATACTGACGAGCCAATTCTTTGTCGCTAGCTTTACCTGTTGACATTAACTCTTCATAAACCTCATTCAATGGTGAACGAGTTCCGTCATTTTTTCCTGGGTCATAAAGTTTAACCCACTGACCATTAACTTGTAGTTCATGGTACCAAACTTCTTTAAATGGTGAAGAACCATCACTAACAGGAAGAATACGAACTCTTCTTTGACCTGTCTTTTCATTTTTTTGAAGTATTGTTGTAAAATACTTCTTCATTCTTTCGTCTTGCGACATTCCTGTTCCACCACCCATCGGAGTAGTGTTCTTTTCATACTGTGCCAATACGGCATCTAAACTCGAATTACTCATTTTTTTGTTTTTTTTAAATTAGTAGTTTATCTCTTTTATCACTACAATGATAATCAAACAATGAAATAAGTCAAACTAGTTCAAACAAAAAAAGACCACCGAAGTGGTCTTTTCATTAAAATTTTTTTTGAAATTAAAACTGATTATTATCCTGTTCAAACTTGTTAAACGTGGCCTTAATTTCATTTGGTGAAAAGTTTTCTACTTCATCTGAAGTTAAAACATATTCATTTTTACCCGTCATTTCAAGTTCATCTTGCTTATCTTCAAAAAAATCTGTTAGTTTTTGATTATAAGGGTAACTATCTAAACTTCTAAGTTGTAATTTTTCTTCAGGAGATTTCTGTCTATACTTTTCAATTTTGTTTTCTATGGTATTAATCTTATCAAAGATAGTATCCATAACTCCCAATTTGTTTTCTAAGTCACTTAGTTTTTCAAACATTGAATTCATAAACTCATCTTGTTTTGAGCTCATGTCTTTTTGTGTTGTAACTAAATCAGTAATGTCTAACTCTTCAGTACCACTATCATCCATTGGTTCTGAATCAGTCACATCTGTTTGTACTGCACCTTCAGTATCGTCAACCACTTCAACATCTGGGTCCGTTTCTACATCAACAGGTTCAGGAATTGTTTCGGCTTCAACATCACCACCTTCTTCAGGTTCAACCGCAGCCTCATCACCACCTTCAGCACCTGCAGTGTCAAACTGCTCCTCAATATACTTATTGATGTTTTTGTACTGGTCAATCTCTTTTAGTAATTTATTATTTTTAATCATAATTGTATGTTTTAACCGTTCAATAAAGTTTTTACTCCGCTTGGCGTTTCAACTCTTAAAGTCTTATTAAGTTTCATAGTATTATCAACCCTTTCTATCAAACCGTCTTTCATTCTAACTGTGTAACAATCACCAGTATCTAAATCACACACTTCTTTATAACCGTTTCCTGTATTACGTTCGGTTATTCTTGTGTCTTTCATTAAGTAATTGTCTAAAAGATTTTTAATATTCATAACTTTTTTATTAATAAATATATAGAAAAGTCGATTTTTCCGTTTTATCCTAGTATTTTAATAACCGCCTTTAACATTTTTTCTTTTATATTATCAAATTGAACTTGAGTAAATTCACCATTAGTGATTTTAGTATCCGTCTCTTGTTTTATTTGAAGTCCTGTCTTACTAAAACCATAACCCTGTAACCACGTTGATAAATAAAGGTATGTTAATGCGTTTGCTATTTTTTCGTCTTGATTATTAAATGATGTTGATAACCCTATTAACTTGTCAATTACCGTACTAAAAGTCGTAAAGTATTCTATAAAAAACTTAATACAGTTTTCTTTGTTTTCAAATGAGAACATTGGAAGAGTACTTACAGTACTTTGCCCATTACTTTGTGACTGTTGTGAAGAGTTTTTAACACACACTTGTCCATTAGTTAAACCAGTAAGATTTTGGAAATTAGTATAATTTGAAGCAATACCAAATAAATTGTTATTGACACAATCAAACGAACCAACACCAGTATTTCTAATATAACTAACCCCTAAACTATATGCTCTTAAATTTCTACTATAGTTTGTAATACTATTAAGATGTGAGATTACCTCATTAACGGCAATTCTTGTATTTTCAAAACTAACAAAACCTAAATTAGGGAATGCTGTATTGTCATTACAGTTTGCACTTTCATCAGGAACTAATGGATTATTAGTTCTATTGTTATTATTCTGATTTGTTTCATTTTGAGCTACGGGTTGAGATGCCTTTTTTCTATATACCTGTTCATATTTTTTGAGAAGGTTTTTATTAACACTCATCACCAACTTGTCAATTGAAGGGAATGAGAATATAGGTTGTCTCATACCTTCAAAAGTAGTTTCAAAACCATTTACAGTAATATCGTGACTAACGTTTGTTATGAAATATGGACCATAAAACATTGGAACGTGTCTCAAATTAAAATACATTGTTGGTTGTATCATCATATTACCCATTGAGGATACATTACAAGTATAACTTCTTGTTCTATAGACATTATATAATGATGTACTTTGTTGAGCAACTTTATCACCCGAGGCTTGATTTGCCATGTCACTCAATACTTGGAAACTTTCTGAAGTATTTTTATATTGGTTTTGGTCCAAACTTATAGACTTGAATATATTTTGATTTCTAATACCAAAATCTAAATTAAATCCAACCACTTTATTTGACCTACTCCAATCAATTTTATTCGATTGGTTTTCAAGTAATGGATTGTTACTACCTCTTCTTAAGTCAAAAATATCACTTTTAAAACGTGAGTTTTTGTTATCCTTCATGTCTAAATGTTCTGAAGGTTTACCCACGTACATACACAAAAATTTAGGTCTCGACTCTTGGTAGTCAACGGATAGGAATGTTCCAAACGCACTGTTTGCAATATCAGGGTTGACTGTAGGTGTACCATTTTTAGACGCCTCTTGTATACCGTAGAAATTTATATACGATGGAAGTGCCATGAATATAAAATTATTTTCAGATAAGATATATCCAATAAGACTCATTAATGAGAATGCTGAAACTTTACCTTTTAAATAACTTTTTAATGAAATGACATCAATAGTAAAGGTATCACCAATATCTCTATTAGCTCTGTCTAAAAATAAGAAATCTTCAAAAAGTGTTCGTGTTTTAAAATTACCACCAGCAATCCATTTATCATTGAAGTTCTTAAGTGTTGAGTATACCTCAAGTTTTGGTTGGTTTCCGTCCACAACACTTATACCACCACTCGTACTTGACTCATTATAGTTCGGTAACTTGTTTCTTAATTGTGTAAATGTATTGTTTAGAATATTTTCTCTAAATGTTATTTGGTCGTTTAATAAACCTTGTACCGTAGTATTAAACGCTTGGGTGTCATTTAATAATTTCTTATTTGCATAAATTTTAATCAATTTAGATAATTGTTGTACATTTTCAGTATTGAATGTTATATTGTTATCAATAAAGAAATCTGTGATATATGAACCATTATCACTGTATTGTAGATTATCTATAGTTGAAAATCCAACATAGGTCTGAAGTGTTGACCATGCATCGGGATTGGCTTGTTGACTTTGTAGTAGTGTAACTCCTGTACCGTCATTAGGTAATGAACCCGGTACGTAATTACCGAAATCAATTGGTTGTGTAACAGTTTTTGGTGTTACAAAAGAACCAAAGACTCTTTGGTTAAATTCTCCAACATTACCTAATTTTAAAACTACATCATAATTTAAAAAGTCTTTTAGGTATTCAACGGTGTTATTCATTTGTGATACCGCCAACTTATAACTGTCGTTATCAGAACTATCAGTTTTATTAAACTCACCACTAAAACTAAAAATCTCAGACAATACCGATTGAATGTTACGGTATCTTCTATCTGTCGCATTTGCAATGTTAAAAAATGTCGAAGTGGTTGTTTCTCCACTTAACATCGGCACCGAATCATTTAAAGGTTTACAGAAATTTAAAAATTCAGTTTCAAACTTATCTAAGGTACCTTTATCGAAGATTGAGAACAATTCTTCAATACTTGAATATTGAACATCTGATTCTAAACTAAATGCATTTTGTTGACTTTGACCTGAGAATACTTGTTTTAAATATTGTGACGGTGTTGGTTTTTCTATCAAACCATTGTTAAAGTAACCATAGTTTGGTGACATCCATAAAGTCCTAACACTACCATTATATATTGATGTATTACCTGTCATCTCAACAACCATTTTGTCGTTGTTATCAGTACATTCAAATTTAGATTGATTGAAAGGTAAGAACCCACATGATGGTAATAAGAAATAATCTTTATCTTGTATTGGTGTTCCAATTCTATCTTCATTACCACTCAAATCCATATATTGGAATAAGTTGTTTAGATATAAAGTTCTAATCGGATTACTCGGTATTGAACCAACATTAATAGTAACTTGAGCTTGGTTCATGTTACCAATATACATTTTCTTATCGTAAGCCGCCTGCCAATCGTTAGAAGTGTAACCTGTGAATACTTCGTTTTCTGTGAAGAAATAATAAGTATCGTTAATTAGTTTTGGATATAAACCAACATTCATCACCGACACATCCAAATTAACCAAACCTGTTAAGTTGTTATTGTATTGTTGTGTTAGTGGTGTAGTTCCCCCCGTATAATTACGAGTATCATAGGTCGTTGTTGAATTATTGTTAACAGGGTCATAACCTTCTGAGAAGTTGTAGTCTGACCAAACGTTATCCAAAATATCGGTTCCTTCTTCAATAAATGTTTTGTATCTATGCCAAATAGAACCGTATTTCAATATCCACGAATATGGTATTTTATGAACCGCAGAGAATTTACTCATTACCGACCACACATAGTCCAATTCAGTTTCAACATCATCATCATTAAATGTTTTAAACTTTTCACGAAGTGTTGCCAGTGGTAAGGAATTTAAGAATAAGTAACCCAAAGATTTAAAATGGACATCTTGACCATCAACTCTTTGTCTTAATAAACTCGCAGACTCACTTATTGCATTTGCAAAATATGGAGTATTAAGTAACGATGTGGTTTGTGTTGGTGTTATACCTGTAGTACCATATTCATTACCGTAATTTAAGAAAGACTCTGTAATCCAAAGGTTTTCTGTAGTTTTGTTTTGATAGAAATCTTTTGCCCCTTGTCTTGTTATTTGATTTAACCCCGCACTAGTCGCACCTTGAGTGAAGTTTTGAAAATTTAATATATCTTGTGTTGACCCCTCACCCGTGTTTCCTCTCCAATAAGTCGAGGTAAATAATGTTTTATCATAGACATTGTCTTCCGTTTGAAACGAAGATATTGTTTTTTTGTTGTCGTTAAATACCAATGTTTTTGTTGTATTGTTCGACTCGATGGCAGAATTAACGGTTCTACCGTTGGCTAAATTTACTTTGTCCCACTCAAAATAGGTGAATGGATAAACATCATAATCGGTAAACTCGTTAGATGTTGTCTTAGTTAAATATTCTTTGATGTTTTCCGTAGAGGTGGAACCATTTGTAACTTCAGGAGTATTTTCAAATACCGATATCTCATATATGTTGTTTGGTGATTCAACATAATTTTTAATGTAAGGTGTTACAAAATTACCTTGTGAATATTGTGTCCATAGTTCACCCTCACCGTTTGTTGATTGTACTCTTAACTCACTAAGAAACGAGGGGTATGTAAATGCAAAATTCTTTAACTTTATAGTTAAAGATGTACTATTTTTAATTGCTTCAGAAATGTTGTGGAATTCAAAATCACCTAACAAATCATAAATCTCATCACTATTACTTGACGGTCTAAACAACTTCGTGTAGTTTGAAGCCAATATTGACCTTTCTAACATCTCGTATAAAAAGTTGGTTTCTGTTAAGTTTTCATAGGGTTCCGTTGTGTTTGGAAACTCAATTGCACTAACACCAATATATTCTGTTTCAACTTGTGGATTTGCTAAACCTGTTGGACTTTGTTGAATATCTTTTTGTAATGTTCCTTTTAAGTATTCTTCCACAAATTGTACTTCAGGCCAAACATCATTTAAATATGCTTTTGTTTTTGTTACTGACTGTGGGTCACCAGGGTATTTAACTACATAACTTGAATTACCATTTTGGTCTACCTCGGTTTCAAAATATTGTGGCCATGGGTAAACAATATTATCTTCAGATAGTTTACCATCCGTGGTTACTTTTTGTAATGAATCTTTTGAATCGGTTCCAAAACTTTTTTCAGGGTCGATGATAGATGTAAGTCGTACAGGATTTGTTCTTTGTTCATACGCCTTGGTATGAGTCTCATCCATCAATCTTAAAAACGCATCAGCATTTGCACAAATAACACCAATAGTATTTCTAATCGTTGGATTAAATCCTAACCCTCCTTCTGTTGCCGGTCTCTTTATTTTTTTAGCCAATACTACAGATAAGTTGGTTTCAATGTTTTGAGAATTTTTATTAAATATTCTCTCCATTTTATCCAATAAATTCAAAAACGTATTTAATGAGAAATTAGCATCGTCAAAACTATTACCAAAAACATAATAAGGTGGTACTTCAGTCTCTAAATTATTATTAACTAATACTTGTATTTGTAAGGATAATTCAGTGTTTAAAGTATTTTTAAAATTCGTTAACTCCGTTTCTGTCGGTTCTTTACCTTTTCTTAAAACAAACGTCTTTCTATAATCTACTTTGTTTTTATCAACGGTCTTTTTAATCTTATTTAAATCAATAAGAAAGTTGATTTGACTGTTAATGGTTTCTTTCTTTCCATTATCAGGGTTTTCTATAATATAACTTCCGTTAAGACCAAAGGTGTTGTTACCCTCTAACTTCTCTTTATATTTTTTAATAATCTCTTCAAGTTTGATATTGGCACTTTGTGTTTTTTGTGTACTCTCACTAATAGCTTTTTTTAGTGGATAGTAAACAAATCCATTACCCTTATCTTGAGATTCGACTATTGGTAATGAACCGTCAATGTAATCATTATAAAACGCACCACTAACACTTGAATAAATTTCTCTTCTGAATTTATCTATATCTTCTCGATATGATTTAATATCATTTAATACTTGTAACTCTTGAGGTCCAAACTGTTCATTTATATATCTTTCTAAAGATTCTATTCTGTAAACAAACTCACTAAGTGTCAATTCTTCAAAATTATCATCCAATAAACCTTTGGATTTATATTGACTATAAACTTCACGCAGAACTTGTTTACCTCTTGTGGTATTTTCAATGGTTACCTCGTTAGTTGATGAAACATTTGCTGACTGAGCTTGTTGTTGTTGAGCACTCGTTGAGGTACTACCCTCACTACTCGTAATTTGTTTACCGAACATTCTCGGAGCCGTAAACAAATGTTGTATATTAATATCTTCTAATATCGCTGAAGTTCTTCCAATAAACTCTGTGGTAATTCTATAGTTACCATCATTAGGGTCAAATCTTGCGTTGAATTTTTTTAACATCAACTCATACCTAACCGCTTTTCCATAATATCCTTTTACCGTTAGGTAAAATATTGGATATGGTAATTGAAAGAACGCAGAGTATGGTGATTGTTCTCCCTGTTCAAAAAGTGTTCTTCCTTGTACGTCTATCATCTCAATAGTTACTTGAGGTATATACGCAGCGTTGTTTTGTATTTTTATACTTGTAATACCTAAACCTTGAGTATCTTCGGCATTAATAGTTTTTCTAACAATTTTTTGATATGGTCTTTGTCCAACAACATATTCCTGTGTTTGGTTGGCACCCTTCCCTTCTCTTGCACCCTTACCCGTTTGTTGGTCGGACCAACTTGTGTCCAATGATAATTTACCTCTCGGACTTAAAAAATTAATCTCTTGTAATCCTGGTTCACCAAGTGATGCAACTGAGGTGTTTATAACTGAATCGTCTAAATCAGAACCTATGGCTAATTTTGTTCTTGGTAAAACTTTTGCTTCTAAATTCGCATAATAAACTAAATCTTCGTGGTCAACCAATCTTTCTTGGACTTCACCACTTGGCAGAGTTACCTTATTGGGGTCAACCAATATGATATTTTCATAATCATTTTCAACGTAAATATTTTTACTTTGTCTGTTATCTGCCATAATAGAAGAAATGGTTATCTAACGCACTTTTATAGTCCTGTAATGAAGTTATTAACGGGAAAGGAATAATCAATGTTGTTGAATCAGGAATATTACTTTCAAGACCACCAAAGTTTGGATTTGCAACCATAATCAACCATCCGAAGTATGGAGTTGAGTAGATTTCTTGAGATATTTTATCTAATCTACTTCGACCAACTCTATAAATATATTTTTTGTCTGTTGGTTTGGCAGGAATCCTCACAAACGGTACAACAGTTTGTTCACCATTAATTAAGAAATCTTTGTATCTATTATAGTACTGCATTACTTAAGTCTCTTTTTTCCGTTGTAAGTTGTTTTATCACCCGTGTTTAACGTTTCATATAATGTAGTTAGACTTTCAGACAATGTAGTGTCTTCAATCTTAGAAAATGTGAAATTTCTTGTTTTATCTTGATTGTAAGGTAAATATTGTGAGTATTTTTTATCAAAATAACTATTTTTAAACGTATTAAATGATTTTTCAGATTCAGCAAATGCTGCAACATAATAAAGTTGAAGTTCGTCTAATATTTCATTTAACTCTTTTGAGAATCTACTTTTTTGATTGTTATTTTTAAATGTCATTTTGTTAATGATACTATTAAAAACTTTCGTCTTATCATCTTTAATGTCTTTACCCATTAAAGTGAATAAACTCACCTCAGCGGGTGTATTAATTCTTTTTTCTTTTGATGTTCTAACTAACGCACTCTTTTCCTTAAGAGTAGTATTATCAGGATATACACTATAAGTAAAATTACTATTCCATTCATTACTGGTTGTTGTCATTAAGTAGTTAGATTCTAACTTACTTATCAAATCGTTCATATCTGAACCAATCTGTGTGAAGTCATTTTCCAATTCTTCAAGAGTGTCTGCCGGTGTACCAGGTGATGATACATCGACATCAGTAGTACCTGTTATACTAAAGATTACCGTACTACCTTGTTTGGTTTGGTAACCGTCACTTCCTGTTGATGAACCCGCAGATTCCGTTACAACATAATTTAATTTATCAATATCAAATATCAATACTGATTCATCTTCAGATAATCTTTGTAAGTTTGTTTCCATGTTAAGAATATACTCGTTTCTTTTCTCATCCATCAAACTTTTTAATGAGGCTTTGTAACTATCAATTAATGAATTTTTAAATAATCCAAAGTTTCCATAATCAATAAACGGACTTGTTCCGTTATCAACGGCACTAGCACAGAAATTATAGGTGTCATCTATTTTGTTCTGTAAATCAAAACTTTTACCAAACATTGATACATCGGCACCATTTAAATTACCAGTACTATAGTCACGGTCTTTAACAAATAATTTTAATCCACCATACAAATATGTTGAATTTATTTCTTCTAATGTTGACAAGACAGTATTCGCATAATCTTTATTATGAGTAGTAATGTCTTTCATTATTTGTTTATAATCAGATGCTCCTGATATGGCTCCCGTTTCAACATTAGTACTTTGATTTTGTATATTACCGATACTCACACCACCCAATCTTTGATTTTCAACAGTTTGTCTTGGGTCAGTATTTGAAGTTTCCAAAAGAATACTTTCCAATATCTGAGAATCAAATTGCGATGCAGATACATCCGTTACATCCGCTCTGTCATCATACATTTCAGTATTTGCATAATAGTTAAATGATAACGCGTTTTGTAATTTAGCAACAGGTTCTTTCAAACCTTCACCACCAATAAAGTTAAAACTTAAACTTATATCCGCAATCATCGGTTGAACACCAATACCTTCAGGGTTCATATCTAACATTAATGGCTCATATCTTATAGATAATGAATTGATAATAATTTTTGTGTGATAAAAATCACCAATTCTTAAAACACACACAGGTGGTGCACCAAACGCAGTGTTAAACGCATCGTTGTATATCCTTGTAACCCTTCCTGTTGAATCCTTTTGTATTGTTGGAATAGTATCACCAGGTCTCATACATTGTTGTAAGAATGTAAGTCGTGAGTTCAAACCTTCAGGAGTGATTGAGTGAAAAGTCGGTTGGAAATACTTGAACTTCTCTTTAATACTCTCATACACCGCTGGTGAATCTTGTTTCATCATATCAAAATAGTTACACTCACTCAAAGTTCTTCTTAAGACCCTTTTAGCAATATCTTGTCTAACTCTCGATTCTTGAGTTTGAACAGTATTAGTATTAACAATGTTTGATGTTTCTTGAGTAACACCATTACTATCAGTTGTAGGTTCAGCAGGCTCTTCTGTTTTAGTTTCAGTTGGTGGGACAATTTCCGCATCAACTCTTAACCTTACCCTTCTACACGCCATCGCACCTTGTGAAAACTCAGCATCGGTTCCTGTACTAACAACCTCATTACAATTAACAGTATTACCATTTATATCCGAAACCGTTGCGGTTTCACCCTGTGGTTGTTGTTTGATAGTTAACTTTTTACTATCGATATAGTCACCAATAGTACCACCACCCTCAATAGAAATATCTCTCATCCAATTAATAACAGAAGATATACGTCTTTCTGATAATTTTTTATTGTATTCCTCATTCGCCAATGGAGATGCTCCCCCCAATATACTTAAGTTTACACTATTACCCTGTTTTAAAGTTTCCCCTAATTTTATTGTAAAACTCTTATTTAAATCAAATGATTCTTTAATAGTATTAAAGAAAACGGTCATCGCTTCTTTCTTAGTATTGTCAGGTTGATTATTTAATATCGTGGACTCTCGACCAATATAGGTATTATAGGTACTGTCGTATTTAACACTAACCGTACTACTATAATTTGGTCTTGTACCTGCAGGTCCCGGTATGTCATTATCAAAATAGAAAACTAGTTCGTTATCCTTAAACGTATCTAATTTTTTATCGTCTTGTTTTGGTTTTTCTGTTTGTATCTGAGGTGGTATCTCACTAACTTCATTCTTGTAATCTTCAACCGATGTAATTTTATTTACAATCTCATAGATGTCGGTTAACGAAAATTGTGGATACTTAGCAACCAAATCATATATGTCATATTTTAAACATCCTGCAATAAATGAATCAACAATAGCATTAACCGCCTGACCATTTTGACCTTTTAGTTCTTTGTCTATTATAAGATTCATAATTGACGGGTGGTCAACTACAATCTTCCATGATAAGTTACCAACACGGGTTGTGTTATTATAAGTGTAAACAGGTTCAGGACGACCTAAAAATTCATTTGCAGTCCATCTTGTATTAACATTCTCATCTACCCTCATATCATAAGGGGGGAACCACATAATACGACCACCATTAGGTCCTTTTTCACAATTCGCCAAGTCATCATAAGTATAACCAGGTCTGTTGGCCGTTCTCCATGCTAAATTTTCAATTGAGAACATGTATTTTTTTGGACCATTAGAAGAATAGTCATTACCTAACATATTAGACGAATCCTCACCCCTCATCGGTGCGATGTTCAAATTATATGTGTTATCTAAAACTGAGTATGTAAATTTTCTTTGGTTACCTTCAGTCTTTTGTAGGTCACCCATATCATAAAAGGGTGTGTCTTTAGTAAACACACGACAGAACTCATACCCTTCCGTATAGTTGTTTTCACTTGAGTATCTAACTACTCTTGAACCTTTACTTAATATTTTGTATCCGTCAGAAAACTTCTTACTTACTTGGTTGATTGCGTTTCCGGCATGTTCAAGTTTCTTATCGCTTCCATCGGCAGCGTCAATAAGTTTCTGTGTAGTATCAAGTATTGAACCGTTTTTGTACTGATAGATTGAGTTATTACTCGTTTTGGAATCAAATGTACTTTTGGTTGCAGTCCATGAACTGTCTGTTGGTTGTGTTGGGTTATCATTTGTGGGACCAGGTCTTTTACCGTATTGAGATTCACTACCATCACTTGACCATACAAAACCACCCGTAACACCACCACTATCATATGTCGATGTAGTATTTAAACCAAACTTAAAATCGTTGTTTGGTCCTTCGTATTCTTTTCCTAATGCACCATAACCAAATACGGGTGACTGTGTTGCATAACCGTATTTATCAATGGGCATCGCATCTGAAGGAAATACGATATCACTAGGTTCTGATGTTCTTTTACCTATATAGTAATTTCCATTTGGAGCACCTAAATTTATATCGTTAATAAAGTTTGCACGATAATCAGGGCGATAGTCATTGAACTCTAAATTATTAAAAAGGCTTGATGATTGACCTTGACCTGTATTAGCCAAGAAAATGTCAGATGATGTTCTTGTGTTTGGTAAGTTTAATTTCTTTACAAATTTTTGTACTCCTGTGGCCCCAAAAGAACCTGCAATATTACCAATAGCATTAACACCCGCATTAAGAAAACTTGTTCTTTGTACTTGGTCTAAGAAACTTCTTCTTTGTGGTAGTGAAAAATAATCACCAGGTATAAAAGAATATGGTGGTGTAACACCTGCAATTCTTGATATAAAATCTAAACCTTTACCAATTATTGAATCAGGTTGAGATATTGTCCAATTCGGTTCTATTATAGGTACTCTACCCGCAGCAATTCCTAACGCTCTGAAAGGGTCGTTTGCTGCATCGATAACGTTTGCTCTACCTAATGTTTGTTGATATAAGTTAGAGTCTCTTCTTGTTTTCCAATCCCTTTGTAGTAATTTAGCACCTATTTGCATTAGGTCTGAATCATCGGTTAATCTACCATCAGAACCTTGAGGGTCATCAGATATTAAAATTTGATATGGAGAATATAATGAAGATATGAATTTATAGTACGTATCTCTTTGTTGTATTGGGTCTCTCAAATATTCTATAGGACTACCCGCAACTAAATTTAAAGGTATAATGTTTGTTCTTACAACATCTTCAACATTAACCTCATCATCCCAACCCGCTTGTGGACCGTATAGGTTTTTTATAAATGAATCTTTTTGAGAGTCTTCCGTAGTTTTTGAAGGTTCTGAAGCATAATAATCATATTCACCTAAATTAGACTGAGTACCCTTATCTTCATTAATATCTATAACACTTCCGTAAGTTGAGTTAGTATTTTCAGGTCCAAATGCATTTTTTATATATAAGAGTTTTTCTTGGTCATCTCCAATATCAACCAATGAAGGACTATCTATAACGGCTAAATCATCAACATTAAAATCACCAATTGCTGGTTTTGAATTTGGTGAAAACGCACCGGGATAATCATAAGGAGGTAAGTTCCTTACAAGCAACTTTTTTCTAAAATTCTCAGTTGAGTTAAATGATAATGGACTACTCATCTATTCTTTTATTAGATAAATAGATTGTTGATTGATTTTTTAAACATAACCGGCAGTTGTGTTACCTAATGGACTACCAATCCCACCTAATACGGCTTTTCTTACTTGAGATACGAATTCAGGGCTTCTCATAGCCATTTCTAAATCTGAATTATTTACACCTGTAAGATTTATTTTTATTTCCATAGGTGAAAAATTAATATTTTTAGTACTTTCTGTTGATGATTCTTGTCTTCTACCTGTTAGGTTAGTACCCGCTAATACTTCATCATATTCATTTAAATTAAATACCCCTGCAGGTCCTGATATTACACTAGCAGTGCCTGGTGCAAAATACCCATCATTCATAGAGGCACCACCATTACCTACATTTAATATTTGAGTTATTGATTCTGTTAAATTATCAAGAGCAATCGTTACGTTTCCAACACCAACACCAAATTGATTTACCTCTTCAGTTATCGTAGTCATTCCGGGTGTAACCTCAGGGTCAATATTTACTAAAGATTCTCTAATTTGTCCAGGTAAATTTTTAAATAATGTTGTCATTTCGTTTTGAAATGAAGTAAATGTTGTTTGTAAACTTGAACCTAAAGTATTAGAACCTGTTACAAAATCAGTAACTGTTTTAGTAAATTGTGACTGCTGAACAAAATTATTTATAGTTTTACTTGTTTGTTCTCCCGTAGCATCAGCAACCGCCCTCATTAAACTTTCAAGGTCTTCACCTCTAGAACCAGCCTCTCCCGATGCATAACCACCAGCTAAAATTCCTGATGTCTGTATTTTTAATAATGTTGCGTTTTGTTGTTCTAAAAGACTAAGTTGTTTTACTGCAATATCTCTTTCAGACATTTTAGAAGCTTCACGGGATTTTTCAAGTGCTTTATATTCTTCTGACGATTTATTTTGTAATACAGATAAATCTGTAATCGGCTTTTTCAAATCAGGAAGATTTAGTGATATTTGTCCATCAGGACCTATTTCGGCTAAATTTGCAACTAATTGTTTAGTATCTTTATCAAGACCTGTGAAATCTAAAGATTCCATTACTTTTTGTTCTTTAGCCGCCTTTACTGCAGTATTTGCCAAATCTTCATAAGACATACCAAGAGCATCTGCTTGTGCTCTCAATCTTCTCATTTCAACACCTGTTATTTTAAATTCACCTGTGTCTTGATTAAACATAACCGCCGATTTAGCAGTATCAATAATAGCATTTTGAAGACCTTCCATGTCATTCTCAGCCATGTACATTAACTTAAATGGGTCCGCTAAATCACCAACAGCTCCACCTAATATTTGCATCTCCGCAGCTAAATCTATGGCCTTTTCAGGACTTAATAAATCTGCAGCTAATCCTGTTATTTTTGTAAAGTCCATACGAAGAGATTGAGCTCTCGCAACCATTCTACCTAAACCTTCAACACCATTTTGAAATCCATAAGCATTTACTAACTTTAAATTTTCACCTGTTGTCTTTAAAAATTGACCAACATTAAGACCATAACTTCTCGCAACCTGTGCTAATGCTTCAGTTTTTTCAATGGCAGCGTCAGTACCTTGACCTAAATCTTGAAATCCTGTAACCATGTTACCGATTTCTTCTGCAGTAAGGTTAGTTGTTCTTTGTAATGTTACTAAACTATCTAACTGTTCGTTAGTTAAATAATTGTTTCTTTGTAAAGATTGAGAAATAGATTTGTATATTGAAATATTATCTTCAAGGGACGCACCAATATCTACCGTACTTTTAAAGGATTCAACTAAAGTTTTTTGTATTTCTCTTGATGCACTACCAACCTGACCAAAAACTGTTCTTGAAACTTGTTTTGCCGCATCTTCAACAGTTTTTAAACCTTTTATAAATTCACCAGGTTTAATTGCGTTTAATGCCGCCTGAGTGGCATTAGTTATAAAAGAACCATCATTAGAAGGTTTTTGAAATGGTCCTGAATTACCACCTGATGTATTGTCTTGAAAAAACATGTATTACTATTTTATGATAAATAGATTATTTTCTGTTTTTTTGTTTTTCCATAGCCTCTTGTCTCTTGTCAAAATCTTCAACTATCTTATTGATGAAATACTTTCTCTCAAATACAGGCATGTTCAACATATCTGAATATACAAAGTTAGCATGTTTAGACAAATAATAAATTTCGTCTAATTGAATTTTTTTATAATCAGAAGAAAGGTCGAAAAAACTCAGCCCCGAAAGTAACATTGACCGTTACTTTTTCTCCTGACGGGGCGAAAATGTCCCTTCTTAAATCAAGACGGGGTTCTGCTAATTTTAATTGTTTTCTAATAAACTTAGCATCTGATATTGGCATTTGAGTTATAAAAACAGAAATGTTTTGTTTATTTTCATCACCATCAATAGTTACGATTTGTTTTTCTAATCTCTTAGTCGCAATCGGTGCAATCATTCCTTGTGGATAGTTACTTTGGATTTTGTCAATCTCTTCTTGTTCACCAATATTTAATAATCTACACTCCACTACTTTTCCTGATGAAGGTAATTCTAAAGTAAATAAACCTCTCTCATTAGGTTCCAATTCAGGTTTAATAAAGTCAATTTCATCCAATTCAACATTCGCCTCAAATTCTTTATTAGTAATAGGGTCAATTGTTTTTACTTTATATGTTGTACCAAATGCCGTATTTCTTAAGAATAATAAGATAGACTGAACATCACCATCTAATAATTCATCAATATTAAAGTTGGGTTCATAAATTTTTTGTTTCAACAATGTTCTAATGATACCATCACTCTGAATAATGTTAGGTGACATCAAGATATTTTCATCATTTGCGGTTAGATAACCTACCTTAATTGACGATTTTTTGTTTTTATAAAATTTTCCACCCGAAGGTAACTTCACCACATCATGTGGTAAGTTCATGTTCATTTGTCCGTACTGTTCTGTTGTATCCATATTATTTAAATAAAAAAAACCATAGGGTTTCCCCTATGGTTAAATATATTAAAGTTATTTTTTTCGTAAATACTATATTAGTAAACCAAAATACATCTATCAGGACGTAATGTTGCTGTGATTGTTGCCAATCCATCATCACCATAACCTAACGAATCGAAGTTAACGTCCGTTAAGAATGTTCCTTGTAGTATCCACTTTTCAACCGCAACACCTGTAGGGTCTAACATTTCCAAGTCCAAATCTTTCTTATAACCTGCAGCATAACCCATACGACCAGTTACTGATTCAGAATGTAAACGAACCCACTCCATAAGAGCTTGTGATGCTGAAGGACCGATAGGGTCACGGAATGTTACGTTAATAGTATTCCAGTTAAATCGTCCTGCAACGAATGTTGATGTGTTCAAAAATGGAATTTCAGTCGCTCCAATTGTCACCTGAGGACGTGAAGTAGATTCAACGTACCAAGAGTTGATACCCAATGATGAAGGGAAAGTTAGAATAAATCGATTCTTTCTTTTTGGTTCATACGGTGTGGGCATTTTCATTAATAAATCAGCCATAGTATTTTGGTTTTAATTTGTGTCTTTTATTTTCTTATAAATATTATGAGTTCGAAAAAATTTTCTATTTACTTTAATTTAGAAATCATTTACTCATATAATGAGCCCAGATTTACTGTAATTAATTAAACTTTTACTTTTTCTCCTCCTTTTGTTAAATAAGTCTTAACTAGTTTATCTTTATCTTCTGCATCTAGAAAATCTTTAATCTTCTCTATATTTTTAGTATCATCATCAGAAAATCCAATATTAGGTACAAAGTTGTTCTTTATACCATTCTTAAAGTAAGCCTTCTCCCCTAGTTGTTGAGCCATGCTCTTAACGTAAGATAAGAAGTTTCTTAATGCCACAATTTTTCCCTCTTCAGGATTGGCAGCACTACCCTCACCATACGTTACAGGATGAAACTTCGCCAAGTCTAAGTAAAAATCTATCATCTCCTTATCGTTCATTTTTGTTTCATCAAAATACTCACGATACCTTTTTAAGTTACTAAGTAACTTATCCTTACTAATTCCGTTGTGGTCACTAACAATCATATTGTAAACCGCCTCACGAAGTGTGTTAGGATTGTGTCCCCTCGCAGTAATTATGGAAAAAATCGACCCCCCATTTATTGCCTCAACAAAATCATCCCATGAAGGACCGGGTTTTGCAACCATTGCATCAATTATAAATGCCTTATCACCCTCAACACGGAAATTACGATAAGGGTCTTCAGCATAACCTATAATCGTCTTATTTTTATACTCAAAAGGTTCTTTACCTATTCTTTCTCTGTATTCGGCAAAGTCTTCTGTACTCATACCTACTTCATTACCTTTATCGTCTGACAACACAATCTGTGTTGGCATTGTCACGATATTATCATCCCAGTCAAAAGCGTAGTACTTTAAATCTGGTTCACCCGCTTCATCAAATCCTTCACGAAGTTGTTTTTCTTGGGCAAATTCTTTTAAAACTTTACGTATATTCATTATTTTTCTTTGGAAACTTTATTTATTAATCTATCTAATTGTTCTTCAGAAATAACAATATTTTGGGGTTTTTCTGAAAAAGTTTTTTTATCAGACCCTTTAATGTTTAATGCTTCATTTAAATTTTTTTTCTTAAATTCCATTGTAGTCTTTTTTTAGGCTATAAAGGGGGGTACTCTCGAACCCCCCTTCTATTGTGTTTATTATCTATTAGATATTTTCGAATGATGCTCCTGTTGGAGTAATCAAGAATTCAATATCGATGAATTCAAGAGCTCTTGTTGGTTTTAGATAAATCTTACCTGTTAGGGTATTTGAATCTAAATCTTCAGGAGTGTTTGATACAGTCACACGGAAATCAATCAAACCTCTATCTCTACGGATTGAATCCAAGATTGGGTTAACTGAGTCTAAGAACTGTTGTCTTACTTTCTCATCATTTTGTTCGAATAACAATCTAACCGCCACCGCTGATATCAACTTACGAGCTTGTAACAACAATCTTCTAACGTTGATTCTGTCAAGTGCCGATTCTTTAACTTGAAGAGTTTTGTTACCCCAAATTACTGTACCCACATCTGAGAATGTTGCGATTGGATTAATTCTACCTTTATATAGAGTGTCTCTATCGTCTTGAGTCAACTTCTTACGTGCTTTAACTGAGTTTACGATACCTCTTGTGTAACCCGCAGATGCGAACCAAGGGAATGCGATGTTATCAGTCAATGCTAAGTTTCTTACAACCTCACCTGTTGGTGGAAGATAAATCTGAGTGTTATTGTTAGTATCTCTCGTCAATATCCAAGGATAGTAAGTTGCAGTGTAGTTAGAGTCAATACCTGAGTCATCTAATAAATCTACTAATTCTTCAGGGTAAATAAACTGAGTATCAAAATCTGCAGTATTTGGTGAGAACATATCGTAGTCAGGTGCTGTCATAACATAGATTGAATCTGCTCTGTCAGTTTCAACCATTTCAACTGCGTCATTTACTAACGATGCGTTATTAACAAAATCAATACCAGGTGTTGTAAATACGTTAATGTTTACAGACTCAGGGTTATTGAATGTTGTTTGACCCCACAAATATGCGTAGTAGTCAGTGTTTGCCCATTGTTGTTGGTCAGGACCTGTGATTGGTTTAAAGTATCCCCAACCTGTAGAATCAGGATAAGTGATTGATGTTGAACTGTTACCTTTCAAGAAACCTGTATTACCTAATGAGAATGTATCACCATTTGAACGGTATTCTCTGTAGATATCCCATCCGTCAAAACCACCTTGAGCAAGTAATGTGAACTTTCTCGCAGCTAATGAGTAGTATGGGTTTGTGTTGTTTTGAGGGTCAGTTTGGAACGAAGCCACACCAACTTCAAATGCTGATGTACCTGAAGATGTATAACTACTTGAGATAGTTACCGCAGTTGCTCCTGAATCCATGTGGAAACCTTTGGTCAATACGGGCCAATCTGTTCCGTTACCATCAGAAGTTGTTGGTACTTGTTTACCTTTGTATTCAAAGAAGTCACCATCAATTCCTACTTGTGATGAGAATCCTAAATAAGTTTTTCTAACTCTATCACCCGCACTTCTTACAACGTTATCAGCTCCTGATGAAGCTCCAAATGGTGGGTTATAAATAATCTCACCAGGTGTGTTGTATTTTGTTTTATAGATTGGGAATGGATTTTTAACTCCTGAGTATTCTCTGAAGTTGTATCCTTCAAATCCACAAGGTAGTGCATCATCTGGATGGTCTTCATCCATCTCAACCATAATATATTTAGATTTTAATTCGTACTCACCGTTTGATGTACCTACTCTTTGTGCTACGTATGAGTTTTGAGTTGAGTTCATCGTACAGTTTGTGAATTTTTCAATAACTAATGGGTTTTCATCGGTATCGAAGAAGTCACGAACGATAATATCAAATGTACCATTACTGAACTGCATGTTAGCAATTGACACTTTAACTTGTCTGTTTGCAGCACTACCGTCAGAAATTAATATAAATCTGAAAAGTTTGTAAACTGTATTACCACGTAATTCAGAAACAACATAAGGTGTTCCTGGTGTTTGGTATTCATTTAAGTACCAACCGATAGATGTAGTATCCAAACCTCTTGCTTCAGGTAACGCAGTCAATGAAGAATTCAATCCTCTAATGTAACCGTTATTATATGAATCATTTAATGTTGATTGGAATACCTCTTCTAATAATAATGGAACTTCAGTTCTTGGTTTAGAGAAGTTACCTCTACCAAATACCTTACTAATATAGTTAGTATTTGATGAATCAAATGATGTGTTGAATGTGAAAGCATTACCTGCACTTGTTACACCCGATACTCTAAATGTTTCTTTAGGGTTTGTTGAAACACCTGAATATGCTCCTGAAGTAACTAATGTTACATCACTAGTTCCTGTAACTGTGTAAACAGGACCACCTGAAGAATCTGTAGTGATACCTCTTGAACGAAGAGTTGCAACAACTACATCATCATAATCAGTATACGATGTACCTGAATAATCAGAATAGTAAACTTCCATCTCACCTGAGAATGCTCCACTACCCAAACTTTCTAAATTACTGAAACCTGCACCAAAACCGAAACCATAATATGCTCCACTGTTGTTATCAAACAACGAATAGTACCATGGGTCATCGTTAGGACTTGTGAAGTCTGCATCAGCATCAGTCAATCCTGATACACCGAATGTTTCAGTAAATGCTGTTGCACTTGTTACACCTGTAACTGAATCAAAAGTACTAGCACTTACGGTTCCCCAAAAATATGCAGTATCACCTGATGTTGCAGTATCTAATATAGTAGAAAGGATATTTCCTTGGAAATCTTCACTAATTGAAGATGAACCACCCGCAAATGTAGTATAAGGTAATGAAAACTTAGAACTTAATTTTGCTGGTATTGATGTTATGTTGATTGTTCCACCTGTATTACCTGAGAACTCAAGAGTCTGTGGACCCGTAGTTCCTGTGATACCTACCGTTGTTTTATCAACGTTAGCTACAGTAGTAATTGACCAAGATGGACCTGCGTCATAACCGTTTAGACCTAACACTCTTGTTACAAAAAGTTGGTTAGATTGTTGTAAATATGCCTTAGCGATATACGCCGCTTCATATTTAGGTATTTGTGTGTTGACGAATTTTTCAGGTGTTGTACCTCCAAAATAAGACAAGAATTCATCATAATTAGTGATGAAAATAGGTTCAAATGCTGGACCTTGTTGAGTTTCCCCAACGATTCCTAGTGTAGTTACACCGACACTCTGAGCTACGAAACTTAAATCTCTTTCAGAAGTGTAAACACCGGGAGAAACGAATACTTTGTTTGATGTTGCCATTTAACTTGTGATTTCTTTTAATTTATTTTATAGATAAATATTTAGAAAAATTACAAAATACATTTACTTAGGACTAATATTTATTATTAGGTAGAGTTTTTTCTGCCTTTTTTCTACCTGTTTGTTATGAATGAAATTAAAAATCTAAAAATATCGAAAGAAGCTCACACGGTCCTAAAAAACTATTGTGAGGAAAATGGACTAAAAATGTATAAGTTTTTAAAAAAGATGATTTACGAGAAATGCAAAAAGAAAAAAGATATCTACGGAGAATAATTATTTAAGATATGCCGTGGTAATTAAAGACGCACTTTGACCACCCGTAACCTTCGTGATATCCAATTTTAACAAATCACCATCACTAACTTGAATCGTACTCAAATCTGAACCCACATAGTTGTTGTCAATGTAAACATCATACGATGATATGTTTTCAGTCCCCGTAACCAATAAATCTACCGTATACCTAAAAGTTTCAACTTTTTCTGTTTGACTCTCAGAAAAAATAATGTTTAAATCAAAGTTGTCAGGTCTACCAGGTATTTTAGATGCCCTTCTTGAACCCGTCTTAGTACTAACCTCAAGTAATGTAACCGCCCTTGTAATGGCAGGTGAAATCTGAAACTCCTCCTCGTCCATCAAAAACCCTAACATCGTGAAGTTATAATTTTGAACATAAAACTTTCTCTTGTTAACCTCCGTAACTGAATTGTCAGAAATATTATTTAAAACAATCGGAACATAATGACCCTTTATAAAGGTATACGCCTGACGAGAACTAAACTTCTGTAAAACAATTTTGTTGAATTGATTTAATTCCCTCATTCGATTACAAACAATCTTAATATCATATGTGATATCAACAGGTATAGGTTGAGGTATCTTATATATATCCATACCCTTTCTTGTACCATCCCAAGTCGGAACTTGAGCATATAAAAATTCTTTTCTATTTGGTATCGTATATTGTAACGAGGGGTTTGTACCATAAGGAACCTCAGGCTGTCTTACCGTAGTAATAAAAGGAAACTGAACATTACCATTTAAATCTTCCGTATTCCAAGTTTGTGTAAACTGAGCCCAATTTTGTAAAGTGATTATTAAATCAAGATTACTAACCTTCTTACCATCAACAACACACTCCAACTCATCACGAACGAAATCTAACATACCTCGGTCTAAATCCGCATGTAAAATTCCCTTAGGTAAATAAGTTCCATCCTTTTGGATAAACTCCAAAAGTTGTTCCCTTCTCTCTAAGAGTTGTTTCTCGGGAGTGAGGGGTAAGTGTTTCTTTATTTGTTTTGGTAATGCCATTATGTATAAATAGTATGTTAGGTTTATTTATAATCCAAACCTACCTTTTTGGGCGTTGTAGTTTTGTAGGATTTCATCATCAGTTAATGCTCTGTTATATAATAACACCGTACCTATATTACCACCACCATATGCACCTCCTTTATCGTAACCAATTAAAAAATCCCCTGTACTAAGACTACCAATACTTTTATTAACTGTATTTTTATTAATACCATTAAAAAAACCTGAAAGGGTTCCATCATTTTTAAATCTCATACCTAAGAAACACCAACTATTATTTGGTAATTCAGTTGAGGTGACATTAAATAATGGTTTATAATTTGTACCATAAAGCTCAACATCAAAATTTCTATCAGAGCCAATCCAACATCTATAATTATTTTGAGAGGAATTACCACCTGTTTTTCCTATAAATGGTGACCAAGAAGATGATGTAAATTTTAACCAATGAAGTAGAGTCACTTCTGAAGACATGTCAAAGATTGAATTATTACCACAATTTACATAATCATCTGTTCCATCAAACACAATACTACCACCACCATCAGTGCTAAATGTAGGGCCATTTGTAAAAGTACCATTATTTGTACCCCCAACATCATACCATGTTGTCCCGTTTTTTGGATAAGATGGTGTAAATCCAGCATCAACATTAAATACTAACCCATCCGTAACAATTCCCTCATAATCTCGATTTAAGACAACTTTGTCAGTTTGACCAGCAAAGTATACCAAACACTCGTTTGCTGTCGTGTATGACGTTCCTGCTATGGAATTCGTTAAACTTATAAGTTGAGCATCATTTGACGCTGTATATATTGATGGTCCCTGAGATTCTTTGTTAAGATAAATGGTGTATCCACCACTTGGTGGAGTAATACCGTTGTAATATCCTGTTACATTTGTCGGTCCTTTTCCAACACCTCCTGTTCCTATATAGAAGTTACCCTTCTTGAGAGCCAATGTCTCAGAACCTGTAGTGTATTTGATTGGATTTGACATTACAACCCTCTAAATTCATCTTCAGATACGGGTGTTGCAGTGTAAGTGTAATAAAAACTTTTATAACCCCCATACGTATGTTTATTATCATAGTTTGGTTGAGCCGCGTTAGTTACAGAATAGTATTTCATTTCACTAGGTGATATCCAATAACCGATGTAATCACCGAGTTTAATCTCAAATTTCAATGTTTCCAATTCTTTTTCATAAACAGAAAAAATAAGGTTACCTGGTTCGTTCTGTATAATCTTACTACCACCAATGAAGTCATTTGACGGTTCCTCAATTCTAACCAACGCATTAAATTCAACAGGTGGTAAAAATTGAACACCATCTGAACTAACTTCACCATAAACATCATCCTTTACCGTGCGTTGAGAATCAACACTGTATAATACCAGTGTAAAGTTCATGTCTCCACTTAACCATTCTCGACCCATTTCTATCTCGAGATTATAGTCTTCAGAGCCAAAAAACTTATTTAATCGTGTTATAGGAACTCTTCTCTGTGTCATATATTGATAAATATTTGTTTTTTGATTATATTTAAATTTATTTACATTATGCAAGAAAATTCAGAAACGCTTTCTAAAATTCCTGAAGTTAAAGCCCTTCGTGTCCTTGACGAATACGTTGGTTTTAATAATTATATTCTTGCAATCAAGAAAAAATACAAAAACAACAAAAATTTTAAGATTACAAGAGCACAATCTGATTATATTAACAATTATAAGGAAGTTGTTCCAAAAATCGCAAGAAGATGGGTTCCATTAGATTCTTATTTTTCCAAAAAAATGATGGAAGATAAATTATTAACTAAAGAACCTGAAAAAATATACATTGAAAAACTTTTAGTTGAAAAAGATAAGGCATTTCACATATGGGGAAAGTTATTTGAATCTGAAGAACTTCATGATTTTTGGTTACCTAAGGCTGCAATTATTTCTAAAAAACAAACTAAAGTTGAAATTGATTACGAAAAATATTCTCATCGTCCTCCATTAGAACACCAAAAAGAAGCAATTGAAAAGTTGGTTGCCAATGAAAAATACATTTTGGCTGACGATATGGGATTGGGTAAAACCACCTCAACTGTTATAGCATCTTTGGAAACGGGTGCTGAGAAAGTATTAATTATTTGTCCAGCATCTTTAAAAATAAATTGGATGAGAGAAATCGGAAATTATACCGATAAATCTGTCTCAATCATAGAAGGTAAAAATTGGGAAAGTGGTGATTATACTATCATTAACTATGACATATTAAAAAACTTTCACGACCCAAAATATCAAGAAGAGTCAACAATATTAAATGAAGGTTTTGATTTAATTGTTATTGATGAGGCTCATTATATACAAAACGCGCAAGCACAAAGAACAAAAATTGCAAACGACATTTGTAACAAAATTGGTAAAGTTTGGTTACTAACAGGAACACCTATGACATCAAGACCGATTAATTATTATAACTTGTTGAACTTAGTTGATAGTCCTGTTGCATATAATTGGATGGCATATGTTAGAAGGTATTGTAATGGTTATCAGTTTAATGTTGGTAAAAGAAAAGTGTGGAACGTTCAAGGTTCTGATAATTTAGAAGAGTTAAGAGACAGAACCAAATCTCATGTGTTAAGAAGACTTAAACAAGACATTCTTGACTTACCTGAAAAAATTATCACACCCGTTTATTTAAGACTTAAATCAAGAGATTACGAACAACTAATGGGTGAGTACTACGATTGGTATGAACAATCAAATGAATCGTCTTCACTAACAGTACAATTCTCAAAGTTGATGAAAGTACGACAGGTCATCGCTGAGAGTAAAGTAAAAGAAACTTGTGAAATTGCTGATAATATTTTAGAACAGGATAAGAAAGTTATTATCTTCACAAATTTCACCAACACATTAAACCTCTTAAAAGAACACTTTGGTAAACTTGCAGTTACCTTAGATGGAAGTATGTCAAAACCTGCAAGACAACATTCTGTGGACCAATTCCAAGAGAATAACAAAATAAAAGTGTTTATTGGTAACTTAAAAGCTGCGGGTGTGGGTATCACTCTAACCTCAGCCGAAGCCGTTATAATGAACGACCTGTCCTTTGTACCTTCCGACCATTCACAAGCCGAAGACCGTGCTTATAGATACGGACAAAACTCTAACGTATCAGTATTCTACCCAATATTCGACAATTCTATTGAAGGTGTTATCTATGATATCTTGTCTCAAAAAAAGAATATATTTGAGACAGTTATGGGTGATAATGAAGGAAAAGGTGATACATTAGAAGAGATTTTAAATGAAATTTCAAGAAGAAGGTAATCTTTTGTATTTACAGGTTATTTATAGTTAAAACTATAGATGAGTTTCAAGAAATTACAAAGAAGAGCCAAAGAACTCGAAGAACAAATTAAACAAACTAATGTGGATAACAAAATCAAAGAATCCACAGATGAAAAATCACGCAAGAAAATTTTATTAGAAATGAAGAAGATTGGTATAGAAAGATTACCATACTCTTACACTGCCTTAGAAACATTCATTGACAAAGAAACAATGTATGTACACTATAACAAACATTACAAAGGGTATGTTGATAAGCTGAACAGCGCTATCAAAAACAGAAAAGGTCCTGATTTAGACTTAGAACAAATCGTTAAAGGTATAAGTAGATATAATAACCATATTAAAAATAACGCAGGTGGAGCGTTTAACCATGCATTGTTTTGGAAAATGTTAACACCAAAAAATACAAGAGTTTATGGTCCGATACTGAGAAAAATAAAAGAAGATTTTGGTTCATACGATAATTTTAAAAAAGAATTTGAGAATAAAGCAGAATCTAAATTTGGTTCAGGTTGGGTTTGGTTAGTTGTCACTAACAGTGATAAGTTAAAAATTATGACAACATCAAATCAAGATAATCCATTAATGAATACTATAAAATTTGGTGGATATCCAATATTAGGGTTAGACCTATGGGAACATGCTTATTATTTAAAATACAAAAATAAAAGAGACGATTATATCAAAAACTTTTGGAAAGTTATAAATTGGCCGTTTGTGAATAAATTATATTTAGGTAGAACTAAAGATAAGATTAACGAAGGAAATATAATTAAACAAGTCATTAATGAGGGTGTATCTGCAGGATGTAATAGAAAGCAAGTAAACACATACAGAATGATTTTTAATAGAAATCCACAAGTTAAAAAGAAGTTTATGTTCGCAATTATGGATATTCTTAAGGAAGTATTTTCAGATTATTGGTTTGAAAGAAATGAATACGCAGACGGACAAATGTCAGGTGTGTATGATTTTGAACAACCAGGTCGTTCTGTGATTAACAAATTAAACACTAACTACACAGCATTTTGTACTTTAGTAAATGATATTAATTTATACTTGAAAAAAGTAGGTATAGACCCAATTAATTACATTGAATTAGATAATCAACAACAATTGAATGAGACCGATAGACTAATTCGTTATATGACAGAACTTAGATATCGAATTTTTAACACCGAATCAAGTACCTTCCAAACGGTAATGAGTGGTTTGGACAGGTCTAATAAGTTTGGTGACAAAAGAGAAATTAATGCAGTTATTAACCTTAAAAGTATATTCAACACTAAAAAAGTTTATAAAGTTGGTGAATTAGGTGGTGTAGATGATATGTTAGGTGGAATCGATGCATATGTTGAAACACCTGAAGGTAATAAAACAATGCAAATAAAACCTTTCAGTAAGACTGAAGAAAATGATGGAAAAATTACTGTTTTTGGTAGTGGAAATGTAAAACCATATAAAACTGATTATTTGGTTTTTCACAACGATAAAGACGGAACCATAGTTTTTATAAACAACGCAGAAATTATTGACGGAAGATACGTTTTCAATGTCGAAGATAAAAGTAATTAACATATTATGATATCACATTCAAAAAAATTTATTTTTATTCATATACCTGGAACGGCAGGAACCTCAATAGAACACGCATTAGAGGAGTATCAATCAGGTGAATTAATTAGAGCTAGTGGAGGTATTTGGACACCAGATTCAGAAACAAAACAAAAAATTGCAAATCTTTTTGGTGTTGAAATGTCGGAAAATCCAAAACATATGACAGCAATTCAGTGGAAACAAGTATTAGGTGAAAAATATGATGAATATTATAAATTCACAATAGTAAGAAATCCATTTGATAAAGCCATGTCATTATTTAAGTTCAATAAAATAAAACCAAAGGAACAAAAAGAATGGGTCATAAAACAAATGTTATTTATCAAAGACGAAAATGGCGATGTTATTGTTGATGATGTGTTTAAGTTTGAAGAATTATCAGATAGTTGGAAAACAATATGTGAAAAAATTAATATAGAATACAAGCCACTACCACATATTAATAATAGAAACCAACAAAAAGAAACAATAAATTCATTGTTAAAACCAAATGAGATTATTGAATTAAATAAATTACTTAACGAAGATTTTGTTGAACTAAATTATAGATAAGTAGAAATATAAATTATTTGATATTTATAAATAAAAGTTCATGGCAACAACTAATATCATAACAGAACCGGACAGAAGTAAGTTATATACTAGAATTAGACACCTTTTAGGTGCTCCGATTCGTAGTATAGAAATTGAAGATGAAATGATGGATTCTTTATTAGAATTATCAATTCAAGATTATGGTCAATACGTTAATGATTGGCTCATTGAAAATCAATGGACTTCATTATACGGTCTTAATTTAGATGAACAATCTCTAACCCGAGCGTTTACAACACGTTCATTAGATTGGGAAACTCAGTACACTTATGCTTATTCTAAGATAGTAGGATTACAAGCGGGTGGTGATTGGGTATTGAAAAAAGATTATATAGATTTAGTATCTAATCAACAAATTTATGAAATACCTGCGGGTCGTGAATTAAACGAGTTATTATGGTTTACTAGAGGTGAACTTGATGCTGCGTTTTTTGACCCGTTCATGGGTGGTTTTGGTGGATTTGGTGGTATTGGTATGGGTGGAGGTGCTGGATTCTCACAAATGGGAACTATGGGTAATTACTTTATTACACCCGCCTTTGATATCTTACTAAGAATGCAAGATATCAACATCAAAAGAAGAATTATATCAGGAGAATTAACTTATCGTGTTACAGCATTACCTGACGGTAAAAAAGCAGTACACTTAATGAACGTACCAGGTGGTAAATTTGACTTCGGAAATATTCAGAATAATCAGTACAGAGTATGGTATTGGTATTATGATACTGAAGATAGAGATTCTTGTTTAGCTGCAAATCCTGACGTTGTTAAATTACCATCAGATATTCCAATAGATGAAATGAAATGGGATGAGTTAAATAGTCCTGCACAAACTTGGGTACGTAGGTGGTTCACAGCATATGTAAAAGAAACATTAGGCAGAGTTAGAGGTAAATTTAGCGGTAATCTAAAAACACCTGACTCTGAACTAACTTTAGAATACGATTCGTTATTAACGGAATCAAAAGATGAAAAATCAAAATTAACCGAGGAACTTTTAGCAAGACTCGAAAGACTTAGACCTGATAAGATGATGGAAAGAGAGGCAAATGTTGCCGAACAATTAAATAAGTCTTTACAGTATCGAGCGTTCCCAAGACAATTTTATGTAATATAACTATGTCAATATTCAGAAACAATGATGGTGTCATTATAAGAGAAGCAGCATACACCACAAGAGAAGAAAAAGTGCTAATTGTAAGACCATATGAGTGGCAAAAAGAAGGTGACCAAGTAAAGGTCACCCTCAATCATAATCAAACAAAACACATAACAATAAAATCAATGACTGATTGTATTGTTAATTCACGACATTCTTTTGATGGTGAGTATGATGAAATTGTGTTAAACAAATTTGCAAGTGTTGAACTTAAGAATCTTGGAGATGTTTGGTACATTCTATCATCTGACGGTCTTAAGAATTCTTAATCGCCATAAGAGTACAAGTAGTTACCATCTTCATCCATTTCATATAACTCATCCTTAGGTATTGTAGTTTTTGGACTATAGTTTAAATCATTTAATAAAGTTTTATTTTTATTGACATACTCATCTTTGACCATACTAATAGTGTCGTCAATATACATGTAGTATGGGTCAATACCTACGTGTCTCCAAAATGCGATTTCTGAATCGGATAATGTTAATACCTCTTCTAAAGTGTCTTGGTCACCATCTCTCCTCGGGAAACCTCTAACCAATTCCGTCTGTTTCTTTGTAAAGAAAGGTCTATCCTTAGGGTCTTCAATTAAAATATCATCACGTATCTCTGTTGAAAATACAACTAACAATGGTTCAATTCTTTTGTTAAATGCTGCAATATATCTTGGAACATTGTATTCACCCAACATATCAGGATTTTCTTTAATATCTTTTTCATTAATTAAATAACAATTAAGAATAATCTCATCCTTTTTCTTTTGAACATCACCGTGTGATTTTCTGGTACCATTATTAATATAAAAAACCGTATCACCCAAACCTACAGGTATATTTTCTTTCAATACCAACTCCATGTGTGCTTGTCTTGACATCAAAGAACCTGACTTAGTTCTTTTAGTTACGTGAACCTTATAATCCACAACACTTTGTTTAACACGGGCTTTATTGGCAATTTTTGATAACGGTATCTTTTGGTCAAATAAGTTTTGAATGTACTCATAATAAGAATCCAAAAATTCAGAACCCTTACCATCCAATAATAATCTCAAACCCGTGTCCAAAAACTCAGCAACATAAGTTTGTAGTTTTTTAGATTTAATGGTGTTCCCCGTTAACTTAACCTTACCCTTGTCTGTTAACAATGCATAGTTCTTACGAGCCACATTTATGGTTGCCGGCCATTGTCCGTCCGTATCCAATCCCATTTCTCCCCTCATAAACAAGTCGTTATACTCAGCAACATCGGCTTCAGTACCCACATATTCTTTACCTTCCTCAACCAATCCGTTGTTACCTTTACCAACGTATTTGTGTGTGTATCTATTTTCAGGAACCGCAAAGTTCACACCATCCGTATCCATTACCAAAGGTTCATAACCACGTTCCATAAACCACATAATCATCTGACGGAGGTATTGACGACCAGTACAGGTAATCTGTTCCCCCATGTCCATATCACCCCACGGAAACACTTGTGGTGCTGACAACGAACCAAAGAATGCGTTAATAAAGATTTTAATTGGTAATTGTTTACGACCGTATTGTGAGGACAACTTAGGGTCGGTCTTTGAGTGTTTTTCTGCCAATTTTTTGTATTTGATACGAGTATCACGGAAATACTTCAACATACTCTTCATCGCACCTGTAACGTCACATTTAGGGAACACATCGTGAACCAACTGAATGGACGGATAAAGTGATGAATAGTCAAGTTTCAATACGTCAGTTGAATACCCCACTTGTAAAAGTCTTGACAGTCCACCTGTAAAAGGTCTTTTCATTCCTTTGAGGGGGATTGCTAAATTATGTTTGTACGACCATGAACTCATAATCATTTTCCATAATGTTGCGGTACCCATCGTTGATAGTCGTTCGTATGTTGTTGGTACTAATTTTGATAGTAAGAAGTTGGCTTGATTGAACTCATCGTCAACAATCATAGTTTCATACAAGTCATCGTCAAGGTATCGTTCGATGATGTAATTCCCGTTTACTATTTCAAATTTACCGGGGAATCTTTCCATAAGGTTTTCAGTACCTTTACTACCCACTTCACGATATCCACCAGTTTTAGGATTAAAGTAATAGTCTTTATTGTCGAAATAAATTTTACCAATCTTATCCCCTTCAACATAAACACGATTTTCTTTTTCTGCTCCGATAAATTGGGTGATGTATTTCAAACCCCAACTTTTAATGTCTGAGTTAATTGCTTGTGCTCTACGAACGGCATGTGCGATGTCCACAATGTTATACCCCCACATCATGGTTTGAGTATATGGTTCCATCTCGTTTGCTAATTTCAACATACCCTCTCTTTGTTTGATTGACACCTCAGGGTTCAATGTTTTAACAATCTTTTTCGGGTCAAGACCGAGAATCTCGGCTCTACGAAGAATAAACGGAAAGTCAAAGAATGCGGAGTTGTAACCCCCAACCAATGTGGGTTTTAAATAATCGATGGTATAGAAGAAGTCGATAATCATCTGTCGTTCTTCTTCTTCATTTTGTGCAGATAAGGAATGAACAAAACCACGATTGTCTTTCATTCCGATTAGGAAGATTTGACTTTCCTCAGGTGAAAGACCTGTGGTCTCGATATCGAATACAAATCGGTGAACTTCATCATATTCTTCAAAACCTTTAAACAAACGTTTTTGTTTTTGAACAAGGTATTGTTCTACGGGAGGTAAAATCTGAATGCAATCTGAATTTTCTCGGTCCCATGGATTTAATCCACCTTGTTTAAAAAAGTTTACTAAGTGTTGGTATGTCTTTGTGGTTTTTACCATAAAACGAAGACCGTTTTCAAGACGGGGGTCTCCGTGTGTTTCTAATTTGTCAATAATAATTCCACATTCAGACATTGCCTGTTTTTGTGCAAATTTATTTCCTTTATAGAAATTTTTGTCGTGCAAGTTTCCGACCCAAGCAAAGGGAATAAAATTATCGGGTTTGATAATTTTACCTTTTTCGGGGTCTTGAATAATCTTAAAAACTTTTGATGATTGATAATCGTACTCGAGAGCCACGATGTATTTTTCTGGGTCTTCTCCCAGTAGGAATTCTTCAATTTCTTTTTGTGATACCATAATAATTTAGTTTACCGTCTGAGACATTTGCTCTCAACACTGCTGAGATTACTCTTGACATTTGACTTAAATATAAAATGGTCTAGTTAGATTGTCAAATTATATTGATATATAAAGTTTCCCTAATTGGTGCAATGAGTTCACCCATAGAATTAATAACAGAAAATTCACCGATGAATCTCCCTTTTCTTTTTGTATCACGAGCGGACCATTTGTAATATATGTAATATTCTGTATTAGAATCGGGATTATTTTTTGTTTTTTCAACAATATATGCATTATTCATCAAAATTTTTGGAATTCCTGTGGATTCCTCTTTCATCGAAAAACGAATTGTTGCGTTATCTAAATCCGCATCAAAAACTTTCCATGCATCGGTTCTTCCATCCTTAACGACTTTCATCTTAAGGATTGGTAATGAGCTGTATTGTTTTATAAAAAATTCCATATTTTATCTATTTGGTCTACAACATGTACTACTATCTGCAAACGATTCTGTCACATTTACATATAAAGTATTTCTAAGCGGTAATTTTATCTCTCCCTGACTATCAGTAATTTTAAACTCGGCAATATAACGACCAATCTTCTTTGAATCGGTCTTTCTGAATTGATAATACACATAATAATTAGGTGGTGTGTTACCATCTGACATTATCGATGCCGGACGGTCTAATACCTTATATACCTGAGTTTCTTCATCATACATGGAGAAGGTAATGGTAGATGCTGTTAAAGTGTCTGAAAACTCTTTATAATCGTTTCTACCGTCTTTAAAAACTTTAACCTTTAAGTAAGGTAGTGTTGCATTTTGTCGTATAAAGTACTCCATCTTAATTAATAATTTCTATATCAAAATCACAAGTCGGGGTCGATAATATTAAACCCAAAGTCACAAGTTATTTCGTTTATGATATAATTGTAATCACACGCAACATCACCAACAGTGAAATCAAAATAACAACCCAATAAACATGGATAACAATCAGAACACCAAAAGTCATATAAATCAAACCTGTCTTTTAGTATTCTAGCGTTGTGTTGAATCTGAGGACTAGTCAACGGCTCAACATACATCCTGAATTGTGAGATACCCCCCATAAACGTTCCACCAAAATTCTCTTCCAACAAAATATCGGTAGTAAGTCCCGAATATGTCGAACCTGATAAAATATTATTAGGTAACAACTCAGGGTCCTGAATGTAAGGTCCGTATCTTTGAGTACAATCTTTGAATATTAAATGGTCGTGTAAACCCTGAGTACCTCCACCAAACGACATATTAAAAGGTACTCCAATTTGTTTTTCCCTCTCAGTATTTAATTCGTGTGGTATGATTTCCTCAAAATCTTCAATAATCATGAACAAATAACCATTCACATATAATTTTAATAATCCCCTTCTATCATTCACCTGATTCAACCATTTCTGATTAAATTCTATAATGTCCCTCTTCTTTTCTTTTGTGGTTCCACTGTGTGTTTGAGGTGGCATAATTAAATTGTATGCCGCTCCGTTAATGGACGAGGGGTATCGTTGTTGACGAATATCACCTAACCCACCTACATTAAGTAAGTCACAATCTTCCAAATATTTGTACCTTTCAAATACCGCACTAATCATAATCCATCTTTCTTTGGTATTTGCGGTGTAACAAACTACACTATCATAACCACACTCATCGTATATTCCTCGTGAAGAACAAATTTCATTTATAGTATAACCTGTTTCATAAGTCACACCTGTCGTGGTACAAGTTCCTGTGGTTACGCAATCACCGGTTATTTTAATGTACTTAACACACAATCTTGGATTTTTAGGGTCACCACTTAATCGTAACGACATTGCATTTGACAATACATCAAACTTAGGGTCTTTAGGTGGTACCGGCACTCTTGTAGTACATGCACTACAACCACAACCCGTGTTATGTTGTACTGTAGTTGCGGATGATGGATATACACTCAAACAATCTGAACTGGTTACACCTGTATCTGCACATGCGCATGTTTTTAAACAAGACAAACTTTCTGTAACTCGAGTATAACCCGTGTCTGATTGAGGACTACCACTAGCGAAGTGATAGTATTTGTCTTCAGCTCGTGTTCCAAAATAAAAGAAAGTATTTGAATTTTCAGGGTATATGTCATTTAAATACTGTTCTGAAGGTTGTGGATTATATTCATTTCTCTGACGTGGTTTTAATACAAACTCCGCAGTCCAACCCTTATTAACTCTCTCAGGGAAAACTTCGTAATCCCATCCATGTAATTTATAAAAACCTTGATAAAACCCACCGTACAATTCATTGTAATATCCGATGTTATCATCCTCTTTAGATACTATATTATATAATGTGTCTTTACCACTACCTGAAAATCTAAAGTTCGGCCAACTCATATAAGAAGTCACTGGATGTAACTTCATGTGTCTATCGTAATAATGTGGATGAAATTTATAAAAAGAATTTGTCTCAACACCCATTTTAAAATTAAGGGTCTGACCTGTCATTTTATCGTATAATCCATTGTCGGTGGCAACTAAACCCACGTCACATAAACCTGTATATGCACTAAAACAAGATAAATCAACGTTATTAGGGTTATAGTAGTTTTTAGAAACTAAAGTATTTCCCGAATAATACTTGTTCCAAAGTAAATCTTGTTTTAAATTGGATTCTGCAGAATTTAAATCAATGTTGATTGGTAATCTATTACCATCGTTAGACGCAATCAAATCGGTTGAGAACACAACTTCCTCATCATAATCCCTCTCATCTGACGCTAAAGTCAAATCAAAGTACGAACTATAATCAAGTTTTAAGTCGTATCTATCAAAATAATAATTATTGATATTCTGTGATGCCATCCTCTTTTTTATGATAAATACTTTCATCGCAGTATTTATAGTAAAAAAGTAATCAATGGCAAAAGATTTATTTGATACAAAGTCAGAGGCTAAGAAGAGAGCTGACGAATTAGGATGTAAGGGAACTCACGCACATAAAGACGGTGATAAAGTAAAATTTATGCCTTGCGGTACTCATAAGCAATGGGAAAAAAAGAGTAAAGACAATTCACCTAAGGGTAAAAATAAAGAAGAAATTGATGAACTTATTGATTTTGATGGTACAATGACTAATTCTAAAATTCCAATATTAGACCCTCACTTACACCCAAAGAAAACTACCGACCAAACGGTTGCAACCGCAAGAATTGTTCAAGACCCACTATTAAGAGGGTTTAGACAATATTACGGTGAGAGTACGGTTAAGGAAGAAGATATGTCAGATGCTTTTGGATATGAAGAAACTCAATTCATGGATGCTGAGGAAACTATAAAGTTTTTAGAAAAAGAATTAGGATTAGAACCTGAAAATGCTGAAATGAGAGCAGATGAATTTGGTAAGTCCGAAGATAGAGATGAAAAATCTGAATTTAAAAATAAAAAAGGATTTGTAGGTAAACCAATTTTAAAAGAAAAAAATACAAAAACTTTTACAAAAGAAGATATTTTAAAAATGTCTGAAGAAATTCTTATGAGTAAAGAAGACGGAAACGATTTACAACAAAAAGAAAAAGATGCTTCAGATATATTAAAAAGAAATATAAAGGTTTTAAAAAGCCAAGCTGACGCTGAGGGAATATCCTCATCACAATTAATAAAAATGATTAAAAGTGAATAAGGAATTATACGATAGAAAAGCTAAATTACCTGAAAGTTTGGTTAACCATCTTAAAAAAAGTTTTGAAATGGTTGAATCAGACAGTAATGTTGAAGGTCACAATAGAAATCAAGAGATTACTGAAAACCCTGTTATTACCTATCAACAAATTAAAAGAATTAAAAATTGGTTTGATTCATATAATGGTAACAAAGAAGATGCACCATTTATTTTAAACGGTGGAGATAGAATGAACAAATGGTGTGACCATGTTCTTGACCATTGGAGAAAAACCATAGAAAGTGGTAAACAAATTAAAATGGATACAGGCATGTCAAACCAATTTATAAAAACCCACGAAAAAGATGGACTTCCACAAACACCAGGACAAAAACATGAAAAAGGTTTGAACAAATATGATGTGGCAGTTACTGAAAATATAAAATTAATAAATAAACTGATTAAAAATATACTATAATGGCAACACAAAATGACAAATTAGACTTTTCTCAACCTGAGAACCAATTAAGTGCATTTGCAGAGGCAGAAAGAGCAAAACTTTTTCCAAGAAATGACTTTTCACCTGTGTCTGATAACTATTCACCACAACATCCAGACGCATTAGCTGACGGTGATGAATTAGGTAGAGGTACTGCATCTTATTTGGATATCTACAACTACAAAGGTGGTACTAAAAATGATATTCAGGAAAGAAACGAAGAATTAAAAATCAATAGATATAGTGCGACAAAACCTTATTACGTAAGTGACGAAGGTTCAGGTCCACGTCCAATGGCAAATTTATAAAATGAAACTAATCACCACTGTTAAATCGTTAATAACTGAAATTGCTTCTTTAGATTCAATACAGAATTCTATAAGAAAGAAGGAAGTTATGACCATATTTTACGATGGTGATGAGCCTGGCGGTAGAGGTTTGAGAACTATTGAACCCGTGTGTGTGGGTTACAGTAAGGCTGGAAACTTAGTTCTAAGAGCATGGGACCTTACAGGAGCATCCCATACCGCATATAAGGGAGAACAACCACTACCATCATGGAGATTATTTAGAGTGGACAAAATCTTTACTTATAAACCAACCGGTGATAACTTTTACTCACCAAGACCCGGATACAATCCAAATGGAGATAAAAGTATGACGAGAGTTATACTAAACGCACAATTTGATACAACAGAATAAAAATGAGTGATTTAATGCAAAAATTAGCGATGTCCAAAAAGTTAATGGAAGTACAAGATAGAATTCCAAGGGGACAAGCAACAGGAAACCTGCCAATGACAGAAAATGTCAATTATAACATACCACAAGATATGATGCAACAACCTACACAGGTTCAAGCACCTATGTCAGTACCAACACAACACCCACAGCCCGTTACTGAAGATAGAATAACAAATTCTAAATTACCTAACGAAATCAAACAACTTATGTTAGAACATCCAATTGAACAACCTTCATTTGGTAACAGTGGTCCTGTTTTATCTGACGAAATTATTGAAGGAGCTACAAGATTAATGGGTAGAAGTAAGGAAAACATTCCAACTCAATCTCAAGTACAACCTAAAGGACAAACTGTCCTTGAAAACAACGATTTAAAACAAATGATTAGAGATGTTGTCCGTGATACGGTAAGAGATGTGGTAAGAGAAGAACTACAAAATGCAGGAATGTTAACCGAATCTGAGAACAAAACTAACGAAATATTATCTTTGAGAGTTGGTAAACATATCTTTGAAGGTAAGGTTCTTAAAATCAAAAAACTAAAACAATAACTTTTCTTATAGAGTTTTTTTTACTATACTTTTAAAAAATTAAAGTATGGCAAAAATTAACGTCTTAGTATTACCGTCTGATAGAACGGGTGTAGGTAAATTCCGTTCAGTGGAACCACACATATTCTTACAAAATTTATATCCCGATGATTTTCATGTCGATATTGATTACGAACCTAAAATCGAAGATGAAAACTATTGGAAAAAATACCAAATAGTACATTTTCATAGAAGTATTGCAGGTCGAGATGACTCACCCGCGATTATAGAAAGACTAAAAAGTTGGGGTATCGTAACAATAATGGACCTCGATGATTATTGGTTACCAACAAAGGAACATCCTGCACATGCAATTGTTGTCGAAAAAGGTATTCACAAAAAAATATGTGAAAATGCTCGAGCAACTGAATATCTAACAACAACCACGTCAATCTATGCTGACGAGATTAAAAAGTTAAACAAAAACGTATTTGTTATACCAAACGCAATTAATCCTGATGAACCTCAGTTCAAAGCCAAAACTGAAAAGTCAGATAAATTAAGATTTGGATGGTTAGGTGGTTCATCTCACCTACACGATATAAAATTATTAGAAGGTAATTTTGAAAAGATATCAAATCTTAAAGATGAATTTTCATTAGTACTTTGTGGATTTGACACAAGAGGTAGTGTTACTGAAATAAATGCACAAACAAAAGAACAAAAACAAAGACCAATTAAACCTGAGGAAACTGTTTGGGCGAGATACGAAGAGATATTCACTAACAACTATAAATTAGTTAGTGAACAACAAAAAGATTTCTTGTTAAAATACAGTAACGAGAACTATACAGGTGAAGAAAATCCATTCTATTCACGAGTATGGACACAACCTGTCACATCATACGCAAAAAATTATCGTTTATTTGACGTATCTTTGGCACCAATCAAAAACCACATTTTTAATAGAATGAAATCTCAACTAAAAGTCATTGAAGCAGGATTTTATAAAAAGGCTATTATTGCTTCAAATGTCGGACCTTACACTATCGACCTAAAACACTCACTTAAAAATGGTGAATTTGTTGATGGTAACGCACTTTTAGTTGATGAGTCTCGTAATCATGGTGATTGGGCAAAATATATGAAAAAATTAATTCAAAACCCTTCATGGGCTGAAGATTTAGGTGAAAGACTTTATGAGTCAGTAAAAGACACTTACAATTTAAATAACGTGACTAAAACAAGAGCAGAACTATATAAATCACTAATAAAATGATAAACATACCATTAACAAAAATCTTATTTATTGACATCGAAACCGTTGGTTTAACACCTGACTTTGACACATTAGAAAAGTTTCATCCTGATTTGGCATATCAATTTGAAAGTTACTTAGATTGGTTTGAAAAACGTTTTCCAGAACATAAAGGACAGGGACCATCTGAAATGTTTTATAACAAGGCGGCACTAGTTGCTGAATTTTTAAAAATTGTCTGTGTTAGTGTGGGATTTGTTGACCCTAAAGGAGAAATAAAAATGCAAAGTTTTTATGGTGACGATGAAAAAACACTATTGGAAGATACTCAACACCTTTTAAAAAGAATTGGTAAATTAGATTTTCATCTTTGTGGTCACAATGTAAAAGGTTTTGATATTCCTGTACTTGCAAAGAGAATGGTTATTAATGGATTGTTACCACCACCTATTCTACCTAACCACGATACTAAACCGTGGGAGATAAAAGCGTTAGATACAAAAGAACTATGGCAGTTTGGTAGTTTCGCATCAATAGCATCTTTAGAGTTGATGTGTATTGGTATGGGTGTTGAATCATCTAAGACTATGGAAGTGACAGGTAATAAAGTTCATGAAGCATATTGGAAAGAACAAAAATTAGAACAAATTAAAGATTATTGTGAAAAGGATGTTGAGGTGTTAATAAATGTAGTTGGTAAATTTTACAAATTAAAATGATAAAAGGATTAGGAAACTTAAAAGACAATTTAAAGACATTAAAAGATTTACAAGGTTCTTTAGAGAATCTTGAATCTGTGGACCCAGAAAAATTAATGGAGTCTATGGGTATAAACATGGAACAACTCAATAAAGATTTTCTTAAAAGTTACAATACAAAGTTAAAAGTAGTGTACACAAACGAATCTGAAAATGTGGAACCATCATACGCATATCCAACAGATTCGGGTTTTGATTTGAGAAGTAATCAAGATGTTGAGTTATTACCCTTTTTTAGAGAATTGGTAAGTACTGGAATTTATTTAGATATACCTGAAGGGTATGAGATTCAAGTAAGACCTAAAAGTGGTTTAGCACTTAAAAAAGGATTAACCGTATTAAACACACCTGGAACTGTAGACCAAGGATATACTGGTGAAATTAAAGTTATTCTTATGAACTTAAGTAATAACGTACAATACATTAAAAAAGGTGATAAGATAGCTCAAGCAGTTTTATGTCCCGTAGTTGCAGGAAAACATGTAGATTTAGTAAAAAAAGATAAAATTGAAAATAAAGACAGAGGAAATAATGGATTTGGTTCAACAGGAAACTAACATAAGCCCAACTTTACCTGAAGGTATAAAAAACTATCTAATTGATATCGATGGTACCATCACTGACGATGTACCAAACGAAGACCCAGATAGAATGAAGATAGTAAAACCTTATGAAGGTTCAGTTGAGTTAATTAACGCTTGGTATGACCAAGGACATGTAATTACATTTTTTACATCGAGAGAAGAAAAATTACGTGAAATTACAGAAACATGGTTAAAAGAACATGATTTTAGATATCATAATCTTTTAATGGATAAACCAAGAGGTGGGAATTACCATTGGATTGACAACCACATTGTCAGAGCAACAAGATACAACGGAAAATGGACACCATTAACTACTGTGAATGCAAACATTCAGGTATTTGAAGACTAAATGTTTAATCGATATATTGTAGAAGAAGACGAGGAGAAAATCATCTGGATGGATTGGAATTGGAACAAACATCGAGATGGTGATTTACCGGCCATATTCTATAAGGATGGTTCCTTAATATGGTTTAAAAATGGTAAGAAACATAGAGATAATGGACAACCTGCGGTAATCTTTCCTGACGGACATAAAGAATGGTGGTTTAACGGAAAGTTACATAGAGAAGATGGTCCAGCAATAATAACAATAGAAGGAAGAATCTTTTACTATAAAGATGGAATAGAATATGATAACGATAGGATTTAGTAGTAAAAAAGTTGATGAAAACTTTGTAAATTACATTAAAAAAAGTATAGGTATACCGAATGTTGAAATAATACCTATTGAAAATCCGGGTAAATATTCATTAACCGAAGCCTATAATATTATATTAAAAAAAGCAACAAATGATATTGTTGTTTTTTGTCATGATGACATTTATTTTGACAAGAATAATTGGGGTAATAAAATATTAAAACATTTTAAAAGAAATCCTGAATATGGGATTTTAGGGGTTGCTGGAAGTACCAAATTACCCAAGTCAGGTATGTGGTGGGAAGATAGAACTCGTATGAGAGGTATCGTAAATCATGAACACGAAGGTCGAAAATGGGAATCAAAATACTCAAAAAATTTAGGAAATAAAATAGATGATGTTGTATTAGTTGATGGACTATTCTTTGCCGTTAATAAAAAAAATGTTGTTAAAGACTTTGATGAATCTGTTAAAGGTTTTCATTTATATGATGTAGATTTTTGTTTTAGAAATTATATAGAAAATGTACACATCGGTGTTATATACGACATAAGAATTACACATAAGTCTATCGGACAAACAAATCAACAATGGGAAGATAATAGAATTATTTTTTCAGAAAAATACGAATCTAAATTACCTGTAAAAATTACACCTAACATTGATATTAATACAAATTTAAAAGTATTGTTAAGTAGTTTGTTTTTTAAGAATTATACAGGGTCTGAGATGTATGTTTATGAATTAGCTAAAGAGTTAACAAAACTTAATTGTGATGTTACAGTTCTTTCAGATATTGATGGTCCCCTTTCACAACAAGCAAAACAATATAACATAAAAACTATACCATTTTCAGAACCACCAGGTTATAAGATGGGTGACGGTCAGTGGGGTTTGAATACACCAAATGGTTTCCAACCTACACAACCAAATATGTTATATAAAGTTAGTGAGGTTGATTATGATATTATACACGTTCAACACAAGCCTGTAACCGAAAGGATATTACAGTTATACCCAACAATACCAAAGATAGCAACAATACATTCTGAGGTTATTGATTTAGAGGACCCAGTTAATGATGATACTATTTTAAAATACATCACAATTAGACCTGAAATTAAAGATAAAATAACTACAGTTGATGGGATACCTAAAGATAAGGTTGATATTATTTATAACCCTGTTGACGATAAGAAATTTAACACTATCAACACTTCAGATGAAGGTTATATATTATTTGTAGGAACTATAGATTATTTAAGAGAAACAACCATAAGAGACATTTCTAATTACGCAAAAGATAACAATAGAGAGTTATGGATTGTTGGTGAAAACAAATCAGATTATTTAAATGAATTACTAAGTGAGTCTCACGTAAAACATTTTAAACCTACAACTGACGTTCAAAAATACGTAAAAAATAGTCACGAAACTGCGGGTATTTTATTAGGTCGTACAACAATAGAAAGTTGGTTATGTGGTAAAAATTCATGGATTTATAATGTTGATAGTTCCGGTATAATTTTATCTAAAGAATTAACAACACCACCTAATGATATTGATAAATTTAAATCATCTGAAGTGGCAAGAAAAATAAAAGAAAATTATATAAAAATTATTAAACAATGGTAATTCTGACTACTACATATAATTGTGAAAATTTTGTTGAACGTTCTCTTTTGACAATAATGAGTCAATCATACAGAGATTTTAAATGTTACATTACTGACGATTTATCTACAGATAATACAGTCAATGTGATTAAGAAAACTATTAAAGGTGATGATAGATTTATTCTCATTGAGAATAAAGAGAAAATGTATCAACCAGGTAACTATGACCAAGTTATTAGAGATAATAAAGACATTTCAGATTATGAAATCTGTGTTGAAGTAGATGGAGATGATTGGTTACCTGATAGGTTTACATTACAGAGAATACACGATTTTTATCAAAACAATGATGTTTGGTTAGCTAATGGTTGTTTTAAATATAACGATGGTAGACCTGGGTTTGCTAAACCACCAATAAAATTTGAGAATGTTAGACAAGAAGTTTTTACCCTTTCTCATATTAGAACGTGGAAAGCATTTCTATGGAGAAAGATTTTACAGGAAGACTTAAAAGATGAAAATGGTAAATATTGGTCCGTGGCAGGTGATTTAGCCTTTATGTACCCAATGTTTGAAATGTCAGGAAAAGAACACTATGGATTTATGACAGATATTAATTATGTTTACAATGAATCAAACCCACTTAACGACCATAAAGTTAATATGTCAAAGGTACAACAAACAGTGGTAAAAATTAGAAATAAAAAACCGTATAAAAAAATATAAAATGAAAGAAAAAATAAATTTATTCCAAGTTTTTATGTCACCAAAGGCTGGTGACGAAGTGACAAAAGTTTTAAATAGTGGATACATAGGTCAGGGACCTAAAGTTGAAGAGTTTGAAAAAGATTTAAGAAAGTTCTTCAATCATGATTACGTATCAACACTAAATGCTGGGACTTCAGGTTTACATTTAGCATTACACTTATTAAAAAAACCAACTCATAATACAAAAGTTTTTGATGGTGTTGCCTCCTTTAACTCTTTTTGGCCGGGTTTAGAAGATGGAGATGAAGTACTCGCAACACCAATGACATGTACCGCATCTAATTGGCCAATTTTAGCCAACGGATTAAAAATAAAATGGGTAGACATCGACCCAACAACCTTAAACATGGATTTAGATGATTTAGCAAGAAAAATCACCTCAAAAACAAAAGTGATTATGTTAGTCCATTGGGGTGGTTATCCAAATGATTTAGATAAGATTAAAAAAATTCAACAAGATGCTTATTTACGTTTCGGGTTTAAACCTGCGGTTATTGAAGATGGTGCACATTCATTTGGTTCTGAATATAAAGGTAAAAAAATTGGTAGTCATGGTAATTTAACAATGTTCTCATTACAAGCAATTAAACATATTACATCAATAGATGGTGGAATACTTATATCACCACATAAAGAACTTCACCAAAGAGGTAAATTATTAAGATGGTATGGTATTGACAGAGATGGTGACCGAAAAGATTTTAGATGTGAGGCAGACGTTGAAGAATGGGGTTTTAAATTTCACATGAATGATGTATGTGCAACAGTTGGAATAGAAAATTTAAAACATTTTAAAGAAATTGTTGGTAAACATAAAGAAAATGCAAAATTTTATGATGAAAATTTGGTTAACGTAAACGGTGTTACCTTGTTAAAAAGAGAAAAAGATTTTGATTCGGCTTTTTGGATTTATTCTATGTTAGTTGACGATAGAGACGGTTTTTATAAGTGGATGGAGGAGTGTGGTATTTCAGTGTCACAAGTACACGAAAGAAATGATAAACATACATGTGTTCAAGAGTTTAAAACGGCATTACCATCATTAGATAAAACAATAGGAAAAATTGTTTCAATACCAGTTGGGTGGTGGGTTACTGAACAACAAAGAGAATATATTGTAGATTGTATTAAAAAGGGTTGGTAATTATGTATAAACACAAAAACGGAATAACGTTAGTTAAAATCGATAAATCAGATTTAGAAGTGTTAAAAAACTTAAAAAATGAATCTTGGTTTGGTACTCATAGTGTTTCTTTCGTAAATGATACTGACCAAGAAAAATGGTTTGATAGTTTAAATAGTAACAAAACTTTAATTTTAAAAGCACTTAACAATAACAATGAATTTGTGGGTGTATATAAAATAAATAATATTGATTGGGTCAACAGAAGATATGACTCGGCTCACGATGTGTTAGAAAATTTTAGAGGTAAAGGATATTCTAAACCAGTTTTAGAGGCTGGTATTGATTTTGGGTTTGAAGTTTTAAACATTAACAGAATAGATACTGAAGTTTTAGAAAACAATATAGCAAGTTTAAAATCTGCACTATGGGTTGGTTTTATACAAGAGGGTATTAAAAGAAAATGTATACATAAGTGTGGACAATACTTAGATAGTATTTTCTTAGGTTTGATAAAATCAGATTGGGTTTTATTAGATAGAGTTAAAAACTATCAAGGAACATGTAATTTCAGTTATACCCCTAAAAACAATTAATAATTATGTTTTATCCTAAAGTTTCAATATCTATACCAACTTACGAGGCAGATGGAAGAGGTCTTATTTTTATAAAAAAAAATGTAGAATCATTTAAAAAACAAACATATAAAAATTTAGAGTTAGTTATTTCTGACCATTCTATTAATGACGATATAAAAGAATATTTAGAATCAATAAATGATGAAAATATAATTTATATTAAAAATGAAAATGATAGAGGACTTCAAGTTGAAAATATGAATAATGCCATCCATAATTGTTCAGGTGATTTTATAAAATTAATGAACCATGATGATTATATGGAATGCCCATACACAATTCAAGAAGGTGTAAAACGGTTAGAATTAGGATATCAATGGGTAATATATAGTTGTAAACACTTTAATTATGAAACCGAAGAAATGTATTATTTTCATAACCCTAGAATTGAAGGAGATGGTACACATTTTTTAAATGGGTTAAACTATGCCGGATGTTCAAGTGTAGGATTGATACCTAAAAACGTATTATTAGATGTAAATGTAAAATACATGGCGGACTGTGAATTATGGTATCGATTATTTACAGAGTATAAACATCCCGCATTTGTTGGTGGACACAAAATAGTTATCGGTACAGGTAATCACACACAAACAAATAAATTAGCCAAAAATAAAAGTCAAATGATGAGTGACGATATAAATTATTGTAGAGTTAAATATAAAAAATGAATAAATTAAAGATTATATCAAACTTCGGTTTAAAATTTGATTTAGATACACCCACACCATGTGAATTGTATGTTGATAAGATACCAACAACACTTAAAAATATGGTTAGATTTTTATGGGTTATTGAACCTGATGAAGTTTCTAAAATGAAACAAATAATAATAGATAATCACGATAAATTTGATTTTATATTGGCATACGACACTGATATTCTTTCAAAATGTGAAAATTCAATTTTGTTTCCTTACGGAACAACATGGATTAAAGATTTTGATTTTTCAAAGGAAAAAAAATATTCAATAACCTCTATTATTGGTGGTAAAGAAATGTGTTCTAATCATCCATTAAGACATCAATTAATTAGTAGGATTAACGAAGTTACAAATATACCTATAGATTTATTTAATAGTATAAACACACCATATTTTGGTGAAAAAATTTTTAAAAAAATACAAAGTAAAACATATAAAAATGAAGTCTTCTATTCTCAATTTCATATTGCAATAGAAAACACGACGCAAGATAATTGGTTTACCGAAAAACTAATTGATTGTTTTCAAAGTAAGACTGTACCTATCTATATCGGTTGTCCAAACATAGGTGAATTTTTCGATATTAATGGGATTATTCACGCAACAAATTTAGATGATTTAATTGAAAAATGTAAATCAATCAATGAAGACACATATTCAAATATGTTAAATTCTATTGAAAAAAACTATGAACTTAGTTTTAAGTATTCCGACCATATTAAGTCATTAAGTGAAAAAATAACAGAACTTTTATAATGAATACCGTATCATGTAGAATTATGGGTGGACTTGGTAATTATCTTTTTCAGATTGCAACCGCATTTGCGATAAGTAAAAGAGATAATAAAAAAATGATTATTGATACCACAGACAATATGGTACCACATAAACCTTATAAAAATTACACTAATAACATTTTTAGAAATGTTGAGTTTACTACGAACTATAAAGATTTTATTAGAGTAAACCAAAATGGATTTAACTATTCTGATATACCTTTTGTAGAAGGAAATGTAAAACTTTTTGGATATTTTCAGAGTGAAAAATATTTTAAAAATTATAGGGACGAAGTATTAGAGTTATTTTCGATAGATGAGAATACTAACAACTACATTAAAGAAAAGTACTCCACTTTATTAGAAGGGGATACATGTTCAATACACGTCAGACGAGGAGACTATGTAAGATTAAGTCAGTATCATTATTTACAAAATGTTGACTATTATAAATCAGCTTATGAATATATGGGAAAAGAAAAAAAGTATTTAATTTTTTCTGATGATATTGAGTGGTGTAAGGAAAATTTGAAATTTATTGAAAATTCATATTTTATTGAGGGTAATACTGATTATCAAGATTTGTATCTTATGTCTTTATGTAAAAATAATATAACATGTAATTCCACTTTTAGTTGGTGGGGTGCATGGTTAAATAAAAATAATAAAACTGTTACAATACCTTCAAAATGGTTTGGACCTCAAAATTCACATTTACCTACCGAAGATTTGTATTGTAATGATTGGATAAAAATATAATTAAATGAGAAATAAAATTTTAGTTACAGGGGGGTCAGGTATGGTTGGAAATTCCCTTCAAAAATTTTTACCTGATGCGATTTACATATCATCAAAAGATTATGACTTAACAAATGAGTCAGATGTAATTTCTATGTTTGAAAAATACAAACCTAATATTGTGGTTCATTTAGCAGCAAAGGTTGGGGGTATAATTGATAATATCGAAAAGCCATATGAGTATTTTGTTGAAAACATTAGAATGAACACATATATGGTTGAACACTCATATAAAAATGGTGTAGAACAATTTATTGGGATTTTATCAACTTGTATATATCCTGACACCGTTGATAGTTATCCAATGAAGGAAGAGGACTTACATTTGGGTCCACCAACAATTACAAACTTTTCGTATGGTTATGCTAAAAGATGTTTAGCAGTACAAATTGAAGCATAACCAAACGAAAAGTTTGTAATTGTTGGAGGACCCAAATGTAAGACCTCTTCCTTCATTGGATAAC
>Ga0114918_10000117_pt1 | contig 62997 bp, 50 predicted proteins | sample LantaG_FD_87015 | JGI IMG/M metagenome (GOLD analysis project Ga0114918, IMG submission 87015) | Deep subsurface microbial communities from Baltic Sea to uncover new lineages of life (NeLLi) - Landsort_02402 metaG | ecosystem: Environmental > Aquatic > Marine > Oceanic > Sediment | place... | reverse complement strand
TTCACCGCACATGGTGCATTTCGTGGCGGTGGGGTCCTGTGCGTAGTTGACCGTGTAAAAACATTTCTTACATATCATCGTATTAAGCCCCTTTGGTGTGTATTTCGCCTTTCCTTATACCACTCTTTTTTGTATAGTCTTCAATAACCCATTACTGTAGGAGTAACTCATGACGGACAAGAATGAAGGATTACCTCTCTTAGACATTATAGACTCTTCTGATGCGCAGCCAGTGGACGCTGTACCACGTAAAACAGAGGAGAAGAGACCTGAAGATATTCAGAAGAAAAAAGAGGAGAATACGGACGGCCCTGTCACATCTAAACCCCCTACGTACGAGGAGGGTTTAAAAGAGGCGGGCATTGATTTATTGGAAGCACGCCAAATTATGGAGCATTTGGCGACGCATGATTACTACGAAGAGACGTATCACATAGGCTCTTTGTCATTAAAGTTGCGTACGCGTTTGTACCGAGATGTTGTATGTACACAGCAACTTATTGAGGAACAGAACCCCACATATAACATGACTGTTTCCGAGTTGTCTGCGAGGTATAATTTAGCAGCATCTCTTGGAGCACTCGGGGAGCGTAAGTTTGAATTCCTGAGTTACGACACGGATGAGGAAGCGGCGGAAGAGCTGTTCACTAAAAAGTTGCGATTCGTTATGGGTAGACCTGGTCCCATTGCGTTTAAAATGATGCGGCTTTTGCATACTTTCGACAGTAAAATAGCGGCTGTTTTTGCTGATGGATCCCCCGAGGATTTTTAAGTTCGGTAGCGGGTCAAGCCCGGTCCCAAGCACTACTCCGAGGTGCCCCGCTACCACCTCTTGGGTCTTTTCAAGAACGCGTATTATCTGAATTACTTATGCGAGAGCGTAATGAGAAGTTCGCTTTTGCTGCACTTTTAGTGAAAGTTTTGAGTCCCATAAGTGGAGCATCAGTAGAATATACTGAAGGTCTTTTAGAAGACTACAGTGAAGAGCTGTACCAAGTGCGGTATAATTCAGGATATACCCCGGCGAGTGAGCGCCGGTTGGCTGAATTTGTGGCTAAGGTCGAAGGGCGCATGAGAATCATGAGTAAGCTTGATCGTATTACTGCAAATTCACCTCTTTTACATGGTGAGAAGACTAAGCAATGAACACAATGCAAGCTAATCTGGGGTTGATGCAAGGGCAAGGGGCTCCTGCACAGTCAGTTACGCCTAGCCCTGCGCAAGCAGCTATGGCTCTTTCAGAGCAAGCATTAACCGCACAGTCGATGGCCTCTCAGCAGATACAGACAGCTTCGCAGTTTATAGGTGCCTCACCTTCTACTGCATCCATAGCACAGCAGATCGGTGGTCACCTATCCACAGGGCAATATTCTCAACAATACGCAGGATTACCCGGTATTGATATGGGTGGTGTAGGTGGTGGTTACGGTAGTATGGGTGGTGGCTTTGGTGGTATGGGAGGTTATGCATCGCCCTCACCCTTGTTGGTGTCTCCTCCTCAGATGGGCGGGTACGGTTATGCCACGTCTCCTCTGTCTCAAGCACCTGTTCCTAGAATGCCACCTATGTCTGTCATATCTACTCCGTTTACTCCTCAGCCTCCTTCTGCCCCAATGTTTCAATCTGCATGGGAGCAAGAGATCCGTAATAGAGAGCAACGTGCAGATATGTTGTATTCTGCTGCGGCACAAACACCGCGTATAGCTGGTCAGACAGCGGGGTACGGTATAGGCGCAGGTTTAGGCGCAAGTATAGGGTCTAGATTTGGGGGGGTAAGTGCTGTAGTAGGTGCTCTAGGAGGTGCAGCGGCTGCTCACTTTAGTGGCGCAGCTCCGGCTATGGGTAACGCCGCTATGTTCCCATTTGCAGGAGGACGTCAAGATAGAGAGATGGGCGCGTCCATTCAGAATATGTCTAGAAGTTGGGTTTTGGGCGGTAGTAATGTAGGTCCGTTAGGTCCTGGGCTCAGCAAATCTCACTCGATAGACCTTGCAGGGGAAGTTAGGGGGTTAGCAGGTAGTAGTTCATTTAAGTCTGAGACGGGCGGGATGTTCAACCAGATGGACTTGATGAATATCCTCAAGCAGGGTGGGCAGTCTGGTTTGATGGATCAAAGCCAGGATGTGCAGGCTATTAAACAGAATCTTCGAACTACCGCGCGTACGATCAAAGAATTCATGCAGCTTACGCAAGACCCTGATGTGAGCAACGTCATTCGAACAATGTCGCAGATGGGTACACAACTTGGTATGGATCAAATGCAGATGCGTGAAGCAGCATCGGGCATGAGGACTTACTCGAGAGCAGCGGGTGCGTCTATAGAGGCTATTCAATCTAGTGGTGGTATGGCTGGTGCAGCTACTTTTGCTGGCGCGGGATTAGGCGCAGGCACTGGGTATAACTACGGTATGTACTCATTGGCGTCTGCCCGACAGGGTGTTGCGGCTGGGTCTATGACTCCACGACAACTTCAGATGCTCGGGGGTGTTGAGGGTGTAGCGGGACGTAATATGCAGATAGGTGCCTCTATGATGTCCAATGAGGCTTTAGGGTTGGCTGTTAGTATGCGCACTGGAGGGGACTGGGCCCTGGATAAGGAGGCTCTTGGGGATCTATCTAGCCCTGGGGCTATGGGGCTCAAGAGTTTGAGGAAGCGCGCCAAGAAGCAGTTCAAGGGTGCATCTATGAGTGAGATGGCGATGTACCCTCTCCGGCAAAGAGAACTCATGTCTCAGGCGGTTGATCAACTATCTCCACAAGAGATGATGGCCATGCAGTACCGAATGGCTATTGATACAGGTAGAGAAGAGGGCCTTCAGGGTAAAGCAGCGCTAGGTTTTGGAGCACGTAGGTTGTTCGGGGATGACGCAGCTATACAGATGATGGAGTTAGGGGGATCCACTGAGTTCTGGGATATGCAGAAGAAGTCTTTGAATCAGAGTATTCAAGAAAGGTCGATGGAAGATTATAAGAAAACACAGGACGCTGCTCCTGGTTATTGGGGAAGATTAGGAGGGATGGTTTCACGTTCGGCAGGGGGTAGGAGACTTAGTGAAGTAGGAACTACTACGTCTCAGGCTTTTGGGCAGGATATAGATACATTAGGTGGGTTCTTTTCCGGTATAGGTTCGGGCGTGTCTAATTTCTTTGAGGATCGTGCCGCCGCTGAAGAAGGAAGGTATATTCGCCGGCGTGATGATATACAAGTAACGCATTCTGCGTCAGAGCGGGCTTTTTTACAACGTAATGCTGGCAAAATTATGAAGCGTGGGGCACAGCTGACTGGTTCAGAAAAAACAGATTTTGCAGCATCTGACGTTAATTACCGCGGAAAAGATATGATGTACGCTTATGGTCTTATGGCCAATAAGACCGGTGCAGCATACGAAAGAACTGCTGCTGGTAAAGGGGGCGTCGACTGGCGTTATGCAGGTAATATGGTGAGTGATGCTATGTCTATGGCGGGAGGGTTAGCATCTTATTTTGGTGCTGACCAAGGTATCGTAGAGACTATGGCAGGTAATAGTTTGGAGTTCGGTATGGACTCAGGTTTAAATAAATTCATATATGGTGATAAGGTAGAAAAACTTTTTGGTAAAGATAAGATGATTGATTTTGCTCGTAGTGAGTCTCGCACCATGTCTAAAGTTTTTGGGGGTATGGAGAGATACAAAAGTAAAGAAGGACGTGCTCGAGGTAAGAGTGAATTAGCTAAAGCTCTAGGGGTTAGCGAAACAGACGTAGAAAGCATTGTTGAAAAAGGTGCCGCGGCTCTTGGTGCAGATTATACGGTAAAGAGAGGTGGTACTGGTGATGGGGGAGCGTGGTTAACTGAAGATTTTAGAAATTATGCTATGCAGGGTATGCAGGGTGCCGGTACTAGTATTGGTAAATTCGAAGGGTTAAGTGAAGAGAATAAAGCTAAACTTTATGGGATGATAGGTGAGATAGGCGCGCAAGGATCGGGAGAAGCCGAAAAGCAGATGCGGGGGCAAATGACGAAACAATTTAAGGATGCTAGTGGGTTTCTGAAGGCGGAGGAAGATGCCTTCGGTGATTTGAGTTTGGAGGAGCGTAAAAAGACTTTAGCAGGTCAGCGCGGATCTCTCTTTGGTATACGAGAGCGTGGGGGAGGGTTAACAAAGGCGCAACAGAAGACACTAGGTGGTATTACGGAAGGAATAACGGAGGAAAAGGCGAGAGCTTTAAGTGCATACATGCGGGGGGGATCGGGTTTTGACGATACTCGTGCTAGGTGGATTAAGGATAAGAAGTCTGACGCGGGGTTTGGAGAGTTTTGGGAGAGTGTACGTGAACAGGGTAGGGGTCTTACGGAAGAACAGCGTGAGGTTTTTTCTCTTATGAATAGAGGTGCGACAAAGAGTGACACCCAAAGAGATCAACTATTCGCTAATCTGGCAGTTACAGGGCAATATACAAAAACGCAAGCGGGGTTCGAGTCATTACTCAGGCCCGTCTCGGGGATTTCAGAATCTGCTAAGAAGGGGAATATAGCACAATGGGATGACTTAGGTTTAGAGGGTAAGAGTAAAGAAGATATTGATAAAATGATTGCTTCTGGTGGAGCAGGTAAGATTATAGGACTTCAAGCTAATCTTGTTAAAGCAGGTTTGCAGACTAAAGAAGCTGCTTACAGACGAATTTCAGGTTTAGCGGGTGCGGAGTCTGTAGCTATAGAGGAAGATATCGCTTTAACTGCGGCACCTACAGAAAAAGAGAGTAAGGCTAAGAGCGCGTTAGGTAATATTGCAGATACTCTCACTGGTTTATTAGGTGGTGGTGCAGCTCCAGGAAGTGGCAAGTCATTCAATGACTCCGCTGTTATATTTAATAAAAGCGTGAAAGCTTTCGGCGTAGCAACAGAGAAAATCACGGCTAAGTTAGAGGAGACGAAGTAGATGGATAAACGTGTAAAGTATATGCTCCCAAAACCTGAGAATTTTCTCAGGGTAGCTAATCGTAACATCGTAGGTAATCTACGGAATAAGCATGAAGCTCATGTGGTATTTCCTCCTCTGATTGAGCGTGCATATATCATGGTAAATGAGACTGGGGCTGTTCCTTATAGGGATTACCTCGAGAGTACTGCACTGAAAGCGCGGCAATAATGGCAATTGTACCTCTACAAGGTAGTTTTTTAGATGATAACGTTTTAGTGCCTCTGAATGTTGCTAATGAGGAGGGCAATTATCTCGTAGGTAGAGAGATGTTTGCACAAGGGGTTTTCGCGGACACTCCTCTCGCAACACCTAAGTACATGCGGCATCGTGAGGGTCGACATCATGAATTTGAGGGCAGCATGGCGCGCATGCTCATTCAGATTCCAGAGGGTGGACTAGAGGCACTCGTAGAAGAGATGAGTGACTTCACGATGGAGCAGATAGCGCGAGTTGTCGCGTCTGACTTAACCACTTCAACTGGGGGGCTGGGCTATTTAGATTTCTTGTTGGAGTCGGCAACACACTCTTTCAATGAGAAAGTCCAGTTGTCAGAGAATCTAGCAGATAACTATGTAGCATTTTTTTACGGTACATCCCCCCCGGTGTTCAATTACTCCGGTACATTAATGAATACGTACCAAGATGATTGGACGATGAACATGTTCCGGCTATTTACCTATTTAGGTAGGGGGACAATGCTGGCTCGACGAGGATTCGTGATGCATCTCAGGTATGATTCTATGATCGTATCCGGTGCTATGATGAACCTGACTTGGCAGTTGAACGCTGGACGCGAGGGTGCCACGCAGTTTTCTTTTCAGTACCTGGTTAAGAGTATCAATATAGCACTAGGAGCTACGGGTTACCCGACTGACCTCAAGATGGTAGCTACCATATCGCCGGATGACAGCGTGTTTTTACCGTATGATGTAGAGGCGCAAGCGTTGAGTACGTATAGCGGCGCGGGAAAAACTTACGTAGGTACTCCTCCTGGTGCACCGGGACCGGAGGGCGTTCCGGATTATGACACTGGTGGTGATGTCACAGACACTGGTGGAGGAGAAGGTCCAACAGGGGGCGGGATCCAACAACTTCCTGAGACAACAACAGAGGTTTAGAATGTCAGCACTGTTCACAATAGATCAAACTGCTAAGCCCGCAGGGGTGTTGGGCATTTCAAGGGCAGATCTAAGTTCTGGGGGAATAACACTTAGTTGCCCTTCAGCACACACGACGTATCTTTGGGAATTCTTTTCTGAACCTCTGGGATCCACCGCAGCTACTATCGCTACACCTACATTAGCTACTACAGCAGCAACGATTACAGAAGTAGGTAGTTATCTCATAAAGTTGACTGTCGATGACGGGCTTCCTACTAAAGATGTGTCAACATTATTAGGAGGTATCCCTCTCGGGGTTAGCGGCTTGGCTATCCCTGCGGCTTTTGAGACCAATCAGGATAATTCACTTGCTCCCCATACAGGAGAGCGTGGTTTTGAGCCCAAGCTCACGGCGTTTATTAAATGGGTAGACGCCAACATTGGAGGGGGTGGAAGTGGCGTATTTGGAGCAGGCTCCGGCACAGGCGCTGCGCTGTTGCCTCTCTACGGTGATTTGGCTACAGGCAATTACAGTTTTGCAGACGGGCAAAGCAACTTAGCACAGGGTGATTACGCACACGCTTTTGGTAATGCTTGTAGAGCATTAACAGATTACTCCCGAGCAGAGGGTAACACTTGTTTAGCGTCAGGCGGGATCCATGCGCTGTCTTACGGTAACCTTTCTACCGCGGCACATAATTACGCTTCTGCTTTCGGGTATGGTGCGAATGCTACTTGGCCTGCACAGCGAGCTCTAGCGGGGGGTATGGTATCCGCGGGTATTGCAGGATCGAGTCAAGTAACAGAAGTACCGGTCTACGGAGAGACTGTTGATGTTTCTGGCGCAGGTTATTCGACAAAAATTGGTCCAGAAGGAACGATAGCCCCTGCGTCAGCAAGTCCCTTATCTATCGGGCGCAGTATGGGGTATATCTTCAGGCTTAACCTCATGGGATTCTTCAATAATACCGCAGCTGCGTGGGTAGTAGAGTTTTGTGTGGCTAATGGTGGGGTGCCACGTATCGTAGGTACCGTGAATTACAACAAGTTTGCGGCAGACGCAGGTGCTTCCTCATGGGATGTTACAGTGAATGTGAATACGTCAGATTCAACAATAGAGATCTGGCCTTATTCTGACGTAGCAGACGTCCATTGGTGTGGCGCACTTTATGGAGCCATGGTCTCTGAAGGCGCGTAATTTTTCTTTTAGTGTCTCCCGCCAATTTCCTATAATTACAAAGACGATGACATAGTACAAAAGGTTCCTTGTAGGAACTTATAAACACCCCCTGAGGAGGACACGTATCATGGCTTACAATTTCAAAACGACTGGCGACATTACCTTTGTTGACGCTAACTATGCTGGTGGGTACACCAACTTAGGTGCGGCCTTTGGTTTGTCAGAAGCATCCAGCTTTGGTAACCTGGACACGGCCATCACGGGGGCTAGTTATTTTGTAGGGTCGGATTATTCTCTAGCAGGTCTTCTGGTTGAGAATATCAATAAGATTGAGAACCTGGTTTCTGCAGGTGGTGAGGCTAATACTGCCAGTAACCAAGGTACAGGGCAGGGACTTTACAAGACTAAGAACGTGTTAGATCTCGAGTTTTATACTCTCGGTGCAGGAAGTTCTAAGCTTTCCATCTCGTCACCAGCATCTGACATTATTAGTTTAGATGTAGTAGAGGCTAGCATTGATCACGGATCCATATCAGGTCTAGGTGACGATGACCATACTCAATACATGTTAGCTACGGGTTCTCGTGACTTTTCTGGTGTTGTGGTTGGTGTAACTCCTACTCTCGATAGTCACCTGGCTACCAAGGGGTATGTTGATACCGTCGCTGAAGGTCTTCATCCCAAAGCGGCTGTTAGGGTTGCTACTGCTGCTGACCTACCTGCGTATACTAAAACAGGCACGGGTGTTGGAGCGTACCTTGAAGCCGACGCTAATGGGTCGATCAATACTGGCGGGATCGATGGTGTAACTGATCTCACAGTAGGCGACCGAATTCTTTTCAAGAACGCGGCTGCAGGTGCGGAAACAGCAGATGCCGATAACGGTGTTTACGAAGTAACAGTTGTCGGTGACGCAGGAACCCCCTGGAAAATTACCCGTACGACTGACTTCGATGGTTCTCCTGTTAGCGAGGTTCAGGGCGGCGACTTTATGTTCGTACAGGAAGGTACTGCTAATGCGGATAGTGGCTGGGTACTAATAACGAACGGTACTATAACCGTAGATACTACACCATTAGCGTTTTCGCAGTTCTCTGGCGCTGGTATGGTGACCGCGGGTACTGGTCTCACCAAGACTGGTAATACTATCAATGTAGGCAGTGGGACTATTGAGTCTCGAGGAGGTATTGATTTCCAGGCGAATGATCTCGCTGTTGCAGTTGACAACACAACTCTCGAGATTTCTAGTAACCAGGTAGTCATCAAGACCTGGACGTTGGATGATGCGTATACAAGTGGAGCCAATGCTAATGTGGGTGTTGATTCCTACGACGTGGACTTCCAGCTTGCTGGAACGTCTTACGCTTTCAAAGTTACCTCTACCAACGATGTTGTAAGCTTCACGGGAGACGGATCTGGCAATATTGATGGTGTGATCAATGTAGATACCCTGGACATCGACGGGACAACTTCGGTGAACATCGATTCTGCTGGTGTTTTAGAGTTGAATTCTTCGGCGGGTGCCATAGGAATCGGTACTGATGATGTCGATCAGAACATTAACATCGGTACTCAGGGAGAGCGTACTGTTAGTATAGCGACTGGTGCTTTTACTTCGGAAGTTATCATTGGTAATACCACTGGTTCGACAACAGTTAGTATTGATGTTCCAAGTGGGGGCTTCGACATCAACGGTACTACGGGGGTGAGCGGGATCATCGATGACGATACGATGGCTACTGCTTCAGCTGTAACTTTGGCTACGAGTGAGTCCATCAAAGCTTATGTAGATAACCACATCTCCGTAGAGACTCTCCAGGGTGCGTACGAGGCTGGGAATACGATTGCTGCAACTTCTGCAGAAGGGGCCCTGGCATTTTCGGTAGCTGACGGTCAGAACATAGCGGTATTAACCCTCACGCAAAGTGACACTGATACAAAGGGTTTAATACTTTCAACGGCTAGTTCCGCGGCGACGATCTCTCTCGAGGGTGCTGGGACACGGTCCATCGTGTCTGATACTGGAGATCTTACACTGTCTACTACGACTTCCGGGAATGTTAACGTCACCTCGGCAGCTAAGACCATCTTCACGAATAACGGTAATGCCGCTGTTACCATCTCGACTGAGGGCGCGGTGGGCTTTGGGTTTGACCCGACTGGCGGTCCTGGAGTAGGCCCCGGAACGGTGATGATCGGGGATCCGACATCCACATCAGCGGCTGCGTACTCTCTTACGATGGCGGATAAGAGTACTTCTGCTGGTAATATCTCGATGTGGCTGGACAGCGGTAATTTTGAGATAAATAATGTTCCGGGATCTGGCGCTAAGAACATCGATGTTTACAACGGCGCAGGTACCCCGGCGCAGATATTCAGGTTTGATTCTTCTGGGCATATCAATGCGGTAGACGGCGTAGCCCTCACACCGACGTATAGCTTCCTCAATGCAGTTACGTCAGGTATGTATTGGGATAATGCAGCATCTGAGTTGACATTCTCTGTAGGAAATTCTGATAAACTTCGTATCGGGAACGCAGGGGTTTACTTTGCGAATGTTGGTACTGGCGGATTTTCCGTGGATGTAGCGCAGGCAATTTCGTTTAACACAGGTACTACCATCCAGCTTGACGCAGCCGCAGCTTCGAACTTCACGGTTGCTGGCGCAGACCTTACGCTCAGTACTACTACTTCCGGAGATATATACCTAACTTCAGCAGATGATATCTTCTTTAATGCTGATGGATATGTATTCGGTGCTGATGCTCTTGCTACTTGGAATGATGCGCTGGTTATCTCGAGTGGAGCACTAGCTGCGGATGGAGATTCTCAGGGAGCGGTTGCACACCTCCGTGCACACACTACTACGGGTACCACTACTGATTACCTAACCCCTGATGCTGCAGGAACTCTGAGCCTCGCGGTAAATAAGGCTTACTCTTGTAAGTGCACAGTCGTTGCCAAGCAGAGTGGTGGAACCGCTGTAGCGGGTTGGGATGTTACTTTCCTAGTACTAGGTGGAGCTACCACGGGTGGTGCCCCCACACTGGTGTCGGGATCGACTAATGTGAATAAGTTTGGTGAGCAGGGGAATGCAGATGATTGGGATGTAACTGTAACTGCTGCTACCGAAGCTGGTACAGGTGGAGAATTAAGGATTACGTGTAACGGGACCGCGGATGAGAATATCGAGTGGACCGGGACGCTAATTACGTCGGAGGCTCTAGTAGCGTCGGCCTAGTCCTGAGGTGAGGTGAAAGAGGAGGAGGTTATTTACGTCGTAAAAAATGCCTCCTCTTCTTCTCTTCCCGTCATGAACCTGCAGTCTCACAGCGAGGACTAGTATGAGCTACGAATGGGATACCACTGGAGACTTCAATTTTGAGATTAATGATGTTCTTCAGGCTAGTATTACGGCTGGTGGATTCACCTTAAAGACGGGGACCACTATAACCAACTTCAATACGGCTACGGATCTCGGTGGTGTTGGTGCTGTTAATGCCGCTGTTCCTACACAGTTAGCTGTAAAGACCTATGTAGATAATGCTGTTTCTGGTATAGCTTATTGGGATAGAACTGGAACTGTACTTCACCCTGATACCGCTGGGGATACTGTAGCTGCTGGAGCGGGTACAGTAGGTGCCCCCGGATATGCTTTCGAAGAGGATGTAGATACTGGTTTTTACAATGTATCCTCTAATACGATAGGTGTCGCGGTTGGAGGATCACAGAAAGCCTCTTTCTCTGAGACACAAGTGTACTTACAAGGAGGAGATACTTCCGCCGTAACAGTAGACGGCACCGCAGGTATCACTCTAGAGACAGTCACGTCGGGACATATTTCAGTAACGTCTGTAGATCGTCTGACTCTTTCTGGCGGGGACTATGTAGATATCGATGCTACTGCTGGACCGGTGTATATTGATGCTACTGGAGCGATCTCTCTCGGGGCAGGGGCTGCTTCTGATTTCACTGTCGCCGCGGATTTGACATTACAGACTACGGGGAGTGGAAACATAGCTCTGACTTCTGCGCGTGGCGTAGATATTACTGCCAATGCGGGGGATGTTGATACGAATATTACAGGTTCTTTCCTTGTAGACGCTACTAATGCGATTTCGTTGGATGCAGGAGGCGCATCCAATTTTGCCGTACAGAACGGTAACCTTTCTCTCGAAACAGTTGTTTCGGGAGATATTCTGCTGACGTCTATTAGCGATATTTTCGTGGATTGCTCTAGCGGGGAATTTGATTTAACCGCTAATGTCATTGATCTCAATTCGGTTACAGGTGTTACGGTTGATGCGGTTAACGACATCATTCTTACTTCGAGTACTGCGGACATTAGATTAGACGCAGATTATGAAGTAGACCTTACAGCGCTACATGTCGATATTAACGCGACATCTACTGTAACGGTGGATAGTGGGGCTTCTATTTCAATTGATGCTGTGACGTCCTCTAACTTTACAGTTACTGGAACTGCAGCGGTCGCGCTCACATTAGCCGCTACTAGTAGTAGTGGGGATGCTAATGTTTTAGTTTCAGCAAGTTCTCAAATTGATTTAACTGCAGCTACAGTAGACATCAATGCCTCTGGTGCGGTAACAATTGATGCGGGAGGCGCATCTAATTTTGCGGTACAGAACGGTAACCTTTCTCTTGAAACAGTTGTTTCGGGAGATATTCTGCTGACGTCCATTAGTGATATTTTTGTAGATTGCGTAAGTGGAGAGTTTGACTTAACTGCTAACGTCATTGATCTCAATTCGGTTACAGCGCTAACCATGGATAGCGCTACGTTTTCTATAGACGCTACCGGTACTTCAAACCTAACAGTTACTGGAACCGGAACCGTTGCTCTGAATGTAGGGGCCACCTCTGCTACTACTCTTGCGGATGTAAATATCTCGGCGGATAGAGAGATCGACCTTACTTCGAGTATTGTTGATATCAATACTACAGGTGCGACCACGATAGACAGTGCGTCGATTTCTCTGGATGCAGCAGGAACATCGAACTTCACAGTTGCAGGCGCGAACCTGACTGTACAGACCACTACGAGTGGGGACATTACGGTGTCTGCGTCTGACAATTTGGCGTTGGCTGCGGATACGACTAATATAGGCATTCTTCTAGGGGATCTTCCCGCAGGCATGGAAGGTATCGCAGCGTCGGCCATACTCAGTACCTCTGCGAATGTAGGGCTTGGAGGTACCGTTACTAACTCAGGCACTGGTGGCAGTATTGTGGATTGGACGGCTACCGCTACTGGAGGGGGTGCCAGCAGTGCAAGTCTTCGGGCTACTGCGAGCGGGGGGAGTTCTGCGACTGTTAATGTTGAATCTGACGGAGTTGTTAATCTCGTTTACGACAAGGACGCAGCAGGTAGTTCTTTTTACATAAAGAATAATGCTACTGCGGTAGCGACCTTCAGTAGCGGCATCTCTCTGGACGCACTAACGGATGCGAATATCACGCTCACCGTTACGGACTCACTGGTTACGGAGCCCCACATCTTGTTACGGGCAGCCGGAGCAGGGGCAGCGATTGACCTGGACGGGGACTTCGACGTCACTACCATTTATAACAATCTGAATGGTGCGGGTAGGTACCAGGTCTATGAAGATGATCATTTGATTCTGGATATTGATTCTACTGGCGTAGTGGCGTGGACTCCTGGAGCGTCGGCTAACTTTACAGTTACGACTACAGGGAACGGAGATATTCAGTTTATTTCCGGGGATACTGGGCTGTTCTCTACAGCAGGACAGCTCTCATTAGGTACGTCCACACTATCAAATGTCTATATCACACAAAATAGTGAGAGTAGGCTGTGGATTAATACCTCAGGTGCCATGACCATGACGCCTGCTTCAGGGCAAGATTTTACTATTTCAACTATTGGGGTAACGGGAGATATTCTTTTGTCAGCGGGTGCGGATGTAAATCTTACACCTACAGACGATTTGAGTGTAACTGCCGGAGGTGACGTTTTTATTGACTCCACAGGGGGTCATCGGTATCGCGCGGACACACAGTTTCAGTGGTACCAAGACGGTACAGCCGCAGCTAATCTGAGAGCTGAGATAACAACTGCTGGCGGAATTGCGTTTACGCCACTTAGCGGTCAGGTTTTCAGTACGGAGACTATAGGTACAGGGTATTCGCTGATTGACGGAGTTTACTACGTAAATGGTTCGAATTCGACGGCGTTTGCAACACTGCTTCAAAATCTTACGGGAGATGCGCAGATCATTCTTGGAGCGGGAACGCATGACATATCTTGGACTACTGTACAGACCTTTGCATATGAGTTGAAGATTGTAGGTTCGGGCGCAGGTAATACGTTTATACGCTTTACTTCGGGGGATGCAGACTGTTGCTTGAACTTTACCAACCATGTAGAGATTCAGAGTGTCGCGTTCACTCGCTCTACAACCATGACGAATCAGGTGTACGGGGTACAGTTAGGCGCAGATTATTCGAGTATACGAGACTGCATCTTCCAGATAAATCCTCAAGGACCTGGGTCTTATGGTTACGCGATTAGTGTTGCGGGAGACTATTGTACACTCGACAACGTTTCTTTTAATACGCTCTTCCCATCTGATTGGTTAATATATGTCACAGGTACAGGTGCCCATATTTCTAAGGTCAGTAGTGTAAATTCAACTTGTACTGGTGGTTCTGTATGGATGACATCTAATGCTGTAAGTACAAAAATGTCAGATTGTTATTATAATTGTGCCTACGGTTCGAGCTACGCTACCGTTCTTTACTGCCAGGGAAATGACTCTAGATTTTCCAATGTTGAAGTTTATGCTGGAGAATCAGATCAAACTGGGCATAATCCACAATGTTTAACTGTAGAAGCAGACAATTGTCATTTTGACAATTGCACTTTTAATACTGGTTGGAACACTTCAACAAACTGTTCTTCAAGAAATACTTATATTACGGGTCAGCAGAACCAGTTTTCTAATTGTTATTGGTATCAGCGAATGATGGATTATACTTTAGCAGGTAATCCAACAGATGGAATGGTGCATGTAAATGGTTATTACAATGGATTTTCTAATTGCCGAATAATTGGTACTAACAGCAAATGTAACTTATTTCTTAATTCAGGTGCTGATTATACTAGAGTTAATGGATGTTATATTGGATCGGCTGTTTCAAATAATGGTTCTTACCAAGTAAGTTCGGCAATTTGGGGTGTGGCTGGTGCTCATTATGGCATAATTGTAGGCAATTTCCTTAGACATGATGGCGATACACTAGGCAGATGTGTAGCAGCAAGTGCGACCAATGCTTGTTATAGCTGGGTTATTGTCGGCAATGTTTGCTACATGGCATCAGGTACTGTAGGGATATACGTAGATCAGTTTAGTAGAAGTACTATCCTGGGTAATTCGTCTAGTTCGTCAACGCTTGACGCCGCAACTTCAGGTACGAATACCACCAATCAGTATGGTACTAGTAACGTCAATGAGGCTTCAGGGGCAAACTACTAGGAGTCAGTATGGCAACGTATGAAGAAAATTTGGCAGCTATCAGGGCTCTTGAGCAAGAAATTGAGGCTCTCCGGGATAGTGCAGATAGTGATATAGCAACTAAGAATGCTCAGATTGGCGTGATCGCTGCGGAAGCGCGATCCCAGGAGCAAACTTGTGGACATACTTCCTGGTCCAAAGTTGAAGACGAGTGGAAGCTGCAGTGTGACGATTGTGGTAAAATCGTCGAGTTTTCAAGCCCGGTAATGCTTTGGCCCTGGGCTAGTTAACTATGGCTGTAAGGCATTATCCCTACAATAGACTAGACAGGAAACTTTCATGTGGTTAATATCGGTTAACACCTTTTACGTAACAAGGAGTAACCACAATGAAAGTTAAGGTGCCCCACAAGACGTTTCCTGCATTGAATCAAGTCCTACGGCGATTAGGCGATGAGACCCTCCCGCGTTTTGCGTACGCTATAGCGCGTAATCAATCACGGATAAAGAACATCTTGGAAGCTCTGGAGAAGGGACAAACACCCCTACCTGAGTTCCAAGCTTTTACGCGTGATCGTATCGCACTATGCGAGGAGTACGCGGACAAGGGTGAGGACGGACAGACAATTAAACGTGCTACACCAGGAGCGCGCCCTGGCGAGGGCGAGACATTCCAGATTGTAGAACGCAAGGAAGAATTCGACGCTGCTATTGAAAAGTTGCGTGAAGAGTACCCGTCAGTAATCAAAGATGAAGAAGCTAGACGTAAAGATTTCGTAGCTCTACTAGATGAAGAAGTAGAATTCGAGCCCTACCAGTTAAAGATGTCTGTCTGTCCTGAGGGTATCCTCAATGGAAATGACATGACAGTTCTCTTAGAGTGCGGCATTTTACAGTGGGATATCGATGATGACGATTCCCCCAAACCGTTAGAGGTAGTTGCTACGGTAGACGAGGAGTAGACTGTGGCGGTGAGGAGTATTTCTGAATGGCATCATCTAATTCCCGTAAAGGGGGGTATGGACTAGCGTCCTTTGGCCGTTCAGAGTACGGTAACGCAGCTAGCGCCGTAGAGCCCCGCTACAGTTATTCCAACCCGGCAGATCATCAGGTCAATGTTCCGCGTGACCAGTTCTTAGAGTTCACTACATACTACTTTTCTGACTGGACAGAGTTAGATGATGTCTCAGTAGAGATCAGTGAGGACTCGGGTGTCACTTTCTTACCTGTTATGACTTTAGGTCAAGTATTTCACGCGCCCTACGACGGAACTAACTCTAAGATTTTTCGCTCCGATAGTCAGCGAATTACTGTCATAATAGATAAGACTCTTTTGTGGGTACAGGCTGGTAGAGTAGTAGTTCGTTTCATGGGTTTAGATGAGCATGATCAAGAGGCCACTAAAACACTTCCGGTGTACTGGGATTAAACTATGAGCTTTGAGTGGGACTTTTATACTTCTGGATACCCGGCAGAACCGTCGATACGGGATTGCCATAGGGGTCCCATGACGGATCTGGAAGTGCGCATGGCTCAACCATTCACTATTATGGCTGACATTGAATTACAACGTAAAACACTGTTGGCATATATTGTAGATACACAATTAGCCGCCGTTAGAACTAGGGAGTGTGTTTTACGTACTGTAAATAGCGACCTCGGACCTATTGTCACAAACGTGTACAATGACCGAGCACTATTACAAACACTCATTTGTGAAAAACGTACAGCTATAAACATAGATATGGACATAGCATACCAGGGGGTTGAGTACACAACGGCCCCTCAGTTGTTAAAAGTACATGGATTACAGGGACCACAAGCAGATGTTGTTTCCTCTGCAGTAAGTTCACATAGTCCGATTGTACGTGTGTCAGGCTATTGCGCGATCATTGTTATTGCTACTCTAATAGAACTAGGGGTGTAGGATGGCGAATAAGACCTTTACACCCACTAAGTTCTATCAGGCGGCGTGGCTCTGCTACATCAATGGCTTAGAGATACCCGTCAATGGCGTGGATATCTCATACGGCGTATGGCAGATGCCAACAGCTAATATAACTATGACGCCGCACCCTATAATCGAACGTATAGGTGAACAGGATCGTTTGCAGATAGCACTATTCTTTTTAGATGAGTTTATTGAACCCGCTAACCCCCAATTCAGACTCATGGGTGAATTTGAGGTAATAGGATGGTCGTATGCGTCGTCATCTAATGGGCGCAGTTTAGTTTTGCATTGTGTATCTCAGATACAAATATTCAAGCAGATACGCTTTAGTAAGTTGTCAGCATATAATGAAAAAGTTAAACGTAAAGACGCCGGCGAGTATCTCAACCCTTTTACAGGTGAGAATAACCTTGATGGTGTAGACGCAGGATATACTGGGTCTGTAACTGATAATTTTGAGTCAGAATTAGATACTACGGTAGACGCGGGCGCAGCGGAGAATGTTTCAGCAGCTGCGGTAAAGCCGTATACCGTAGATATTTTGAAGAGTAGCCCTATATCACGACCCATCGATCTAGTCCTTTTCGTTTTGAAATCTATCCTGCGCCCTGTTGCGTCTCCTAGTAAGAATGACCTAGAGAAGATCAATGCTGAATTGGATAAGCCAGGTATTACAGACGCGGAACGAGATGCGCTAAATGCAAAAGTAGAGAGTCTCAATGAATTAGCTGTAAGTAATGACGCTTATGCCAAGTCACAACAGAAGCTATCACGAGCTCAAGCCGGCGTAATTATGAAGAATTTTTTCGCTCGGTGGATGAAGATGGTAGGATTTCATAAACGATGGGTCGCTCTCCCCTTATTTGAGGATGACTACACCGGGGGAGGTATATTTCCTCTTATCAAGGAGACAGGTGGCTATAAAGCCTTACGTGCTTTAAAGAAACATGCTGGTAGTAGAGCTGGAAATGCGTGGGATATGTTTATGCGTGTGTACACTAAGATGTACATGGAAGTAGCAATGATCCCTTCACCCCCAGCTGTTGGTGTACAAAAGATAGTAGGTAACATTGTAGGTAAGGAAGCTAAGGGTGATTCCAACTTCAGAGGGTTAGCTAATTTCTTCGTTAAACCACAATGTTTTGTATCGTTAGCACCGATGTGTAATATGTTCTTTCCTTCTATGGTAGAACGGATCTCTTTTACAGAGAACTATATGGAGCAACCTACCCGTGTAAAGATGCGTGGTGGGCGTGGATCTTCTATGGCTAGGAAGTTATCATCGGGTACGGGACCGCTATTTCGTAAGCTAGTACAACAAGAACTATCTTCAGGTTTTCCATGGGCTGTATATAAGCGTATGCAGCAGTACATTAAGGCTCCAGGGTCAAATGAAGATAACTTTATCATCTCATCAGAAGAGACATACAAGGGCCCTGTAATTAGAGAACTCAGTACACCCCCTTGGATACGTAATATTCAGAAGAGTTATAGTGGTACTAAGAAGTCTAGTGGGCCTAAGGCTGGTACATATAATGGTGTCGAAATACCAGATGAGGCTATTGCAGAATTACAGAATACGCCACAGGCGGATACCACGGTTAAACCAAAGAATAAGTCTGTAAAATTTACTAAGGGTGCTAAAGCCCTTTTAGCTATGTACACTAAGTATGAGTATTATCGTGCTAGGTACGAGGCGCGTCAATCCAGTGCAGGATCAAATTTTAATCCTTACGCTGTTCCAGGATTCCCAGGAGTAGTCTTTGACTCAAAAATGTCTGGGCTACATCTTATAGGGTATATTGGTTCTGTACAGCACCGGTGGGTTGCAGGTGGGGATACACCTACTATGTCGACTAGTATCATTATGTCTTTCACCCGTACACTAGTTGAGAACTCCAGGGATCAGGTGAAAGAGCCGCTAAGTACCGTACGAGATATATTACAAGATCCTGAGAAGGCGTCGACCTTTTATGACTCTCTCTTCTTCCGTAAGGACCCGGATATACTTACTACGACTGGTAAAGCTGTAGTATATAATCAGGACGATGTTCTTCAGTACGAGGATACTGACAGGCTTATCCTGGCACCTACAGAGCAATATAAGGCAGCATTCGATAATTACGATGATGCCATGCGTCTAATCTCAAGGCCGGTTTGTACTTTAGAAGAGTATGTTGAGTTGTGGCACAATAAACCTATTGATACGTTGATTAAAGATAACGTTTTACAAGGTAAAAATACGTCCTTCTACAGTAAGTTACGTGATCCTACACCAGACAAAGAAACAGGGGGGGCTGTTTTCTGGTCTAGAATTTATAAGCTAAAACAAGGTACGGGGATTGATCCGGGATCTAAATTTACGAACGTTAGCGACGATGAAGAACGTTCTCCCACAGGTACAGGTACAGACGGTTGGCGTCCTATGGACGATACCCATGGAGATATCCCTCAGACCAGATATGACTGGGATACTACATTGGAGTTGTACAGGAAAATCCTATATTCTTCTGATGGACATATCGCGTTCCAGGAGTAGGTTATGCAGAGTAGGCAAGAAGAAGACCTAGAATTATGGGGTGAGTGGAGAAAGACGAAAGATCCACAAACGCTCAAGTTACTCTTGGATAGACTTAATCCTCTAATGCAACGTGAGGTGCAGAAGTGGGGAAGTACTGTACCCAGACCCGCGTTAGAGTCTAAAGCTAGGATGCTCACTGTAGGGGCGTTAGACACATATAACCCTAATATGGGGGCTGCGATAGGTACACACGTAGCCAGCCGTCTACGTAAACTGTCTCGGCATGTTTATCCCTATCAGAATGTAGCCAGGTTACCTGAGAATAAGCAGGTACTCTTCAATACCTTCGCTGTAGCGAAGAATAAGATATACGACTCTACGGGGCAAGACGCTACAACTGAAGAGTTGGCTGATGAATTAGGTTGGACCCCTAAGAAGGTAGAAGATTTTACGCGGTCTTTTGGTAGGCGGGAATTAGTGGAGTCGGAAGGTGCATTCGTCGAAGATAGTACATCCGATAACGGACTAGTTGATTTTTATTACCACGGTTTACCTAAGTCTGACCAGAAGCTGTTTGAGGACATCACTGGGTACGGGGGAGGAAGATCCTTGAATAACACAGAGTTGATGCGCCAGCACAATCTTACACAAGGACAGTTAAGTTATCGTAAACGTAAGTTCGTCGATAGCATTAAAGATATCCAGGGTGGTAAGTACTAATGGCGCTTACGCAGGAACAACAAGATGCCTTGACGGCACTCGAGACGCGTATGCCAGAAGACTTAGTTTCTGGTTATGAAGCACCTGACGTTACTGATGCTTACGCAGTTAGTCCATGGCTTGACTCGTTGCATAAGTTAGCATTGGAAACTAAAGGTAATGCCGCGGCAAAGTATAACCTTCGCGCTCGATCTGAACGACCTAGCCAGAGTGGTACGATACCACAACGGGTAATGAGCGCAGAAGGGTTTCCATCGACAGTGACTGTATCTCATGTACCAGCGCCTAAGTTAGGGTATGAGATGCCTGGAACTCCCAGAGAGATAAAGCACATTGTTTTACATTCATACGGCCATGCCTGGCACGCCACTAATGTACCAGGTAGCCGCGGCTGGGGTGGATGGTTAAATAACGCTGCAGCGGGTATGGGTGTTGTACCTTATGAGCACGAAGGCAAGACGGTGTACATCGCGCAAGGTTCTGATAGTACTACATTGTCACACCCCCAGCGTGTTAGTGGCGCATTGCAAGCAGCTGTAGGTTCTAAATCTCGAACATGCATGCATTATATGATTGATAGATCCGGCAACTTAACCGTTGTAGGAGACGCTAATTACATTATGTTTTCATCTGACGCTGCCAACGAAAGTGCGGTAGCGATTACGCTAGAAGAGGCGTTTTACTTGGTGAAACACCCTAACGAGGAGCGTGCTACGTGGAGTCCAGATGGTACACCGCCGAATACAGGAGGTAATGTTCAGTATTTTGCTTTTACGTCCGCACAATTACTGACATTAAGTATTGTATATAGGAAGTTAGAGGTCGCATTTAATATACCGCAGACTATTAGCATTTCTCGACGTTCATTGGACAGTGGTAGTGCGCCAGGGTATACGATGCATGACTTCATTAAGGGGTCATCTTTTCCTGATATATCTCCTCACTTTTTAGATCAGTCTCTTTGGGATTCATTTTTTGCTTTAGTATCCTCACATACGACTATTGATGTATCGAATATCTGGGTAGCTCCTTCTAAATATATAGATTCAAGTAAGGACATAATTACGCAGCCTATCTCGGCATCGTCGGTATCAGGTATTACTGAACAAGCGTTGTCTCCTATCTATTACGCTGGTATAGGTCGGGCACGGGCTATCTCATTTGCTAACGCGGGGCGATCTGAACGTAATTACTCGTCAGCGAATGAAACTCTAGAAGAGTCACGTAACATGGATCTAACCACCGCAAATGCGTATACTTTCTACCAGCAGTCAGAGAATACTCCGAGTAGCTGGGTTGAAGAGGGCTTAGAACAAGAAGACCAGGGGGGATGGGACGAAGAGGAAGTGTGGGGCTAATTATGGCGTATGACATCTTTTTTAGGGGGGTACCAGAAGACGAGGTGAGAGGATTTCGCACGTTTACTTTTGGGTATGAAGCATCTGTTAAAATATCAGGTGCATGGGCACTAGTAGATAGATGGTTGAAAACGTTTATGACCCAGAAGGGGAGTGACCCGTTAGATCCTAACTACGGTACGAGTTTCCCTACTCTCGTAGGCGGTAATATGAGTGATGTTAGTAGCGCGGAAGACGCTGTGTATGTAGCTCTTTCTGATGCTAATGACCAAGTTAAGACGCAGGACATTGAGAGTATGTCTCCCCCTGAGGAACGTTTACAGAATGCGTACCTCCTCTCTATTAGATCATCGGATGGTAAGGACGGGTTAGTTATTTGGGTAAGGATATCTAACGAGGCGGGCACTAGTATACCTGTGCAAGTAGCTCCGCAAGGAGTGGATAGGTAAATCATGGCTGACATAAGAATTTCACAAGAAGATTTAACGGATGCTGAGAATTTCTTAGTCGCGTTTCTAACTGAACAGGTGCCTGACGCCTCATTCAAAAAAGGCACCGCTATGCGTGATCTAGCGGTTAAAGCTTTTACTTATTTATTCGCGTATCTGCGTGGAGAGATAGACTTAGTTGGAGATCGACAATCGCTATACCGTATATCCGAAGCGGCTGATTTAGACGCAGACGACATAACACAAGCGGCGGATGAGATCCTGTCTAACTGGTTCTTGAGTAGAAAGACAGGTACTGCTGCTAGAACAACAGCTAGGTTCCACTTCTTACAGAAGACAGCACTATCTATCGCGTTGGACACAAAATTCTGGAGAACTAATGAGACTGCTTTTTACATCGATGCATTAGTTGATCCTTATACGATCCCTGCTTCAACACTTCTGCCTGTGTACAATAGCAGTGGTGTACTAGTGGACTACGTAGTTGACATACCATTGGTAGCTTCTGCTGTAGGCGAATCCTACAATATTGAGGCGGGACAATTTGTGGGATACGACTCTGAGAACGGTATTCCATACTTCTCTTACGCAGAGAATCTTTACGATATAAAGACAGGTAAAAATGTAGAGACGACAACTGATTTGATTGATCGCGCGCAGACAGCTATAACTGTTCGTAATCTAATCAATAATCGTTCTTGCGACACCGTTCTTCAAGAAGAGTTTCCTGCTATAACTGAAACCCTTACCATTGGTATGGGCGAGGTTGAGATGGTACGTGATCGTAAATACGAGATAGCCCCGCATATTGATATCCATACAGGGGGATTCTTCGATACCTATGTAGAGATGCCTTACACTGATGCGGAGGAGTCGGGTACCATCGGAGGATACTTCCCTCGTCCCGATAGTAAGGCGGTCGTGTTTCGTGATCCGTGGCTCACTAATGATGACCATACGGCGGATGGGTATCCTGGAGGACGCAAGTTTACGGACGCGCCGGCGGTAAGTGTAGGTGACGTAATATATATTAGGGAGGGTATATCTGGTGCGCCACTCGGTTATACAGTTACGGAAGTACGCCCTACTGAGTTGTTAATTAGTGCGGGGGTACCTTTTTCCGAAGCTTACGACGAGAAGACCGTTGATTGGTCAGTACCCCTTAATCCTGACCCTGGTTTAATTTATTCTATTGGGCATATCGCACCCAGCTTCGATGATATTCCCCTCTTACCCGGTGACTATGTTCGTACCGCTTTACAGTCTACGTCAGATCCTACAATACCCGTAGGTACATCACGGCATATACAAGAACCTGGTGTAATTGTATTAGCAGGGGTACCTATACAAGATGTTACTTGGGTAGAGATAACGTCGCCATTAGCTTCTGATGGTGCAATAATCAACCCGTCTACGGGGACGATAGTGTTTAACAACAGGGTTAACTCTGATCCTGTCGGGCCTATGCTAGAACCGTCATTAACGCAGTACCGCGTGCAGGTTTTGAACCCTACTTCTGGCCAGTCGGCAGATACGGTTACACTTATTCAAGTAGGATATATCGATCCATCAGTTAGTCCTGCGGTATCCTACTTAGATCATTTCGATGGGCAGAATTTACGTGTAGTGTACAAGACCTTAAGTGACTTCACCAATGTGGCGGATTACGTAACTAACAGAGACCGGCGTATATCTGCCGCAAATCAACTTGTGCGGGCCAGGAATCCTATATGGCTCGAGATGACCATTCCTTATAGGATGAAACCTACATCAGGAGATACATTAGACCATAGCGCCGCGGCAGAGTTCTTGGCTACCTACATCAATAATTTTGATCCTAATGATGATCTCGATTTTTCTGACTTAGCTACGCAGCTGCGGAATGAGTACGCGGGTATAGGCGTAGTATTCCCATTTACTATCTATTACCATCTACATTCTCCAGATGGTCAAATAGCCAGTTACTCCACAGAGGATGTAGTATCCATTTTTGATTTAAACTCAAATGGAGCTACACTTCTCAATGGTAATAGCATCGTTGCGCCTCAAGTGTTGTCCTCGTTGACGTTTATAAATACTCCTGGGGCGCTAGTTAGTTGGTATGGGTATTTAGGGATAACGGATAGAACGGTTAACTACCGTGCCAAGTCTAGTAACATCAGCTTCTATATAAAGGGTTAGTCATATGGCTACCAACATAGGCGATCTATCATCCGTTTTACTTGAAGGGCTGTCGTCCTTCTGGCAAAGGTTTTGGAGGGACACCGAAGATCTTGAGGCATACTACCAGTCATCTGAAATTTATCTGGGTCAAACATACCTAGACTTGATGGGTACTATCTTAAATATCGGGATAGTAGACACACCTATCTTCAACAAAGAACAGTGGAAATTATTCTCGATTCGAGAAGATGAACTTCTCTTCATAGAGGGAAGTGCCCCAGAGGATAACAGGTTCTATTACGACATGCCTGGAGATAGTGTCAGTATCAACTATCTACAGAATACTATATTTTCTCCTGATGTTCTCTTAGAGAGAGACGTTGATTTTGAAGTAGAGAATAATGACGGCTATATTCGATTCAAGGATGACATCTTTCGAGTTCATACCACCGTAGAAGGTGATGTGTTACCACTGCAGGGCGTAGCGTGGAGATATATTACACTGAATACGGGTAACCGCATGACTGACGTCCGTCGTACAGAGTCATGGTATTCGAATACGGATGTACAAAGAGGTGATACGCTTCGACTGGATGGTTACGCCGGCGTTGATTTAGATACTGCTACTTTTCCGTTAGCTTCTGATGGCACATATACTGTAGCGGGATCAACAATAACTTTTGTATCAGCTACTTACACAGGATTCACATCGAATAACTTACAAGATGTTATCCAGATTTATGATGCAACTAATCCTGAGTATAACGGTCTTTATGTCATTAGTGCTATCCTGAGCCCTGCGTCTGTACGGTTACATGTCACACAGCATTCACCTTTAGTGACAGCTCCAGGACCATTGAGTTGGAAGTTGCGCCGGGGTGTTTACTTTGAGGAGTTTAGGGATTCTAGAATTGACTATATCGATGATACATACCTAGTAGGAGATGTAGATAGCCCCTTCTCTTTGTCTGTGCCGTCTGATGTCATATATTCAGTGGTTAGAGAGCGTCCTGGGTTAGAAGCTATAGGTACACCACTTAACACTCTACCTACCATAGCGACTGAGACTACATTCCCCAGTGCTGTGACCTTGTCGTTTGCAGGTACCTATGTACAGGTAACAACAAATACAGTGTCACCTTTTTATTTAGGTATAGGGACTGATGACTTAGGTGGCCCTACAGCGTTGTCTGACTATAAGTGGTTTATAATTCCTGAAGGTAACCCTAACGCCGGTGTCTATGTCATAAAGGAGTGGGTAGCTGCTAATATAGCTATCATTGATTACTTAGTGGCCGACGCTGATACAACATCGACTTCATCTACCTCTTGGACAATAGCACAAACAGCACCTCAAACAGTATTTCCCGGCGTGAGACATATCAGTAACTTTGTAGCTCATGCGCATCGGTATTACTCAGGCAGAGTTGTAGAGGGCGTCGACTATGAAGTAGATTACCTTAACGGTCGTTTCACACCTCTTCGACCTATAGAGCCTCTGTTAATACATACATGTACCTATACATGGTTGCACGAAGTTGTATTCGGTACAGGTGGGTCTCTCGAGGAGTACACCGAGGGTAAGGTTAAGCAGGTAGCATTTTGGGTACCACAAGTTACTGTTGACCGCTTCAACCTATTTTATGTTTATGGTGACCTCTTAAATAGGTTCAGCGTTTCGTCTGAAGTGTACAAGTCGTTTTTACGTGGTATTATGCAGCTGTATATCCTGGGACCATCTCTGGAGCGTATTGAGGCTGCTTTGAACGTAACTGCAGGTTTGCGTTTAGTGCGCAATGATGGTGAGATTCTCCAGTCTTACGGTAATGGGGTAACTCAGAGCGGTGCGGATGGTGAATTCTTATCACCCACAGCACTGCATCCCTATCCTCGCTTTCAGTCTTTGTCTGCTACATTCGCGGAGATAGATGTGGGACGTAGTATTGTTATTGAACAAGCTACAGAGGAATTGAATATAGGGCGCTTTAAGATTTTGAATGTCATTGATACTAACACCGTTGAAGTAGAGGCAGAATACGGTGTAGTTAATGAGGCTACTCTTGAGTGGGTAGAAACAAGAGATTACTTAAAAACAATAACGACGGATCAACGTGTATACCAGTACCCCTATAACATTCCGATACGTGACGATATCATGGACTCGTCTAATTGGGGCACATTAACATTTAGGTCATTTGAGCCCCTGACTACGGCATTTACTGTTACGGATTATATAGAAGATGCACAGTGGTACTACGATAAGGTAATTCCTGAGATGCTTTGGCCTAGTGCCTCCCGACCTAGACGTATAGCTGCTACTGAGCTATATGAGAATATCATTGGTCCTTCGGATGATGCCAGGATAGGAGATCCTGGTTTATTCATAGGTGCTGATGATGATGGTAACGTTACTTTAGTCCCTGACGCTGCTTCATTAAGACACTGTGCCGCCTTCATACTGTTTGATAGATACCTGAAGTTTCACATGTTCTATGTGAAATTCTCCGATAAGTTAGATTATACCGATGAGTTCATTCAAGATTTAGATGAGTTAGTTCTGGTAGCTAAGCCGTCTTATACATATCCTTATGTAGAGCCCGTACGTCCATATGAAGATATTGCGGCGTTAACCGAAGTCTTCGATTACTATTGGGCGTTTTCATTTGGATATGGAGCCGATACCTTAGATACACCTGATCATTTTTTAGGTATCGGGTTATCTGATAGGTATATGAAGATTGGTGACTATTTTAGGTATGTTAAATTTATTGCGGTACCTGTTGGATTTGTTACATCAGGTGGTGTGGACGCTCCTTTTGTTCTACCTATGGCCGCAAGTGAACGCATACTTAAGTTTATACTAAATGCGACAGTTAACGGGGGTGATCCGCTAGTCGAGAATACTGATTACACTGTTGACTATGACCCTGACTCGGCTACAGCATTCACAGTTACTCCACTTACCGCCTGGGATGCTGGAATTACTGTAGATTTTACGGGTTTAGGGTTAGACGTAGTTAATGTAGGAACTACCCCTATTCCGGATACTACGATAGGACTCACGCCTATATGTATTGGGGGGGAAGATCCTGGGTACGTACGCAAGGTTATAGGCGCTTCTCCGTCCCCGTCAGAGATGGTGGATAGGGCTATTAGTCTGTTTGTGAATGACGGAGGATCACCATATATTTACCCGTAGAGGTAATTTGTGTTACGGTGTGGTATCTGGAAAGGTGCAGGTAATGCAAGACATCAAAATGAAGCTCTATGGCCAGATGGCTGTAGCCGCATACGACGTAAAAAACGGTATACTTCAACGCATTTTTCGGTACGAGAATCGAAATCAAATTACTGACGATGGACGAGATATTGTAATAGGGTTATTAGCGCAAGCTACCTCAGTTGAGGGTGGCGACCTTTTTCAACAAAACCCCATCTACAATAGGATTCATTCATTAGGTGTTGGCGATGATCCAACGCCGCCTACGTCCGCTGACACAGATTTACATAGTCAGCTTTGGATAAGTAAGTTTAATCCTATTTCGTCGGAACGCCCGGCTTCTTTCGGAGCACCCGATTTTGCTATTGAGATAAGTAAAACAGTCCCCCCTGGGACACTGACGGGTTCTACCGTAACCGAAGCAGGTATTTTTACACGAGGAGCTGTCGACGATCCTACCCTTTCACCCTTGTATCCCGTAGGGTTTCGTAGGATGTACGCACGTCAAGTGCATCCAGGCATCACTCTCACAGCTACAATGTCTATTGTATACGACTGGCGCCTAGGTGTGACAATCTACACCTAGGGGAGGACACAAATGGCCGATCAGAGAGTCAATTATGAATCAGGTTCCACCTTAACGGGTGATTCTGGCGCACGTTATTCTACGGGTGGTGCAGACTCCATTAAACCATATACAGATGGAGAACGAGCAGCCGCTTCTGTGTTTGTACGCCCCCCAGAGAATCTGCGGAATCGTACTGAAGTAGATCGACAAGAGTTAGAGGCGTTAAAGTATCTCTCTGACACTAATATTAAGTGGTTAATTTCAGGTACTACTGGCGCTCTTGGTAGCCCAATACCGTTGATTACTATGTGGGACCACACCACGGGGCTGTTACAGTTCGCAGATGACATTTATATTCAACCGGCTGTTACGCCTGATGTAGATAAGGGCACTGTACACACGTGGACATTTGATGACGGTGTTACTTCTCCGGCTGCGACACTAATATTTACTGGGAGACTACCAGCGGCCAAGGGTGGTGATACTCCTGAGATTCGCCTTACCTACGACACTGTGAATTCTGGGGTATGTACGCTTACGCCTATTGGAGACCCTTCTAATATCTTCGAGATCCTAGTCTCTGATGATGGATCGGTCTTAGTTAGCACACTTGTGTCTTTACTTTTAGCGTCTGGTGACTTTGGGATAACGTATACTATTGCTTCCGGGGGTAACTTAAATACAGCTATTACCTCGTCAGGTCCTAGCTATCCTACCGCCCAAACGTATGACTCTTTGGGTACCTACGAGAGAGAGATGCATCTCTTGCAGCCCTCTACGTGGAATCCTTGGAACGCCATAAATCCGATAGCAGATGGGGATACTGTAGGGATTTACTTCTCAGAGTTAACGGATCTCACCGATTGGTTTAATCCAGCGGCGACTACCGCTGTAGGACGCCGGCAGAAGTACGGTGCATCTGTGGGCGTTGTAGCGCCTGATTTATTCTTGTCTTCCGTTGAGCCTGAGAAACTACCTCTCTGTATTCCATTGTGTAAACGCGTCGGAGATGACCTCTTCTTTTTAGACGGTACTGTGGTTAAGGGTGAAGCTGGATCCCTGACAACCCCCATCTACTTTGGAGAACATGCCTATACAATAGACCGAATCGTAGGTGGCTCTACCATCATTGTGATGAATGCGTACACGGATGCTTCCCCATTGACCCTTAACCCAATAGGTATATTGGCTACGGACACTCTCCAAGATTTTGCAGAGAACGCCGTAGACGCTATCAATAGCAAGCCTGACTTAGATTTAGCAGAAGTGGTCACGGGTAACTGGACATTCGAAGGAACCTATGGTTATTGGACGACACCTATTACATCAGTATTAGAGTACACTAATGTTCCAGCGTTCAACGCTGCAGCCTATTCTGCGTTTACAGCCAAGAGCACAACTATAACAGCAGATAGCTACACTACACTAGATCTCACGGGTGGCGAGTATGTAGTACAGGGTAATGAGCCTACGGGTGCTCTAGGTATTTTAACGGGTATTAGTGGTACTGCGGATCTCCTTCAAGGAGATGCTACTAATATGTATGGTGGGGCATTTAGTGCCGAGGCTGGTCCCTTGTCTGCGTTAGGTTCAGGTTCTCTTTTAGGACCAAAGATTGTAGGGCTTAAGAGCTCTGCGGTACAGGCTACCGCTACAGTAACAGCATTGCAGGATGTCATAGGTTTACATGTTGAGACGGACGTATCTGGCGGAGCACCCACGGGTTCTAATCACAGTTATGTCGCTCTCTTTGAGAGCGCAACTAATGTGGATTACGGCATTTACCAAAGCGGTGCTTTGAATTTGGGTAATGTTCTTGAGAGCCCTCTTGGTATAGGTACTGATCCTGCCGAGCTCTTACATGTTGCAGGCACTACTATGGTCACTGCTCAAGTTGACGCGTATTCTAATAGTGCCACGGATACATCTCTATTGACGTTACAGCGATCCCGCGGAACCACGGTGGGTACTCTAACTACGACTTCGGATGGTGATGCTCTAGGTATAGTACGTTTCAAGGGTGTTGACGCGACTACTGCAGCGGCTACTGCGGCGGCTATTGAGGTAACGCAGGTAGGTACAGCAGGGGCCGCGGGTGTTGCAGCCTCTCTTGAGATGATAGCCTATGATAATGCTGGCTCTGTAGACGGTACAGCTACATTACGAGGTAATTCATTACAGTCGGGCGGGTGGACTCAGAAAGGTGGTGTATTAGGAGCTAATGGTCCTGCTGGAGATGTAGGACTTACTGTACACAACTACACTGCGCTTTCTAATCAACCTGCCGTTATACAGGTGGGACACTCCGCGAATGGTATCATAGGTTCATTAACCGCCGCGACGACGGGTGATGATCTAGCTCAGATTCAGTTTTCCGGTGTAAATAGCGGTGGTTCTGGATTTGTGACTGCCGCTAGAATAACTATAACACAAGGTACGGCTACTGGATTAGTTGCTACATCAGGTAATATGGTATTAGAAACAGCTAATTCTACCGCTACTGGGCTTAACTCTGACCAGTTGGTTCTTGCTGAGAGTGGCCACGTTGGTGTAGGAATTACTATACCTCTCACTACTCTACATGTAGCTGGTTCGGTAGCTACGGATTATGTGACTGAAACTGTTGGGACAGGTTCTCCGTTGACAGATTATGATGTAACTGGACGTTCGGTGCTACACATAACTGCTCCTACTAATCCCGGTGATGTACAATCTTTTACTAACGGGGTAGCTGGCCAGATAATTTATATCTACAATGATAGTGCTAACCAAGTTGATTTGCTAGACCAACACGGCGGTACTCAGGATATATATAGTCCCTCGGGCAATATAGAGCTTATGCAGTATGAGGGTGTCACGCTTGTATGTGACGGGTCCGGTTGGTATCTCGTGGGCTTTTCTAAGCCCTAAGTAATCCCCGAAACATTAGGTCCCGGAAACGTCACTTGAACCCCACTAGCTAACCACGTCTGTATCGCTGCAGCTACTGCGTTCTTAGCTGCCTGTTGTTGTGCGACAGGTGTTGATATGCTCGACATGTATGTCCCTAGAGGTGTCACTATAGCTACGGATGTTGCGGTGTCAAAAAAAAGACTAGCAGGACCTGCGTTCAGATACGCCAGAATTGCTACACCTATTAGGTTAGCTACAGCATTCCCTCCGGTAGTATTGAATGCACCCGTGATCCCTCCCACCAGCGCTTGTTTAGCTGATGGGAGGTCACAGGTTAGTGGATTAACCGGTCCCAAAGTCGTTTGTGCCGTTTTGAAGTAACTTATGAAAGCACTACTAAATCGGTCTGCAGCAACAGCGCTTGTTTCCGCTGGAGGATCTTCCGCGGCTATAAGGCCACTAGCTAACGAACTTGAGACGAGTGCCATTAGTGTGGATTCTCCAGATGTGTCAACTGCTCTATCGAGTAGAGGCCGGCGTCATTCTTCTTGAGAAATACCTTTAGACCTTTCGCTCTACCCAGGCACTTCTCACACACGAAGCACGTGATTTCTCCCTTGTGCCTTATCTCTAAAGCTTCGGGACCATTGGAATTATCACAACCTTCTTGAACACATTTCATGAGCATACTCCTGAGCTATGTGCGCAGTTAGGACAGTAAGAACATGTCCCAGCCTGTCGCATGATATTACCACAATTAGGACACATCTCGCCATCTAGACGTGCAAGTTCTTCGCCGTTTCCATTTCCAGGTGAGGTATAGGGTGGAGGTATTATTGAGTTAGATTCTATCTCGGCTGCTTCTTCACCTAAGAATTTCTTCTCCATGTATGTGAAGATGTAGTGGATAATGGACTTAGCAAAAGGAATGGCCCTATTTTGAGTTACCCCGTTAGGCGCGAAGTTCATGATGGCAAATTTATCGATTAGTACTCGTAGGGGTACTCCGTATTGCAAGTTGAGTGAGACAGACGTAGCGAAGGCATCTAGAATGCCGGATACGACTGAACCATGACCTGCCATACGGATAAACAGTTCCCCTGGACTACCGTCTGCATACTTCCCGATGGTCACATACCCGTCATGAGATGCCACGTTGAAGTGGTGTGTTACTGCATCTCTCTCATCAGGTAAGCGTCTTCGGTACAGCGTCTGTTGTTCTCCCTCCTTCTTTTTCTTTTGGATTTCTCGCACACGCATGGGTTCACTGAGCTTGGATCCCTCTCGATAAATCGTCACACACTTTAGTCCCATTTCCCAGGAGCGCAGGAAGGTACGTTCTATCTGGTCAACTGTCGCATCATGTGGGACATTGTAGGTCTTAGAAACAGCACCCGATAGGAAGGGCTGTATGGCCGCTACCATATTCAAGTGGGCGTCTACCGCTAGCTGCCTCTTTTGCCCATCTGCACGGAAGGAGCAGTCAAATACAGGAAGGTCCTTGTCCTTCAATCCAGAGCCCTCCAGATGCCCGTGTTTCTCCGCGTATGCCACTATGGACTCCTGGTCCTTTTCAGCGTAACCCAGGTTCTTGAGTGCTTCCTTGACGGTAGGATTGACTATTTTTATAGTCTCCCCTCCTACCATAGACTTGTACTTAACTAGGGCCATCTCAGGTTCAATTCCAGTAGTAGCGCAATCCATCATGAATGAAATAGTTCCGGTTGGAGCCAGTAAGGTTACTTGAGAATTACGGAAACCTAGCCCTTCATCCATTGTCTTCTTTCGCCCGAATCCTAGTCCCATTACCTCCTGCCAGGTAGTTTTGGCTTGCTTGTTAATGCCGACCATATCCGGGGATAGGCGCTTAGTTTTGTCGTAGTGTAGCTGTAGAACGTCTTCCATAGGGCTTACGTTGTGCTCGTAGCGTGGGAACGCACCCAGGTTCTCTGCGAGCTCGACACTGGTCAGATAGGCTTGTGCTGTCATAAGGGACGTGATGCTGGCTGCGAAGTTAGTACCTGCAGCGGAATCATACGGAATTCCCCACGACATCAAGAGACCACCGATATTGGCGTAACCTAACCCGAGAGGTCGGTACGCCTGAGAGTTGTTTTCAATCTCTTCGGTAGGGTAACTCGAGTTAGTTACCAGGATATCTTGAGCTATGATCAGCATGCGTACGACGTGTTTAAACAGTTTAGTATCAAAGCTCTTGGGCTCTTTTGAGAACTGTGCGAGGTTTATTGATGCTAAATTACATGCTGAATTGTTCAGCCACATAAACTCGCTGCATGGATTGGACGCCTCAATAGTTCCATCGTTAGAACACGTGTTGTACAGGTTGATAGTGTCGTGGAATTGTACTCCTGGATCACCACATTTGTGCGCAGCTTTGGCCAGGGATCGGAAGATGTGCTTAACAGACACTGTTTCAGCGGCCTTACCATCTGATCTATTCACAAGATCCCAGTTCCTGTCTTCGTCATACCCATGTAATACCTGTCTGACCAATGACATGAAGTCGTCGGTAAGACGTACACTGTTATTCCCGCTTTGATGTTTAACGACACCATATGCGGAGTTGGGTGCTGTGAAGTTCGTAGTCATACCTCCTAGTGCCAGGAGTTTAACGATATCCTCTTCATCTGCTTTACAGTTGATGAACTGTTCGATATCAGGATGATCGATATCTAAGATACACATCCTAGCGGCGCGTCGAGTTCGTCCCCCACTGAGTATTACATTAGCAAACGCGTCATACCCTTGCATGAATGACACTGGTCCAGAGGCAGTACCACCCCCCCGGATAGGTTCTCTTGATCCTCGCAGCGCAGAAAAATTCACACCACTACCTGAGCCCTCCTTGAATACTAGACCTTCTGTTTTAGCCAAATTCAGGATGCTAGACATGTCATCGCGTACTTCATTAATGAAGCACGCAGAGGCTGTGGGTTTGTCTACTCCAGGAACTCCTACATTGAACCACACGGGACTATTGAAGGAGGCCATTTGATTTAGCAGGATAAGGGTTAGTTCATCTGCAAAGATGTTAGCATTCTCTCCGTCTTCAAAGTACCCCTGACTAATACCCTCAGTCTTGATGTAGTTTACAACTCTTTCGACCATGTCCTTAACACTGGTCTCTTGGTAGTTGTCTGTTCTAGATGCTCTAAAGTATTTTTGGGCTACTGTCTTTCGTGCAGATTCTGACCATTCTGTTGGAAACGCACTTGTCTTTAAGTAGAATATGCATTCTCCCATGTCGTTCTTTACATCGATTTCAGCAGCTTCCCAGTAAACGTTGCTGTAGGGATCTTCCCCTTCTTGGGACAGTACTCGACCTATCTTTAGCATATTGAATTACTCCTTTAGGGGGTTTGTTATACCGAGATGTCTCTTGTAAACATCGGACTCTGCATTCGAGTCTTCGGGTTTCTTATACCATGTAAAACTTCTCTTTGTGCTCTGGTGAGAGTCTCGCCCTCGTCATGATATGCTTGAGCTATTCTACTTAGCCAGTAGGCATCTGCCTCGTCATCGTTGAGTTCTCGTTTTAGTTCTGCTACCGCTGTTTGGATCATCTTATCTTTTTTAGCTTGTCCATGCCCGGTTGCAAATTTTTTTAGAGATGTAGGCGCTACAATCAAAGAAGGTATCCCGTGCCTATATAACGTAAGTAGGATTACTCCCCGTACTTGCCCTAGGTCATCTGCACGACTGGTTGCACCTAGCGCTGGTCCTTCTACTGCGGCTAGTAATTCACCGGGGGTAAGACTTTTCCACGTATCTGCGATCTCGCTATTCGCTATAGCCATATCTAAATGTGTGACTATATAGTCTAAGCATTCAGGACCACGTCGTTTGCCTGGTTGTATACGGTGAACATACGTTTCATTTTGGCCTATAATTACTACACCTGTGCTAGTGACAGAGGGATCGACACCTATGTAGAATCTTGACTGTAAGGGACACATTGCATAACATTTTTTCAGGTCTCACTAGAAAGGTCAATGGCGAATGCCTTCAAAGATAACAGTAACTTTTACGAAGAGAGCTATCGGATCTCCCCCAGGGGATGACGGTTATTTTGTTAGAACTAAAGTTGAAACTTCTACTACGCCGGATGAGTTAGAAACGCCGTTCGTGATTACCAAAGCCTCTTTTCCGACAGCAGAACAGTATACGAGAGTAGCTACCCTGTCTGATCTGGCTACACTTTCTGTGGATGTACCTCCTGTTAATTTAATACGCTCCACTAGTTTTCTGGGAGCTGTAGGAACCTTCCTGGCTGGTGATGTGATAACTATCATGTCTCCGCTCTCGCCAGTATGGCGGGAAATGGGTGTATCCGCAGGTAAAACATATACTGTGAATAGTGTCGTAGGCGTAGACGGCATAGTAGGAGAGAATTTTTTAGCGTATGCTCAAAATATAAAGTTTACAGTAACTAGAGGAACCGCTGTATATGGGCCTTATAGTGACGGACAAGCTGACAGGGATTACACCGGATTCGTAGGTACCGAGTTTTTAGTAGGCGATTATTCTTTCTTCGATACTAGCAAGACTTCTATCGTGACTCTCGTGAATACTATGCGCGACGACCTACAAACTCTCGCTGACTCTTATGACTTAAATCAGTTTGAATCCGATGAGTGGGTACTTTACACTGGAACGATGGGTACCCAACTTAGACTGAGGTATATTACTAAAGCTATGGGGTCGCCTGCTGGTACAGATGGTTACTACTTTCACGTAGAAGTGGACACTGCTACTACCGAAACAGACCTGCATGATAGTATCGTTTTTAGAAGAGCATTGGAGGACACGCGAGAACAACTCGTGAGGGTTGCTACGCTGAGTGACTTAGATAACGTAGTGACGAGTGTTCCGGCTTTAACTAAATTCTTGTCTGCATATCTATTAGAACTTCCAGGGGGATCTGCGACTACAGGTGATACCCTGACGATTGATACTACACCGCTATGGGAAGAGATGGGGGTCGTGCCTCCTACCGTTACTAATACGGTTAGTTCAAGTGTGGGGGATGAAGCAGTAGTTTCCTCGGGATTTACAGCGTACGAGGGGGCGCTTACGTACACTGTAACACGCGGTATTAGTGTATATGGTCCGTATGATGATGGTGTAGCTGCGAGGAATATAACAGGAGATGACGAGCTCTATTATAGAGTAGACACATATGATACAGTCGTATCTGACTTTAATGAGGCCCAAAGTTTATTAGCAGCGATGAAAACGCAAGCACAGTCGTTAGTAGACGCATTCGACGCTGACAACTTCTCGTCAGTATCGACGGAGACATTCGAATGAGTATCACGATTGAGTTGAGACAAACGCAGGAAGTCATACCTGGTGTTCCCATGTATCGAGTAACTAACAAGGTAACTCGTAGTATAGGGATCGAACGGGAAATATTCGTTATGAATACTGAGACGGATTACTTTGAACACGTAGCTACCGTGTGGCATATAGATAATACTCCCGCTAGTAAAGAGGAAGCGATTGTGATTGGTTCTCCCTACTACCTATCGGATGAGGCTTATCGTGAGTATCCTTCTATAGAGACCGCGTTGGAATTTGCAGTCTACACCCGGTCACGTACTGAAGGGTTAGCAAGGGCGTACAGTGAAGCTACCGGGGAGTTTCCTGGTGTGTTTGACTACACGTATATAGAGGGTTAATCATGGAATACACTGCGTTGGAACAGGATAGACAGCAGATTACACTACCTGATGGTACTCGCCCATACCGTATAAGAACGGTTGTAACTTCCCCAGGGGAATTACCCCAATATCAGATCTTTGTATTTACAATCGCGGATCCTGCGGATGTAGCCTTAGACACATTCACCCGTGTTGGGACCCCTCGGGATCTTCAGACCTTGGCAGTCAGTCGTGCTGCTGCTATTGCGGCTGGTGATACGTATTATTTAGACGCAGAGTTTTCGGTAAACTTTGATAAGTTGACAGATGCGGTGCTAGCTAAGGACGCTATCTACTCTAAAGTAGATACTCTTAGTAGTGATTGGTATCTGTATAAGACTAGCTTCTACGCTGTTGATTCGATGTCTTCACACCCATCCGTATCTCCTGCTTTCGTGCAGCAACTAGAAGACGACTTTACTTCAGCACGCTCAGCACGTCAGTTAGCCGAGGTGGAGTTAACCGCAGCGGAAGCTGCCGTAACCGCGGCACAGAGTGCTGCTTCTGACGCGCAATCTCTCGTAGACTTAATGGAAGAGGCAGTTAACTACTGTACTCAATTTACGAGTAATTGGACTACGTATCAGCCAGCTGTGAATAATTTCTTCCATACGTATGTAATCGGAGCTACAGGGTTACGTACTAATGTAGATCCTATTTTGTCCGGTGGTATGATCGTGGCTTATGACGCTTGGTGCACATCTGCTGGTGACACTAGTCGATGGCCTACTGCCCCTTCTACAGGTTCTGATCTGGCAGCGCGTGGTGCTATGCGCGATGCCCTTATAGCGATGTACGGTCCTGGAGGGTATTTACTTGGTACATTTGATCCCGCTGTTTTACCTCGTCAAAACGTCGAGACATATGAATCAAATCTATCTTCGCTAGTTACGAGTTATTGTGGTTGGGCTAACAGTGAGTATGCTGCGTCTGTTAATAAGTTGAATCAAAAGAACGCCGCACTAGCCGCATCGGTTGAAACCAAAATAGAGGCAGAGGCTACGTTAGCCTCTGCCCAAACAGCTGAGAGCGAGGCTCTAGCTGCGGTTAGTAGTGTTTGTTCTGACTTTGACCCTAATTCTGTTTAAATTATCGTCTCAACGGTGATACTGATTTCTCCTCTAGCATGAAACGCTTGTATTCTATGTAAACATCTTTTAGATTTTTTGCTGCTACCGTTGTCCAATTGGCTGTTATGGAGCTATGCGGATAGTAGTGGTAACTCTTGAAACAGTCATAGAGTCTGTCGTAGGTTGTAAACGCTCTCGGGTAGGACGTACAGCCCCATCCTCCTCGAGCTACTGAGTATTGCTGATGACACAACTGTAGAAGAGTAGCAGTTTGAACGGTGTTAAAGTACTTTCGATCCTTAGGTATCACATAGTCTTTTTTACCATTAAGTAGTCTCACGGCATCATCGAAGTCTCTTATAGGCATGAATGAGCACTGGCCGGGGAGCAGAGTTCTATGTATACCGAATAGTAACGTAGGACGCGACGTTGTAGTTCCATCCGTAGTATCATAATAGGGTCCTTCAAACAGTTTGAACGTCGCCGTGTACTTACACCTATTCACACGCTTATTTAATATCCCAGAATTTAGAGTGAGATAACGTAGTTGTGTAGGTGTATAAGGGATCGTAACTTTATCAACCATCCTGGAGGCTATTGTCTTTTCGTCGCCTTCATACTTTCCACTACAGTATCGTATAAAGTAATCATCATACAAACGTGTATGGCAAGTATTATGCAGCATACAATTGGCACACTCTGCTTTCTTAAATTTGTTGAATCTGGTCCTTTCTAAGTTAGCTTTTCGACGGATATCTGCGACAGATTCTACGACTTCAAAGTAATGCTCACGTGCGGGTCGTAAGTACGGTTCTATACCTGGATGTGTCATGGAAGCACTTACGAATAAGTACGGACCTACTTTAGTTTTACGGTGTATAAGCTTAGATCTAATAGCATCGAAGTTATCCATACCGCTAAAGTCCTCGGATATGTACGAGGCAAACTTGCTAAATTCACAAGCAGTAAACTCACCTTTCCTCATACAGTCTTCACAGGACATTACGTATTTTGCAGGAGAGGGACAATAATTATGAACATCATTTGGCACATAAGCTTTTAAGGTACCATCTGACTTCCGTAACCATACCTTCGCATTTCGCAGATAAGGTTCATCTAATCTATTAATTAGTAAGTTACTAACGTCAGGTGTAACATGCAGTACATTCAATTTTAAGTCGTGTTCCTTGGGGTCACTATTCCACCGATAACGTTGATTCCATTTTCGTTGTGGCGCTAGTACTAATATAAAAGAGTCCCCCAGTAATTTTTTTACTAGGGAACTCTCCGCAATAGTCTCTATATCCTCTTCATTGAAATCTTCGTTACGTGTAGTATTGATGAAAAGTAACTCAGGACGGTCCTCTGCATTAGAACGGGCTAGTGTAAATATAGGTCCCTCGTAGTAAGCCTCTTTTTTTAACATGCAGCTTGCGCTCCTTCCTCCTTTAGGTGATTAGCTATTGCCACATCGAGTTCCTCTTTAAGCTTTGCTGCCTTCTTAGGGTGGACTTGTGAGTAGTAGCTAACCATTCCTCTAAGGTAGAGGACTAGGTCATCTGCGTCTTTCCTGTGTACTCTATTAACCTGACTTTTGATTCCTTGAGTTACACAGTTGTGGATGATGGCGCGCATACGCATGTACTTCTCTTTTGGTATATTAGGCTTTTGATTAAATACTACACCTAACATCGTTTTACGGTAGTACGAGTTAGAGATACGCGTCTTCTTTTCATTTATGCGGTAGCCCGACTTTTCGACGACCTTTTGGATCTCTTTAGTTATTTGGGTCTTCTCTTCTCTCGTAAGATCTATTCCGCAGGTGAATGTCATATCATCTGCGTAACGAGAATACCTCCAGGACCTTTCACCGTTTAACCCATGTCGTTTGTTTAGTTCCCGTATGTACTCTAGTATGGGTTTATCCATCCTATAGTCTGCAACCAAGTTGCATATCGCCCCTGACGTGGGTCCTCCTTGCGGTACACCTGTAAAGAATTCTCGTAATTTGTCTTTCTGGTGTCCTACCGCATTGGGGTACCTAGGGTTAGGGATGTCGTCGACAGTAACAAGCTGCGCAATTAGCCCGCTAACGTAAAAGCTATATCCTTTGTGCATGAAGTAGTTACGAACCCAGGCTCGACGGGTGTTAGAGAAGAAGTTCTTGAGATCCATGTGTATGTAGACACCACGTTTAGGGCAGTCATGCTTCTTGGGTGTCTTGTCTGGAGGAGCTGAATCGCAAATTTTGCACTTAGGAATATGGTACGCCACCGCATCCGTTATGGATTTACCTTCACGGTATGCGGTGACGTGGTCCCCTAACTTTTCCTGTAGGGGCATCAGTAAACGTACATGTACTCTGTCCAATAAGTGCTTCATCAGCGGCTCCGGCGCATGGATCATCCGGTATCCCCCAGTTTTCTTGGGTATCTTGAACACCTTATACATGTTGCCGGTATTTGCGTAGAGCGCATGCCACAAGGTTTTATTCCGGAAGCCTAGGAAGAAGGCTAAGGAGAAGTCATCAATGATCAAAGGATCTAACTTGGTATTTACGTGTATTTCCTCTAGTCGTGTATCCTCGTATCCATTAGTCATTTTACTTCTCCTGCACCACGGATAGACTCTTCAATGTCAACGATGGTTTGTAGGTCTAGCGCATCGCTAGATAGTGCTATGTTATTGGCACACACGCGCCTTCCAGGTGAACACTTGTTAGCGTAGTAGTTCGCTGCTTGTGCACACAGGGCACAAATTGCAGGCACTGTACGTTTAGGTGTTTGGATCTTAACACCTGGAAGGTGCGCGGTCAGATTGTGCATACCCTTAACTGCGTCGGACAAGACGTAACTTAGCTTAGCTGTGTTCGTATGCTTGTCTACACGGGCGTATGTAGGTACCAGCATAGTCCAGTCTCCCTTATTCAGGAATTCTGTAACGTCTTCGTCCTTATCGGTGTCTGTCCATGCGATGTTGTCTCTACGAGGGATCTCTAACACTCGGTGCTTCTGTACTGACACATCTTTAATGGCACTCCGTAACGTCGGATCAACATCGATTATTAGGCAGTACCTGAATAGGCGCCGACTAATCGATACTTGGTTCGTCGGAACGAAGTAGACATTGTCGAATGGGAAGTAGTGGAAAGCATGCTTCCGAGTATTATCCAGACGCCTCTGACGCAGTTTAAGTCGGTAGATCTTCATGGGCTAGTACTCCATCTTGACGACCCTACTGCCCATGCCTGGATGAACAGTACCGTCTTCGGTGATCACCCACATTAGTGGGCATGGGGGTTCATACTTGGGCATAGGTCCGCCCTCTTCCTCGGTTACAGGTGCGTAACCATCCGTGAACATGACAACCATGTCTGGGCGAGGGGCGGGCTCTTTCAGACGTTCTGCGTTTTCTTCCCAGTTCTGGTCATCATCCACTCCCAGTATATGCCGGAGTGCTGGTGTAAAGGATGTTCCTCCGTACCCATACCGATAACGATGCTGGTTATCGATATTGGAGTCCTCCTTGAGGATGAACTCATGTTGGATAGCGGCATCAAACATGAGTACGTGCACGCTCACAGCCTGTTCGCTGCTCATAATTCCTTGGATCTCACCCATGAACTTCTTGAAGTTCTCGTCCGAAACACTTCCAGAAGTGTCGATAGCCACGGTCACGTGGATACCTGGCTTTTTCTGGAAACCCGGATAAGGCTCCATCCCCTGCGCCATCGCCTCTTCCGTGAGCAGTCCGATGTTAGGCCACGCGGTGCTCTCGTCCAGCTTGGAGGTAATGCTCCCCTTCATCAGGTTCTGGAGCATCACTGTCCAGGGAACCTGAGGTTCCTCGAGCATTCCTTCGATCAGACCCTCCAGACCTGAAGGCATTGTTCCGCGGTCTTTCTTTGTCTGCTCGACAGCCTTCTTAACGATCTTCTTCGATTCCCTCTTCGCTCTCTGGTGCATGTTCTCGATCTCATCCTCTGTCATTGAGTCGAGTTCATTCCACCAGGGCAGGTGTCCCTGCATCCCTTCCATCCATTGGGGTACAGCGCCCTCACCTGTTTTGGGGTTGTACCCCTCGGACTTAGCCTTCTGAATGAGGAGTTCCAGGTACTTCTCGAACGTCTGATTCTCTGGAAAATCGTATTGTGGGTTCTCCGGGAAGAGAAACCCGTCCTTGTAGTTCTTGAAGACTCCGGAATCTACGAAGGGCCTGAGAGCAATATCGTTTGACGCCATGTCAGCAGCGATATTAAAGATGGGTAGGAGCCGTTGGAACACTTCTGGTTCTCGTACGGAGAGCCGCAGACGTAGGGCTCTTTCCAGATGTTGTAGGACGATGTGCCCCGCTTCATGGATCACCGTCAGGATGCGGTCTGGCATCTTACGGCTAACGAACCATGCTGGATCCCAGAGGAGGAGATACTTTCCCTCCGAGGTAAGAGTCACACACGCTGTTTTTACCCCCTCCTTGGGCGTTCTGCCGCACCCATTCATGATCCGTCCGTAGAAGTTGTCTCCGCCACGGGGGCTGCTGAGCCATTGCATGACGGCGCCCATGGCTTTGTAAGACTCATCTCGTATTTCTTTCACCGAAGGGTTTTCCTTGTTTTCCACTACACTACCTCCTATAATTTGGCGGGTATGTAACACACCCCTTGTTTAGGTAACTGACGAGGTACACTATGACCACAGTGATCGACCAAACCAATGACCCTGGGTACTCGCGCCTCCGTGTTCTTACGGACAAGTTTCCCACGCTTAAAGAATTCTCTAAGACAGCGAACATTGCCGAGGATGAATTTGAGAAGTTAGCTGATTCTGCATTTGCATGGCCGGCACAACGTAAATTTCCTGTGCATAATAAAGAACATGCTGCGTTATCCATTGCGTATCGTAAGCTGGCTTCTAACGTTCCTGCTACTGTAGATGCAGAACTAAATAAGGCTGCGGAACTTTATGGGATAGAGAAAGATATTTACGTTGAATCTCCTACGGAGAAGACCGCGTCAGAGGAGTACTGGCTCCTACCTGAGAAAAGTAGATACCGTGTGGCATCTGCGGATGATGTTAAGTATGCAGAGACTGCATTACGCCATAAGTACGCCGAGCTCACAATTGAAGATAGGGCGCAAACCTTCTCTCGATTGGGTGTAGCGGCTAAACGGCATGACGTTACGTTATCTCCTTCTACCTATAAATTGGCCGGATTTACAGTTACTAGCACCCGTACGTTGAAGGACTACATGGATGCTCGTTCTGCAGCTAGTGGGGACACTCCTATTGGTAGGGCATTCAGTAAAATAGCACAGGAGTTCGCTGGAAAAGCTGCTATGTGGAATGATCGCCAGTTACAGATCAAGTTAGCTAGCACAATACACGGGCTAGACAAAGAGGCGGGTATTGATAAGTACTACGGCACGAAGTTACCTGACCCTATGTTGACTGTTTTCAACACGGAAAAGATAGCGGAAGATCAGGTGTCTCTGGGGGCTGACTTCATGATGGATAAGTCGAAGCTCGCTGCGTTACCCCTAGATTTTTGGAAGGACCTACTGGGGGATGATATAGCGGCTGAAATATCCACTGATGGACAGACAGTTAATCCTGAGGCTCTCTATCAGTTACTCCCCACCTTACCTGCTGACTTGATGGCTATAGCGCAAAAACAACTGGCCGCTTACCGGTAACGCATGCGCCCTGAATTTGAGAAACTAGCTGAACTTACTGTGAAACTCACAGTTGATCTTTCTGGTGAAAATAAGGATGAAGCCAGAAGTCTGTTGAAGGATCTCCCTGAAGACTGCCCTGCGTCTGCTATCTACGCATCGGTACGTACTCTCTACGGTATTCAAATTCAAGACTGGGAGCCTGAGACTTTTTGGTTAACCCTAGAGCAGGACGATATTGACTTAGATAGTGAGGCCAGAAATAAGCTAGAAGCGGCCTTAACCTTACAATCTAATTTAGCTTTCTACTGGGATAACCTAGTATTCCAGAATACTGTGCAGGCTTTAAACGGGATGCCCTTTAATCCAGAGTGTTTGCAGGAACCTTCCGTGTATCACATGGCGTGGGCAGTTATAGAAGCCGCGGTAATCCGAGGGCAAGATCCTTATGGCGATGATGTACCTGATTTCGATGACGACGTTCAGATGTTCGTAGCTACGGTTCTAAAGAGAGCGGGGTGGGCTGTAGCGCCTGAAGAGTTAGACTTCAGCCAAGGGGTATTGGACAATATAATATCCTCCGACGCCAAAAATTTACAGCGTGAAACACGCTATGCTTGGAAGCAACTGGACAAGACGGTCCTCCAGAACACAGAGTTTCCAGAGGACCGCCTAGGAGTCCAGTTGTCCAAGTTAGCGAGCTGTAGATTGTTCTTGGAAGAACAAGCTAAGGTTTTAGGCCTCACCGTAATGAAGCTCCGTGGGGTTTAGACCTCTTCGAGCGCCTTCTCTACCAGCGTCTGGGTCTCGTCCAACTGTGTGTGGACGTCTACCCAGTTCTTGTGGCGCTGCAAGTTTCGCACGATGTCGAAGAGGTAGTCGTTCGCATCGTTCTCATCCGAGACCGTGCGCAGCTGATTGAGGACGCTAGACCGCATCTCGTTCGGGAGATCCAGGAGATACTCCACCAGGTTGTGCGCCGCCTTCTTCGCCTTGGGCTGTACACCAAACATATACCGGAGAACGTTAACGTTGAGCTCGTTGATCTTCTCGTGTTGTGAACTCTCGAGAAGGCTGATCACGGCCTTCTTGGCTCTCTTGGTGTAATCCTCGATTACGTCGTCGGCACGCACTGCGGTGCTGTGATCCTTCACGAACTCCAGGTAGTGGATGCCCATGGTGTTCCCGATGCTCGCGCTGATCCTGTTCAGCGCGAAGGGGGACGTGACGTCGTATCCACCCTTCTCCATCATGTACATGTCCAGGGAGACCGTCTGCCACGTTGCTGGGCAGGCGTATACTTTTCCCTGGTCTCTTGCCTTGGTGTCGTACAGGTTGCTGTTGAAGATCTGCACGTACGACAGGACCTGCGGATGGCAGGGCTTGGGCTCTCCTTGGAAAGCGACGCTGTCGGAATCGTGGAACGCCGGCGTTTTGGCATGCTCGAGCCAGTCCCGGAAGTTCGCTATCGCGAAGATCCACTTCAGGCGCCTCTTCAGCGCTGCGTTCTTCTCGACCGCAGTCACTGCGTATTGGGCAGTGGCCGGGTTCATCAGCGCTATAACGGTCGTGTCTTCCGGCAGCACGTAGTTGAACATGCGCCTGTCCTCGATGAGACTGAAGAACATGGAGATAGCGTGTGGGAGACCCTGGTTGATCTCCTCGAAGAGCATGATGCTCTTTTCTCCGGGCTTGGGAAATACTGACGGGACCACCACGTCAAAGAATCCCTCTGGTGCGTTCTTGGTGCTGGGGATGCCGGCACCGACGAGCCCGTAGTGAGCAGTCCTGATGTCGTACACCTTGGCACCGCTAGCCTTTGCTAGCTGCGCCACGATCTGCGACTTTCCGATTCCCGCTTCTCCGACGATGCAGGGGACGCCTCTGTGTTGCTGCGTATCCATCGAAAGCTTGATCTGATCCTTGATCTGCTTAACCGACGCTCTCGGGATGTCGTTGAGTTCGCAGTAATGTTGTGCTTCTCCCTCACCCTTTTTAGGTCTGCTCATTTCCTTTGTCCTCCTTTGCAAAATTATTTGATTTGCAAGTTGTTGTTATTACTGTAATTTACAAGTATGACTGTTGATCGTGCTACCTTATCGCAAGTGGCAGAGGCTTGGGTTCGCTTAGACGGTAAACCATTCCGCTTAGACGACTGGCCAATGCACAAGGCTTTCTATGATGGTCGATATAGGCGTACTCTTTTTAAGACCAGTCGCCAGGTGGCGAAGTCTACAACATTAGCCAACTTCTCCATCATTGAATGTTCTCTTATACCCTTTTTTTCGACAATGTTTGTAAGTCCTTCTAAGGAGCAAACTACCCGTTTTTCTAATAGTCGTGTTGGAAAAACGATGATGTACTCTCCTATCCTAAAAGAGAACTTTTTACACACTGAACTAGCAGATCGTGTATTTCATAAACAGTTTACTAATGGGGCAGAAATGCTCTTTACATATGGGTGTGACGACGCAGACAGGCTCCGTGGTCCTTCAACTGACCGGAACATGTACGATGAGGTACAGGATATTCTATATGACCCAGTTATAACTGTGGGCAATGAGACCATGTCTGAGTCTAACTATGCGTATGAAACCTACGCAGGTACTCCCAAGACGATGGAGAATACAATCCAATTCTTGTGGGACCTCAGTACTCAGACTGAGTGGGTTATGAAATGCTCTGCATGCGGTAAGTATTCGTTCATAGATAGCGAGAGAGCCATGGGCAAAGACGGTCCCATTTGTGTTAAGTGCTCTGCGTACCTAAACCCATTCTTAGGTCAATGGGTGGACATGCAGCCGAAAAAAACGCTCAAAGGTTTTCACATTAGTCAGCTTATAATGCCTAAGAACGTGCCGTTGTCTATGGTTAATAGACCTGTAGAGTACAAGCATGCACAACGCAGGTGGCAGCGTATAAAACAAAAGTATGAAGAGTCACCCATCTCCCTTTTTAGGAATGAGGTTTTGGGTGTCAGTGACGCTATAGGATCTCGCCTTATATCCTTAGAGGAGCTCGAGGCGTTGTGCGTTGGACCTGAGTTAGTGGCGTACCCACAGTCTGCTAAGTTACGCGGGTATAGCAAGTATGTTGCGGGTATTGACTGGTCGGGGGGTGGAACTACAGGTGTATCCCGAACGGTCTTATGGGTTTGGGGACAGCGCGCAACCGACAGTAAATTGTGTTGTGTGACCTATAAGATTTACCCTGGTATGAATCCTGTACAGGCGCATGAGGATATAGCACATATATGTAAATTATACGGGGTATCCATGGCCGTAGGTGACGCAGGGGAGGGGGCGTTAGCTAATGATTTACTGCGTAAATCTTTGGGGCACCATAAGGTTACACAAGTACAGTATGGTTCATTCAAGACAGCGTTACAGTTTAATGGGTTAGACCGGTACCACGGGGATAGGACTACACTCATAGATAACTTCTTTATGCTTCTCAAGAAGAAAGAGGTTGAGTTTGGACCTCTATTAGAGATGAAACCTGCGTTAGACGATATGATGAATGAGTTCGAAGAGGTTACTACGCAAGGTAAAAAGGTATGGCGTCACTTCCCTCAGAAGTCTGATGACTGTTTGCATGCTGCGTTGTTTGGGTGGATCGCGTGGAAGGTTTTACACGGGGACATGAAGTTCTGGCAGGAGTAAGCAAAAAAAGAGCAGCGCGTGGCTGCTCTCTTCCTACTAACTGCTACGTAGGTTCTTTTGTGCGGAATGGGCACCAAAAGGCCCGGCCTGGTAGCAAATAATCCATGGGGGTGTAGCACCCCCTGTTCTCCCGTAAGAGAAACTATCCAGTTAGTATAACTGCTTAGGTCGGCGCCACACGTCCAATTCGACCCCTAGAGTTAGGCGTTCCTCCATGGGTACTGCTAGCTGAAAGTGGGGGCGTGGGGCCCTAGGGCGGTTGTTCGCAAGAACAATAGCCTAGAGGGCCCCTGCCTGCCTTTAGTGGCGTGCATACATTAAGGAATGCACTAGAGAGGTAACCTCTCCCATTTCTGGCTTGTTCTGCAGAAATCCAGTACCATTTTTATACGCTCTGTGCGAGTTCGGACTTTATTTCTTGATCCAAGAAATCAAGTGCGCCAACGACTTCCTCTTGTACCACAGATGAGTCATTTTCTAGATAACGATCTACGGGAGATAGCTCTCCATATGAGGGCCCTACTTCAACGTCCCACTGAAATGGGACTGGAAGCCAGTCATAGAGTTTCCTTACTCTATTTACACCGTACTCTTCCATGAATGCAGGCATCTGGGATATATATTTTTTCGGGATCTCACCTACGACAGAGTCGTGTACGGTGATCATTAATTGCCCGTTGAAATCATGCTTGATGGGTTCTGCGATATCGTTCATAACTCTTATTACTATCTCTGAACTAGTACTTTGAATTTTGAAATTCACTGCTTGTCGTTGTGCTTTGTTCTTCATTTTAAACGGCATACCCGCAGTATCAAACCTGCGGCGTCGTCCAAAGAATGTCTCTACCATTTTCAGATGATTCAGTTGCTCATATGTTCTCTTGATGTATTCAGGGATAGACGGGAACATGGTGAATAGCGACGATATTATAGCCGCGCCTTGCTCCTCAGAGATCCCTACTATAGAAGAAATCTTGTACTTACTTGCGCCGTAGAGAATACCAAAGACCACCCTCTTGATGTTAGTACGCAACTTATTTAGTTGTTTACCATATGTAGGGTCTGGTCCAGGATTCTTATTTGAACCTATGAAGTCACTGCGATTTTGAAAGTCGTCATAAGACCAGGCGTGCACTGAGTCAATTCCTATTGTGTCCATGACGGTCTTATAGTCTGAAGGTGGTACGTTTGCTAAGACCTTTTCAGGAGCGTATACCATTGAAGCGAAGAACGAGTGTGGGTCCATCCCATTATTGAGAGCCTCAATTAGATTTTTATCTTTGCTATATGCTGCGTATATGCGCACCTCAGCAGCTTTGGCATCGGCGTTTAGTATAATATTGTTTTCTCTGTCTGAAGGTACAAAGATCTTTTTGATATTGTGTTTACCTATTTGTTTAGGGACATTCTGCATATTTTCATTAGAGGAACTTAACCGTCCAGTGGAAGTTCCAGCTATATGAAAGGAAGTATGCATACGCCCATCTTCTTCGCTCAGCACTTTGATATTCTCTACGAATGTATTGCGAGCCTTAGACATAGCTCTGAATATTAGAAGTTCCTTTGAGAACACACAGTCATTTTGGTTGACTAGTTGTTTTAAGAAGGCGGCATTAGTAGATATTGCGCCCTTAGCAGTAGTAGGAGGTTCCACAATATCCTTGTAACAGACAGTCGCGCCTGTCTCAGGATGTATATACCCTGTACCATATAGTAACTTTCTGAGTTGAGGGTTACTACTAGGATTGAACTCCTCGAATACGTAGGACGGTATCATAGTACTAAGTTGAATCTTAGATAGAGTAATAGACCGGTCGAGCTCTACAACGAGTTCCTCTATGTAGTCTTTGTCTACGGGCATGCCCACTAATTCCATGTTGCCAAGAACTTCACTGGCGGATGTAAGTTGCTCTCGCATCAAATTAGGAAGTGGCTTATCTGTAGGTGCTGTACGTGTCAGTATATACTTAGTCGCATAGGGGTTTTTACGTAGCTCATCCCGCAGTTTACGCTGATCTTTTTGTTCTTGCTTCATCCTAGCTTGTTGGATAATAGCAATGCGACGAGTTACATCTGCGTCAATCGCCCCATAAGGATTCAGTATACGCAGAGGTACTTCTTCGTACCCACCATCATCCGCGAGCTTGGCAGCTGCGCCTTTTAGCTTCGGAGGGAGAGGACGGTTTAGTTTCTTTAGTCTGGCGGTTTCCTTCTTAGCCTTTTTAGCTTTTAACTCAGTCATAAAGGTGTCAATGTCTTCTTCATAATCAGCGTAGTCAGGAAGCATCACGCGCGTAAGTTCTTTTAGACTGTAATATCCTTTCTTATCTTCTTCTAAAAGATGCTCCGCTAGCATCGTATCCCACGCAAAATTACGTACTTTCCACCCCTTCCGCCATAGCACCTTTAGATCGAACTTAGCATTATGTAGGATCTTAGGTTTAGCGCAATCTAAGATCCTCTGTACGTAAGGAGCCGCTTCTTCAAATGTAAAGTAGCTTTGAGGATGTTCTAGAGGGATAGACGCTGCTTCTCCAGGTGCCCAAGATACTACAAAGGATAGTATCTTTAATTTATCTCGATGAGGATTAACGGTATTCGTTTCTGTGTCGATTGCTAGAGGAAGTTTATCAGCGTCGAAACCTCCCGACGTGTATTCTGTGATGTATTCAACAAGTTTACGAAGGGCACTTACACTTTTAGGAAAATGGTATTTGGCCGTTAACGTAGCTATTTCCGTCCTTGTCCGGATGTCCTTACCTTTAGATATAGCGTGTACCGCGTCCATAAAAACCATCATGTGTTTCTTGAGGATTTCTATATGACCTGGTTTAGCTACTAACTGGCGTTTAGACAAAGATGCGTAAACAATTACTTCACGATCTCCTAACATCGTCTTAGTAAAACGTCCTTGAAACGACCGATACTTCTTAACAGCAATCCCTAAAGAGGTGAGTACTTTTTCACCCAAGGCGAAAACCATAATTGGCTTATCTTTTACGGCGTATTCTAATAATTCAGCATGTACTAGAGGAGCACACGCTAGGATATCTTTCTTTACGGGTTTCTCTTTAGAGCAGCGCATTGCGTATGTATAGCGCCCTGTGAGACCCATTAAGGTTTGGTCTATCTCTCCTTTATGTGTAGCGAATGCTCTTTTGATTGTTTTCTCAATATCAAAAGACCATCCTTGGTGGACGTTTAATTTGCCAGAGACCCCTGTAACATCAGGAGACTCAGCTATACAGAAGTACGCGGCGGGATCACTTTTAATGTTCGCGCCGGTACCTTCTGTATAGTGAGCGTTCTTATATTGGTCACATTCAGAGCAACCAGGTCCCTGCCATGCATGGTCACCACATAGGGTACAGTCTATCATTTACCACTCATGCTCAGCAGCTGTGTCCTTGAGGGGGTCTCCTTCGGAGGTCTCCTCAGACTCTGCTTCTTCCACTGCATGGTCAATCCCTTCTTGTGCATTCATAAGCCAGCTGTCTGCGCGGATAACAACGACGTCCTTAGCTTCTATGTTTGCGCCTAGGTAGGGAGTGACCCGTTTGAGTATTTTCGATTTAGCTACTTCAGCAGGTGAGAGAGCCATCTTGTATCTCTCAAGAGCGTCCTTTAGCTATGTGCTAGAGATGTTACGTGCACGATGGTTGTACGGCATTAGACGAGGTATAGCCTGCTCTAATAGAATTAGGAGCAAGTTCTCTTTCTCATCATAGAATACACCACATGCAGAGGTATTGATCTCGGTTCTCCTTTCTTTGTTAGCTAGTAATTGTGCTACCGACGCTGCAGAGTCCGTCCCCATCTGGCGTAATGCCGGGTTGAACATCATTGCTTTCAAGAAGCTCTCTGATTCGGTAGTAGTTGATGCTCGATGTAGCGCACTCTCATGTAGGATCACATAGGTTCTAAAGAATGCTTTCCAGTCACGCCCAAGCATTTTCATCATAGCAAGAGCACCGAATAGGGACGTAGCAAATCGATTTGGAACTTGGAAAGGTAGTGTAGCTTGGTATGTGCTGAACTCGTGTTCAATATCGCTGTAACACTGTAAGAATTCGGGTACTCGGGAGTACATTGCTATAGCTATATCCTTAGCCAATTTATCGATCTTAGATTGCCCGTACTTCTTATGTAAGAGAGTAGTAGGTTTATCCCTGTTCTTTACTCGGTCCATCTCAACAGTCAGAAGGCGGTTGAGATCTTGTGGCTTAGCTGCGCTAGAAATAGCGGAGAAAATTACGGGGAGTTTGTGCGTACTAACACTGTATGAACCATCAGGACGAGCTTTAACGCGCGCTGTTTCTCCCGTAACTAAGCCACGGAACCCCTGTAGAATAGTCTCTACACGTTCCCTCTTCTCAGGATCTGTAGACTCAAATTCGTCTAGCGCTAGAAGGCGAGAGTCTCTGTGAGTCATTGCAAATACCCCTGCTGGCGTATATTGATCGATACCTCTAGCACATAGGAGTAACTGTATCTTCTCACCACTGAATCCTGAGAATACAGACACTAAGTGAGTTTTACCTGAAGACGTATCTCCTGTAAAAAACATGAGAAGCTGGCGTGGAAGAGCTGTATGAATAGGAAAGGATAGTAATAGCGCAGTCAACATTTCTACAGTTACATTATGGTTTTTAAATTGAAAACCTGTGTCGAGAAAGTCATGAATCGTGTCGTATAGTGCATTGATGTTTAGGCTTTTACCTTGGTTAAGAATATCTACAGATAGTCCACCAGGGTACCATGAGGGTGTTAGTTCTCCTTCAAACCCTACATCAAAGACTATACCCTGGTCTGATGGACCCTCTAGAGCTACAAATTCACAGGATGCACCTTCGCGTTCAATACGGAACACGTCTGTGCCGCATACAATGTACTCCTTAGTAGTTTTATCAGCAGATTCAATGTGGTGATACCCCTGCCGTAGGTGCTGCGCAGAATCAAAGTTAGGAGATCCCAACGCTAAATTGTGAAACGCCTCTTTCATGTAAAACCTCAGTTGTGTATCTACTTTGCTGTAGATTAAATTTTCAGAGTCTGCGGGATTTTCTAAGAAAGAAGGAAATCCTACTTTATCATCTATGAAGGACAATAGCGTTCCACACATAGGCGCTATTTCTTGCGCGATAGACTGTTCACTATCTAGACGTACACGGTGAAATGCCTTAGTTTCTTTTTCGCAGAAGATTAACCAACGACCACCAGCACCAACTTCAGTGCCCACAACGAACACCATGTCTTGTAATGCATCAGTGCATCTAAGAATAAAGCCCATCTCTGTGTCTTCACTAGATGCAATCTCGCGCTTAAGGTGTGATGTTTTTACGTTGTAGGCCGCGCCTATCTCATCTACGAAAGACTGAATGTCTGTTTTATTCCGTAGTAGTTGACCATGCCTAGTGGCCTTTTCCATTATTAGGCGACGGTCATCCTCAGGGACCCCTTGTAATTCTTCTAAAGCATTTTGCGCTACCCATTTCCAGGTGGGTTCAAAAGTATCATCAGGATTTTTCCAAAGAGTATCCTCTATTTTAGCTATACCGTGTGTAAGAACTGCTTCATCTAGGTCATTAGATGGAACAAGTTCGTCCCAGCCCACGAATACTTTTGATCTAAGTTTTGATGTATGTTTAATCCAATCCTTCAGTACATCACCTGAGTTTTGACTACCCTTATACGGGGCATCCCCTATGAGGTAAGCTCCTTTGTAACCAACGGCTGTAAGGATAGGTTCAATGCCTTTAGAGGAACTGGTGCCGCCTACAGAGTACAGTATAAATTTGGGTCCTCCTTGTTGTAATGACTGTGCCATGTACGTAAGAACGTCAAATTCACCTTCAGTTAGGTACACCCATTCAGTGGGGTGTGTGGGATCTCCTATGCTCTGATAAGGACTCCAGCCCATACCGTATACGCCCAGGTTTTCTTCGTAGGGATCTTTTGGGATTATTATATCTTTGTGTGCTTGGCTATGAGGTGCGCGAAGTTTAAATCTACCAATGTCATTGGGAGTAACATGCATAGGAAATACGACGCTACCGTTAAAGATAGGTTGTGTGTGTATTGCGGTTAAGTAGACTCCTACATGATCACTTAGATTACGGGGTTCTTTTGTTGCTTTACCCGCCGCAATCCATGCCCTATGCGCCGTAAGATAATCTTGGCTTATTCGTGTAACAAGTTCTGTTAATGGGGGCATTAACCCTATCGGGAGAGAGGGTATAGCGTCGATAGGAATCTTACGGTCTGTCAGTAACCATTCTACAGCAGCTCTACCTGTGGGGTATTTTGTAAAAGACGTGTCGTAAACAGCTTCGCAGAGTGCAGCATGTGTCGCTCTCTGTATCACCTGTTTTGTTTGTTGATTTAGCCGCTGAGCTTCTAAGTCTTCAATGTCCTTCGTAGTAATGAAGGTGAGGTTGAAGCGCTCCTGTAGAATGTGTAAACACTCATCCTCTGTTTTCTCCAGAAGGAGAGATGCCATGTTAAGAGGGTTGGACGTAAAGAAGTCACACCCGTAGCACCGAGCAAACCCTTTGCCTGCATTTAGATAAAAGGAAGGTGTAGTGTCTGCGTGTTCTTTGCGGGGACATATACCCTTTAATATATCCTTACCCGCGTATGAAAATTTACTATCTCTAGAGAATTCTTGTGCAAGGTCGAACCACCCCTGAGATCCGACGCTGCCCCAAATTTTCCAAATTCTTTCTCTTGAGAATCCCTTTTTCTTACTGTTGGATGACCTTTTGTTTGCCATGGTCACTGTCACTTTCCTTATACGCAGGACAATGAGCCCGATGGTCACACCAATCGCACAGGCGTGACTTGCGTGTTTCCTTGAAATTATGGGTATCCACGGTGCAGTCGTTTAGGAATTTTATAATTCCTTCCATGAGCGGCGTGATATCTGAAATATCTTCGGTACCTTTCGCAAAAAAGGTGTCGCTCTCCTGTAAGTAGTGAACCCCGTATTTTGCACGTGTTAGGTGCGGATTTAGCGCTTTCGCTAAGAGCATGTATACTTCAAACTGTCTACGGTAGTAGCTGATGTCGCGTACTTTACCCGTTTTGTGGTCAATGAGTATTACTATTGGGTCTTTGGCGATTAACGCTAAGTCGATTACATCGCGTAAAAAACCTTTCTTATTATCGAAGAAACCTACTTTGTTACCATCGATATCTATAGCTAATTTTTGTTCTACTTGTGTCTGTTGAATATTGAATTTACGTTTTGATACAACTAGACGCTCAATGAAATCGAGTACTGCGAACTGCATAGATGCCACGCGATCAATTTCATTAGATGTTAAGGAGTATTCATCTATTACTCCCTCAAATGCCATAGGCCATGAACGACCTGTTAACATATATTCTAGAATAGAGTGTACCGCGTTACCTACTAACGCGTCGGGGTTAGTAAGAGTACCTTCTTTACGTTTCTCTACATAAGTAAGAAAGAATTTATAAGGGCACTCTTTAGCGGTGTTAGCCTTAGATACTGACCAAGGACCATACTCTTTTACAAACGAAGAGGGGGTGATCGACGACATGGGTTACTCCTTCGAAAAAAAGAGAAGAAGAGGGAGACACTATATAGTGTGCCTCCCTCCCTTCTCGAGCGTTACTTACATGTCGAAGTCTTCAGCGTCAGAGTCTCCTGATTTGGACTCACCCGCGTCACCCTCGTCATCCCCATCACCTGTAATGGCGTTCTGCGCAGACCTATAGATATAGGCCAACCCAGGTAGGATCATGTCATGCATCGCCATATCATTAAGTATGGCTCCTACCTCCATCAGAGCGGGATCTACTGTGGCATCTTCATCCAGCGGGGCAGCTTTGATCTCATACCATCTATAGTCACCCGAGGACTTCTTTTCATTGGTCAAGCTAAACCATCGTTGCCATGGGACTAAGGTGCGCTTAGCTTGTGAGATAAGTTGCTCACCACCACTGGCGGATATACGCGCAAAGCGCACCATAACCAGCTCGTCTAGGTCTTTACTCAGCATGAATACTACTACGTCATTATTGCAGTTTGTGCGTTGCCCATCTTTCCAAGGGCGGTTGGGACATGTATCACACTCACTGTACTTACTACCCACCTTACGATCCATACTACTACAGATGGGAGACTTACGACCTTCATCTTGACCGGGCCACATTGTTCTACCTTGCCAGAGCGCGATGGGTGTACCGACGAACTCGGCACCTACGTTAACTCGGGATGTGAGGTAGAAGTGTCCCACTAAGCAGTTCTCTGGGCGATTCGGATCATTCCCAGATCCGTGAAAAACACGTAGCTCAGTAAACTGAGGACGATCATCCGACAGGATCATACCTACCCTGTCAGTACTCATCTTCTTCAAGAGAGCGTTGAGATTCTCTTGTGTCTCCATAGGGAGTGCACTGAGAGCGCTGACTATCTTAGAAAGGGAAGGCTTGGAGGTCTTTGTTAATTTTGATCCCAAGTTAGCTTTGAATAGCGGGTTGGGATTACTCTTAGCCAGGTCTTCCAAGACGGGAGATGCGTACCCAGATGTTGAATTAGAAGGCGCTAATTCTGTTGTTGTAGTTTCTACTTTCTCAATTGCGTCTGTTGTCTCCGTTGCGTCTGTTGTCTCATTTTTGGCGTTACTTTTCTCTTTTTTTGGCATTGTTTACGTCTCCTTGAATGGTGAGTTTTCACCATACGGCAGGCCTCTGGACAAGTCAATTACATTCTGACAGAATGTAGAACACATGCAGAGGAGGATGTAGATGTACAATTCTGCTACACCGGATGTGAATGTTTCACGCATATACCAAACGTATTACGACGATCTAAGTAAACATCCAGTATTAACATATGAACAAGAGCGTAAACTATTAATACGTTACCGCACTTGTCCTCATTGCAATAAATACTTTCCTTTGAAAGTTAAGCGGAAGGGGTGCCCAGAGTGTGGCGATCCGCTACCTAAACGTACTAGGGGACGTCTATGCTCATGTTGTAATTGCAATACTAAATTTGACGTTTACATATCTCCTGAGTACTGCCCACTTTGCGGCTCAGACCGCGACGTAGAGGCACGAGAAGAATTGATAAACGCCAACCTCCGATTCGTTGTAAAGACCGCTAAGTCTTTTTCTCCTAACTTTGAACAGCTACTAGAACTCATTTCCGCAGGAAATGTTGGTCTCATGATCGCGGTAGATAAGTTCGATGTTAAGATAAAAACTAAGTTTCTTACATACGCAGCATGGTGGGTGCGTAAAGAGATGATGGACGAGATTAACTCTAATTCAACAGTTCATCTGCCATCGCATAAAAGAAAAGAACAACAGAAGTTAAGAAAACACGGGGCATATATATGTCGTCACTGCGATTTACGCATAGAAGGATCATTACGGAATGCGCCATACAGTGAGTGTCCAGAGAGTTCGGAGCACGAGTTCGTACCCATATTGAAAACTGAAACTCTGAATACCACCTTGCCTATGGATGATTTAGTTTTAACCGATGATACTAATATTGAGAGGGACTCAGTAGGGGCTGATACCTCTCAATTACTGCGTAAAACATTAAACTGTTTGAACCTCAGACCCCGCGATAAGTTTATAATTCTTCGCTATTATGACATGCCGACGTTTGAGCGTCGCTCTGAACCTAAGAGTCTACCTCAATTATCTGCGATAACGGGCATAACGCCTGAGCGTGTACGACAGATAAAAGAGCGTACTTTAAGAGAACTACGTAGCGAACTCAAACGTCGGGATATCAAAGCGTTGGAAGATGTTGCTTGGTGAGACTAATCCTTCAGGCCAGCAACTGCCATCGCACCGTCAATGTACCCTTTGAGATACTTCTGATTCAGCGTTGAGGAGGATTTGGCTTTCTTCTCTTCCATGTCTGTTAACAGTTGACGAGTCTCATCCGCCTTAATGTACTTGATAGGTACTTTAGCGAAATCTCGAACAGCTATAGGCCTACCACGACCACCTTCGCTCTTCTCACCCTCGTTCTTTGACGGCGTAGCCTTCTTGTTCTTCTTCCCTTTTTCGGGTTTAGCTGCCTCTTTAGCCTTCTTCTTCTCGAAGTAAAGGGTGATCGCGTCTTTGAGTGTTACAGAGTCCATTCCGTCAAGTGCCTTGTGCGCCATGCGCTCAAAGAACACCTCATCTTCTTCTTGGTCTAGACGAAGTAGTTCCCTGGATTGAGACACAGACAGATTGCCCTTCTTCAGTTCATTCCGCAGAACGTCAGAGAGTTCACGGAGAGCCAGGTGCTGGGATACGAATGCGTCACTAACGCCGTTAGCCCTAGCTATCTCCCTATTGCTGATGCCCGCATCCGAGATATGCGCAAAAGCATCCGATATCTCCACTGGGTTGTGGCCCTCACGATTGAGGTTTATGGCGATGGCTTTGGAATAAGCAACTACGTCATCTCCATCTGTGAAGGACACTATAGCTGTTTTTATGCCTGCTTCCTTCATCGCCATGTACCTACGCCTACCGTCCACTAGAATGTATTTACCGGGTTTATCCGATTCCCTCACAACGAGAGGTACGAGCTGCCCAATCGCTTTGAGCGACGTTACGAGGCTAACTAGTGATCCCGCTTTCTCCCTATTCCATTCTGATGTCAGCGTGATGTCTTGGAGACTTACCTCATGGTTTTGTATCTGCGTGCTCTTCTTGGGCGCGGCCTTCTTCTTGGGCGCGGCCTTCTTCTTGGGCGCGGCCTTCTTCTTGGGCGCGGCCTTCTCTTCTGTTTTGGGTTCTTCCACGGCTGTTTCGGGCACAACTGTCTCTTCTGTTTTTGTCTCTTCCATCAGTTACTCCTTGATGTGTTTAATCTTCTAAAGCAGCTAACTCTCTGAGTAGCTGTTCTCGGTCAATACGATGAAGGCTGAGTTGACTTGGAGGCGTGCCTTCGAGCACCTCACCTAACACATGAAATAATTCAATCGATAACGGTGTAAGATCACGATCATCGTTGTACACTAGGTAATACAACGTTCTAAACGTATCTAACTTAACGGCTTCTATCTCTCTAGGAGATGCTACTGCTTTTCGAATGGTGCGGTTCCGCATTTTAGACATATCAGTACACCCGTTTCAGCTGTGTCGCGTAACTCACCACCGCAGATAGGACAGAGAGATTTATCTTCAGCCGTCTTGTCTTCAACGTTCTTCTCTTCTACACCGTATTTCTCCATCAGCCTTCTTCTTTCTTTGGGTGATCCAAAAAGATGTCACTTATAAGTGTGGCCACCCTCTCCTCGCATCCTTTGCGTTTACCTCCATTGGAGGAGCAAAGGTGGTCCATGACCGTAACAATTTTGTTGTTACTGATCACGATAACCGCGGGGAGAGGGCCGTCAATTTCATTTTGTACGAACGCCGCTATTTTTGCAGCGTTACCTTGGATAGCTTTCTTCTCCTCAACTCGGAGGATGAGCTCATCCATGTCTGCGCCGATCTCTTCAGACCGACCACACCTGTCGCACACTTCGTTGAATTGCATCTGGGCTACTCGCTTTCTTTGATTAGGCGTTTACAGGTCTCGGGTCCTGCAATGCCATCCACTTTTAGTTGGTCTGTAGAATGTGCTATGTTCCAACGACGTTGGAACTCTTTTATACCATCCTTGGTCTTGGGACCAAACTTGTTGTCTACTGCTACCCTTATACCTATTTTTACTAGCTTCTCTTGAACCTCGCCTGTGCTGAGGTGTATGTCTTCCTCAGTAATAGGGTCATCGTCATGTGTCGGTGTATCATTACCGTATTCAGGATTGTCGTGTGAAGTCTCATCCTTGGTATCAGCAGCTTTTTCACCCTCGATAGCCTCGCCCTGGTAGTTTTGGATGAACGCGTATGTATCAACGGGTAAGTTGTCAAAGGCGCTATCATTAACATCCTCAAGAGGCCACAAAGGGCCCATATCACTCTTGGATGCACGCCAATCAGAGTGTTGGCTCATACGCGATCTATCTAACTTCTCAGGCATAGCTTTATCAATCAATCGTTTCAGAATGATGCTGTTGATTAACTGCTCTTTAGTGAATGGTTGCATAGCCGTATGTTCTTTATACGGCTTAACTAACCTCACAGGATTAAGTTCAGACACTAATTCAACGGGGAGGGGGCTAGTCCACTTACGCGGCCAGTAACACCAACGGCCTTCGTGCATTTTCAGACCGCCGGCGTTAACGTATTCGATAGAATAGGAGTCCTTGTTTCTCTTGGGCTCATGCCACGCACCGTGCATTAAAGGAATAATATAAAAGGGGTATCCGTGGTAGCCCTGTATAAAATGGGTGCTGGCACCGTTGTACTTCTTCTTTCCGTCTTTACCTATCTTGGTTTTATTCGAGCTGAACCAACTTAATGTAGACCATTTAGAGATCCCTGCAGTGAAGTGGTCTACCCACCACAGGGACTCTAAATTCTTCAGTCTATTTTTGGTTAGCTGCTTGGTAGGGTAGAACTTAGTAAGAACATTACTGTGCTCTTTGATTCTGTAATGAGAGTAGATGAACAAGCTATCCAGACACTCAACGGCTTCCTCCTGCGTTAGCGTAGTTAGGTGCTGCGCCGCTTTTTCGAAAAGCGTCTCAACTGTTTGCTGAGCTTTAGCACCATCCTTAGCTACTAAATCCCAAAACTTTTTGGCTGGCATAGAGGAAAAGTCGGTGAGGTTCTTGTTCATTTTGGTCCCCTACATTTCTCGTAAAAGCCGCAGAAGCGGTCATTGCATACCCAGGTCGTAGGATCACACCGCGGGAATCGTCCCTTCTTTATATTGTCCACAGACTCTTCCACGTCTTCTACAAGTAACCTGACATCATTTGGATTCCTTAACGACCTTTCTTGAACGTATCTAGTTCCGCTCTTTAGGTCAAGTAAGAAGTCAATTCTTACGTTAGGTGTGCCTACTACATGAGCATAAAATGTTAACTGGGGTTCATGGCGTAGCTTTTGTGCCGCCCACTTTTTCCCTGTTAACTTCAAGTCAGACACAACTTCAATAACTAACGGACCTTCCCCAGGAACATCAGTCTCTTCTACACGTTCTACCAGAACTTCATCGACAAGATCAATAAAACCGATGACAGGTACTGTGCCAAATTTTATGGCGAAGCCGCGCTCAACCTCGACCGGACGTACAATGGGTACCGCCTGATCGTAGTACACGCTGAAGTTCCGTATTGTCTGATCTTTAATGTGCCCAGGGTTATCGTCTTTCTCTAATTCGATGTTATCTACATCTCTATCAAACTCGTTAGCGACTGCTTCCAGTGCTTCTTCTTTCTTGAGAGGCATACCAGTATCAATAGTTGATTGATGCGTAACTTCGGCACCCTTGTGTACGGCTTTACCTCTCGTCATGGCTATACCGGGTTTCTGTTTTTCGCCTAGGATATACCTATAAAAGTATTGCCGAGGACACCGATGGTACATTCCATGCTGCGACGCAGAGAATACGCCTCTACTAGGTAAACCTGGATCGGTGAAGTCATCCGGGATTACTAAGTCCTTACCGCCATACATCGACATGCTGCTTGTCATTAAAATTGCTCCTCACCTCTAGGCCCCGGAGGGGGCGGAGTTTTGTTCGTTGCGTTAGGTCCTAACGTAGGTTTGTTGGATCCTTTGACCGGCGCTATTTTTACTAATGAATCACTTGCACCCATCAATTCAGCGATATCAAGATCTTCTTCTTCTTCGATGTCCTCTTGTACCTGTTTCTCTGGATTTATTTTATCTGAAGACTCCGGTACCTCTTTATGTACACGCGTCATCTTCTTGATAATTACTTCAAAAGGGTCTGTAGTTACTTCAACATCTTCATCCGCTATGTTCACACCCATAGCCTCACCGAGGAGACGTATGAGTTCCTCTCGTTCCAGTATTATCTTCATATCAAGTTCTCCTCTTTAGGTTTGATGGGTTTCACCTTAGTAATGTGCCGCTTCATTTTTCTATCTAGAATACAGTCATTAGTCCAGGGGGAGATCTCTTTCTCTACACACGTCTCATACTGACTACAAGTTAAACAGTCTACCCGTTTAGTTAGCGTAGCAGAGATGTCTTGTCGCATATCGAGCGCCTTGATCTGTTGTTCTTCGACAGTGCCCCGAGCACACAAGCGGTAAACCACCATACGCTTAGTCTGACCTAAGCGGTAGTTACGGTCTAAAGATTGAAGCCAGTCATCTAGGTACCAGTTACGCGCATAGTAGATCATATGTGCTGCTTCGGTCAGAGTTACAGAGATACCTGTTTTGATTTGTCCTAAGTACACAGTACACTCGGGATCTTCTTGAAAACGACGTCCGAACTTTACTATGTGTTTAGATGTTTTACCGTCTACCCGTACATACCCTATCTTTTGTTTAATCAAGAGTCGCTCAATTGCGTCCATTTCCTCATGATACTCCGCCCACACAATGACTTTAGGTACCTGGTCACTTTGGATATCCTCGAGAAGATCCGCTAGTATCTTGAGTTTAGGATTGTCGGCAAACCGCAACGTTTCTCTTTCGATATCTACGTCTACTACACACCTAGAACTCCCTGGGGCTATACTATCCTCTACACACTTTTGCACATGTACACAGGTGTCACATACGGTGGTGTCCTTAGGAACATACACAAACCCACTACTTACTTGTAGGAGCTTATTGACCTTTACCGCCCCATTAGGAACTTCATAGGGCTCTTGATCGGGGCGTTCTATAAACCCGCCTAATACCAGGTCATTATAGACTCGCTGTTGTCCAGGAGAAAGATCGAAGAAAATGTCTTTGAATATGCGTTCGGGCATATCAACGCAGTCATCAAGTGTTCGTTTGTCGGATACTTCAGAGAGCTTCTTATTTAAGACGTGTACATTCTTAAAGCCCTTAACAATGTGTTTATTCCATGGAGCCATTTCTACGTATTTACCGCAAAAAGTTCTCCAGTCATCGGGCATTAGGTACTTAGCTAAGAACTTAAACTGAGGGTAAAGGTTACGAGGATCCCCAAGATCTAGTGTACCGCTCAATAAGTATCGCCGTGCAGCTCGCGTAGCTAACTTAAGACACGCTTTAGTGCGAGCACTTTGGATTCGTTTAATGCGGTGTGACTCGTCAGCTACGATCATCTCGTACTCAATATCCGTTAACCATTGAGGTGCATCCTTTGTGAGTTCTAGCGTCTCTAGGTTAATGTCTCGTGTTTTGCGGCCATTAGCAGCTTCAAGAGCAAGACGTAGTTGTGTGTCAGGGTTGTTCACTCGGGCTATTGCTTTTTTGAGTGTGGGTGTTGGGTGTATTAGACGTGCATTAAACGCTTTAGTAGCCCCAGCGCTTAGAGTGGGGAGACCGTACAGCTTCGCAGTGTCATACGGAATCACAAGAATATCTGCGCCATCAGCCTCTTGTAAGAACGTTAACTTCTTCTTACGGGATCCTGTCATAGCACGGATCTTTAAATCGGGGGTTAACTTCGCACCTTCACTTATCCAATTTTCAGCTGCTACGAGAGGGCAGAGCACAACTGTTTTACAGCGTAAAATGCGCACGGCATCTAAAATTACCTTAGTCTTACCCGTACCCATACCCCACTGCAGGATGTACCGGTGGTTATAAAGAACTCTAGCCAACCCATGATCTTGATGCTCATAGTTATTCACGGGTAAGGTAAGTGACTCAACTAACTCTTCGGAAGCTTCTAAACTCATGTTAGCGTTTATCCAACTTTGGGCGTCGTCACTAAAGCATACAGCCTTGTGGACTTTGCTTAGGTCGTGTAGTACTCTCTCTTTAAATGGAGGGAAGGCTGGGAATAACCACTTCTCTCTTTTAGGGTTGTAAGTAGCCCCAAAAACGCGATTCCACATTGCGGAAGCATCAGGGGAAACAAAAATGGGAACTTTGTTTAGTAGATCGAAAGCTATTTCCATATCGGTTACTCCTAAATTAACCTATTATTTCGATAAATTCAGCATCCTGTAAAGGAGTTATCTGATGTCAGATCCTTGGAGCTTCACTGATCCTTACTGGAGTAGAAATACAGCGCCGCACTCGAGCCCGTACTATACGCAAAGTCAGTTATATACCCCGCGAAGGTTGAAAGACGTATTCAAGTGGTCCGAATTTCTGTTTTATAACAGTACACATATTTACTCTGCTTTACGTAAGTTTGGTGAGTATCCTATAACTGACATTGTTTATGATACTGAGAACAACGCGTTAAAGAAAAAGCACAAGTATCTTTTAGAGAAGATTGTTCGTGTACGGGA
>Ga0114918_10000115_pt1 | contig 63143 bp, 33 predicted proteins | sample LantaG_FD_87015 | JGI IMG/M metagenome (GOLD analysis project Ga0114918, IMG submission 87015) | Deep subsurface microbial communities from Baltic Sea to uncover new lineages of life (NeLLi) - Landsort_02402 metaG | ecosystem: Environmental > Aquatic > Marine > Oceanic > Sediment | place... | reverse complement strand
GGTGTAGCAGATAGATTAAATCTTGACCCAAACCAGCTAAAAGACCTGATATGGTTTGAGTCTAAAAATGATATAGAGGCGTCTAACCCTAGATCTACCGCTATAGGTCTTATTCAGTTTACAAATGTGGCAGCAGAAGATTTAGGTTATTCTAGCTCTGCAAATATGATAGCACAAAACAGATCTTTTGAGGCACAAGTTACTTTAATGGAAGAATATCTAAGACTTAGAGCGCCTTCTGAAGGATATGTGTCTGGAAATCAACAGCAACTAAATATGGCTGTTTTTTATCCGTCTTATATGGATTCAAGTCCTACAATAATGTTCTCTCAAACGGTTCGAGAATCTAACCCTAATATAGACACTGTACAGGATTATCTTGATCTTGTAAACTATAATTCAAGTGATAGGCCCGGGCCTAAGGCAGAAGAACCAGAAACCCAAGAGGAAGAAAGTGAAGATTAAAATAGAGGTTAAGTATGGCTGACTCAGGTATGTTTTCTTTTTCCGAATTTTTAGGGAGAAATGTTTTACGTTTAGCTCCCGATGGATTTATGGCTATTAATACCCAAATAGGTTTAAGATTTGTTTCTCCGCTATCTTCTACTTCTGATAACAATGGTTACCAGTCTTTAGATGTTAGGGGAGGGGTAACGTCTATAAATATCACAGCTGCTGTAAGCCCCCCAGGGGCGAATAGAGCTAATATACAGATAGTTGCTCCGATATATAAAGGGTTGCATGAAGATTATTATTTTACGCAACCTAACGGGGTTAGGAAATGCATTATAGAGCCCATGATGGAGATAAAGGTTTATTTAAAAGGATACTATTTAAAAAACGGAAACCCAATTTATTACCCAGCTTTTTGGGGTTATATAAAAGATGTGTCTGAAGACTATAGTGGCGGAGTATATAATATATCTATAACCTGTAACGACCTTTTAAGCCTCTGGAAGTATCAGCAGTTAACTATAGTCCCTTCCTCATTAACAGGTGCTATAGGACCTGCTCCCGATTTAGACGGATTCCCTACTATTTTTAGAAATAAAAATATATGGCAAATTATGTATAGTTTATTTTATCAGACTAAATGGGTGGATAGTGATAAAGACCGATATGATTTCGTATACCCATTACCCTCTGAGGGTATTAAGGTTCTTCCAAGTTTTGGTTCTCTATTTAAAGGTAGCGGTTTAGAAGATTTTTTCTCAGATTTCGCTAATGATTATAACGCCTACTGGAGAAATAGGTTAGGGGCTACAGCCCAAAAATCAACAGATAGAATGACTTTAGAAATGTTTGGTCTATTGGAGTCAGTAGATTTAACCAATCAATCAATTAATGAGTATTTACTATCTTACGACGATTTAAACAAGTCTAATAGTCAAGAGTTTAACGTAAAAGAGCTAAGAGTTAATTTTAGTCTATTAGCTCAGATACAACCTTACGGTCAGTTTAATATATTTAATGGGGGTAAGTCGGCTCTAGAGCATAATAAGCTAGAGATTGCTACTGAAGTTTGCGAGCAGTCTGAGATGGAATTTTTTATGGATACCAATGGTTCATGCGTGTTTAAACCCCCTTTTTATAATTTAGATGTAAATACAGCTAGTACTCCTGAGTATACCATAAAAGCTAAAGATATTATAAATTTTAACTCTAGCGTGGACACAGATCAAATATGTACTTGGCTACAAGTTGTTGGTCCTAAGTACCAATTTGACACAAAACTAGACTCTATAGCATATCATTTTGATTTTGATCTAATAAAAAGATTTGGTATTAGGAGGCAGAAGTTAGATTTAAGATATGGTAACAACGCGGAACAATTAAGGTTATTAGCTGCTGCTAAAATGGCTAAGATGAATGGCAGAGCGTACACAGGTAGTGTCTCTATTCCTATGAGGCCTGAGGTACGCCTCGGGTATCCAGTTTATTTAAGCCATATAGATTCTTATTATTATGTTACGGGGTTATCTCATTCTATAGCATTTGGCAGCTCTTCGACTACAAGTTTATCTTTAGAGGTAAGAAGGGATAGGATTTTTAGTGATGGTACAATTGACGGGTTTGAACTAGGAGATGTTTTAGACGGTTGCGTGTTCAGGTATAATAATGCAGCGAGAAGTATTAACAGTGATACAGAATCAAGCACAAGTGCCCTTGAGACTGTAGCTCAGATAAATAATCGTACTAGGGAAGCAGCTATGGCGGAAGCACTTAAAACTTTTAAGCCTAATCCCGGGGAAGAAGATGTAGCTGAGAACGAAAAGAAAAAGTATCTGCAGTTGCTGCAAAACGGTTTAATGAGCGGCCCTAATTTGACAGGTTTCTATAAAGTAGATAAGGCAAGAGTAGAGAGTTCTATTCTTGAGAGTGGAAAAAAAACAGTAGTGTCTAACGAATTGATTATGATGAGTTTCCCAGATGATACAGAAGTAGCTGCTGCTCTTGATGATGATGAGCAGATAGTTTCTAACATAAGGTCTAAGGAAACAATACCATACACAGATATAAAAGGGTATAGACATATAGGTGGGTACCCTTACGGGGCAAACTTAAAAATCACACCTAAGGGTTTTGTGGAGAGTAGCCCCGGGGCTGACTCTGCTAGCGAAGCTAGAGAATTAAACGGTATGTCTCCAGCAAGTTCTAGTGGGTATACGCCTACAGGCGGGACTGAAGGAGGTTTTCTTGAAGCTATGTCTGCGGAGCCCCAAGCTTTTCAACAAGAAGTAGATCAAAGGCAAGAAGTTAACGACCAAAACGAAGACACAAGACGTAGTCCACAGAGGCCGCAATACATTTCTCCAGCTCATTCTACGTCTAATGATGACATAAATAACACAGCTAATAATTTAAGTAGCATGGCACCTTAAGGGAATTAGTACTATGGCAAATTTTAAAGATATATTCAGGATCACTGGAAGATATATACCTGAAGGAGACTCTCCTCCTGAAGGTCTTAGGCGTAAAAATTTAAATTTTTTATTTGGGTCTGTTACTCATTTTAATTTTAAAAAACAAGAGATATCTGTAGATTTGTTTAAAAAAGATGGGGGTTCTGTAGACATACCCCTTACTCAGCCTTTTGCCGGGACTAACAGCTATATATCTGCCGTGCCTGATGTAGGTAGTGTGGTTTTGCTGTGTAAAGTTTCAGATCAATATTTTGTTGTAACCTATTTACCTACTTATGACGCTGCTTTAGATTCAAAAGCTATAACATTTTGGGATAGTGACGATATAAAGAATGCAGGTAAAAATGACTATTATTTTAGGTATAGGAGGCTGCACCCAGGAGAGATTGCTATAAGCTCTTCGGACGGACCTGAGATACATCTTAATAACAATTTAAAGATTGACGATGGAGTAGGGGATTCTATTCTAATAAGGAATTACGATAATTCTATAATAAATACATCTGTAAATAATTATACTTTTAGCGGAGGTGTATGGAATAGCGCTGGGATAATATACAGAAATTCTTTAGATGATTCAAATACAAATGAAGGGCAATTTGCTCAGAAGGAGATAGACCCTGAGGGTAAATATCAATATCCTTTAGTTTCTAATCCTAAGTCTGAGTCTATTAAGAAGTACTTCACAGAATTTCTATTAGAGGTAGACGAAGAGACAACTAAAACTATACCCTATAATAATGTAAATTCTTTGTCAATAGACGAAGAAAGGGTGCCTGCAGCGGTGTTTAGTCTAGGTAATTTTGTGGGTAACAGCCCCAATAAAACAGACACCTATGGTAAACTTTTAGGAGTTCAGCTTTTTAAAGATATAGATGATGTAAATGGGCAATTTAATTTAACAGCCCTTTCCTCTGAGACTTCCCCATATTATAGCTTAGCGGTAACTATTTTAAAACCGAGCTCAAGAAATTATAATAAAGGAACTTTTTTAGGGATAGATAAAGAAGGTCATTATTATCAGTATGTTCAGTCAGCCTCTGGCGGCGGTCTAGGTTCTGGTAGGTCTATCTCTATACTTGCCGATGGTTCAAAAAAAGAACAATTTGGTTTAGATAGTGATATAGGTAACTCTTGGGATTTAAATACTCGTGGAGGAATAAGGTGGATAGTAGGTAATCATAGCTCAGCTGACGATAGGTACAAAGAAAAAAGTATCGATATCAGGACGTCAAAAAGTATATTTACTTATTACGGCGCACCAGAAGAAGATCTTTTAAGCGAGTATAAATTGTATGAGTGGGATGACATAGAAAGTCCAGATAAGCTCATAAATAATACAGGAGCTTATAAAAAGATAGATATAGTAAATGGTAGGGAAAGAAAGGAAATAGACGGCAATAGTGAGGCTATAGTAAATGGAAGTGTGCTGAATAGAATAGAGGGTATGAGAGAAGAAAGAATTACCCAAAATTTTGATATATCTGTAGCAAATAATATGAATGTTGTAGTTAGTGAGGTTTATTCTGAGGTCGCGACACAAGAGAAAAAAGAAACTTTTGGTAGTAGGATAACTACGGTGACTTCTGGAGATTCTGAATTGATCATAGATAATAAGACAGGTACCGGAAAAATAATAGAGAAAATAAAATTTATAGGGAATAAAGAGACTACCCTTAAACTGGGGAGTATAAAAGAGAAAATTACTGCTACAGGTAGTAGAGAGTTTGAGACTAAAATAGGAGATATCGAGTATAAAATAATAGGTGCTGGTAATATAACGCACACAACCAGAGCAGGTAACATTGAAAACAGCACTACTGCTGGAAACATCCTCTATAAGACTACCGGAGGTAATGCTACTTTAGAGGCAGGAATAGTTACAGATATCAAAGGAACCAAAGTTAATCTAAAAGGTAGAACTCCAATAAGTGGAGGAGTAGTAACAGATAAGACTCATTTTGATTATATAACCGGAGCTACACTAAAAGGCTCTTTAACAGTAAGCGCGACGAGTTAATATGGCTTTAGTTAAGAAGGCAGCATCAGGGCTTATATTAGCCAATGAAGCTAGCAAATCTTTTACGGGTAAAAATGATAAAGATTTAGCGGATGCTATAGCTAATGGTCTTGTTACTTACTCTATTTCCACCCCTAATTTAATACTATTTACATTGAGTGGTACTGTAGGTCCTGTGGGCCAGGTCACTAGTGTGTCTGTCGCTCCTATAGTTCCGTCTGTTATGGCCACTTTGATGTATTCTAAGGCTTTAAGCCTGCAACTTAAGGGTAAAAATATTCTTCAATTGTTTCAGGCTATAAGTAATGGAGTTGCTTCTCATTTTAGTACTATGCAAGTGACAGGGAGCACGGCAGGCTTAGCTGTTGGGGTTGGTACAGGAAGATTCACAAATATGATAGAGGCGCCGGTAAGCAACCTCGTGTACGCTAATTTTTTAAGTAAGATAATAAAGGGTAAAAACGCAAGACAGCTAGCTCAGTGCGTGGGTTTTGGCTTTGTTTCTCATATGAAACAGAGTCCTACAGTTATTGCCACGGTAACTGGGGCTATTGCTCCTGTTTCTCCGGCTGGACCTATAGCAACAGCAGGAATACCCACAGTTTTTAATAAGATCGCGTAAGGGTAAAAATGTCAGAAGAAATTTTTAAGCTAAAGACTTTAGATGTTGAGCAAAGCGTTATAAGGCAGTCTCGTGTAGGTTTTAAAAATAACCCTACTTCTAAGTTGGTTATTTCTTCTCCCGACACAGGCTCAGAGTTCTATGCCGGAGAGACCGGTATATACTCTGGAGAAAGAGATGTTAATACAGAGTATCTTCTCCAAGGATCCATTGATGGTAATAATATTAGAACTGAGGCTACTTTTACGAAGGGCAGCAAAGAAGTAACTTTATCAAATCCTATAAGCGGATTAAAAGAAGGGGATATTGTTCGCAATGATTTGGATAATACTTTTTTTGAAATAAAGGAAGTAACAGGCACCGTTATTACTCTTTTGTCAGATTATACTAGTACTAATTTTGAAGGCACTACGTTTACTGGTTCGGCTACTTTGAGAAAAGAAAAAATGGGCAACGCAGAGTTTGAGTATGTCCGTAGTTTAGATGGAGAGAATAAAATATTTTTTAACCAGGATAGACTTGAGTGGGGTATAACTGGCCTCGAAACCGAAGGTCCTATCGACACGCAAAGTGATCCTTACGTGTTCCCTTCAGATGACTATATGGTGGCGTCTTTTCAAAACTCTTCTACAAACGGGGCACCTGTTATAACTGCTGTTAAGTCAGAAAATTTCACAGTTGTAAATGACAATAAAGACCCGGTATCCGACCTGTCGTTGCCAGCAGTACCTTACCCTCATGAGACGCTAAAAGTTTACTGGGGGCCTAAGGATGGAGGCCTAGCAAAGAAGGAAGAATGGACAGATTATGTTGTAAACTATACACAAAATCCTGACTTTCTTTTTCCTTTTCCTCCTATGGAAGAGAGACAAGTTGCTTTCTTAAAATTTCTTTTTGACTTAGATGAGTCTCAAGGTACTATTGATGAGGATTTTCAGGGTTATGTGGCGGTAACTAAAACAACAGAAGTTCCTGGGGCTAACAATCTAGTTACTTCTATAACAGATATAGTACAGGACACTGAGGAAATAAAAGTATCAGAATCAATAGTAGATAAGAATAAAGATTATTCTATAGACTATCGTTCTGGATTAATAACTTTTATCAAGCATATAAATAACGAGCAGTTAATACAGTCTGTATCGTATCCTAGGTCTTTGTTGTGGGACGGCGTGACAGTTATCCGAGGGGTTAAAGAGGATCAAGTAGTAGGAGACCTAAACCCCACCAAGAACGAAGATTTAGTTATTAGACCCATAACAGGGTTAGCGGGTATAGAAGGTACGGTTTACTATGAGGATACAGATGCAAATAATCTTGAAAAAGATGTAGACTACATCTTAGCTTATGATGCCGGTGCTATAAGAATAAATCAGACTCTGGAAGAAGGGGAATCAGTTCTTGTTACTTATTATGTAGAAGGAGTACAAGAAGAAAACGAAGATCTATTAGAGGCTGAGGATCTCAGGATTAAAAAATTTCCAGTTATGGCTGGTAGCTCTGTGCTTACAAAAGTATATACCGGTGTCGACAATGTTGATCAAACAATTGTTTTAAGCGAGGGCACAGACTATGAGATAAATAACACTACAGGAGTAGTTAAACCATTAGCTGACTCTTTAGTGGGAGAAAATGTTAAGTCTTTAAATATTTCCTATATACCAATGGCCTTAACGAATGTTATTATTCAACCTAACACAGAAGATTCAAATACTTATAGATTTACTATTGTTGATGATGCCCTTGAGGTAGAGTCTCCATTTGCTTTAAAATTTAAGGTAAGAAATCCTCAGGTTTCTGTGCCGGAAAACGATCCTTTTTTATCAGACGATGACCCTAATAAAGTATCTTATAATAGTACAATAATAGAGGGTAGCATATTAAGTGTTGGTATACGAGTTCGTTCCGGGTTAGGCACCGTTAATGAAGAATTGTTAGAACCCGGAGTTACTTCTACAGACAGACTTGGGGTGATTACTGATATTGAATTTGATACTAACGGTTATACCTATGATAACGAAGTTAAAGAGATACGACTAGACGAGTCTTTAAACGAAGCTAGACCTGATTTTAATGATGTTATAGTAGCTACTTATAGTTTCATAGGAGACACGCTACCCTATAAGCCTGTGGAGGCTTTATTTCCGGTTATACTTGAAGGAAGTAATAATTTTTATATAGAGGGTTTAGATAGAACTGATTTACTAAAAGCAGGGGCTATACTTCGAGTAGATAATTTTAACCCTCAAGAGACTTATTACGTTAAGTTAAAATCAGTAGATTTTGATGGTGAGACCACAAAAGTTGTTATTGAAGGTTCTTTTGCCTCTGACATAAGAAACCCTAATTTTTTCCTATTTGATAGTGGTGTGTCCTTCTCCAGGTTACCTGCAGACACTGAAGTCGTAGAAGGTCTAACTCCGGGATCTAATGAGATAAAATTTAGAAATAATTTACTTCAATTATCGGAACAGATAGAAGCAAACAGTCTGCTTCAGATAGACGGTTCTGAAATATACTCAGTACTAGGTATTAGCATAGAGAATGAAGAAGCTACAGTAAGTGTATTCCCTCCTTTGCAAAGTTATATACAGGGCGACGTATTTGTTTCAGATTTTCCTGTAAGGGAAGAAGGAATAACGGGTGTCCTCCCAAAGTTAGATGTTCTTACGGATCCTTTACAACCTGCTTTTACTATAAGTTTTGTTCCTCCTACCGAACCTGTAGAGCTTAGCGGTAAAGGTTTAATAACTATAGATAACGAAAAAATAATACTTCAAGAGATAGTAGCTGGGTATTTAAATCCTAGCCCATACTTTTATTATTTTAAGGACTATTCTGATTTATATACTATGGCTAAGGCTATACAGGGCACACACTCAACCTTTATCGGTTTAAGTTACTACCCTTTTACTATAAGTCCTGGAGGAGAAGAGCAGTATTACCTCGGTGACGGTGCCTGGAGCACTCAAACTATAGAGCCTTTTGAAGAGGGCACAGAAGAGGGACTACCTTACACATTAACAATAAACCCTGATTTATATAAATGGAAAGTAAATCTATTCGAAAGATACTCAAAGAATTTTAAGATAGAAGAGGTAGATGTATCTTCTAGCTACAGCGAGGGTAATCTTATAGCTGTGAAGAGTAAGATTACCGGAGATATTTATTATCATATTGTTCAAGGAGCGTCTTCGGTAGAAAACGAAACAAACGAAGGTCTTAAAGACACTGTAGTGGAGATTAAAGACTATTTTAAGATAAATTTCACCGACCCGTATTTATACAGATATGATAATCCTTTGTGGTTAAATCTTGCTGATTCTTTTTCTATAGATTCTAGTAGTTCAACCTTGATATTTCAAGGAGATTTAACTAGAACTATAAGAAGTAGCATGCTTTTTAAATTTGAAGGACTTTATGTATATAAAGTAGAATCTGTGGTTTTTGAAAACGATGTAACCACTGTAACTCTTTCACCTGATGTCTATAAGAATGAAACACTATTAATAAAGGAAGAATTTTATCCTGGATATCTTCAGTATACAGACCTTCCTTTATACCTAGATGAAGCCAGCCATCAGCCTTCTCTGACTTTTACTTACACTGAAGTCCAGGCGCATATCGGTTATGCAGAGATATCTATAGAAGATGATAAACTAACTTTATTAGAGTACGTAGACGGATCTGAGACCGTGTCAAAAGAGACTGTTTTTGAGTTTTCTAATTATCAGGATATATACGAACTTGGTGAAGCTATAAATAATACTGAATCGTATATAGCAGGATATTTTCCATACTATGTAAACGTAGAAGTATACGATGGTCTTTACCGATTGGGCGGTTTTGAAAAGTTCACTATAGTCCCTACTTACACATTAAGCAAAAAGCTACCTTACACAGCTTTAGTTGCCCAGAGTACTTTTAAGATAGATTATACTCTAGAGGATTCGTACTACACAGGCACAGCTAGTTTAAAACGTAAAATAGGTAGATTAATTTTAAAAGAAGAACTAGTGCACAATGTAGAGGGCCCTGTCGAGCAGGAGTATGTTTTGCCTTATGAAAACTACGCTACTATATATGAATTGTTTAGCGCTATAAACGATTTAACTTCTACTATAACTGGGGAACAGCCTTTTAGTGTAAATAGCTTTACAGGAGAATTTGACCCAATAGAATTTTTCACAAGAGGGGTCTACAGCATACCTAGGACTCAAACAGATGAATATCTTACATTAAGTCAGAATATACCTGCTACTATAGACACCGCTTCCTGGTATTTACAAGAGCCACAAAATCTTAGAAGACTTATTTTAGGCACAGGTTATTCTGTGTCTAATGGTTCATTATCTTTTACTAGCCCTTTGAAAAGATACGAAAGATATAAATTAAATTATTTAGGTTTAAATACACTATCAGAGTTTGAGGAAAAAGATATTTACGTTTTTTGCAGATACTTTGGTTCTTTGTCGGCGGGTTCTAAAGTAGAAGCCTACATGGATTACCTAAATGTCGATCAGTACTATATACAGAAGCTTACGGAGAGAAAGTTTCTTGAGTTAGTTACTGTTCCACAAGTAGGAGATCTCCTTCAGCAAAAGGGTGGGGGAGGAGGCTCTGGAGCCGATTCAGGTAGCAACGACTCTTTTCCTAATTACCAGGCTGGGAATGCTAATCTTTATTATTTGCTTAGAGATGAGCAAATAAAAAAATTATTATATCTTAAGATATATAAATGGTATAAAAAGAGACTTAGATATTTTGCTTCTGAGGCACAACTTTCATTAGGTTTTAAATTTGCTAATAGTACGCATTACTATAAAAATGGGTCATACTACTCTTTACAAGATTCTTTGGTAGAAGATGATATCAATTATACTCTAACCACACAGGACGCGATAGATGAGATTGAAAACGGAGGTTTCTCAAGGTTCTTTCCTTTTGATTATAAAAAAGCAGCTCCTAAATACTACCCTAGGTTCAGCAGAGAGTATAAGGATTATAAGGATGTCTATGCCTATAATGTCTATTATAAAGAGGATGACGTTACTGTAGGTAGAGTTAGATCCTGGAAACCTTATTGGGCTCCTAAATCTGGTGATAAAGCATCGGATTTAGATTATATGGTTTTGAAGAACGCTTCTACGGAACTTGTGGGAGGGTATAATGTCCCTTTATATAGCAGTAATAGGGTAGAGGATTCTAAGTTTAAAGATGAGCTTATATATGATTCTGATAGTTCAATTTTTTCGTTTTTAAAAAGAGTATTAGTAGGAGATCAGATTAAGCTAGAAGACCAAAAGACGTACTATAAAATAGGAGCTATTAATAACAGGCAAAGTGACTATTTACTCACTGAGAGTTTAGAGCTTGAGGGTGGTAAATACTTTAAAGAAAAAAATATAAAAACTTACTTTGCAAGTAAATATCAAGATGAGCTCTCTTCTGAAAATGAAACGTATGCTTATAGATTTAGTTTATCCGCCGGATATCTTGCGACAGACAGAGAAAAGGAAGAGTTTGTAGGGGGCTTAATAACAAAGTACGGTACCAAGACTCTAGATGGTTCTGTTACAGAAGGTACGGACGCGTCAGGAGGGGTGCTACAGACCATTAATGGGAATTTTTATAAGATTAGAGAAGACAAAAAAGATGATAATAATATTTTTTCTGTAAGGGGTATAAATATCCCTAAGGTTTTCATAGACGTGTATGTAAGTATTGAGGCTATGGAAACTGCTTTTCCGTATCGAGGGAATAAAATACATATTAAAAAACAAGAGCCAGAGTCTTTCCCTGTGTATGATGACGGGGGGAACTATGGAGTAACATTAAGCTATAACGAGATAAAAGGACAGAAGACGGGTAGGAATAGAATACGCAAAGTTCCGCATCCCGTAGAGATATTAAAGATTCTGTTTTTTCCTTTCTTTAATTTCCTAAAAGAGCCTCCTGAAATATTTGAATTTACAGGGGGTACCTTTGATGAAGATACGGGCGAATATGTTTTAGGCTCATATAACTATGCTAATGATATTTTTGACCCTACTGATTCAGAGGCTTACAAGCAGATAGACTTAAGTCCTTTAAATTTTATAGAGGAAAGAAAAGTATCTGATAACTTAGATACTATTTCAAACGATGTCGTGAAGGATAGTGATATGCGTATTGTGTCAGAGGACCAAGCCAGGGAAGACAGTACTGGAGAATACGCTTATATAGACAGTATAAAATATTATGGTTTTAAGGAAGGAGATCTGTATGCCTACATAAATGGAACAGCTTATTTTTCTTTAAATCCTGGAGATATAGTACCAGAGCAAGAGCAGAGAGGTTTAAATAGATTTTTAGATCTTGACTTCGACCAACTTTATACTAGTTCTGTTGATAGGGGTTATGTTGATGCTATACATTTTAAGACTAAAAATAGAGATATATGGTTTAATTTCCCGCTCAATTCATCTGATGATTATGTTAATACTAATTATGGTGTGCCTAATAACTTAGTTTTAAAAGGTTTCTACGACCCAGAAAATATTTACACGAAGCTTGTACTAGAAAAACAGGCGTGGCTAACAGAACAATTGATTGTTGAGGATATTTATGATGTTCAGCTAAAATTGGCTAGAGCTTTTAAGGACGGAATACTTAATAGTGGTGTTGGTGCTGTTACAGAAGGAAACGTAGCTTCTAATATAGAATATAGTCAGTTTAGGCAGTATCTTTTAGATATAGGAAATATCATTAAAACAAGGATGGAAAAGTACAAAAATAAAGTAGAGTTCTTGCTTAGAAATACTCCTGACGATTTTGGTTCTATAATGGGGGTTTTACAAGAGAGTGGTACGCCAGACAACATTCCTATAGATGATCGAGATTTCCCTTCTGCAGAAATGAAAGAGTCTTATGAAAGAACATTAGAAGCATTTAACAAATATTCTTTGCTTCTTGCCCGTTCTTTTACAGAAGCAAATTCTTTTTATAATAGAATAGTTAATAGTATTAATCAGTGGACTAATTCATATATCAGATGGATTCTCAGTATTAGAGAGGGGACTGTTTTTCAATTATCGGCAAGAGACAATAGAGTAGATAATTTGGTTGTCACTGGATTTAATTTGTTAGACGCTATTACCATTAACTATAACACAAATTCTGATGAGATTATTATAACTGATCCGCAGGCTAAGGTAGACTACGATTTAGTAAATCAATGCCTAAGGTTAGTACTCACCGCAACTTATGAGCAGCCCCTTGATTTTAACAACCCTGACGTTGAGTTATTGTCTGGTAACGTTGAATATGTATATCTTTTTAAAGACTATACTACTTTAGATCTTTTAGTGGGAGCAATAAACGATAGTGATTTTCCTCTAGGTATTCAGTTCTTTACATCTGAAATGGTTTTTTATTATTACCCAAAAGGGGAGTATACTACACTAAGGATTTCTCCTTTTTCAGCTACAGGTATAGAACCAGACGGGTTCACTATTGAGGTTCTTAATGTGGACGACCACCGACAATATGACTCAAGAGTATTGTTTTTAGAAAAAAAGGAAGAAGATTTACTAGCTTTAACAAGTGAAACCCCCATTAATCCTTGGCCTACATATATTTCATATTACAATGATCCGACTAACAGCGACTATAGTAGCCCAGAAAATTATCAGCCTAAAAAGGCAGCTATACAAGGATTAAAAGTACCTGGCAGCTGGGAACAGCTTCCTTCTTCATACTATGATGTCATTAGATTCTCATCTGTTCAAGCAGACTACACAACTTCTTACCTTGTAACAGCAGTGTATGACAAGGATGAACTTAATGATATTGTAAATGAGCAAACTTTAAATTTAATTCTACCTGACAGAAGTAAAGTTTCTGATATGGTAAGTATTATTAATAAGATAGACGATACTGGAACAATAAGTGTCGAAGAGTATAATTTTATAGAAGAAGTAGATAGGAGTAAAAGAACAAAAGATATATTTATAAAATTTTTAACTGTAAAACTTAGTAAGTTTGGAGAAGAAATAACTGTTCGTTTTAATACTCGCAGGTTTAGAACAATTAATGAGGTAGTTACGGCTATGAACGGTTATTTTTATAAAGACGATAGTAATGAATGGCAACCTGCAAAAACTTCAGACGACATAACAGACTCTAAGTTTGTAAGACTGTTTGACGCAGAGCTTATAGGAGACCCCTTAGACCAAGGTGAAAGTAGCTCTTTTGAGATACAAGTACTTTATGAATCGATTATTAAGTCTTTTAAAGTGGGGCCATACACGGATACGAGAAACACTATTAATCCTATTACTTTTATGCCAGAGACCGAAGAGTATGAATACTATTTAGACAAAGAGAATATATTGTTAGGTTGGGTGCCTGAAATAAGGACAGTAGACGAAGGTCAGCAGATAACACTAAAGCTTAATGATGAGCTTGAATACAGCCCTGGGAACACCTACGGATTCAGACCCCTCATAGGAGAAGACGCTAGATTACGGTCTTTAGAGATAAATTCAGATAACCCTAATGCTAACATTCTTCCTTTCGATATGTATTCGTGGGACACTAACGCCTCTTTTGAAATAAGAAATAACTGGTTTTTGATGCGTAGTGATAAAGTAAAATCGGCTATACCTCTTACCGGGGCTATTGGTACAGTAACTTTTGTATCTGACATAAATAATTTTAGCATCAGTGGTTCAGCCACCTACCCAGAGCTAGAAGGGGAAACTGTAGGCGAGCTAGTAGGTAGAATTAATACTTCAGATGCTAAAGGATATTTTTATGCTAATCTAAAATTTGTTAGAGAACCTGATGAAGAGAACAATGTAGGTTTCTTTGAGTATACTTATTTGCCTAACGTTTTATCTACCGTGCCACAATCGACTCTTGAGACTATTTATTTGGCTGATGATTCTGAGGTAATAAGATTAAATCCTGATAAGGCTGAAAATGCTCAATACCAAATGGACCAAATAACCCCTGTTACGGACCCTCCGTCTATTAATAACTTAACTATTAATTCGGACGCTAAAGTTTTTGATTTTAGCCGTAACACGGGACAGTACACTCTAACCAACTCTACCTACAACATTAATACTGGGTCTAATTTAATATCGTTGGCTACAGACTATGAGTGTAACTATGAGTATAGCGTAGAGTTAGATTTAAGTAATTATGCTAGCATAACAGAGTTAATTAACGGTAATGGGAGCTATGACGGGATAAACGACTTACTAGCCCCACTGTTAACAGTACCAGACGTAAATTTATTTAGTGCTACTGCAATAGTGCCTTCTGCGGACCCTGAAGAATTAAGAGTAACAAGTACCGTAACTCTGCCAGAAACGCTAAGGGACATATCAGGTAGTAATATTCTATCAATATCTGAGGCTACTATAGCTGATTCAAGGATTAGTATTTCTAGTGCTCAGGTTAGAGTAACAGTAGGTAAATTAACTTTAAGTGCGACACTGGTTTACACGGGAAGTTACAGCGGAAACATTTCTATTGCTCAAACTGTTTCTGATGTTTCCGCTAGTTTAAATTCTATTTATCCTTTAGGAGACGATGGAACATATTTTCCGCCTTTGTTTAACTCTAATATAATTAGCAGTGCTTATAGTGCTGCACAAGCCACAGGAATTAATGGAAGTGGTGGGTCTCAGACTTTCACAACTACGGTGACTACAACTGTTTCTGTGAGTAGATCATATCCTACCACGAGTACTTTAGAGAGTTTAGTTAATGGCATAAATGCAGAATACCCTTTAACTGGAGTAAGTTCTAGTTATTTATTTACAGGAGATCCGGGGTATAAAGGACTAGATGCTAAGTATCTAGTCCCATCAGAAGGTGACGACTATGACGCACTAAATAACTTATATAGTTATAAAGATTTTGGTGCAATTTATAGCGCAGAGCCTGCGTTAAATCTTCTCTTTATGGAGAATGAAGGCGGCTACCAGGTAGCAGGTGATGCTTTAAGTGTTACTACTAGTTTAGGCGCACAGACTTTTTATCAGGGCTCAAGCAAGGATTTAGACGGGTTTATAGACTCTATTACTGGAGATTTTTTAGAGGGATTTAGAAGTGTAGATGTTTTACCTATAAAGGTGTTGGGTATATCGTACGGAGCTTTAAGAGATACAGTACCTGTAAAGGCAAGCGGTAATGAGCCAACTCATGTTAATTTTGGTTTCTTAGGAGACATAAGATTTTATCAAATATCAGATTTTAATTTGTACACCGAGTTAGGTAACATTAAGCAAAGGCTAGGAAAACCTTGGTTAAAAGAAGATGGAACTTTTGAGGATGATTGGTACAACGACATTAATTATTACTATGATTATTATGGTAGAACAGGAGAAGGGACAGACGGTAATCCAATCGCTATACACTCTCAAAAGTTTTTAGGGTATATGAAAAACACTAGATTCAACGAGATTAAAAAGAGTATACAAGACGAGCAATTAGTAGGTAATAAGTATTTATGGCTTTATTTAAAGTTTCATAAGGAGATAGGATGCGACCAAAAGGCAAGAGACCTGTTCAAGAGGATACAGGAGGACGAAGAGGACTCGGAGACACTTCCTCAGGACCTGTAAAGTGGAAAGTGGTAGATACTTCTAAAACAAGAAAGGGTAATAAATTTATAGATAAATTTATAAGCCCTATATTGTACGCTGTAAATAAGGCATTAGAATATGAAATTAAGGACTATGAAAGAAAGACTGGAAAAAGGATTTTAGATGAGCGTAAGACCAAGGACAAAGATTAAATCTGAGTTTGTAGTACCTGAGTTACCAGAAGAGCCCAGTAACACTGAGCTCTCAGACCTTAATTCTTCAGGTACGACTACTCTGCCCCCAGTGCTTAGGCAGGGGAGTCAGATTGACTCCAATATTTCAGACGGTGAAGAAGGGGGTTCTTCCTGGATTGATTTTACTATTAATGTGGATTTATCTAAAATAGAGTCTTTGGCTGAAGCAGCAGAGAAGCCACTAAAAGCCCTAGATAAAATTATAAAGGTAGTTACTGTAGTACTGAAGATAATGAGGCTCTTTAGTAATGATTTAAAGTCTTTATCTAAGCTTATTAAGGTAGTAGTTAAGCAGGTTATAAAAGGATTAAAGGAGTTTATTGAATCTTTGTTGGGTACGGGGTTATATGTTTTACCAATAATACCTCAAATGGACCCTAAGAAACCTAAATTCGAGTTGCCTATAAATGGGGGTTTCTCTGAGTATAAGTCAGTTTTTATATCTTCATGCTTAAACTCTAAAGATCCTACAGCCCCTCCTTTTGTAGCGCAGGACAGCGTAGGAGCTTTTGTGATTGCTACTGGATTTTCTACGAATGATCCAGGAGCGGTAGCTGATATGATTAAGAATTTAGGAGTATTATCTAGATTTTTTGGGTTTAGTAATCCTATGCCGCCTCCGCCTGTTAACGTTGCTGCAAATTCAGGCTATTTTAGGAATGAAACAAGAGAGAAGAAACTAGGGGTAGAAATTAGTTGGGAGCAACCATCAGGAGTATTGGGGGTTACTGGCTACTATATCTATAGGTGTAAGGCTGCTAAAGGTTTAAAAAAAGTAGTAGAGGTAAATGGTAAAAAAGTAATAAGGTTTGCTTTTTCTGACGAAGATTTTAATGGAGGAGAGCCGGTAGAAGTGGATTCTCTTCTTGTTAAGAATAAATATAAGTATGTTGATTTTGACGTAGAGTCAGGGACAAAATATCATTACCAGTTATTCAGTAAAGCTGGATTTGATTTTAGTGACAAATTTGAGTTTTTACAGGCAGTAGAGAGCCCGTTAGGGTCTAATAGAGTGAGCGCTACGCCTCGTAGCTGTATTCCACTGAGTGAGCTAAAAAAATATTTAGTAGAAGATGTAGACGGAAACCCTGTAGATACGGACGATTTAGCACAAGAATGGATAAATCTTACTTTAGGAGATCTATTACCATTAGAGTTTAATAGCATATTTAGGTTACTAAATAATTTTGCTGATAGACTTAGTGGGTCTTTAAGTAGTGCGGGATCCGCACTAGATAAATATATTGATTTTCTTTCTAAAAAAGTATCTAAACTTTTGGAGGTAGTGCAGAAAATAAAAGAGATAATACAGAGAATACTCTCGTATAAATTAAGCGGTACTGTTCTTTTGTTAAATCTTGAACCAGAAGAAGGTGGTATGCAGGGTTTAGTAGAAAGGTTTAGTAATGCTGAGTTAGATAATGATACTATTAGCCAGGAAGAAGGTCTTTACGCCGGTGTAGCCATAGTTTACGGTTTTCCGGTTCTTGGTAATGGGGATCTAGACCAAAGATTTATACCAGAGGAGCAGGCAGAAGAGTACAAAGAAAAGATAAAGAAATTTCAAGAAGCTTTTGGTATCTACAAAAGTATTCTCTTATCCTCTACAGAGTAGGATTAATTATGGCTAGTATAAGACCTTTAAATGTCCACGGTACCGACAACACTATCTCTTTAGAAGAGTCTAATAGGATAGTAGAGAATACTTCTCAAATAAGAGAGCATGAAGTTATTCTATTACAGGAGCAAGTATTTTCTTTAGAGGGTGAGATGAAAAAATTGAAACAAGAGTATGTAGATTTTTTAGAGACAAATAATTTAATTGACGAAGACATAGACGCTGAATCTGTAGTACCCTACTCTGATCTCTCAGATTTAGGGGCACCTCCTAATTTTAATTCTTATGATTATGTAGATAATAGCGAAGTTATAAGTCCTAATCCTACGTATTTTCCCCTATCAATAGCTTTAAATGAGGCGGATGAATTATTAGGTCCTTTGGTAAAAAAATTAGACTGGTATCAGAATGAGATCAAAAAAAAGTATATGATTAGAATGATAAAGTTAAAAAGAATAGAAGATATTGAAAGCAGAGAGAACTCTATAGAGGATTAATGATATGGCTAATAGATCAGAAGACTATAAAAGACTGGACGACCTTGCGGGTAATTATCATATGATGAGGTATAAAACCTTTGATCTTATTAGTATCATTAATGAGTTTCCTGAGGGTATTACCCGGGAGGATCTTAAATCTTTGTACAGGATTAAATTAAATAGAGTTAATAGAAAATATAGGAGAGGGGTAAAATGGCTTTCTATACAGATAGCTAAGTATAAAGAAAGGATAAATGATAGTGATTATAAATCAACTTTAGACACAGCAGAAGCGATATTAAATGTAAGTTTCTTTTCTGAAGTAGAAGATTTCGGAACACTCATAGAAATGTTGTCCGGATATAAGCTATCTAAAGTACTGATTAATAGAGATGACTACTTAAATTCTTTAGTTTTTTACAAGAATAAGCTAAAGAGAGCTAAGGCACTAGCTTTGGCAGGTCTTACCGCTTTTTTACAGGGTAATGAAGGGGGCTACGTAAGAGATAAAAGAATAAAGGTTTTAAAACAGAAAATTTTAAATGCTTTAGACGACCCTACTATAACTGGTTCTTTTTTAGATAAAGAAACTACTGTAGAAACAGAGCAAAACAAACTATCAGTTAACTACAATAAGTCCGTGGAAGAAGTTAATAATTTTAAAAATAGGGTTAGTGATATTATAGAACGTCCTGCGGATGCTGTGCAAGAAATAATTTTAGATACTTTAGGAGAAAACAGGCTATTTAAAAGATTATTTAAAAGATTAACTTACGCTGGTATTATGCCTGCAAAGTCTGATAAAAACTTTGAAGAGTCTTTTGAGGGGTACTGGAGGGATAGGATAAGAAAAAAATACGGAGGCAATGTTCCTTTTTGTGATGAAGTAGATGAGGAAGAAAAGCCTATCGAAATAAAAGGTATTTTCTATAAAAGAGAAGAAGTAATAAATATTGGGTCTGGGATTTATTTGCCTAGGACCGAAGCAACTTTAGAGGCATTAAGAAAAGCTATAAGAAATAGTAACTACGACGCTTATTAATACTCTATTAATAATAGGTCCTTAATATGTCTATTGATTTTAGAATACAGAATTTGTGTGATCATCGTATCCTTTGGGAGAGGGTTTCTCTAGGAACAGATGGAAAAACTCTTATCTCTAACTACCCTATAGCAGCTGGTAGCTCTGTAAGTGTAAGGATAAACGGTATAGAATTAGGTTCAGGTCAATTTTTTATACTTATAAAGCCTAATCAGTTTATAAGTAGTATAAAAGAAAGGTATGTATACTTAAGTCGGAGAAATAGGGATTATTTACCTTTAATAGAATTAAACTATGTTACAAATAAAGAGAATTGTCCTAAATGTTACGGAGGGACAGCTCTAGATGATATTAAATATGATAATAATGGAGACATAACAACAGCTAAAGATGAGTTGCTGTTATTACAAACCGTTGAGAAATATATAGTTACGAGAGTAAGCAGTAATTCTTTTCATAAATGGATGGGAACATCGCTGCACGATTTGTTAAGTTCTAAGATCCTAGATATAGATACGATTAGATTAGAAGTTATTAATCAAATAAATTTAGCGATAAGTAAATTAAAGCAGATGCAAACTCAGCATATAAATACTGGCAGGCAGTTAAGCTCTGGAGAGTTATTCGGAGACTTGATAGGAGTAGAGTTAGAAAGAGCTGAAGAAGATCCTACTCTTATTAAAGTTTTTGTTAGATTTACTGCAAGAAGCGGAAAGAGTCTGCAGTACGAACAACTATTAGAGTTCGCGCAAACAAGAGAAAGAGTGGCGTTTTAATGGCTTCCTCACCCAATATCTTATACCCATTAACAAATTGGTCTGGTACTAATAATAAGTATTTTTCTGAGTCTTTAACACAGATTATCCAGGGAGATGTGCCTGCGGTAGTTTCTGATATTTTAGACGGAGACGTAATACTAACTATAGAGCAAAGATATAAAATATTAAGAAATGGTGTAACCTCTGATTATACTTCTTTCTCTACTGCTGGGGTAACAGTAGGAGTAACTACAAGTAATACTACATCAGTACCTTGGTCATTTAATAGCTATGGAATAATAAATTTACAGCAAGATGATGTTTTAACTCTTGAGTTAAAAACTGTAGAAAGAAGAAGAATAAACCAAGCGTTGAGCTATACAGTTACTGAAAGCACCGTATCTACAATTATTGCTGAAATAGTTTCTGAGGATGCTATAAGTGAGTCTATAAGCATTCCTACTGGAGTTAGCATTAAAAGAAGTCAAGATAGTATAAAGGTTTTAGTACCTTTTGAATCTGTAGCATCAGAACAAGGGAAAGATTTTGTAGGCGTTAATTTTTATCTTTCACTTAATTCTGGAGGAGGGTCTGCCGGTTATAAGTTAATTAATGATAGCTATATAAATACTGTGGACTCTTCTGAGACTGTTGAGACTGTCATGGGAGTTTCTAATTATAGCGATGAGCTAGAGGATTTAGAAATAACGACAACAAAAACAAGAATAGAGAATAAGACTTACTACACTTATACTATAGACCCCTCTGTCTTAAGTCTTATGGTCCAAGAAGGTAAAATAAGTAATATATTTTTAAGCGATAATAGTACTTTAGATCCTAATAACATATACTATTTAGTTACTACTATAGTAAAATATAATAGTTCTTCAAATCAGATTATAGAGAGTAATTATTCGATAGAAATAGAGGGTAAATTTTTAGAGTATAATGTAGGTTTCTTAGGTTTGCCTAGAAGGACAAGAAGCGATGTTTTACTCTCTATAAATAAAAGGCTTATAACAAATAATAGCATGGTTAACGTGATAGGCGGGTCTGTAATAAGAGACGTGCTAGATCCCATAACCCTAATGTTTGAAAAATATTATGTAGTACAAGATTTTGTTTTTAAAGCTCTATCTATCGATAGCTTAATAGCGTTTGATGACTCAGACGGAGATGGGATTAGTGATCCATTATCACAAAACGTAGAGAAATTGAGATTAGCAGATGCTTTAGGTTTTACTGATGAAGTCAGTTTTCAAATATTTATAAACCAACAATTTGATAAATTGGCATCTAATTATAATCTAGTAAGAAAAGGGGCTCAAATATCCAGGGGAACGGTAACTTTATTTACTTCTACTGTAAATAGTGATATTCTTATATCTGACGGAACTATTTTGACTGCTCCTTCAGACCCTGACACAGGAAGAAGTTCTATAACATTTAGAATCGTGGGAACATACATTATTGAGGCGGAAAGTAAAGAATATTATTACAATTCCAGTCTAAAAAGGTACGAGGTTACCGTAGATATAGAAGCCACTAGTGCTGGAAGCGTCGGTAACGTGCCTGCAGGTACTATAACTGTGGGTAATGGCCTAAACCCTAACCTACAGTTAACTAATAACGCTCCTACAGATTTTGGGGTAAATAGAGAGAGCAATAGAGACCTTGCTAATAGGATAAAACTAGGAATAATTTCTTACGACTCCGGTACTGAGGGAGGTTATACAAAAGATTCTTTAGAGGTACCCGGAGTATCAGAAGTACGAGTAGAAAAAGTCGGTGACCCACTAATGATGAGAGATTTTTATTCTACTACTAATGAGCATGTAGGCGGAAAGGTAGACATTTATATAAAAGACAATAGGTCAGCTCAAACCGTAGATCAAGTAGCATTTAAATATGAATACCCTACAGATTCTTTAGGAGCAAATGCTTTAGAGAGGTTTGATGTGACAAATGCTTCTGAGTATAGAATCCGTTGTAGAAATCCAAAGGTGGGCAGTAATTCTCCTATAGTTTCTGTTTCTGAAGTTAGGAATGTTACTAAAGGGGAAAGTTACGATTTAACTGGTATAGATATAGTAGGAGATTTTGATACCTTTGTTTTGCAAAAAAACGTATCTAATCTGAGTATAGGAATGAGCGCCTTTGATGTTATTACTGTGAACTATAAATATCGAAGCGACAATTTATTGAAACTTACAAAGCAGCCATTCGATAGAATAATTTCTATCGTTAATTCAAACAACGATGTAATAAGAGAAGATCTATATCAAATAGTAAAAAAAGACGACCCTTTACAAACAGGTCTTTCTAATTTAGCTGATGGTGGTGTAGAGTTTATATTCACCAGTACTGCAGACTTTGATGAGGAATTTATAAACGTAACAGATGAGCAACATAATTTATATTTTAACACGGATTCTAGTCTCAGTTACAAAGGAGTAGATATATCTACCCTGAGGGTTTATAACCCTACAGATACATCAATTGTTTATGTAAAGGATGTAGACTACATAGTAACCGTGGGCAATGAAATAAACAGTACAGTTATAAAACTTAAAACAGGAAGCATGATTAGGCAAGGAGAACTTGTTTCAGTAAACTATACAGCAGCTCAAAACTATTTTGTTACGTATGTGTATAACAGTATCATCGATGCTGTTGCTGATAAAATAAAAGACACTAAACACGCCTGTGCGGATGTTGCTATTAAGCAGGCTGTAGGAAATTATATTGATTTCAATTTTCAAATTATAAGACAGCCTGGTGTAAACGTTTCGAGGCTTAAGTCTAGGATAAGAACTATTTTATCCAATTTAGTTAATAATTTAAAAATGGGTGAGACTTTAACTCAAAGTACAGTCCTTTCTACTATTAAGTCTGTGTCTGGCGTTAAAGATATAATAATGCCAATAACAAAGATGATGAAAAGAAACGGGTCTTTTATACCTTTAGACGATTTAGGTACGGTTTCTTTTGAGGTTTATAGTAAATCTAACAGTTTAGGGATTATCTCTTATAGGAGTATAAACTCTGTTTTATCTTATAATACACAGGAAAAAGGCGGTCCCGACAACCTTTTTAGGACTGTTTACGAGAATAACATAGCCCTGGAGCTTGTAGATGACGCTTCTAAAGTAAGCGCGGGCTATGGAAGGGCTTACATACAAGCTAATGGTAAAATAATTGTAAGTACGTTAGACGGGTCTCCTCCGCACACAAAAGAATATAAAGCAGCTTATTATGTTTATTACGCGGGTAATGAGAGCACTTCAGGAGATATTCAGGCTAACCAGACTGAATATTTAAGAGTTGATAGCGCTAGTCTGTCTGGCATTGATGTTATAGATACAGCAGTTACTAAACGAGGATTATAAAATGGCAAAAAATTTAGGATTAGATGTTTCCAGTGTGTATGAGGCTGAAGGGTATAATTTTGATAAAGTGGTTTTTCAAAAAGGTAAGTCTATACTTGATGCCGAGGTTAATCTATTTCAAGAGCTTCAAGAGATTCTAAGGCAAAAGTCTACAGCACATTTACCCTCTGGTTGGTTAAGCTATAGACCTTATTATACTTCTTCGAGCCTAAGTGAGTCCTTTTACACGCAAAATCCTACAGGCTCAAAACCTGAGGTGGCTTTAGTTAATGGGTGGCCTATACACATTACTAATACAAAGACAGCATTAAAACATGTTAATAAAATAGATTTATCTCAAAGCGGGTTAAACTCTGGGTCCCGTGTAGATGGTGTGTTTTTAGAAGTGTGGAGATCTTTAATTTCTCCCGGTGAAAATGATGGTATCAATAAGCCAGACTCCATTACTAAAGTAGGTGATATTAGAGATATTTACATGTATAATGACAGCGTAGGTTGGGCGTGCGGAGAGAACGGTATAATACTCAACACTACCGATGGCGGTAATATATGGAATTCACAGGAGAAGCCTGTAGACACGAACTTTAATGCTATAAAATTTCAAACCTCTGACTTAGGCTATATTGTAGGAAACAGCGGCAATATAATTAAGACTAATAATGGCGGGGATTCCTGGAATATTGTTTTTAATGATGTAAGTTCAAATCTAAATGACGTTTATATTATTGAGGATGGTAGAGTGTGTGTAGTGGGAGATGACGGTACAGTGCTGCTATCTACAGATGGTACTCTTTTTAACTCTATTACAAGCGTAGACGGGGTAACAGATAATTTAAAAAGTGTATATTTTTATGACTCCTTTGTAGGCTGGGCATGTGGAGAAAACGGGTCACTCATAAGGACCTTAGACGGAGGTCTGTCGTGGACAAAAATAATTGTTAAAGATAGCCTTACATCTTTAAATGTTAACGTAAACCTAAATTCTTTAGGATTCTTTACAGTTAATGACGGAATAGTGGTAGGTGATAACGGTACTATACTTAAGAGCACCGATAGCGGATCTACTTGGACGTGTGTCTCTGATAGAATTTTTTACGGAGGGTCTTATAAGAGTTTAAATGAGATATATGTTAATAATACTAATACTTTAACAAAAGTTAATATAAGGAAAGAGTTTCCTATTGAATTTTCTATCGGAGCTTATCCGGGTAATAAAAGGTACTTTAACAATTTTAAGTATCAAATCTCTCCCTCAAATTATCCTAACTCTTTAATTTTAGAATATGATGGAATATTGGACGGGCAAAGCTATAGAAATGTTCTTAATTTAAGTCTTTACGAGAACTCCGATGAGCTAAAGAACGCCATTGACTCAATAACGAGCCCATACAAAGCGGAAGATGTAACTCTTCCAGAAGCCTCTAGACAAAAAATTAGAGTTTTTACATCAACAGTTAATTACGTACCCGTGACTCTTTCTGATTTAAGGTCTGGCTCAGGTTCTTTTACTTCGGACAGTGCGGCTGTTATAGATTTTTCGTTAGAGGATAAAGCTTGGATAACAGGTACCAACGGAATTCTTTTAAAAACTAATAATAGTGGGTCTAAGTGGGAGACGGTGTCCACTGACTATGGAAATTCTTTTAATAGCGCTTTTTACGTGACAGGTACTTTAGGATGGTATGTATCAAATAACGGGGTAATTTTAAATTATAATGCAGGAATTTTTTCTGAACAGTCTACAGATTTAGTGTATAAAAGTTCAGGAAGAGTATACCCAGAAGGTAACATAGAGTCCGAGGCAGAGGAATACCTAATAGACAATATTATTAATCCTTTGGTAGGGGTAGAGACTACTAAAAGAATGCAGATACAGTATAGGATAAGGAGCGTAGAGGGTGTTGACCCCTTTAATTTCCCTGAGGCAGGTTTAGGCGCTGACTATATATACAGCTTAGGACCTAACACTACAGAGTCTAGTGCAGGAAATTATTTCTTTCAAAACATGGGAACTGAGAACGGAGATTATGGTTTATGGAGGTCTCGCTGTAAAAACACGGTCGACGGGTACGCTTATGCAGTGCCTATGTTTTTTGTAACAAGAAGAAATTTATCCCCCTTCGATCCTAACTCTAACATTAACGGGTCTACCTATGAAAATCTCGGGGCTATACGACCTGATCTGCAAACCTACCAGGAAATTAGAGAAAGAGATATTGTAGATATACGTAGAAAAATTAACATCAATTCCTACAGTCACCTATTAGAAAAAGATTTTAATAATCTTTTGGATAATAGTCTTTATACCAGTATATCAAACAGAAGCCAAGAGGGTAGTCAATACGGTACTTCTGTGTTTACTGTGGATACGTATGCAGGAGCCACTCAAATAGGACCATTATTAAATGGGCAAGTAACTTCTGAAGCTTCTCTTGTAGAGCGAGTTAGGGATGTACCAGCGGATCCTACTCCTACTCCTACAGAATTAACTTTTGGCCCTATACAGAAGGGGCTTTTTCATAACGATCCTTCTTTTTACTCCGCTCAGGCAGTAAGAATAGTAGAGAGTACAGAAACTGTTACAGAGGATGTAGAGGGTGTTTTTGAAGGTTTAGGAACAAGCAGTGTTACCTTTACTATAGATCAAAATTATACGCCTACAGGTGGGACAGATAATGTTGTTTACAGATTAAAAGCAACTTATCTAGATTATAGCGGCGTAGGTCTTAAGAGAGTTCCTAAGATACCTCTAGGTATAACGTATGTTCCTGGTGATGTTACTAATAAGCTTTACTATAGAGGTATAAATAAAAACATTTCTAGTGAGATTATAGAAGAGTTAACCGAAAGGGTCTCTGGTTATAAAGACTATACAGTAATAAATTCTGCTATTGATACAAGAAACTCTGATGAATTGTCTCTGTACCAGGACGCAGGAACCGCCTCGGAAACAGACCCAGACTACAATAGGTCTATAAACAAATTCAGGGAGCAGCAATTTAGAGGCTCATTAATAGAGTACCACTACTTTACTCGTGTAGAGAGTTCTACAAAAATTCTTAAGGTACCTAAGAATATTAACGAGTACTCTGTATTTGCAGTTAAAGATATTCGTAATGTTAACGGTTCTCAGTATAGGGTAGCTACAACTTTTCAAGATTTTAAAACGATAAGAGATAGGGAAGAAACGGTAGAATCTACTACCGATGATTCTAATCTTATAGTATATCTTGATGATGCCTACATAATTCCTGCTGGCAGCATAGTTGAAGTAACTTTAGAGGTTATGACGTTTCCTAGTGATAATGTTCAGGCTAATTTAGGCATTACTGTATCTAACAAGGGAGAGAATATAGGGGCCTATAGGGCTGGTTATGTTTCTAACTATGGGGTTACCTCTAAGGGTATAACAGGATTTTATAAATCTATTATGTATCCTGTTAGTGGTTTAGCTCTTCAAGATAATGATGTAACAAATGTAGTTACTGTAGACCTCCTAAACCCGGCTTCTGGTTTAGAAGAATTAGCTAATGGTATAGTATTGGGGGTAAGCTCTTTTCCTACAAGGGAAAAAAACAGACAGATGTATTTATGGTATCAGGCAGAGAGTAGCATGGATTATTATGCAGCAGTACCTATATCATCGGTAGAAAATTTGGGGACTTCAATAGTAACGGTTAATATAGATTCTCGGGTCAATCTTAGAAACGGTACAGCTTATATACCTATAATAGTAAAGCAATTTAGTTTGCCTAGTCTTCAAGATGCTACAAACACAACTGCAAATGTTTTTTACAAGTATGTACCTTACCAGAGTGTAAAAGATCTACCTGAATCCATGACCGTAGAGATAATAAAGGGGTCAGACTTTGTTTATGTGTCTAATTTGGGTACGGGGAGTAGTAGTGTAATTATCCCTGAGCCTTACGAGAGTCCTATAGAGCATATAGCTGTAAACGATAATAGTTTTTTAAATGATAATATTTTTTCTAATATAGACGACATAGACCTCATTAACTTTACAGTAGAGACAGGATTCATAAAGTTGCCTGCTACTATTTCTAATAATTATAGTGGGGATATTATTTTTTCTTCTCCTAATAATGTAGGAGATAGTTTAGGCAGAACTTTTTATGAGGAAGCTTCTAAAGACTTAATATACGAGGCATTACCTTTATCAATAAGTACTCCTAGAAAAGTATTTGTTCCCGTATTAGGCAGAGTTCGTTCTGATATAACTAAACCTTTTTTAAGAGGTGAATTAGTATTAATCATAATTTCTAAAGTATACAAAGCTAGAAACGAGAATAAAGTTGGTACTTTCACAGATAATGGAGAAGAGTACAGAACAGGATTTTTTGAAGAGGCAGATACGGCTATAAATATTTATCGACTTACAAATAAACCTCTTGTAAGGATGTAAAGGCTGCTATGGAGCTCAAAATAACAAATAACAATTCTATTATTAAAAAAGAGACCTCTACAGGGGTACAGTATCTTGCTAATATAGGCACTATCGTATATAATAATAGATTTATTAAAATTAACAACTTGGTCATACCTATTTTAAATAGGGACTTTTTTACTCTCCCAGAGGATAAAGGTAAGTATGCTGTTGTAAATGTATACTATCAATTAAAGCCGGTTCAGTTCGTATACCAAAAGGTAGGACTCTACACCCGTTATGTTTCTAGGGCTTCTGCCCAAGCTTTTAGAAATACTATTCCTATAGCACAATTTGTTCTAAAGCAAGAGTCTAAAAGTTATGTGGTAGACCATGTGAATGAATTTTCACAAATGTCTACTTTTTCTATAAGCAATAGCTTGGTGCAAGGAGAAACAGGAGTAAAAGGTTTACTAGGAGAAACAGGAGCTCAAGGAGAGACAGGAGCTCAGGGGGAAACCGGACAAGACGGGTTACAAGGATTAACGGGTTTACAGGGTATAACAGGCTTTGGCATTTCTGGGGATACGGGTCCAAAAGGGGAGACAGGATATTACCCTGATGAAAGACTACAGCTTTATCTAAAGTTTAAAGCTAATGACTTTGACTTAACTGATTATTCTATCTACGAAAGAAGTGTGCAGTGGGGACTGTCTGGAGGAGAATCTTATTTTATACGTGAAGAAGGTATAGTAGATTATGCTCATAAGGTAGTATATAACGGCGGTTACTCTGCTTATAAAAGAAATATGTTTTTACCTTTTGGAGAGTCTGGAGCTATTTACTATCCTTTTGGTATAGGAGGTAGCATAACAGGAGCCCAAGGGTATACAGGAGGTACTATATCTGCTTGGGTTAAGCTAGAGCAAGTTCCTTTACCAGATTTTTCAGTAGAGACTATAGATGCAGTAAATTATATATTTAGATTTGTGGACAACTCTAAATTTTTCCCAACCTCTTGGGTTTGGGATTTTGGGGACGGTGGGAGCTCTACTAGTCAAAATCCTCAGCATAATTATGCAACTACTGGAGATTATATAGTAAAATTAACAGCAACAAACTTAGCCGGTACCAGCTATGTTTATAAGCTAGTAACAATAACAGGCGCTGATATTTGGGACACAATACTGGAGTTTTAATAAATGTCTAGTTGGTATATAGATTTAAATGGTTTAAATGCTACGGGAGCTAATAGCACTGATAACCCCTATAGTGCAGATCAATTTTTTGATCTGTTACAGGGTATCGTTGTTAACGGTTATTCTTCTGCTGATACGGATAGATTCTTTTTAAAAGGGTATTACTACAATCCTTCTTTAGTAAGAGATTCTTTACTTAATGTATCAGTACTTGCCTGGAATCTTTTAGAGTTTGGTCCTTGGGTAATTGATTCTCCATTAGAGCTCGATTTAGGATTAGTGGATTTTGAGGGCGGGGTCATAAATCTAAATACCCCAGATTTGTGTAGCATAGAGGCTTTAAGAAATGTTATGCTTATCGCTCAAGATACGGACAGTAAGTTTACTTTTACGGGCGGTCTTTGCGAAGGAAGTACTCTTATAACAAAAGGTACTGTAGGGGCTATTTTTGCTTCTTCTACTTTTACGCTAAAAGATAGTACTGTAATATGTGAAAATCCTATAGAATCTTTAATAGCAACTACTGTTAATGTGAATAACTGTGTAGTTAATTTAGTGGACGGTACCGGAGCATCAGAATTTTACGGGGGCACTAACATTACTAAGGGTACATCAGACGATACGCAATACGGATGGACCGCCCCCTTATATTCAAGGTTACCGTACACAGGTAACACACCATCGACAAGAGATATAAATACCCTACTATCAGAGCAAATTCTCATAACTCCTCAGGGAGTATCCTCGTCAGTCCCTAACTATACTACAAGTTCTGTTACAGTAGAGCTATCTGACGGAGATCATACAGGGTACGAGCAAGGACTACACGGAGAAATAAGAGAAGTTGATAGTGGATCTGTTACAAATAGGAAATATGCTTCTAGCGGTATAGGTGCATGGTGGTTTAGCCAGGAAGACATGGAAGTAGACGATATTAAATCTACAGAAGATGCTGTTTTTATAGCATTCTCCGGAGGAGCTTATTACAAAAGGTCAGCAGACCAAAATTCTGCTTTTTTTAGGTCTGGCTCCCTCTACAAAGGTACAAGCACCTTCCCTAGTTTTAGCTCTGCCATTACGGTACCTGGGGTAGGAGATCCATACTTTAATAAGGCTAATTTTTCTACGTGGGTAAGAACAGGAGTAACAGGTGTTAAACTTTGGGAGCTTACAGATAGTACAGGGACAATTACCTACTCAAAAATAGAGATTACAGGCTCTAGCCAGCTTACAGTATCTAACTCAAATACAGTTACTCTTACGCACGATATAACAGATACTACATGGCATCTAATTACAATGACAGTAGACCAAAATAATAGCTATTACGTAAAAGTTTATGTAGATAAAACTTTACTATCTGCCTCTAATTTCAGGTTTGAGCTTAGTTCAACAGGTTCTAATTATAGGATTTATATGCCTAGGATAGAATCCGCAGGTAAAGTTGTGGAAATTTCTAAACCAAGGTTTGCTATTACACAAGAGGTTTTAACAGCTCAAACAGTAAACTCTATCTATGATCTAGAAATAGGAGAGTTGCCGGTATGAGTGAACGGTTGGTAGCCATGATACCACTTAAAGATGGGCATGCTATTAGGAAAGAAATATACGAAGGATTGTACAAGCAAACAGTAGACATAGATATAATGACAGTATCCAGGCCTATGAGTAGCAGATATGGTAGAGCTAAAGAAGGTTACTTGTCTATGTCGGAATGTAGAAATATAATTAAAAATGAAGCTTTAAAAAAATACGAAGCAGAATATTTTTTGATGCTAAATAGAGATGTCGTCCTAGAGCGGGAGAATGATGTAAAGGATTTAATTAATTTTTTAAAAGATAACAAAGAATTTGCAGCTGTCGCGATAAACACAAGGGCTAAAAAAATTTATAAATTGATTGATAATTTTCATACGGATATTGCATGCATGCTGATAAGAAGAGACGTGTTAATAGGTTTAGAGTTTAATAATGAAATTAGCTGTAATTGTCGGTGTGTCTGTGAGTATATTACAGATATAGGTATGAAGGTTGGGTACATAGATCATAGAAGGTGTTTGGAGATATAAATGTCATCCTATTTTTCAGATTTTAGTAAATCAGGTACCGGTTACTCGGGTACTATAGAAGATCCTTTCTCGTACGAAGATTTTGTTTCTTCTTATAATTCTGTAGGATCAAGCTATTATTATTTTATAAAAGGCAAAGCCACTGTATCTTCATCCTCTACAGCCTTAACAGGAAGCTCCCCTATATGTGCCTGGGATCTTGAAGAGTTTGGGCCGTGGCGTTTAGAGATAACAGATATCTCTAAGTTTATTTCCTCAGGTGAGATCTATGACGGCATTATTATACTAAATCAAACAGGAGATATAGCGCTTGGTGGCTCTAGTTATCAAGATTATTATAATGTTAATTTTTATAGACAGACAACAAGTGCTTCTGATAAACTTACGCTAGGATCAGCTTCTGGAAGGTGTAATTTTTTTAGTAGTACTTTTCAAGTAGATGGTATACTTGAAATAATTAGGGGTAGTTTAAATGAAACCTGTGTTTACGTAGAGAACGGTATAACCATACCTTCTTCTGCGTCTTCTGCGGCTATAAGTCGTTGTACATATAATTATGATACTACAGCTATCACGCCGGACCCAGGATTTTCTGGCTGGTTTAATTTATTTAATAATCAAGACTTTTTTTCCTTTACGCTACTTTCGGACATAGACGATAACCCGGAATTACCTACAGGCATTACTGTTTCTAGTAGCACTTTTAAGACAAAGTTTCATTTCGATGGAGAATTAAAACCAATATCAGTAGGAGCCTTTTATAGTAGAAGTGGGGCTAATACTGAGGTCTATGTGGATTTAGATTCAGGGACTTCTACAGGCACAGGAACGGAGCTCTCTCCATACAACTCAACTCAATTCTATGCTAGTTTTACATCATTTAGTGTTGGGACTAAAGTTAAAATAAGAGGGTTCGATGACTCTTCAGGAAGCATAGCTTTAGTCGCTAACGAGTCTGTATCTTTAGAAAAATGGGGGTCTCTCCCTTGGGGCGTAAAAAGAGACGGTAGTATTAGTTTTCAGAGTACAAAAATAAGTGGGGCTATTATACGTACCGAGGATGATTTTATTTTATCTACTTACGGTATTAATGACTGCTACATAAATGCAAACAGAATAGTTTTTTCCTCGTCTTACCCACGTAATTATTCAGATACCTTTTTTTATTATATAGTAAAAGGAAGCACAATTATAAGTTCTGGGGTTCCTTCTAGGATAGGTTCCTGCTCTACTTTTGAAGTGATTAATATCGTTGACTCATACGTAAAGGACGTAGGACCGTCAGATATTGGTACTGTTGTTTATCTCTATTACAACGCTATAAATTCTGTGTTTAGTTATGTCTCTAATAGTATCGCGGGTTTTTTTGATATTACTGGGAGTCCTGGGGCCAACGAGCTAAATGTGTATGACTCTGCTTTTAATGTAAATGTTTCAGATGTTACATTTAGCACTACCTATACAGAAAATGACTATCTATACCCTTCAGAAATATATACAGTACTGAACGACACCTCTTCTCTATACGCAAATAAAACAGGATACAGTTCTGGTTTGTCGGGTAATTCTAGGTACGGAATGGGCGCTTATTATTTTCCTCCTATTTCAGCTTCTTTTACAGGGGCTCCTACTTCTGGTAGCGCTCCTTTGTCTGTAAGCTTCACGGAGGCTTCTACAGGTATCATACTAAGCTATGCTTGGGATTTTGGGGACACTAACACAGATACTGCACAGAATCCTGTTAATGTGTACTCTTCTAGTGGTACCTATACCGTAACACTTACTATAACTGGTCCGGATGGAACTTCTGACACCTTAATTTTAACGGACTATATTACTGTTGGTTCTGTAAGTCTTTTAGCCGCTTTTTCCGGTACTCCTAGAGTAGGAACAACTCCTCATCAGGTAGTTTTTACAGATTCTTCTACAGGCGGTATTATTACAGCTAGAACTTGGGTATTCGGGGATGGGACAACTCTGACAGGCAATGACACGAGCGTAATCTATACTTATGAAAGTGCCGGTATTTATACCGTTCAGTTAACGGTTACTGACGGTGTAACATCTGATATAGAATCTAAGGTAAACTATATAGCGGTTAATCCAGACATAGCCGAGCCTAATTTAATTATGGCTAAATCAGATAGTAAGGGCGAAGGAAGATACTGGAATTTTTATTTAGACCAAGAGGGACATCTTGTTTTTGAGAATGAGAGGGTGACTTATAGGTCGGTAGATAAGATCATAAATATAAATAATTGGACGTTTGTTCAATTTAATCCAGGGTCTAATAAAATGTACGTAGGGGATCCAAATAATTTTATTAGAGAGATTAATATGATAACTACATCTACATGCTCACCAGAGAGTCCCACAAAAAAGAGGCTTTATTCCGCCCTAAATAGCTCATTTGTGATAGATGAGTTAAAAATTTGGTACGGGGAACAGGACCTTACCAGTTATTTTGCTAGTTTATGGGGCAAAGCTGATGGTTTAAGCGACTAATATTATGATCTATTAATATCTCAGTTCTAATTGATACTTATATTTTATTTATTTGTGGGAGATTTAGATGGTCCTCTCCAAGTTTAGTGGTTCCCCTTTAGCGGGTGTTTACCCTTTTAAAGTAACTTTTTATAATTATTCTGTTAACGCAGATTCATACGTTTGGGATTTTGGCGATGGTAGCACTTCTACAGAAGAGAACCCTTCCCATTATTATGCGGATGAGGGGCAGTACTCTGTTGTTCTAACTGCGACAAACACCTCTACTTTAGAGTCCTCTGTAGCAACAAAAACAGCTTATATTAATTCTTTCGACAATAAGTTTTCACTCAACGAGCATTATGCTGGAACAAGCGCTGAGACAGTCCCATATAAAGCATGTACTGAATTTATTACTATAGGGTGGATAAAATCTCCTTCCTACCAAAACGGTGACTATGTGGTCCCTCTGGCAGTAGAAGATAATGCAGGAGATGTTTTGGAGTCTGAGAGTTCGCTTAAGTTTATGTTGTTAAGAGAGGATGGGGATTATAAGTTTGTTTTTAATAATTCTGAGAGTCAGCTGATAAATAAATCTGTAGGCGTAGATTTAGAGGATAATCAATGGCATTTTTTAAGGTGGGTATGTGTTGATAATATCGGTACTATGAGATATTCTGTAGATGATAAAATAGTGCCTGCTAGAGAAGGTATAGATAGTGAGGGGTTAGAATACTCAATAGCGTATAACCTAGCAGAAAGAATAGGTGGAGGAGACGTTTGGTGCCCTTATGTGTATGAAGCAGGTCAGAGCATAACTTTATATAATTGGAGATTTGCTTTAGGAGTAACTTTAACAGATACTTGGGTTAAAGATTTGATGGACATAGATAAAGAGGAATTAGGTATATAGTATGGCGCAAAGAAGAATATATGTTTTTTTAGACGACAGTTATACAAGTGTAGGTCACGTAGGTACTAGTACTGACCCTTATTCTGCGGAACAGATGATAACTTCTTTATCGAATTCTTCAACAAATAATACTGTGTTTTTATTAAGAGGCACTAAGAATTATAGTACTTATGTTCTTACTTATACCTTTTTTACCAATGTATCTCTTATTGCTTGGGATTTAGACGAATATGGTCCTTGGCGTATAAATATTCCAAGTGTTAATGCTTTCTCTACCTCAACTTATTTAGAGGACGGGATAATTCAGGCTGGTTCTATATATTTAAATGGACCTGTCGGCGCTAAAAGGATGTATTTTGATATTTTGGTAGGAGGCAGTTCCCGCATTAATGGAGATGTTGAAGACTGCACTTTTTATTCTGTGTCTCCATCTATATCCACTAAGGTAGGTTTTTATAGTAGTGTGAATAATATATCTAGATGCGCTTTTATTGGAAAACCTATAGGTATAGAGGGATCTGCTACTCTAAATATAAGTAATTGTATAACTGACCTAGCGGATTCTGCAGCTTTTTTGTTCCCGGGCACTGGGACAATAAACGAGTCTAATATTACTTATGGTTGGACTCCTCCTGTTAAGCCTACTATAACTTCTAAAAACCTCACAGATTTTTCTTTAGGAGGAGGAACTCCTTCTGACATAACATCTATAGGAGGGGTTGGTTATGGGGATAGTTGGGCTAACGGTAAAACATATTATGTAAATTTTAATGAATCTTCAACAGGGAATAACGGTTATTATGGGGAAGATTGTATAGGTTGGGATGAGTTTATAGCTATAACCACAGACGGTCTTACTTTTAAATGTAGAGGATCAAAAACTTTATCTTCTGATTATACTCCTCTCGCTAGTAGTAGATATACTATAGAAGCTTGGAATCTCGGCAAATATGGTCCTTGGAGGATAGATTTTGGAGGATCTTATTCTTTTGATAGCTCCTCAAGCCTGTACGCTACTACAAAAAACGGAATACTCTATAATTTAGTTTCGTCGCTAAATTTGGCAGAAATAGAAAATATGTATGTATACGTAGGTTCTGGTCCTGTCATATTGTATATGTATTTCGGGGACATGGTAAATTCTACTTTGGTGGGTGACGCCTATATCTCAAACATAGCAAGTGACTTAAACGTAGATGGGTGCTTAATAGAGGGGGCTTCTTCTGGTAGTACTTCTGTAAGCGCTCAAAATAATACTACCGTTACTATTTCTAATACTAAATTTGGAGGATCAGACTTTTCAGATATACAAGGGGATCCTTCAGGAACGTATGTTGATGGAGGAGGGAATGAGTATAGCTGGTCTACTCCTTCGCTTCCGTCTTTTTCTGAAATAGATTTAGAGGAGTTCGCTATAGGAGAGTCTATATACGGTGTTATTAATTTTCCGTCTTACTATTATGTGGATATAAGCACAAGTAATGATACTTCGGTAACAGACGGGTCTGACTCTTCTTATCCGGCAACTTACGCTTATCTATCAGATGTAGTATCTCTTAAAAATAGATCTATTTTTTGTGCTAAAGGGTATAGGGATATAACTTTAGAATCAACTGACGATTTAGTGTGGCGTAACGAATTAAATCCTTTTTCAAATAATAAAGTAATTGATTGGGATAACGGTACAAACGGGCCTTGGGGTATTAAAGCAAATAGCGCAACTTTTTCAGGTATTAGTTTATACAATGGAGTAGTATATACGGACACTGATATAAGCCTGTCTGGTTATGTGGTTTATCCTTATGTAGGTAATACAGAAATTAAAGATATGTTCTTTAATGCTTCTGGGCAAGTTAAGGTAGGTTCAGGTAGTAAAGATATAATGGGTTGTAACCTAATTTCCTCTGGGTCTCCTATAGCATTTTTCGAAGAAATCCCTTCTTGGGTAGAAGATGGGTGGGCATATATAGAAGATCCTTTTGCTGGAGAATTTGATAGTTGGTGGAACTCTGAGTTTACTACTGATGCTAATAAGTTTGAGCTTGAGGAAAGGCCTGTGGGTTCCGGTAGTTATGTAGCGGTACAGAATGGGAATACTAGCGTACAACTAACTCCAGCGGGTATTTCATTAACCGGCGATTTTATACTAGAAATGTGCTTTGCTCTAGCAGATGTAAATACAGGTAATATATCTCAAAAAATATTGGTTATAAATTCTTCTACTGATGCTGTAGAAACAGGATTCACGTACGATCCAGGTACTTTAACTTTTGATAATATAGGCTCTGCTACAGTAAGTTATTCTCCTTTTAGAAAAGTCTATTGTAGGCTTACTCGTACTAGTGGTGTTATTACTGCAGAGTATTCTGTAGATAATCCTTATGACTGGATAGCAGTGACCGGGTCCCATAGTTACTCAGATGCTTTTTATTTAAATGCTGAAGGTGCTGATAATCACGGTATGGGGTGTTTTAAGTTTCAAGCAGAAGGTGTTACTCCCGGAGATTCTAGTAGTTTTCCTTATGGTTCAAAAGATAGCGACACGGATATACTAGATTCTGTTATTGATACTCCTGCGGTTACACCCGGTTCCTGGACCTACAATTCAATAGATTTACAAGATGTAGCTCAAACAGACACGACATGGTCTGGAACAGGAATAACATATACAGGTACTAATCAACAAAATTTAGGAATATCGTGGCCCTCTTTTACTTCTATTATCTCCGATACAAAAGAAGGCTTTTCTTACATTAGGATAGGTTCTAGTATTTCTATCCCTGGGTCTGGATCTTATACAAACTATCCTGTAGGTTTGTGGGGTGAGTCTAGAACTGGTGTTGGAGCATTTTATTTCGGGTTAGTTTTAAGCCTTAAAGGGGATGCTACAAATTTTATTTACAAAGATGTAGATAATGAGATAGTAGCTAAAGCTACTTTTGGAGGGGCTAATTATGCTGTAAATGTTTCGTTTGAGCCCCTATATGATACGGGAGCTACTTCCTGGAATTGGGACTTTGGTGATGGCGGTACTTCTACTACTAGAAGTCCTACGCACGAATACGTAGGAGAGGGAGTTTATACTGTTTCTCTTTATATAAATGGAGATACTGGAACAACCGAAACTAAAGTAGGATACATTGTAGTTGTAAAAGAATTAAGTTATAGTGTTATAGCTTACCCTGATGCCTGGTACGGGGGTGTGCCTAAAACTTTTGATATCGGGGTAACAGGAGCTACTAGACCCTTAGACCCTATACCAGACCCTCCGTATGAGGCTTTCTCCTGGGATTTAGGTAATGGAGATACTGATTCTAATGTTACGGGATTGCAGTATAGTGGGTACCTCACTGAAGGTACTTATACGGTAGAAGCTATTGCTAGAGATATTGGAGTGTCTGGATTAGACTACACTAAACAGACTGTATCCTCGTCAACTGAGTTAGTAGTTATCGGTCTTACTATAACTGTTAACCCTAATGCTTTGTACATAAATAATCCAGTATCCTACACCACTACTATTTTAGGAGGACCTCCTAACACTTTAAAGTGGGATTTTGGGGATAGTTCTCCGGTCCATTTTAAAGCAAATCCAGGAGCTACTTACAGCGTTAGTCATACCTTTACTACCGCAGGTATTTTTGATGCTGTTTTAACCTTAGATGAAGGTTTACCTACGGAAGCAGTTTTTAACTATAATGCGGGAGATTCAAATCTTTCAGAACTAAGAGTTTTTGTGTCTGACTTAAGTCTTGATTTTACAGTTACCCCAGATAGCGGCAAGACACCATTTACTGGATTATTTACAGATGCTAGCATAGGGTCTCCAACAGGTTGGGAGTGGGACTTTGGGGATGGTTTTACAGGTGCTACTATAAGTTCTACTATTCTACACACATATACGGGAGTAGGGGTGTTTAATCCTTTAATGACTGTATATAATATATATGGGTTTAATGCAAGTGTATCTAAAACTGTTACCGTAACGGACGCTCTTGAAATAAGCATAGCTCCTACTCCTGGGAACGTACCACAAACTTTTATTATTACTCCTGTGAATGATTCTGGTATAGTACAATGGGATTGGGAAATTATTTATGATGATCCTAGTTTAGGAGAGATTGTTGTTTTTTCAAAGAGTACGACTGATCCGCTGGATAAAGTTTTTACACAACAAATATTGGCTCCTGCAACCTATAGCATTAAACTTGAAGCTACCGATACGGAGAGTACAGTATACACAGTAGTAGAGCCTTTTACTGTGGTAGAGGATATATACATATTTGCTTCTACTTCTTCAGGAGAAGCTCCTCTAACGGTTAATTTTTCATTACTTAATGGACAGCCAAGTACTATAAGTGAAGTGCAGTGGGACTTTACAAATGACGGTGTAGTTGACTCTGAGGAGTTTACACCTAGCTACGTGTACAGTAACATCGGAACTTATACAGTATCTGTAGATATTATATGGTATTTAAACGTAGAAGAAACTTCTTTAATAACTGTAAATAAAACGGCTCAGATAACTGTTGGGTCTTCTGACCTAAAGATAGGATTTCTTGCGACTCCATCTACAGGTAAAGTTCCTTTAACTGTGCTATTTAACGGTATATCTAATAACTCGGTAGCTACTTGGGCTTGGGAGATATCTGGTATAGGTACGGTTTCTAGCGCTCAGACTTTTTCTTACGTATTTAATAATACAGGCACCTACAATGTTACGCTTACTGTAGTTGACTCTTTTAGCCAAACAGAATCCGTAACAAGGTCTATTATAGTTACAGATACAACCACTACAATAGACAGCTCAGTAGATGGCACAGACATAGAAGCTTCAGCAGCAGTTTTTAAGGGGTCTGGGTCTTTAACTGAGTGTGAAAATGGAGGTGTTACAGTTTATATACCATTAGGCTCTAATGAGATTTCACCTTCAGGTTTTGTCCGTAAAAAAGGACCTTCTTTGATATTTGATTAATAGGAAGATAATATGATTAAGATTAATAATAATTTAATAACTGGTAAAAAAGTAAGAGCTATATCAGAGGATACCGTTAACATAAGCTCTGGTTCTGTTGTTATTGATAATAAATGGGTATCTTATAAGAGTATAAATTATAAGATAAGGGACTATATAAAGGATGTAGTAGTTTCCCCTCGTACTAGATTTTTCTTAAACAGAAGCTATTCCGTGATGCTCGTTATAGGAATAGATAGCTTTGGTACGATTAGAACGGCAGAAGGTACTCAAGTTAAGTACTCTTCTAATAACGGAGTGCCTGTTCCGGCAATCACAACTTTTTTACCTTTTGTAGGGATTATACTTGTACAGGATGGAACTAACGATCTTAATTCATTTAAAAGTATAACGGACTCAAGTATTGTTGTCTTTTCAGGCGCGGGTAATATAAAAGACAAGAATATAGTTGGTACACAAGGTATGAGCGGTATAGAGCCTGGAGATACAGGTCTTAGAGGAGTAACAGGGGTAATAGGGCAAATGGGACCCTGGGGGATAACAGGGCATATAGGAGAGACAGGAATAGACGGTATAGGTGCCCAAGGAGAAATAGGGGAGCAAGGATTGACTGGTGTTAGTTGGACTATTCATTTTCCCTTTCAATCGTTTAGTTAATAATCTTATAATAATTTAGGTTTTAATATGGGACTTAAAAGAATAGAAAAACAAAGCTTCGGTTTAAAGGAAAAAGATAGAAATGTATATGGAGATAGTGTGTACACTATCAAAGGCGGCTCTACCTTAGTAAATAACCGTTGGATTTTTTTCAACGATCTAAAAATAGATGTACAGCAAACAGTAACAAACTACATGAAGACTCTCTCAAGTAGAATCTTTAATGAAGTAAATGGAATACTTTATGCTCTTATAGTTTTGACGGATAAGGGTCAGATAGAAGTTGTTCCCAGTATTTCTTACAATAAAGTGTCTTCGGGCGAGATTAGAGTCTTTGCTAATATCTCTGGGAAGGTTCCTTTGCTGTTGGTTAAATTGACTCAAGATGGTACTGCTGGGTTGACAGGTATAAAAAGAGTAAAACCGGAAGATATAGAAGTATATAAGGGTTATGGGAATTTCACGTTAGAAGGCCCTCGCGGAGAGACAGGACCAAAGGGTGAAACAGGTTATACAGGTATAACAGGTATATTAGGTGTAACAGGTATAGAAGGAGTGCAAGGTAGTAGGGGCCATACAGGACTTCCTGGAGTAGGGATAGTAGGAGAAACAGGGCCTCGTGGCGCTGAGGGAGAGTCCGTGCCGAAGCCTACGATAGTAAGGCAAGTTAAACCTGGTTCTGAGTTTTCGGGCACACCCTTATCGGGTAGTGCTCCGTTAGCTGTAGATTTTACAGATTTAAGTGCTGGTGAAAGTTTAGAGGAGTACGATTGGACTTTTGGGGATGGTCGCGGTTCTTCTGAGACAGGCCCTCAAAATATCTACACGACTCCTGGAACATATACTGTTTCGTTAAAAGTTGCTAATGAAGCCGGTGAAGATATAGAGGTAAAGGTAAACTATATAGAAGTGGAGTAGGATTCCTTTTTATAAAATTTTTTTATTATATAGCTAATAATACTATAGAGTTTATTAAAAGGTAGAAGTTAAAAGATATTTAGGTACAAATTTGATAGAAGTTTATAACTATCTAAACAGCATTGTGAAGAGCGTAAATGGATAATAGTACACAGAATAAGGTTGAAGGACAAAGATTTGGCACAGGAGTAGAGTACCAGAAGAGTCTATTGAGTAGAGTTCGTACTATTCAAGCTAGTATGCTTGATAAGCTGCCTAGTAACTATACTAGAAGTACAAACACTAATCTAGCTGAATTCTTTAGATCGGTGGCAGAAGAATTTGCTCGTTTTGAGTTTTCCTCTTCCGAAGTCAGTGATGATAAATTTCACACTGAAACCAGGGCAGAAAATCTATTTTTGGTTCTTGGTGATATGCTTTTTCTTGGTGAGCGCTCTATAAACGAGAATCTTGCGGATACCGAGTATCGAGACTTTTTAATAAATGTTAGGAATGGATATTTTGGAGGCAGCCGTCCGGATAATCTAGAAGCAACAGTATCAGACATATTAAGCCTTCCTGTAATTTTAAAAGAAGTTTATCTTTCTCTTAGAATAAAAAAAACATCTTATACAGTTAAAGACACGCATAAAATGTTTTTTGATATTGCTATGGACAACGTAGGTAGTTCTAGTGACATTGGCTCTATAATAAGTGACTTAAAGTTTTTCCTGGATTTAATAAGACCAGCACACGTCCTCTATGACACAAGATTAGTATGGACAGAAAATATTGATAAAAGAGGAGATTGTACTCCTGAATATGAGACTAATTCTAGTAGCGAGATAGTTTATTATTCTGATAAGATGTACGTCGTAACTTATGTTGCCTCTAGAGTTTATCTTACGGCAGTAGAGACAGGGCAAGAGGGGTGGAGTACTGGTGTCTTACACTCTATAGACCTGGACACAAGAGTTATAAAACTTACAAACAATAAGATAGTTGTTTACACAAGCAGTACAAAGTTTTACAGTAGAAACGCGCAGGGAAACGATTCTCTAATAAGTCCTACAGTGTTAGAAATAGGGGATGAAATTAAATATTTCGCAACAAAGGATTCTTCGTCTACTTCTACTTTAATATCTTCAGAGTGGGAATATACAGGGACAATAAGTTCTATAAACAGTACCGACGAAGTAATAACTTTATCTGACTCTTCCAGCGTTGTTTATAATAGCAACACTCTAGTATATACAAGAGACGGAGACGGCGAGTATAGAATAAATTTATCAGATTTATACCCTAGCAATGAGCTAATATTTAAGGGTAAAAAGTATACGGAAACTTTTGACTTTTATAATATCCCTGAACAAGTACAGGACAACAGCTATAAACAATTTGACCAAGAGATTATTGACCTGCCCTATTTTCAAAAAAATGTTAAAAAAGTTTTAAGTACACGGGACGGGTTACCTGAGGGTTATCATGTAATAGTTGAGGATGGAGTCGTAAAAGTAGTTGACGTAGAAAGTAGGTTTTACGCTAGAAAAGACACTAAAAATTTTATAGAAAAACAAGTATATATTTATAGCCTTTTTATTGATGATACTTTTCAGTCCGGAGCTCAATTTTCTATAACAGAGCCGCAGGAGCCTATCTCTAGTTCTCAAGCTAAAGAAATATTTATTAATCAATATGGTTACTCTGAACTAGAAAATTCTAGTACCAATTATAGTATAAGAGTCTCTGAAACATCAAAACTTTTCGATTCCACAAATAACTCTATTATAGAATCAGTTGAGGAAGAAACACAAGCTTGCGATAGAGACGCAGAATGCCAGCTTATTCCCTTTTATGAAGACACAAGAAAATATTGGTCGTGGCCAGAGGTTAGATTAACTTCTGGGTTTATAGTATTGTTTCAGGACTGGGATATTCAAAACAATCCTGGAGAGGAAAACGTACCAGCTTATTACGCTATATCCGAGGACTCAGACCAATACGTAATGCCTTTACTTCCAGTTTTAGACTCAGCAGGCAACCCTGCTTCTGAGTCAGATCTAATAGTCTATGTGAATGGTTTAAAGGTAGATGATTCTATATTTTCCCTGGATCCTTGGACGGGAATAGTAACTTTTAATTTTTTGCCGCCTTTTAATAGCACAATAAGAGTAGACTATTATTACGCGGATAGGTACCCTAAGCCCAATAGTTATATAAAAGAGTTTAGGACAGAAATACAGGATGCTCCTGGAGATAACAATTTAGGGGCAGAGTATACAATAATAGGAACTGATGTTGTTATAAATAAACTTTTATGGCCTTTTAACGTAGAAGACCCAAGTTTATCCGGGGATACTCTAGATCATCAAGTGAATAAGTTTCCTATAATGACCAATAAGGGTAAACTTGCTACAGCTAGCGACGTAGTTGTGTCAGTAGGGTCTTTAGTAGAAAACGGTAATTTAGTAATTACTAGGGGATCAAATATAGTTGTCGATACTTCAGCTGATTTTTCTTCGGTTGCTGTAGACGATACAATAATCATAACAGCTGTAAATTATTTAGATAGCACTCTAGTATATACTGTCGAAGAAGTAATAGACTCTAATACCATACTACTTAGCTCTGAGTTTCCTCCAGCAGATCTTGTGCCACCCAATAAAGGATCTGATATATTCCCTTATAGGATTATAAATTTTTTAGAAGTTGAAAATGCTGTTTTTTCTATCAAACCTTTATTAGGTCATATTAGATTAAATTTTATACCTCCATCATGCAGTTTTTTAAAGTTTGATTTTTACTATACGCATTATAATCGTAAGTATGTCATGACCCCGGACGAATTAGAGGGTTCTATACCTGATACAGTATTTAATTCTTATGACAACTACACCATCATACCTGATTTAAGTCCTACGTATAATTCTTTATATCCATACACAGAAGATGAGACAGTCCTTAAAATAGGGTATAGGTACAGAGTCTTTAATCTTTCTAATTCTTCTGTTTTAAATTCTTCTGACACTTTTTCTTTAAATTCTTTTGAAAAGCAAGGAGCTCAAGGTTCTTTTAAGAATAATAGCGGTAATTTAAATGAGTTTGAACTTATGTTTAGTCCGGAGTATTTAGAGGACACAGATAATAATATAGTACTTAATGATAAGTATTTAGATAAAAATATCCCTGCGAGCACTCAACTGTATAAGGGCACTCCTCCTTTTGTACAGACATATAACGATGACGCTCACTTTGTTTATTCTGAGTATCCTGACACTCCTGTAAATACGTATGAGGGTCAAACCGCTGCGCATAAAGATTTACAGGCAGGTTTTACTATTATAGGCCAAGACAAGTCGGGGGATATAGAATACAATAGAGTCTGTGACTATAAAACTCATAGAAACATTAATTTATACTCAGACCTAGAAATAAAAAAGTTTAATAGTTCTGGCACAGACCTACCTCTTTCTACTATAAATGAGGGAAGTAAAACTTTACCTATCTCTACAACAATGATCGAACAGTATTATCCTAATAGAGAGTTAAGAGTAAATGATTATTTAGACTTTGTAAATAAGGTTCCGGATGACCTTAAATATGGTTCTGTAAAGTTACTAGGGAGTAGTAGGATAATAAAATCCAGGTTAACAGATTTAAGAAGTACAAGAAGAGGTGACACAATAACTGTCAAAAATGTTGCAGTTATTAAGTGGGACCCGATTACTCTGTCTAATAGAGTATTTTACGAAGACCAAAGGTATGTTATAACAAATATTATTGATCATGAGACCGCAGAGATAAACAAACCGTTTAGCGGTGCTAGTAATGAATATAATTTTGAGCTTGAAAGGGATGTAGTCTTTAACGTCGATGTTAGGCTTAATGAAGTTCAAAGGAAGCTTGTACTTAATGGTCTTATCTCTCACTCTTACTCTTTGCCTGACAGCCTGTTACAACATTATCCAGGGTATGGAGATACAGGTATTAATTTTGTTTTGAATTTTTCAGATCCGGATCCAGACCCATACCCGCGTAATCCAGATAACCCAGAAATTACAGGGCTTCCTACTGGAGATCCTAATACTTTATTTACTGATTATACGGGGCAAGAAACTCAAGTGCCTTTGACATCAGAAGTAATATATACTGATGGTTCAACTTACGCAACAGGGATTAGTGGCTTTACTGGGCCTAGTGGTGCAGTCGATTTAGGATTAACCGGTCCTGTAGGAACTCCTAACCCCAGGGTACCTTCTTTAGATAACGATCCTGTTTATAATATTCCTTCTGCTGAGAGTGGCATATTTTTATCGTATAGTGAGTCTGAATATCGCGTTCAGTGGAGGAATTGGGATCAGGATATGCTTATTATTGGTTTTGGAGAGACTGGAGCAGAAACTGGACAGCAAGGTATTTTAGTAGAAGATCCTGTAAACATGTTAGATGACATAGGTGAAGGTATTAAAAGGAGTTTCTGGAGCACAGATAACTATGACGCAGGGGCAACGGGGATAGTTGATATGTACTTTTTTGGTTCTGTTATTGAAAGCTCTGAAAGCGTGGAAGCATCAGTACCTAAGGCTACCTACAGCGATGCTCTGGTACCTCTAAACAATTACCAGGCTAGGGTAATATCATCGGCATATAGGGAAGGATTAGATCCTGTAGTTGAGTATCCTGAGTTTAATTTAAATGACACCAACTACGAGCATCGCCAACTTATAATTCGAGAGTTGTTGCACGACAACAGCTTTAGAGTAACTGAAATACGGCAGTATGAACCGATATAATTGTGAGAGTCTAAAGCTCAATCATAATCTATTAATAATTCTAGCTATTATAAGGTTTATACCCATATTTAAATAACAAACTTTTAAGAGGAAACAAGTATGGCAATTTTTAAGGAAAGAATCCAAAGATTTTTTAATTTAATGAAGATGAGCCCTACTCTCAAGTATGAGGACGATTCTACAAAATTAAAAGGAGAATTGTACCTTAAAGCCTATGAGAATGGTGAACTAGTCCACGAGTACCGTAAATCTAATATTATAGTAAACACAGCATCTATACTAATAGCTAGATTGTTAAAAGATAACTCAGAGCCTACCAACGGTATTTCTTATTTAGCTGTCGGTAGCGGCAATTCTTCCTGGCAGTTATTAGACCCTCCTGCTCCTACAACTTCTCAGACAAGACTTGAAAACGAGTTATATAGAAAATCCATAGACTTAGCAACTTTTGTAGATCCAGATACTGGTGAGCCTACAGAAACTCAAACCAATATTGTGGATTATTCTATTTCTTTTGGGGAGGCTGAGGCTGTAGGGCCTATAATGGAGCTATCTTTGTTTGGTGGGGATGCTACAGAAGAGCCTAACAGTGGTACAATGGTTAACTGGAGGACTTTTCCGGTTATTTCAAAAACAAATACTATGACCCTTACTGTAATTTTTAGGATAACTTCTTAATGAAGCATTTAATAAAAAGGATATCTGTACTAAATTCAGAAGCTATAGGTTATTCATCTATAGGGGGAAAAACTTTTAATCTTATTAGAAAAGGAAACTCTATTAAGGGTTTCCTTGATGGGTATGAGGTTTATAGCATATCAGAGAAAGACCCTCGGTTTAAAGAGGCGGGCATAGTTATAGCTTCTGTATTAGATTATATGTTTAAAAGTAGCGAAGATAAAAAGATTAGACTATATAAAAGTGAGTGGAAAAATATAAAAGAATCTTCTGTAAATTTGTTAGAAGAGATAATCCCCAACCTTAACGATAGTGTAGGAAATCCTGTAGTTATAATAAGAAATAAACCTAAAGAAGAGAGAGATATTAGATTGAGGGCTGCTTCTGGTTTTTCGGCAGAGGGTTGTATACCAACTGAAATTTTAATGAATAATTTAGAGGTGTTAAAAAAGAAAATATCAGCTTTAAGCTCTGATTTAGAAGAATCATTAGATGTAGCTAGTACGTTTACTAGAAGAAAATTAAAAGATAGTATGTGGGGAGCAAAACCTATGCAACAAATTTTAGACAGTTTACGCTCCGAGTTTTTAAATAAATGTTGGAATCAGGCGTACGTTAGTTTGGAATTAATTGAAAAATCAATTGATAGGTTAGTCTATAAATTTAAAAGTATATTCGATGAAGAGTGTTTTGAAGAAAAGAAAATGGTGGTGGGAGTTTTGATCCCAGACATAATTGAAAGCTACGCAAAAATAAAAGACGTAGTAATTAGATTAGTCACGCTACTGGCCCCGTTGATTCTGATGGATAAAACATTTACGGAGAAAACAAGTTATCCCGCAAAATTTTTTATATCTGATGAAATAATTGAGCAGACTCAGAATAGATTTAATGTTCTTATAAAATTTTTATGCCTTTCTCCTACTATAGAGTCTAAAGTATTAGACCCGCTAGATTTTGTAAGATTGCAGATGTTAAATGAAATAAAGGGATCATAAGATGAGTGATAATTTTGGCTCTGGTCAACCTAGGGTATTAAGCACAGAAGATAGAAGTTTAGATAATATAGTTTTTCAATATAAAACTCCTCCTCTTTCTTCTGAGTGGAATCTTATTAATCAAATAGGTAATCAGAAGATAAAAGATGCTGTATCTTCTTTTACTCCTTCCGGTTGGGTGCAAGTAGGGGATGTAAAGTCTTTAGAAGATATGAGCGTCTCTGAAACAAATGCCTCAGTAGGTGATATTTTTACTTCTTTAACATATAGCGCAAATACCTTTAAATTGATGAGTAACGATACTGGTGCTACGGCTGTTGTTAATGGTTGGCCTATTTGTATTGCTGGGTATAACTCAACTGGTACGGATAATATCATCGAACTGGATGCTCCTACAGCAGATTCTTATAGATATGATTTTGTTTTCCTGGAAGTTTGGAAAAAACTTACAGGTGAAAACGATCCAATATACCCACACGGAAATGTTACCGCCACTCCTTACACTGACAATGAATTAGTTTACGATGTAGTAGGAGTAGAAACTACAAAGAGGGTACAGATACAGTATCGTATACGCACACAAAAAATTACTTCTATTTCTAATTTTAACGAAGGTTTTGACCTCACAAGTATCTACCCTATAGGGGGAAGAACTTCTGCGTATCAATTTCCTTCATATAAATTTAGGGTTAAAGGGAGCGATGATGTAGGACTTTATATTTCAGGTAGTGGGTCTTCTGCGGATCAAACTATTCTGAACACCGTGGATGGGTATGTTTATGCTATACCTATGTTTATGGTATATAGAAGAAAACAAGGTTCCTTTAATACAGGAGCTATACACTCGTCTGCTACAACCCGCCAGAGCTACCTAAGTGGGTATCGTTCTGATAGGCCCGACGGTAAGCTATTGGATGTTATTTATAAAAGCGATATAGTAGACTACAGGCATAGAATACTTGTTAATGCGTCACAGTCTAAAGACATAATGGAGAATACTTTTAAGAAGTTAGTAACTGGAGGTGTTAGCACTAACATAGGCAAAGGATTTACTAATTTTTCTGGAGGTAAAGCGATTTATTCTGGCGCATCTAAACAATTTAAGATAGAGCAGATAAATGGTGCCGGAGGAAACGATATACCTAATTTGTCATCAGGAGAAAGTAGTACATCTTATTTTAAAAGAAGTGTATACGCTAATGCAGCTATTTCTACTTCTTTTAATATAGTCTCTATACCAGTAGCGGCATCTGGTGGTTCGACCTGGAGTGCCGGGACTTTTGACCTTTCAAGCTATATACCCTCTACTTCGTTAGTTACTATTACTACTGCACAAGGCATATATGAGCCTTCTTTAGGGGAAGTTACTTTATCCTCATATAGTACATCAAACAAAGAGATTACTATTTCTGAGGGTAGCAATATTATAGGTACTTCTTCAACTATTTATTTAGAAGTAGATTTAACATACATTGCAGGCAACAATGGATTAAGGAATGTGCCGGAAAAGATATTTGAAGTTAATAAAAGTATAAAAAATCCTATCTCTGCCTCCGGAGTTCCAGTTTCATTAAGATATAATCTTACGGGTATAGCTGTTTGTTACGGTAGTAACGGTAAAGATATAAATGACGGGGAAACAGATAGTAGAGACTTTATACAGAACGCTCATAATAGTTTTACGGAAACTGTAGATTTTGGTATGGATTTACTTATACATAGGCCTATAGGAGTGGTTCCTTCTCAGTTTACTATCAATTTAACAGAAAGTAAATTGTATGGTTATTATATTCTTGGTGTTAAGAGTGTCTATGAAAATGTAGGAACTACAGCTAGTCCTGATTGGGTACTAAGAACTTTTAACCATATCAGGGATGAAGTTGCTGTTACTCCTTCTAACCCTGATGAGAAAGAAATTACAGCTTATAGGCTTAGTATAAACAGCGTAGCTAATACTGGGGCCAAGGAATTTAAGATAACTTTAGTGGTTGGGTCTAAGCCAGACTACTATAAAGTTGCCACTCAGCAAATAGTAAAAGATGAAATCAACGCCCTAAAGTTTTTTAAATTTAATAGGCAGGCTAGAGGAATTATTGATATTTTTGAAATGATTGAAGTAGTTGCCGAACGAGACGGTTCTACTGATTTTTTTATTGCTGATACTGTAGATAAGCCAATTATAAAGATAGCTACTAAAGCTACTTCTTCGAGTGACGCGGAAGGGACCTATTTAACTGGGGTGCCTTATGTGTACGATTCTTCCGGTAATGTTTTTGATAGCATAAAAGTTGCAGGGACAGCTCAAATAAATAGTATTTTACCTATATTAACTTCTGACGCCTACTCTACTCAAAAGACTCCTACCCGTATAAAGGTACAAGATACAAGCTCAAGCATAACAGGTAACTATATAAAAGTTCCTTTGTTAGTTAAAAGCTACGTATCGTCTAACGAGCAGCCGTACAACTTCAACTATGAATTTATTCCGTACCAAGGGTTATTATCCCCTACCAGTGTCGTTTCCGGGGAGTTTTTGTCAAGTACTCAAGCTAATATAAGTTCTAAGGGAAGCGGAAGAGAATCTAGTATAGTAATAGGCACGGATAGTCTTATTGGTGGAAAGGCTAAATTTATTGTCTCTTCTAGATTCGTACAGCCTATAAGTGATGGTAGTGGAGTACCAGATTGGACATCTTACCTAGACTTAGATAATTATACATATTTTATACGTATTAAAAATGACGCCACAAGTTTTAAAATAGAGAAGTTTGCTTCTGGAGTAGGTAGGACTGGGTGGGTTGTTTTGAACCAACCCTTTAGGCAAGATTTGGTCGCTCCCTCTTCTGCAGGGGATGAATACGAGATAATAAGAGAAGATGTTCCTAGTGATAACGTAAGCAACACTATTGATCGTATGCCTACTTTTTTATACGAGGACTACAAAGGAGAGTCTACTTTAATGACTGTTTCTGGAGTATCCTCTTCTTTTATTTATACTGATGCTGTTAATTACATACAGGATCCTCTTAAAGCTACGCCGGGGACTTTTGTTATAGGATCTGCCTCTAATCTTAATAACCAGACTAGTAGAGGGGTTTCTGATATTATTTTATCCTCTGATCCTAATGACTCTAATTTTCAATTGTCTTTCAAGAGACCATCTATTCAATACACAACTGTTTCGACTTCTGGAACTATATATAAAAAAGTATTTCAACCATATTTATATTTAAAGATTGATAGTAACGGGGTAACCAAGCCTTATATGGCTGTAATATCTAGTGAGTCTAAAAATGACACAGTTGAAACAAAAATTAATAATTACACGGACAAAGACACTATTGATTTGTTTGAGCTGATAGGTCGTCCTTTAATAAAATTATAAGGAGTAAAGGTGAATTCTGAGGCATCTTTTTTAGATATAATTCCGGCATCATTGCAGCATCCACAAACTTACTTAGTTTTATTTTCTGTGGTTTTTATACTTGTTTTGGTCGCCATGATGTATAAAAGAAATTTAACTATATCTATGTTTGGAAGAAACTTATTAGATGTGCAGCTGAAGGATAGTGGCTCCTTTACCCTTAGTAAGAAAAGGGCGCGAGCAGATAATAAAGAAGTTTCTACTGTGGAGGATACAAATTCTTTTAAAAAAGAATTTCCTACAGGGAATCGGGTGTCTGTTCATTCAGGCTGTCCTCATGTTAATGATTTCATTCTAATTATTACAGAGACTACTAATGTTGTATCTGTAATATCTGAGATTAAGTATAAAGGCTGCATGTCTGAGCAGATGTTTAAAGCTGACCAGCACCTTATTAGAATGAGAACTATTTTACAGAATAAGTATCGTTTTTTATTAGCGAGAAAGGCTAATGAACAGGATCAAATAAGTGGAGACAATTTAGTAGCTTATAAGTTTTATCAGGCTCTTACCCGTATAATGTTACAAGATATAAAAGATCTTATTATACGAGCGGCTCTTTTGAACAACCATCTAGCTGATTTTAAAAGCCAGGGCCAGTACAATGATTATATAGAAAAACAGTTCGAAAGCATAAAAAACGTCATAAATGATACTACTATTGAAATGTACATGGGTAACTGGGAAATTAAACAGAGCAGTGTTATGGAACTTCATAATTCTACTTTTTTAGAAATTAGATCAATAGTAGAGGATATTTTTAATGACGCTAGAGACGTAGCAATTAGGTCACAAAAGAAAATAGAAGAGATGGAAAAAAGGTTAAAACAGTTCGTTAGTAGAATAGCAGGAATAAATGGATAAGCTGTTTAATAAAGGAAGTAGACTAGGGTGGCTTAGTATAAGTCCAATTCTTGTTGTGGCTCTGTTTATGGCTCTAATAACGCAATCTTTTATAATTTATACTGATTTAGTTTCTTTGCTTCAGAAATATAAGCTAAACGAAGATTTTATTTTTGACTTTAGGTCGTTGCTAACTTTTCATTTATTTGTAGGACTTGGGATAGTAAGCCTGTTTGGTGCTCTTCTTTTTGGTATCTATTTATTTGAAAGAATAAGAAGAAGTAAACAAAATAAAGACCTTTCAAATAATTTAAAGAATTTAAGTATTGTATCTATGATAAAAGAAAAAGGTCAAAGTATTCCTAGGGAGAAGTTGTAATGAATTTAAAGATATCTGCGCAAAATGTTTTGAAAAAAAGGTATGCTGTCGAAGAAGAAGAAACTCAAGAAGAAAAGAATGAAAAGATACCGCAGCCTAGTACTTCTACAGCGGACGAGGATACATCTGTTACTCTATATTTTACGGCGGATAAAAATGATCCTATAAATTATTCTAATATTTATGAAGAAGTAAAAAAACAAGGTAATGCTTTAATAAAAAAAATTCAGAGCGGTAATTTCTTTTGGAATCATATAGTAATAAAAACTAATGATTATGGGGCGTCTCCTGTAGACCCAAAAAAGTCATATATTTTAACATCTAAATTAAGTGGAGACGGGAGTTTAATTGCCCCGGATCAAAAAATAATAAATAGTGATAATAAAGTTTTAGATAACAACAATACTGAAGACTATGATTCTGTTTTAAATAAAATAGTTTCAAAAGCCTTTAAAGATAATAAACTTTCTTTTGATTTTAATCCTGTCTTTAAAAGGAGTACTGCTCCAGAATCAGGAGATTTAGTACGTATTTTTAAAGGCCAGAGAGTCCCAGGAGAAGTTTATAATAAAAATGTTTTTGAGCAAGAATTTGGTCCTAGTCAATATCGTATGCGTTTAATAACTTCCGGGATAAGTATACCGGGGCTGTCTAATACTAGTAACATATTAATAGGTCCTATGTATAATGTACCTAATGCTCAAGCGGATAATTTTATGGGAGAAAATATAGCTTTTACAGGAGATACTACACAGATGAATAAATTAAAAGAAGCTATATCTAAAGAAGTACAAGAAAAACCAGAAGATGAATTGCAGCAAGTACAGCCTAAAGAAGAGGAAGAGACGGTTAATACACCAGTAGATGAACAGCATCCTACTTCTAAAGAAGATGTTACGAATAGATATGCAAGGGATAATAGCATTATGCAAGATTTAGTAAAACGTCAGCACAAGAGGATGAAGATAAGGCAGGCTAACTACACAACAAGTTCTCCTACTTCACCTACAGCCCCAACTTCGACTATTAACACATCGAAGAATAAGAACTCTATTCCTGTTCACGATATGAATCAAGCTGATGATAACATAAACAATGCAAATAAATTGAAGCAGCTGGGTGAAAAACAGAAAAAGATACAAGACCAAGTAAATAAACTTAATACACAAATGACCGCGACTGTTGCTTCGTCAGCATCTTTAGTGGAAAATGTTTTATCCAAATATCTGGAAAAATAGGTTAAACTCGTTTTAAAAAAGTATAAGTCCTTGCTGTTTAAGGCTTAAGTGTATTTTTATTGATATTTTACTTAAATTTTGAATTCACCAAATAGTATATTTAGATTAAGTTTAAAGAAGAGGAGTCTCTGTTGACGACTAAATATTCGGCTGTTCCGTCTAACTATGACTTTATAAAAAAGTTGAGAAAAAGTAAAAAGGCTTCTCTTAAGCCTTGTGCACTACTTCGAGACGATATCAAGCTAAGGCCCTATCAAGCTATAGGAGCCCTTCATTTCCTCCTTTTAAATAGAATGGTACTTGGTGACGGAGTAGGTTTAGGAAAAACAGTTCAGGCCATTGCAGGCTACTGCTACAGTCGAAGCAAATACCCAAAACTTAAGATGCTCGTTGCTACCCCTAAATCTGCAGTAGACCAGTGGTGCGAGGAGATAGATAAATTTACCTCTGGTGTTACTTCCCATGCCCTTAAAAATTATTATGGGATGGTTAAGGCTACGGGTGAATATGGGGACTATGATGAGTTGAAGGCCCGGCATAAAAGAGGGCAAGTAAGTAGATTAACTGGCTTTGAGGCTAGAAAAGCACAGTATGACACAGTAGATGCAGATATTCTTGTTTGTGGGTATTTCCCTATTCAACAAGATTATATTTTTCTTATTGAGAATCGCGGCGAAGAGCTCATGGTTATATTTGATGAGATTCAGGAGCTTAAAAACCGTAAGGGTATGAAACATTTAGGTGCGGACAAGATTTCAGAAAAGGCGCTTAAAGTCTATGGCTTGAGCGCCACTGTTATAAAAAACAGACTTGAGGAAGCATATAATATATACAGGGTAGTTGTACCTGGGCTGTTTGGCGGACCCCCTAAATTTGAAAAGAATTTCATGAAGTTTAAGAAGGTCCCCAGGTTTATTAAAGGTAAAACACGGTATGTAAAGACTGTGTCTGGGTACAAGAATTTAGAGAAATTCCGTAGTTTATTAGATCCATATTTCCTTCTTAGAAGAACTCGTGAAGTCGCGGATGAGCTACCAAGATTGATGTCTAAAAAAGTTATTCTTGATATGACGACTGTCCAGGAACGATTATATAAGCAAGCGCTTAACGGCGATATATATCGTAAGGAAGTAAAAAGGAAGCTTTTTGAATTTGAAGAATACATGAGTACTAATGCGGGTCCAAGTGAAAAAGACTACCAGAAGCTTGAGTTCTATAAAAAGAAGTACGATGAATCTTTGACAGAGCAAGGTTTAGCCAACAGTAAAATGGCAGCCCTTAGTTATTGCCAACTTATCTCAAACGGTCCTGAATGGATGCGTGAAGAGGGAGAAAGCTCGAAAGAGCAGGAATTCAGAAGGTTGTTCGAGCAGGAATTGTTTACGGAAAAAGTTATTGTTTTTACTAGGTTTAAGTCAGGCATTTCTCGCCTGGAGGCCATCCTTGATGACCTTAAATTAAAACACCGTAAGGTTAGCGGTGATGTATCTTCTAAGGATAGAAAAAAGGCCCGATTAGATTTTTCAGATTTAAATCAAGATATAAATGCAATTTTTATAACACAAGCTGGTTCTGCGGCTATCAATTTGCAGGCGGCAAATGTTATATTATTCTATGACACTCCTTGGTCTTACGGTGACCTTTATCAAACAATAGGTAGAGCGCAGCGTATAGGTAGTATATATGGTCACATTCATTTGATTCATATGGTCAATAGGGGTACTATAGATGAACACGTATTGAAGGTACTGTTCGAAAAAAAAGACTTAATTACCGAGGTTATGGGTGACATAGCTGAGGGCTCACTAGAGTTCACAAAAGCCGATGAACTCGTGTTTAAAGATGATGAGAGCTCGATTGACGCTCTATTTGAAACTGTATTTAAAAATTAGGCTTTATAAAAAGAGGTCTTGTATGAGTTATCGAGGGGAAAGCCCTTGTCCTTATTGTAAGGACAGTTCGTTTTTACATATTCAGGGTAAACCTGATAGAGAAAAAGGTAAACTAGGGGAGTCCATCATTCCTTGCTGCTGCACAAACGCAGCCCTAATAAACAAGAAGTTTCCTACTCTTTTTACTGTAGCTGACCCTCCCGCCAAAGAATTTATAAGTATCGCAAAAAGATTCACCGAAATAAAAGAGGACAAACGTAGCATTAAGAATTGCCTGTTTTTCGGCCCCGAAAAAAGATTTTTTTACGTCTTTAAGTCTCTTATGCTCTTCTACTGGAATAATGTAACAGCTTTTGAGTTATTAGACGGAATACAAATAGTGCATAACTATTTTGTAGGTAAGGATGAAAAGACTTTATATGACCTACAGAATTTTAAATTACTTGGTATTTGTTTCATAAGTGTTGCTAAAAATAACGCGATGGATACAACTATCCTTGATGTCGTTAAAAATAGAATAAGAGTAAATAGAGCTACCTGGATATACGCCCCGGATATAAATTCTCTTCAACAGAGTAAAGAATACAGTGATGGACTAGGAGAGGTACTAAAGGATCATTTTAAGAAGTATGATTTAAGCAAGAACTTTGCTTACCCCGGCTTCGGTAGTACAGAAGAGTTATCGGTTAATAGAAAACGTAGCGCCCAAATAAATAATGCGAATATTTAACGGAGATATAGATGTTTAATTTAGCGACAGTTTTTCGTTCTTTAGTAGATATTAGAAATGCACAAGGTAAGCCTACTATTACTCAGCAAGACCTTGTTAAAAATTTTAGGTCTTTGCAGCAGATAAATCTTAAAGAACCAGAGGATCCTGCATATAAGAAACTTTATCATTTTATTCTAGATTTTCTTAAAAGTTGTGATGGAGGAGATGGGCCTGAGCTCCCAAGCCTGGAATACCTAAAGGATTATTTTGAGGGTACTGAGGGCAATGAAGCAGTACTTGCCTCATTGTCTGATATCGCACAGCAACGACCATATGTTGGTCAGAGTTTTAGACAGGTTATAAAGGAGTATAAAGAAGAGCAAGACATATCTTCTATGGAGCGTATTCTTACTAATACACTGCAAGTATCAACTACAGGTATGTCCATAAATAAGCGCAATCTTAAAGGGATCATGGACGGCATAAGTTATTTTGCAAGCGAGACGAAAGAGCTTCAGCAGCAAATAACAAACATTAAACTTGAATCTCAAATAAATAGTGCAGAAGATGCAGACGAGGCTATTAAAGAGTATGAAGAAGTAAAGCATAATCCTGCGGACGTGCTTGGTATCTTTACCGGTATAGAAAAAATAGATTCATCTTTAAAAGGTTTAAAGAATCATGAACTTATGATTGCTGCTGCGTATACAGGGCATTGTAAAACTACTTTTTGTCTAAATATGGCATACCGTGCTCTTTACTCAGGATTTAACACAGCGTTCGTAACCCTTGAAATGTCTATGCCTGAGATTCGTAGAGCTATGTATGTCCTGCACTCTTGTCATCCTTTATTTCGAGAAAAACATCCAGAATATGCTAAATACGTAGGTAAAATTAATTACAATGATGTTGTATACGGTAACCTCACAGATGAAGAATACGAGTACTACAAACTTGTAGTTAAAGACTTCAGGGAAAATAATCCCTACGGTAAATTTTTTGCGTGGCAACCAGATAAGGCTGTAACTACTGTATCTGATATAGAACTGAAACTTAGTCAGTATCAGTATGAGCTACAGAATGATAGAGAAGATTTACAGTTTGTTATCATTGACTACATCAGTTTGCTTGGAGTAGACCGTAACGAGAAAAGTAACGACTATAACCAGAATCTCAACACTGTTATTAAGAGGCTTAAAAGGCTTTGTCTGACCTTTAATAACGGTAAAGGGATAAGAATGCTTTCTCCTTTTCAGACTAATCGTGATGGATATAGGAAAGCAAAAGAAAATGATGGCATGTACGATTCTACGGCGCTATCAAATGCTCACGAAGCCGAGCGTTCAGCTGATGTTATCATATCTATCTTTGCTGGAGAAAGTGAAAGAAAAAGCGGAATGCTTAAAATATGTAATTTGAAGAACAGAAGGGACAGACTATTTGAAGCACTCAACGCCTGTATAAATTTTAAAACTAAATGTATATATGATTACGCTGGTGACGACAGTGATATTGACATGATGGATAACATGATAAGTATTTATGATCTTGATAGCTAATGAAAGATTTAACGAAACTTAAAGATAAGATACGTGAGTATATAAACTTGGCTACTGTTCTAAAGGAAGATGGAGTCCTTGTCTCCGACTTTTCAGAAGAGCAGATATCGTGCCCTTTTCATGGTAGAGACTTGAAGAAAAGTGCCCGGTTTTACAAAGCTACTGATTCTATGTACTGTTGGACATGTAAAGAGCGCTGGGATTTATTTTCCTATATTATTAAAAGAGATGGATCAAATTTTAGGGAAGTATTAGATAGGCTAGTACGTAAGTATCACGTAAATATATCTGATGTACCAGATGCGGTAGAGGGTGCGAAACAAAAAAGGATAAAAGCTAAGCATGTTAAATATGACACAAAGAAGCTATACCTTGAAAAGTTACACAATATAATAACTGATATAAGGAACGAAATACCTCAGGAGAAGTACGTAAGATTAGTTTTTGCTTATATGTTGTTAAAGTACTCCACGGACGAAGATAAATTTGAAGAATCTATTATTAAGATAAGAGATGCCGTGATTAGATTAAAGAAAGGTGCTGTTAATGGGTGATATTGCCACCGGAATGCTAGATGTTTTTACTGAGGATGCCGTCAAGGAATTATTAGACCTTCGCCCTTGGATGCAAGATAAAACTTTTTTACTTCTTACAAAACCTACAGAGGTAGAAGAATATATAGACCGTCTTATCGAAAAAGGTATTTGCGGGCTTGACTTAGAGACCACGAGTCTTAATACACGTAGGAAAAAAAATGGGGGAGTATATGCAAAAATAGTTGGAGTCTGTTTGGCTATATCTCCTAACGAAGGAGTATACATACCAGTATCCCATGAGGATAAAGAGTATAATGTGCCATATAAATTTATGGTACAGCAACTAAAAAGACTAACAGCTAATTGTATTTGTGTCTATCATAATTTTAAATACGATGGAGAAGTATTAAGGAATCATGGCATCATTATTGAGGATGAAGACTTATATGAAGATACTTATCTTATGGCTGCTATTCAGGATGCCTCCCGTAAAGATAAAGGATTAAAATGGCTTTCAGAGCATATTTTAAAACGTCCCATGATAGAAATTTCTGAGCTCGGGGTTACCGGTTCTAAAAAGAAGGTAGTTGCGTTTGACATGGTTCCTCCTCAGACCGCTGTATACTATGGTGCTAGTGATGCCATGAATACGCTGGGGTTATACCTGGTATTTAAGAAAAGTATCGACCAACAAGATCCTGACGGTAAGCAAGGTCCTTGGTATATCTATAAGATTGAAAAGCGTTGTCTTTTCGTTACAATGGAGATGGAGCGCAACCATGTTTTGATAGACCGCGAGTATCTTCTTAAAATAAAAGAAGATGTCCAAAGTCGTATGAAAAATATATTAAAAGATGTACACGCTATAGCAGGGCGTGAGTTTGATATAAATAGTCCTAAACAGCTCGGTACACTGCTTTTTGACGAGCTTAAGATTCGTTATCCTCTTAAAGAAAAGAGCGCAAGCGGTCAGTATAAGACTGATGAAAAAACTCTTGTGTTGATAGAACAAGAAGCTCCTATCGTAAAAAAGATTTTATCTTATCGCGGATACACTAAACTTCTCGGCACGTACATAGAAAATTTCTTAAATAATGTTGACGAGGATAATTACGCAAAGTTCCAACTCAATCAGGTACGAGCGGATACAGGACGTTTTTCTGCTAGTGGTGGTAGGGGTATAAAAGTAGATGGGTGTTGTGGAGTCAACTGCCAAAACATACCTACCTATAATAAGAATGACCCGGATTCTATAGATATGCGTAGAGCAGTAATAGCCCGCCCTGGATATAAGATATTTACCATTGACTATAGTGGTGAAGAACTTCGTATCGCAGCTAACATGTCTAGGGAGCCTAAATGGATCCAGGAGTTTAATCACGGCTCTGCAGATCTGCATACTATTACTGGTAAGATTATCCACGGCAAAGAAGAAATTAATAAGCAGGAACGTGGGTTAGGTAAGTGCGTAGCTAAAGGTACTAGGATAGCAACACAAAGAGGGTGGATACCTGTAGAAGAGCTTACACTTAAAGACAAAGTAATTACTCATACCGGTAAGCTTAAAAAGATAGAAGCTATACATGATATGGGAGTAAAAAAAGCGGTAACAATAATATCCTCTTCTGGCCATAAAATAAAATGTGGATACAACCATAGATTCCTCACTCCAGCAGGAGAGTGGGTAAGAGCAGAGGATTTAAAACTAGGGCAAGAAATACTCTCAAGTTCTTGTAAGTTAATTAACCCAAAGGTTTCTCCTGATATTCATTTTAATTTCTGGGCAAAAGGAAAAGATAACAACATTAGCGATAGTTTACCTTACATTAAGCCTAATTATCAGTGGGGAAAGCTATTAGGGTATCTTTTAGGAGATGGGCATATACACAGGTACCATGCCGGTATTATTTGCTCTGAAAAATACTCCGACGTAAAAGAAGATATTATTAGAACTGCTGAGGGCCTAGGATTACCTTGTAGCGCAAAGTTACGTAAAAGAAAAGACAAGCCAGAAAGTTACCAGGCTTTATGGGAAATTAATGTAGGGTCTACTGTTTTTTCTAGATTTTGTGAAAGAATAGGATTTTCAGGCAGGCATAAAAAGATTTTTAAAGTACCTGATTGGATTTTAAGGTCAACTAAAGATGTATCTAGAGGGTTTTTACAAGCTCTTTTTGAGACGGATGGCACAGTTGATAAGTCCGGTACCGTTTCTATATGTACCAAAGACATAGACTTGGCTAGAGACGTAGTTTTGTTGCTGGCTCAATTTGACGTAAAATCTTATATATATGAAAAACTTTCCAAAAGATACGACAGGGTTTATTACCAGGTTCAATTTGGTAGAGCAGGTGCCGAGGAATTTTATAAGAATATAGGTTTTATTAGTAATATAAAGAAAGCTAAACTACAGGCACTAATAGATAAACCAAAGGCCGCAAAAACTCTTAAGGGTCAAGAATGGGTAACTAAGGTAAAAGGAAAAGAGTTTCATGATTCAGTAGAGTTAATGGACCTTACTATAAAAGGAGACCACACCTATGTTGCGGAGGGCTTAGTAACTCACAATACACTTAACTTCCACACAATTTATGGTGGGGGTGCGGGAGGATTTGCTGTACGTGCTAAACTTTCTGTAGACATCGCGAAGAAGATGCTATTTAACTTTTTTAAAAAATATGATGTATTAGCGAAGTGGTTAGTAGATGAAGCTAAAAGAGCTAAGAAAAGAGGGTATAGTAAAACCGCTTTTGGTCGTCGGCGTCCTCTTACTGAGTTTTACAGAAGTAGTGATCGTCAGATTATGGCTCGTGGTGACCGTTGCGCAATCAACAGCTGCATTCAGGGTGGAGGGGCGGATATTATTAAGATAGCTTTGTACCGTGTATGGAAATGGATACATAGCAACGGTTTTGGTGACGATCAAATCCGTATCTTAATGCCTGTGCATGATGAAATTGTATATGAAGTAAAAGAAGACATGCTTGGTTATTTTATAGAAAATATATCTGAAATAATGAAGCTAAGAGAGTTTACTGAACGTTTAAAATGGCCCGTAGGTTTAGAGGTTGATGCTGAGTACGGCGACAGCTTCTCTATTACAAACGATTATTTTAAAGAAAAAGCACAGCTAGAAAAAGAAGCTAATGCAGAGGGCTCAGCACTGCCTGATATTAAAAATGAGTTTAATTCTACAGAACATTCTTCTGAAGAAGAGCCAGGGGCTGAAATAGAACCTGAGATAGAAAAACCCGAAGAAAAGGAGGTTCCGGAAGAAAAAGAAGAAGAGCCAGATATTAAGAGAAAGGACACTCAAACGGAGCAAGAAGGGCACTCAAATCAGTCGCATGAGATTCAGAAGCATAGTTTTATTTCAGAGAGTAACGGCACAGACCCGTACATAAATTTTACTGTTACTTTTTCTGAGACTAAAAATGATAAAGTAGTGCAGTCTAAAGATAAAGATGTAGAAGTGGACGAAAAAGCCCTAGCAGACGACAGGCTAAAAAACTACTTAGATGATTTGGGCTTTTACGTATATGAAATAAAATCTATTGTTCCTATGGTATCAAACCATTTGAAGAATATAATAGACATGCTAAATGAGTACGACAGCCAGTTGATAGGCCCTAAATGTCGGATAAAGCTTGTCGCTCCGGACGGGAGTGTGCTGCATAAAGTTTATAATAAAGTCTCTGTTGATGCTTTTCAGTCCTTGTGCCTTTGGTATAATATTTAATCCAAATTTCGGAGGTTACTAATGGTTGTAGTTCGCTCGGTTGAAGATTTTGCAAGAAAGAATGAAGGTGATTTACGTCGTCTTATGAACTATAAGACAGGTATATTCGATAAAGATCTAGTAGATGAATCTATACAGGACTTCTACGTAAAACTTATAGAGACTAGAGCTCTTGAAATTTATGATGAAGAAGCCGGTACTTTCAAGACTTACATCACTAATCTTTTTTTCTGGACCCTACCTAAGTCTAGGAGAGATAATTTTAGGGTTAATTTTGATGTTTTTTCATCGGTTACTGTTGCGGGCTGTAATAGCACTCAAAAGAACGTAGATGTGTGGGATTTTATTAGTAGTAAGAGCACACATACCGTAGACTTTGAGCCAAAGAAACGTGTGTCTAAAAAAACTGAAGAAGATGAAGAGCGTAGCACGGCAGATAAAACCTCTTCAGTAAGTTTTAAGGTAGACTGCAGGTTTAGTTGCCCTGCTATTGATTCTGCGAAAGAGGCTGAGTTTAACAGAGAATTGGAAGAGTTTAAACGCTACATTAAACGTACTGAGCCAAAGAATAAAGCAGAAAGAATGGTAATGTATATAGACAGGAAGAGAGAAGGATGCCTTGGCACTGACATAGCAAGTATGCTTAGTTTGTCTACCGCTATGATTCGTTTGATTAAAAACGAGTTGAAAGAAAAGTATCGCGAGTGGAAAAGTTACCATGATTAAAAAAAAGACAAGGGAAGATGTAATAGTTGAAATAAACAGAGTAAAAAAGGATCTTAAGATTTATAGGACTAATCCTGAAAGTTTGCCAGATTCATTTTCTTATCCTAAAGCTCTCAAAATGTTACAGTTTTTAAGGAACTCTCTTGTGCGCAGAAAAAAATAGTTGTATTTATAACACATAAAATAGGAGATAAAAATGAAACTTACATTCTTAGGTAGCGGGTCAGCTTTTTCTACAGAAAACTTTCAAAGTAATATGCTTATTGATTCAGCGAGAAGAGTATGAAGTGGGGAGCTAGGTCTATACCAGAACTAGAGTGTAAGCTCGTTCAGTCTATTCACGTAGTTGCGGACTGTACTAT
>Ga0114918_10000114_pt1 | contig 63243 bp, 63 predicted proteins | sample LantaG_FD_87015 | JGI IMG/M metagenome (GOLD analysis project Ga0114918, IMG submission 87015) | Deep subsurface microbial communities from Baltic Sea to uncover new lineages of life (NeLLi) - Landsort_02402 metaG | ecosystem: Environmental > Aquatic > Marine > Oceanic > Sediment | place... | reverse complement strand
TCTCTCTCTCTCTCTCTCTCCACCACCACTAGGTCAAGCCCGCCGTCTCCTCCGAGGAGTCCTCGGACGCCGACTCGTCTTCGTCGGACGATGACTCGTCTTCGTCCGACGACGAGAAGCCCGCCCCCAAGAAGGCCGCCGCCGCCGTCGCGAAGAAGGCCGCGTCTTCGTCCGACGATGACTCTTCCGACGACGACGGCGGCGACGAAGACTCTTCTTCCTCGGACGAGGACGAGAAGCCCGCCGCCAAGAAGGCTGCCGCTAAGAAGGACGACTCTTCTTCGTCTGACGACGACTCCTCCTCCGACGAGGACGAGAAGCCCGCCGCTGCCGCCGCCAAGAAGGACGACTCTTCGTCTGACGACGACTCTTCTTCTTCGGACGACGACGAGGAGGAGGACGACTCCTCCTCCTCTGACGAGGAGGACGCTAAGGCCGCGGAGGAGCCCCCGGCCAAGAAGGTCAAGAAGGCCGACGGCGAGGCCGCGCCCGCCGCCCAGCAGCAGCAGCAGTCCGGCGGCGGCTCCTCGACCGTCTTCATCAAGAACCTCCCCTGGGCCGCCGACGAGCACGCGCTGCGCGAGTTCTTCGGCGAGTGCGGCGGCGAGATCGTCTCGGTCCGGATCGCGACCGACGAGGGCGGCCGCTCGCGCGGGTTTGCCCACGTGCAGTTCGACTCCCCTGCACCCGCCGCCGAGGCCGTCAAGCTGTCCGGTGCCGACCTGCTGGGCCGCGAGCTGTTCATCGACTCGGCCACCGAGCGCGCGCCCCGCGAGGGCGGAGAGCGCCGCCAGTTTGGAGGAGGTGAGGGTGGCTTCGGAGGCGCCGCCGCCGGCGGAAGAGAGGGCCGCCCCTCGGACGGCGTCACGATCTTCGTCAAGGGCTTTGACAAGTACGCCGGCGAGGACGCCGTGCGCCAGGCCCTGACCGAGGCCTTCGCCGAGAAGGGAGAGGTCGTGGCCGTGCGCCTGCCCTCGGACCGCGAGACGGGCGAGCTCAAGGGCATCGGCTTCGTCGAGTTCGCGAGTGCCGAGGGCAAGGCCGCCGCGATCGAGCTCGACGGTGCCGAGGTCGCCGGAGGGTGGCTCAAGGTCGACGCCAACGTCGGCGGCGGCGGCGGCGGCGGCGGCCGCGGAGGAGGTGGTGGCTTCGGTGGAGGCCGCGGTGGAGGTGGCGGCTTCGGTGGACGCGGTGGGGGCCGTGGGTTCGGCGGCGGTGGCGGCCGTGGAGGTAAGAGAGGAGTTGAGGATGAGAGATAGAGATGAGAGAGAGAAAAGAACCCGAGAACGAAAAGAAAAAACTCACCTCTTTTTCCTTTTCGATCCACTTTCAAAACCCACTTCCAGGAGGCTTCGGCGGACGTGGAGGAGGCGGCGGCGGCTTCTCGGGCCGCGGCGGAGGCCGCGGCGACCGCGGCGGGCGCGGCGGCTCGTTCGGCGGAGGCCGCGGGGGCGGCTTTGCCGCCAAGCCGCGCATGCAGATCGACGCCGGCGCCGGCTCGGGCAAGAAGATGACTTTCGACGACTAGATTGTTTGTTGCTTGGAGAAATTTCGACTTTTGGGGAGGTATAGATGACTGAAGGGACTTTTTTTGCTTGCTTTTGGATCGAGACGGGAAACTTAATCGAGAAGGAAGGGAGAAGGGAAATGACTGGACGGAACAAAACCACAAAAAAGGGGCAGCAGAAAGGAAAAAAACGAAATCGGAAACGACAGGAAAGAAATTTAGAGGAACAATTTTTCTTTTGGCCCAACCCCAAAAACGAACCAAGTCCAATAGAGAGACGGAGAGAGAGATCAACGAGTCCCGTGACGGAAAAGAAACGAACATGAACCACGACACACGCACACAAAAACGAAATGCCTCGAGAGTTGAGAAAACACACACAGATTTTGGAGAGAGAGAAAAGAGAAAAGAGAGAAGAGAGACGAGTTTAACAAATGAGTTTCAAAAGAGAAAAAACGGCTGCTGCAATGTCCAATTGACGGCTTCTTAGTTGACTTTGCGCATCCGCAAGGGGGTAAAACAAGAGGCGTGGGCGCGCGCCGTGCGCGGTGCCTTTGCAGCTCCTCTCGCCTTGGTCGCTTTTTTTTTTTTTTGGAGAGAGAAATTGCAAATGAGAGAAACAAAAAAATAGAGTTGGAAAAAAAGGTTTGTTTCTTTCTTTCTTTCTTCTTTCTTTTCCTCTCTTTCCCAATCTCGCGACCAGTCGGTCTTAAAGCCCCAAAAAATGAAAAAAATCACCTTCTTTTTTGAGAAGAAAGAAGAGGAGTGGGGAGGAAAGAAAAGAAGAGATGAAAGCTTTTGAAGAGAAGAAGAGAGAGTTGAAAAAAAAACTTTCTCTCTTTTCTTCCTTCAAAACGACTTTCATCTCTTCTCTCTTTCTCTCTCTCTCTCTTCTCATCACCTCGTTTACAGCTCACTTCACCGCTCAAAAGGAAACAAAATCCCCCCGCTGGTTTAGCTCAGTGGCAGAGCACTGGTCTTGTAAACCAGGGGTCCCGAGATCAAACCTCGGAATCAGCTACTTCATTTTTTTGCTTTTTGCTTTTTTGGTTGAGAGAAGAGAGAGGAAGAGAGAGAGAGATTCGTTTTTCATTCCTTATGTTTTCTTTTTTTCACTCGCTGTCGCTCCCCCCGTTATCACTCTCGTTCCCGCTCTTCCTGCCCTTCTTCTTTCCCGCTCCCATCAGGATCCCCGGGGCAGCCCCTTCGAGCGCGGACACGACGGCAGAGATCGAGAGCCTCCCGGCGTCCCTCGGCGTCTTGGAGTAGGAGGACCTCTTTTCGTCCTCGTCTTTTTTACTACTTCCTCCACCGATTCCAACTCCGCTGAACGCGTCCTTCCCTTTCAGGCTCGCCACGCACTCGCCGCCAAAGTACACCAGCAGCGTCGGCAGGGCGGAGGCCGGGTAGCCCGGGGCGACGTCGTCGGCGCGGATGCGCACGAACGAGACGCGCGGGAACGGCTTTGTCGAAGTCGAAGTCGAAGAGGAGGAAGTCGACGTCGAAGTCGTTGCCGCTGGCGCGCTCGCGGCTGGGGAGTCGGCGAGCTGCCTCAGCGCGTCGTCGACGTCGTCGCAGCTCGTCACCCCTTCGCGGAACATGTGACAGACGATCCACCGCGGAGGGCTCGTCGGCTTGGGTCCGAGAGAAGAAGAGGGACCGGCGTCTTCGTCTTCGTCATCTTCTTCTTCCTCGTTCGTCGCAGAGACAAACGCGTTGTCCGGGTCGACACCGGCCGACGCTCTCGTCACCTTCGCCACGTACTCCTCCTTCGAGATCGTCGCCACGACGCCCCGCTTCCCTTGACTCGACGCCTTCTCTTCCTTCTCGCGCAGCTCGGCGAGCCTCTTGAGGCGGTACTCTTCGAGGAAGCGGTCGTCGTCGAACTCGCCCTCGAGGTCGCCGAGGGCGTCGGCGTCGCCGCTCTTGCCGTTCCCGCCGCCGATGAGCGCCGTCAGGCCCCTTGGGAGTTCCCGCTTGGCCTCCCACGCGGCGGGCTTCCAGACTTTTTCTGCGGGGGCCATGTTGCCCATCTTGCGTTGGATGTCCTCCCACTGGGTCGTCTGGCCCTCGGGACGCTCGTAGACGGTGCGGTTGTCTCCCATTGTTGATCGATTGATCGATTGATTGAAGGAGGCGCGAGAGAGAGAGGCGAGAGGCGAGATCGTTTGCGTCGAAAGCGATCTGAAAGACAAGGACAGAAGAGGCGCGCGCGCTCTCGTTTCTGCTTCTTGCTTCTACGTCACGCGCCTAACTGTGTGTAAGGACAGTTGAAACGAACGCGTCTAAAGTGCGGAAGAAAGCGAAGAAGAAAGCGCGAAGGAGAAAAAAAGTTGAACTTGCGTTTTGAAGATCGAAAAAAATTTTGACCTCTTCTTCTTCTCTTCTTTTTTCGATTTCCCTCCTGTTTTCTTCTTCTTTACAAATAAAAACGAGCGCGCGCGGCACTAAATCGCGCACACACTCAAAGAATACACTGATGATATATAAAAATAACAGAAATAGAGAGAGAGAACCCTAGTCGCTGCCACCGTTTGCCAAGGGCGAAGGCGACTCAACGCCGTTGCTCGTCGTCGCCGGAGGCAAGTCCAGAGCCGCCGCGAGCCCCTTCCCCTTGCCGTTCCCCTCCGCCTTCTTCTTCACCGCCACCGCCTGCAGAGGAGGAGGAGCAGCGCTTTCCTTTTCCTCCCCCCTCTGTTCTCCTCCTTCGTATTTCGAACGGATGGCGTCATAACGCGCCAGCTCTGCCTCGGAGAGCGAAGGGACGGACGCGGCGAGCGCGACTTCAAAGTCGGCCGCTGTGACGACGACGCCGCCGGAAGGCGGAGGCGGAGCTTCTTCTTCCGCCTCCTCGTCGTCGCTCTCTTCCTCGTCCTCTTCGTCGTCGTCGTCGTCGCTGCTCGTGTCCTGCCCGTCGTCATCTTCCGAAGATTCGTAGTCGCCGCAGAGAGCAGCAGCAGCAGCAGCGCTTTTCCTACCCTTCTCCTCATCTCTCTCCAGTTCCCCCTCTTCCTTCTTTCTCTCCAGACCCCACCCCGCGGCCCTCTTGAGCGCCGACGACCACGCGTCCGCGGCGAGGGCATACAGATCAGCTCCGGTCAAGCTCGGGTCGCACCTTCGAGCGACTTCCTCCAGATCGACCTCCTTCGCCAAGATCATCTTGCGGGTCAGCGCCTCGAGCACTCGCTTTTTATCCAAGGGGTCCCGCGCCACTCCGACGAACACCAGCTTGTCGAGCCGCCCGGGGCGCAGCAGGGCGGGGTCCAGCAGGTCGGGGCGGTTGGTTGCCCCGATGACGAAGACCGGAGACGAAGAGGAGGAAGAAGAAGAGTTTTTGTCGCTCGACGACGGAGACGACGTCGAAGAACTTCCGCCGTTTTGCGCAGCGTCGATCTCTGCCAGCAGCGCCGCCACGACCCTGTCCATCACCCCGCCTGCGTCGCCTGCCCTGCCCCTCGCCGGCGCCAGCGCGTCCAGCTCGTCGAAGAACAGCACCGAAGGGGCCGCGGCCCTCGCCCTCTCGAAGATCGCGCGCACCTTCCTCTCGGACTCGCCGACGTACGGATCGACGAGCTCGGGCCCTTTCACCGACAAAAAGCTCAGCGCGCACTCGGTTGCTACCGCTTTCGCAAGCAGCGTCTTCCCGGTTCCGGGGGGACCGTAGAGCAGGAGCCCGGACCTGTTGCGTCCGCCCGCTGCGAAGAGCGAAGGGTGGCGTAAAGGTAGATCGACCGTGTCTAGGATCAGCGCCCGTGCGTCGGCGAGGCCGCCGACGTCGCTCCAGGTCACGCGCGGGATCGACGGCGCGCCGCTCGCATTGTTGTTTCCGCTGCTGCTGCTCCCTCCCGCGAGGGCGGCAATGCGGGAGCGGCAGGAAGAGAGAGCGGCGGCGAGGTCGTCGCGGGTGATGCGGATGGCCGGGGGTTGAGCTGGGGGAGGAGAGGAAGAAGAAGGAGGAGAAGAAGGAAGGAGCAGCGCCCGGCGGCGCCTCCACGCGCCGCCGCCGTCGCCGTCTTTTCCCTCCTTGCCCTTTTCCTTCTTCCTCCGCCTGCTCTTCTTCTCTTCCTCCGCCACGGCGCGTACGGCGGCCCTCGACGCCGCCCCCGCCGCCAGGGAAGCGAGGTCGGCAGGCGACAGCCCTGCGGTCTGCGTCGCTGCCCACGCTAAGTCGCTCTTCTTCAGAAAAGATTTTCCATCGCTTCCTCCGCTTCGTCCTCCGAGCGCGCTCTCCAGCAGGGCCCGCCGCTGCCTCGCGCTGGGCCCCCCGCACCGGATCTCGTGCGTGAAGCACCTCCGCATCGCTGGAGGGACCGCGTCCGCCGACCTGGCCGTGGCGACGAGGAACACGACGCCGCGGCCGTCGGTCGACAGACCGGCCCCGTGCGTCGTGAACAGGTGCGGCACGCCGAGCCCCTCGGCGATCGCGGTGGGCACCCGCACGCCCGCGGCGATCCCGGAGTCCAGCGCCGCGGCGAGCCTCGCGGCCCCGGGGCTGTCCAGAGAAGAAGAGGCATTGGAATCGGAGCCGGAAAGGGCCTCGGCGGCGAACTGATCGATGTCGGTGAGGAGCAAGACCGCCGGCGTGAACCTGTGCGCCGAGTCGAACGCTGCGCCGAGGGCCGCCGCGGCGCCTCCGTGAGCAGCAGCAGCTCCAGTTCCGGCTCCTGCCCCCTTTCCGGCGGAGGCCAGCGCCTGCCCCTGGTGCCTCACGACTTTTAAACCGAGGGCGGCGGCGGCGGCCGCGGCGGCGGTCGACCTCCCGGAGCCGGGAGCGCCGACGAGCAGCAGCGAGACGCGGACCCCGACGCGCGAGGGGCCGTGGTGGAGCGCAGGGGCCAGCGCCCTGGCCGCCGCGCTCCAGGGTTCTGGGAGCAAGGGCCCCAGGTGGGGGAGGAGGCACGCGGTCATGCCTGATGACCAGCCGGCGAGGGCGTGGTCTCCGAGCGGGAGGAGGACGGTGGAAGGAGAAGGAGAAGAAGAGGAAGGTTTGAACCTTGTGGTGTTGCTTTCGTCTCTTTGTTTCTCGTTTTCTTCTTCCCCTCCCTCTTCTTCGTTTTCAACGAAGGCCGCGACGAAGCACCCGACGCCCACGGGCACGGTACCGGCGCAGGCCCCGGCGACGCGCAGCCTCGTCCTGGAAGGGTCGACGAGCATGACGGAGCCGGCAGAAGCAGAAGCAGAGGCAGAAGGAGAAGAGGAAGACTCGTCCTCTATCTCGACCCTGAAGAACAGCAGAGGCGCGACCGGTGGGCAGCAGGACGAAGACCTGAAAGCGCCTCCTCCTCCTTCTCCGCTTCCACTCCCACCGGAAAGCGCCTCCGAGAGAGCTGCGTCGCCCCTAAAGTCCGGGTCGCGCACGGCGAAGAGGTCGCGGTGCGAGACGACCCGCGGGACCGAGCGGAAGTAGGAGGCGACAGCGGCGGCGAGGCCCGAGGCGGAACCGTCGTCGTTGCCGTTGTTGCCGTTGCCGCCGTCGCCGCTGCCACCAACCGTCGTCGTCGTCGACCTGTCCGCTCCCTCCACCGCGTCCGCGGCAGGCCTCCTCAGCAGGGAGACGGAGACCCTCGGCGCGACGGGCACCCCCGCGAGGGCCGCGGCGCCCCTGTTCGCGGCCCGAGAGGAGGAAGAAGGAGCTCCGTCGCCGGCTCGCCTGACGACGACAAACTCGCTGCTCCTACTTTCTGCTCCTCTCCCTCTTCCGCTTCCTCCTCCTCCTCTTTCTCCGCACAAGAACGGGGCCAGGTGCAGCTGGAAGCCCAGGTTGTAGGCGAGCATCGGGGAGAGGTAGGCGGTGTCGTCGCGGAAGGAGGCCGAGGAAGAGGTCGAGGTCGAAGGAGCGTCGTCGCTGTCGCCGTCGCCTTCGCGGCCGCCCTCGGCAGCATCAACATCGGCGACGACGGCCATCGCCACTCGCGGGGGCGTGTCCGTCCTCGCTGCGTGCTGGATCTCGAGTGGCGCTCCGGCAAAGAGGCCCAGAGAGGCCAATGTGGCCTGCGTGAGCGCCACCTCGGCGTGGATGTCCCTGGCGTGGCGCCACGAGGCCCCCGGGGGGGCGGCGGACGGCGCCGCGAGCATGGCGACCTTGAGCATCCGCGGCGGAGCAGCAGCAGCAGCAGCGGGGTCGCTCCCGAAGGACGATGCAGCCGCTGCCGCCGCCGCCGCAGCAGAAGAGACGGCCCGGGCAAGCCTCTCGGCGGCATGGCCCGAGAGGACGAGCGGCGGGACGGCCGCGCCGTGGGGCATTTTTTTCGATTCTTCTTCTTTTTGAAAGAAAAAAGTGAGAACAACAGATCGAGAAACAAAGCTGTCTTTTCTCTTTGACCTCGACCTCCTTTTCTTCTTTGACGGACCTCACTCCTCTCTCTTGTCATCTCGTTTTTTCGAATCACAGTCTGTCTCTCTTTCTCTCCTTTTCTCCCATCGTCGTCACGAAAAACACACAAAAGAACGAAACGAAATACTCCCTGTAATCAAAATCAAAGAAGAAATAATAATAAAAAATAGGAAATGAATTCGGAATATCTCTCTTTCTCTCTCTCTCACTCTTCCCCTTCTCTCTCTCCTTCCTTTCCTTTCCTCCCTCACTTCCGCACCCCGACCCAGAAGGAAGCGTACATGTTGACCCTGTCCATGAACCCGTCCTCTGCGGTGTCGGCCCCGGCGACCCGCGACACGTCGAAGCCGGCGGCGGCGAGCGTCGCTGAATACCAGGGCAGCAGCGACGCCGAGCGCCAGATGATTCTGCCGCCGCGGGGCACGGCCGCGGCGAGCGCCGCGGCGAGCTCCTTGGCGTACTTCTCGTCGCACCAGTCGCTGTGTTGTTTTTGTTTTGTTGTTGGGTGTATTGAGCGTGTGAATATGGAGGTGAGCAAAAAAAGAAAGAAAGAAAGAAAGAAAGAAAGAAAGAAAGAAAGAAAGAAAGAAAGAACTTTCGAAAAAAGAAAAAAAACCCCGAAAAAAAAAACGAAAAAAACCCGAAAAGTTTTTTCAAAAACTTCCCCACTCACATATGGTCCATGAGGATGACCCTGTCGGGCCTGAAGCCGCTCTTCAGGGCCTCCAGGAACGTGCAAGACCTGACCTCGAGCCTGTCGATGACGCGGAGGCTCGATCTGGGGCCCTCCGGCCCGGAGCCGGAGCTGGTCCTTCCGAGCGCGCGCGAGGACGAGGGCGGCAGCATCGAAACCGGGGAAGAGGAAGACTCTCTCCTCCTCTCCTCCTCCCTGGCCTTCTCGGCCTCCACGTCCACGGCCCTCAGCGTCGCCACCCCTTCCCTCGTCATCCACTCCGGGCAGCACCCCCCTTCCTCCGGGTTGAGGTACTTGCCGCGGAGGCACGAGGCGTAAAAGTAGTTGTCTCCCTTCAGGTGCGTCTTTGTCGCGACGCCTCCCAGAGTGCGCGCGGCGTAGCTCGACAGCCTGACGCCGTCGTCCCTCTCGATCATCTCGTACTGCGAGCAGGGCACTCCCGCACCAAACCACAGCACGAGCCTGTTGAAGAGAGTAAAGGCCAGGATCGAAGAGAACAAGTTGACCAAGAAAGTAGGAGCCAGGCTGAAGAAGCGAACCGGCCAGGCGGATTCCCAGACCTTCACCTGCGCCTCGAGCGAGGGAGCGTCCGCCATCTCGGTCAGCCAGTTTCCCAACCCGAGCAGCTTGGCCCCGACGTGGATGGCGGCCACGAGCTTGCCCATCCCTCCCTGGAAGTAGAGCCCTTGCTTCTTGGGGTCGAAGTATTTGCCGACCCTGGTGCCCCAGAAATTGCGCGCAGACTGCGACAGCAGAGGGGCCAGCGACCGCTCGTAGATCTGCGGGGCGGCCTCGTGCTTGCCCTCTCCGAAGAGCCTCCAGACGTCCTCGTAGGAGAGAGCGTGCGAGGCGCGGACTGCGGCTGCCTTGAGTTCCAAGAGGGCGGACTGGGCAGGGTTGATATCGATGGAGACCACGCGAGCCGCTCCCGAGAGCAGCGCTGTCAGCGAGTTGTCTCCGCCGGAGGTCAGCGTCAGCACCTGGCTCCCCGGTCCGATCCTCAAGAAATCCTCGTCTGCCCTGGGGTCCTCCCAGGACATGGTGTAGAGGAAAGTGGGGGGGAAGGCAGAGGGGGCCTCGGGGGCGGGCTCGACGTGGCGAGCCTGCAGCGCGTAGACCGCTCCGCCTTTCGCGGCGGCAGCAGCAACGGCTCCGGCTCCGACCCCGCCTTCTCTCTCGGCCCTGCCGATCCACGCGTACCAGGGAGCCCTCAGGTACGGCACGTACGGGATGCCACCTTCGCCGTTGTGCTCCCACAGGCGCTCGAACCTGTGGTCCAGGGCCGCGCGCCGCTCGGGCCCGATCGAGATGCCGTCGGTGTCGAACACGGCCTGCCAGAAGAAGCGGCGGGCCCAGGGCATCGCGCGGTGCGGGTGGTCGCGCTTGGCGGCGGCGTAGAAGTCGGCGACGCCGATGATTCTGTTAATTTTTGGTGGGGGAGAGTGAAAGAAAAAGAGAAAGAAAAAGAGAGCGAGAAAGTGAGTTTTTTTCTTTTTCTCTGGAAAAACTTTTTTTGAGCTTGGAAAAAAAAAACCAAAAACAAAAAAAAACTAAACTCACCCGGTCCCGGGCTTGAGCAGCGCCGCGGCGTGGTCCACCGCGTCCAGGAAGGGCGGCATCATCGACAGCGAGTAGGAGAAGGTGACCAGGTCGACCGAGCCCAGGCCCGAGAGGGACGAAGGGGAGGAGGAAGGAGCAACGACGACGGTAGAGTTCCTAGAACCGAACTCCGTCGCAGGGGGGATGAAGGTCGTGGCGTCGCCGTGAACAACGTGCACCACGCCCTTCCACCCGGGGAGCGTCTCGACCTTGCGCTGCGCCTGCTCGCACAGCGGCTTGGCGAGGTCGACCACATAAATGGCGCGGAAGCATTCCAGAGGCAGGTAGTTCTCGACCATCATTTTCACGTTCTCTCCGGTCCCGCCGCCGAGATCGACCCACACCAGCGAGCGCGCAGGGACCGGGAGAGAAGAGGTGGAGTCGTTTCCAGTGCCGTTGCATGCCAGGCGGGCGGCTGTGGCGGCGAGCATGGGCTTGCGGGCCCAGAGGAAGCGGGAGCGAAAGGCGTCATCTGTTTTTTTTTTTTTTTTAGTTTGGAGAGGGAAGAGAGATGAGTGAGAAGAAGAAAAAGAGGTGGGACGAAGGGAGGGCAGAGAACTTCGACGGCGTTTGCCCTCAAAAGAGGCAGTTCGCCTTCTTCTGCCCCCCTCGAGTGTCCATGGGCCGGAGGGAGGGAAAAGGAAAAAGGGCGGGAAGGGAAGAGGGAAGAGGAGAAGACGAGGTCGAGAAAAGCTCTCGCTTTCTCCGTTTTCGATACTCGACGTCTGCAGCGCGTCGACCTTTATTCCTCATGCTCCGATCAAACCGTCGCGCGCGCTGTCCCCCTTTTCCTTCTTTTCTCCCCTTTTTTAATTCATAGATCGAACAGAACAGAAACATCCCGATATCTCGAGTGTTTAGCTGGAGCTCGCGAGGGCTAGATGCGGAGAAAGGCCGGGCCCCGGAAAGCAAAGAAAAAAAGGTTCCGCGACCGATGATGATGCCCTTCGATTTGCCGTCGAAAGGAAAAAAAAATCAAACTAAACTCACAAGCTTCCGCCTGCGGCGCGTAGAACGAAGACAGCCTCTCCTCGTGCGTGTCGCCAGAGGCCTTCTGGAACCACATCGTCTTCAGGCAGAGCAGGTCGTTGAAGAGCGAAGGGGAAGAAGACGAAGGAGCGGCAGGCTTCGATGCAGCAGCAGCGGCGGCGGCGTCGTTCTCGGCGACGTCGAAATCGTCTGCCGAAGGAGCCGACGCCACGGCGGCCGCGGCCCTGGCGGCGGCGGCTAGCGTGGCCTTCCGCGCTGGCGGAGGCTGCCGACCTCATTCAGGAAGGCTGCCGGGGCGGCCTTGGGAGGGGCGAGGCACATGGCGGATGGGGGAAGTGGAGAAAGAGGGGTGGTGGTTCGGAGAGTTCCTACGTTTGGAAAAGGAAAACGAAAGTGAAGCTCAGCTTTCGACTCTGCTCAGCTTCGACTCTGCTCATTTTTTTTTCCCTTCTTTTCCGAGCAGCTCTCCCTTCTTTCTCTCCCTCCTCGCGCGCGCTCTCTCTCTCTCTCTCCCTCCTTTCAAACCATTGCGCCGCCCACGAAGACCACCATGCGGAAGAGCGGCCCCCCTCCCGCAGGGCAGCGCTCCATAGCGTCGTTCTTCGGCGCGAGGCCCGCGGCGACCGCGGAGACAAAGGTCCGGGATTGAACGTGCCCCCGTTCGCGGTGCTCTCCGTTTCGACTCAGCGTTGGAGCGCTCCCCTCGCCTTTTCCTCTTTCTGCTCCTTATCTGCCCCGATTTCAGCGTTTCAACGATGGTGGACGTTTGCACGGTCGCGCTTGAGCAGAGAGATGGGGCATCGGGGGGTTGTTCTCTTCCCAATGCGCGAGCTGAGGAGGCGTTTCGACGAGGACGAGGGACGCGAGCGACGAAATTCGAAAACGTTCAATCTCTTTCTCTCTCTCTCTCTCGCGCGCTCTCACCTCCTTCTCTCTCTCTCCCCCCATCTGGCCCGTTTCTACCCATAGGCCAATGTCGTCAACGGCGGTTCTGCCCCGCTGAAGCCCGCGGCGTCGATGGAGGTCGACGCCGCCCCGGCCAAGGGCGGTTCGGGAGCAGAAGGCGCGATGACGACGCCGAAAACGACGACGACGACGACGACGACGACCGTTTCGGCCGACGCTCGACCTCGCTCCGCCGCTCGACCTCCTGCTCCTGCCGCTGCCGCTGCCGCTGCCGTTGCCTCTCCTCCTCCGCGCTTCCCCAAGGAGGAGCGCGCCGCGCGCCCCGCGCCGAAGAAGACGACTAAGAAGGGAGAAGCGGTTCCTGAGAAGAAGGCCGCGGCAGAGGACTCTGAGGAAGACGACGACGACGCCCCCGTTGCCGTCGGCAAGAGGCCCCGCCGCGCAGCGGCCGCGGCCGCCCGCAAGCGCGCCGTTGTCCGCGACGACTCTGACGAAGACGACGACGACGACGAGGCCGACGAAGAAGACGCCTCCGAGGCCTCCGCGTCGGAGTCTGACTTCTCCGCAGCGGCGTCTGAAGAAGAGATGGGTTGAAGGAAAGAGAGAGAGCAAGCGAAACTCTTTTCCTCCCCCGTGCCTTTTCGCTCACGTTTTCTTTTCTTTTTCAATTTAATTTCTTCTCCCCTACAGGACGAAGACGACGAGGACGACGACGAGGACGAATCGGAAGAGGAATCGGAGGAGGAAGAAGAGTCTGACGAAGAGCCCTCGCCGCCGAAGAAGAAGAGCCGCTCCGCGCCAGCCACGAAAGCCGCTCCCGCTCCTCCTCCCGCGCGCCCTTCTGCCGCTGCCGCTGCCGCCGCGAAGAGCACGCCCTTCACCGCCAGGGCCTCCTTCGGCGGCGCGCGGACCCCCGTGACTCCCGCAGCAGCAGGGCTCGACAACGACGCCTCCAACGAGAACAACGACAGCGACGCCGTCGCCCGCTACTCTGCTCGCGACGCCGAGCGCTTCCCCTTCCTGCAGCCGGCTTCTCTCCGCGACGCTGCCGGGCTCAGGCCAGGCGACCTCAACTACGACCCGCGCTCCCTGCGCATCCCCCCGGGCTGGTTCAAGGCCGCCAAGGTCACCGAGGCGCAGCGCCAGTGGTGGGAGCTCAAGGCCCGCCACTTCGACTCGGTCCTGCTTTTCAAGATGGGGAAATTCTACGAGATGTTCGAGATGGACGCGCACGTGGGCGCCGACGTTTTGGGTTTACAATACATGAAGGGGGACCAGCCGCACTGCGGCTTCCCCGAGGCGAGCTACTCGGCGTACGCGGAGAGGCTCGCGAGGGCCGGTTTAAGGGTCGTGGTGGTCGAGCAGACCGAGACCCCGACCGCGCTCGCGGCGCGCAACGAGGAGAGGAAGAGGAAAGGTTTACAAAAAGTCAACGTGGTGAACCGGGACGTGGTTTCCGTGCTGACGATCGGGACGCTGACCGACCCGGAGATGCTGGCAAGCTCTCCGGACGCGGCCAACGTCCTGGTGCTGGTGGAGTTCGCTCCGCCGAAAAACGCCGAAAACGACGACGCCGAAAACGCCGAAAACAACGACAACTCTTCGGAAGAAGAGGAAGACACCACCGCCTCCACCGTCATCGGCGCCGCCTGCTTCGACGCCGCGACGGGCCTCGTCTCTGTCGGCGGGTGGTCCGACTCGGCCTCCCGCCCCAGGCTTCGCGCCCTGCTCGCGGAACTGAGGCCCGTCGAGGTTGTCGTGCCCCGCGGCAGCGGCGGCGCGCTCTCTTCCCCCCCTGCGTCGCGCGTCTCCCCGCTGCCGCCGACGACGCTGGCTCCGGTCACCCGCAGGGTGATCCTCGGCGGATCAGGAGGCGGGCTCTCTTCTCTGCGCGTCAACGAGCTCGACGCGCCCTGCGACGCAGGCGCCGCCCTGGACGCCGTCGACGCTTCCTACTCCTCCTCGCGCCCGCCGCTCGTCGAGCGCCTCGCTGCCTCGGCGCTGGAAGAGGGCCAACCTTCTACCTCTGCTGCTGCCGCCTCCGCCGCCCTGGCGGCCCTGGCCGCGGCCTCGGCCTTCCTCCGCGACTGCAAGCTCGACGCCGCCGTGCTGGGCCTGCGCAGGCTCGAGAGGCTGCCGTGCGCCGACGCGCCAAGCGTGCGCGACGCCGAGGAAGTCTTCGAGCAGAGTGAAGAAGCAGACCCTTCTTTCGTCGCTCTTTCTCCGTTCCACGAGTCGCTTGCCCCCCTGCAGATCGACGGCGCAGCGCTGGACGCGCTCGAGGTGCTCGCCAACGGCTCCGGCGGCGTCGCGGGCACCCTGCTGTCGGCGCTCGACTTTTGCGTCTCGCCTCCTGGACGGCGCAGGCTCCGGGCCTGGCTATGCAGGCCTCTGGGCTGCCCGCGCGCCATCTCCAAGAGGCAGGACGCCATCGAGACGCTACTGGGCCGCGGCAGATGCGCCGCGGACTCGGCGAGGGCGTCGCTGGCCGGGTGCGGCGACCTGGAGAGGTCGCTGGCGAGGCTCTCGGCCGCTGCTGCTGCCGCCGCCGCCTCCGCCGCTTCTTCCACGACGACGGCCGGTGCCGGTGCCGGCGGCGGAGGAGGGGTCGGCCGCGACGCCTCCGGCGTCGTCCTGTACGAGGACGCGGCCAAGAGGCGCGTGTTGGCCCTCGTCGGCGCCCTCAGGGGCCTCCGCCTGGCCCTCGACGCCCTGTCCGAGATCCGCTCGCTGCCGAATGATCCCGACCATGAGAACGAAAACAACGAGAAAAAACAACAACTCAGCCTCCTTCGCGCCCTCTCGACCTCCCCTCTGCTCTCCTCCGCCGACGCCGCCCTCCGCGAGCTCGAGGAGGCCGCCGACTGGAGGGCCGCGGCGGAGGCCGGGCGCGTCTGCCCGGCGCACCGCGGCGCGGACGCCGCCGTCGATGCCGCCGCCGACGCCCTGGCACGAGCCGACGCCGCCCTCGCGGCCCACCTCGACGACGAGCGGTCGGCGCTGAAGTGCCGCTCGGCGGCGCTCGTCTCCCTCGGCAAGGAGTCCCACGTCCTCGAGGTCCCCGACGCCACCAAGGTCCCGGCCAACTACTCTCTGGTCGCGCAACGCAAGGGCTTCCGCCGCTACGTCTCGCCGGCGCTCCGCGAGCTGGTCACCGAGAGGGAAGCGGCGAACGCGCAGAGGGAGAGCGCGCTCGCCGGCGTGCTGCGCGGCTTGCTCGCTCGCTTCGGCGCGAGGTGCGCCGCCTGGACCGCAGTCGCCGACGCCGCCGCGACGCTCGACGCCTTGCTCTCGCTGGCCGCCGCGGCCGAGGCCGGGGGCGCCTTCGGGCCGATGTGCAGGCCCGTGGTGCTGCCTCCGGTGAAGAAGGAGATGGAGGGCGGAGAAGGAGGCAACGAAGAGAACGACGAGAAGAAGAAATTCTCTCCGTCGCCGTCGCTCCGCGCCGTCGCCCTCAGGCACCCCGCCGCCGAGGCCCTGCTCCTTTCTTCTGCTTCCTCCCACGGCGGGGAATCGTCCTTCTCCTCTTCCTCGATCTTCGTGCCCAACGACGTGGCGCTCGGAGGAGCGGGAGGAGGAGGAGACGGTGCGAGCGGAGGCGATGGTCCGACGATGCCGCCCTTTGTGCTCCTGACGGGACCCAACATGGGGGGCAAGTCGACGCTGCTGCGCCAGGTCTGCCTCGCGGCCCTGGCGGCGCACGCCGGGGCCTGGGTGCCCGCGGCCTCGTTCGAGCTCACGGCCGTCGACGCCGTGTTCGTGCGCGCCGGCGGGGCCCGAGACGCGATGCTCGCCGGGGTGTCTACCTTTTTGGTGGAGCTGCAGGAGGCCGCGGCGCCGCTGCAGCGCGGGACCGTGAATTCACTTGTCGCGCTCGACGAGCTCGGGCGAGGGACAGCGACGGCCGACGGCGCCGCGATTGCCGGGGCCGTGCTGGACTCTCTGGCTCTGAAGACAGGGTGCAGGGGCCTTTTCGCGACGCACTACCACTCGCTGAGCGGCGGCGGGAGCGCTGCTGCTGCTGCTCCTACGAGCTGCTCGTCTTCTTCTTCGGGTCTCGCGGTCGCGCGCGGCGGCGCGCTCCCGATGCACATGAGCTGCCGCGTCGACGAAAACGACAGCGACGATCCTTCTTCTTCTTCCTCCATCCCGCGCGTCACCTTTTTGTACAAGCTGGTTCGCGGGGCCTGCCCCAAGAGCTACGGAACCAACGTCGCGAGGCTGGCTGGCTTGCCGGAGCCGGTGGTGGCGAGGGCGGCGGCGCTCGCGGCCGAGCTCGAGGAGGAAGGGAAGGAGAGCAGCGGCGGCGACGATTCCGCTGCTGCTCCTTCTCCTTCGACGCCCGTTCCCGCCGACCTCGCAGACCTGGTGAGGCGCGCAGCTGCTGCTGCTAAGGGTCAGGGCGACCTGAGGGAGGCGGTGCAGGCCGCGAGGGCCGCTGTGGAAGGCATGATTTGATGATGATGAATTTGAGTTTCTTTTGATTTTTTTTGGTTTTTTTTTGGAGAGAGAAAACTTAAATTTTTGAACTTTTTTTCATTTCAGAGAAAAACAATAGAACAAACACTACCGATAGAGACAGTTTTAAAAAAGACTGAAACGTCAGAAACAAATGAATGATTACACACGGCCTTAAAAAAACAAAAAAATCCTCTTCCTCACTGCCTCGCCTTGCGGAGCGCGGCCATTCTCGCCTGGAGCGCGTGCAGGGTGCTGTTGTTGGTCGCGGCCGCGAGGCCGACGCTCGCTCCTCCTCCGTTTCCACCAACTCCTCCGCAGCTCGGCTCTTCCGCTTTCTGCTCTTGCTTCCCGGCGTTCGTAGAGAGCCTCACGGCGGCGACCCTGGCGCGGAGCTCGTCGAGCGAGGGGGCGACGACGGGCGGCGCCGAGAGGGCCGAAGTGGCGGCATAGGTCGCTGCGGCGGCCGGGACAGCCGCGCCAGTGATCGTCTCCCCCGGCCCCCCCGTCGCCGCGGACGACACGAACGAAGGCGAAGACGACTGCTGCCTCTGCCGCAAAGGCTCTCTTTGCTGTTGCGATCCCGAGTCGACCGGCGTGGGCGCAGGCGAAGGAGGCAGCGGCGGCAGCCTCGAAGGAGTCACGAGCGAAGCCGCGGCCGCGGCAAGAGCAGCTGTCGAAGGCGTCGCCACTGCTGTTTTCTCCTGTTTCTTCCTCTTCTCCTCCTCGGCCGCCTCGAACTTCGCGTTGGCTCTGGCGACCCCCCGAGCGATGTACGCCCTGAAGTGCTCCGAGGTCCTCGCGAGGTGCGGGCCCAGGTCCAAGCCGATGCCCGACCCGGTCTCGTCGATCCCGCCGCGGGCTCGCCCAAAGGCGGCGAGCTCGGCGAGGCCCTGCTCCGAGGTCTCCTTGCAGCCGATGCGGCGGAAGATGGCGGCGAGCTCCGCCTTCGAGGAGGTGGAGGGGGTCTTTGTTGTCGAGGGAAGAGGAGGCAGCACCGAGGGCGTCAAGACCGAAGCTACAGCAGCGACGGTGGGAGTCGAGCGAGGAGGAGGAGGAGGAGGGACTTGCTCCTGTTGGCTCGTCGAGCGCTGCGGCGCAGCCGCGGCCGCCGCCACCGCCGAGATGGGCACAGCAGCAGAAGCAGAGGAGGCAGCAGCCTTGACAGCGGGGATGACGGCGACGAGCCCTGCCTCGGGCCCGAAGAGCGTGCGCAGGTGCAGGTCGACAAGCGAGACGACCAGCGGCCGCGGATGAGCCGGACTTGAAGAACTCGCCAACAGCCCCGACTCCTCGAGGTCCCCCCGCATCGCCTCCGCCCCGCGCGCCCTGCACAGCTCCAGCAGCAGGGCCTTGACGGCGCGGGCGGGCCTGTCGGAGACGGAAGAGGACGAAGGAGAAGCAGCAGCAGCGGCAGCAGCAGCAGCAGAGGCGTCGAGTGAAGCAGAACCGCCGTTGCTGCTCCTGGTGCCCAGGCTCTCGAGGCACTCGTGCACAGCCAGCAGCAGCGCCGCGGGGTCCATCGAGGGGAGGGCGTCCCTCAGCCCTCGCGCAAGCTTGGCGAGGCACTTGACGACCAGGTCGTCGAAGCGGTGGCTGTGGAGCTGCTGCTGCTGCTGCTGCGAGGAAGTTCCCGTTGCGCCCGTCGCCGTCGCCGTCGCCGCCATCGCTCGGACGCGCGCCGGCGACGAGCGCAGCAGCGCCAGCAGCGCCGAGAAGGAGGCGTCCGGGTGCGCCGCATCCAGCACGCGGAGCATCAGCACGTTGAGCCCCTTGAGCAGAATCGCTCCCTCCGAAACACCATTGGAATCAGCGCCGCCCCCGGCGCGAGGGAGCGCGTCGTCGAGGAGCCTGCCGAGCAGCGCGCCGACGGCGGCCCGCAGCGCCCTGGGCCGCACCGCGCGCGCCACGGGCCTGGCCGCGAACGCGCCCAGCAGGGCGTTGAGCACGTACCTGGCCGTCCTGGCCCCCCTGGCGCACCGAGCGGCGAGGTCGGATGAGTCGAAAGAAGGAGATGGAATCGGAGCGTGTGGGCTCGCGCCCGAGGTGAACTGGCACATCAGGTCGTCGAAGGCCGGGTCGACCCTGCGCGCCAGCTCCCCGACCAGCGCGTCGGCGTCCTTGACGCAGCGCTCGGTCAGACGGGAGGGGGCGCGGCCGCAGGCGACGTCGCCCAGGTCGCGGAGCAGGGACTTGATCCCCTCGATCGCCACGTCGGCGTCGGGCGAGTGCAGGTCGGCCAGCGCAGAGTCCCATACCGCGACGGGGTCCTCTTCCTCTTCGTCAGAGAGGGATCTGAACTCTTCGTCTTCTTGCTCATGTTCTTCATCCCCATCGTCGTCGCAGACGGGGGCCGCGACGGTGGGAGGAGGCGCAGGCGTCGGGGCGGAGAGGCGGCGGGCGGAGGCGACGGCGGAAGCAGAGGCCGGCGGCGTCACAGACGCCGGGGGCGCGGGCGTTTTCGTCGAGGCAGCAGCAGCAGCAAGGGCCGGGACGCTCCCCGGAGTGCTCCGCTGCTGCCGCTGCTGCTGCTGCTGCGGCGCCGCTGCGGCGACGGGCGTGGACGCAGAAACAGCAATAGGGCTAGGGGTAGGAGAGGGAGCGACAACAGCAGGACCTTTCACTTGCTCTTCTTCTTCCTCTGCGTCCTCCTCTTCTGCCCTCGCCAGCACGCCGGCGCGCCGCAGCACCTCGCGCGCGGCCTCCCTCGCCGGCACGGCCGCGAGCCTGCTGGCCGCCGCCACCAGCGCCCTCGCGCTCACGAGAGAATCCGCAGAAGAGCTGCTGCTGTTTCCGAGCGCGGAGGCCAGAGCGACGCCCCCTTCCCGGGCGGAGGCGGCCTTATCTGCCCACCCTCGGCCCGCGGCGCGGACGAGAGCGGAGACGCACTCTGGCGTCAGACTCTGGTTTTGTTGTTTCGCCGCTTCCCTCTCGACAGCTCGGGCGAGCCACCGCAGCGCCGCGGCCCTGCCTTCGCTCCCGCTCGCGATCACGATCTTGTCTTTGCTGGAAGAGGAAGAACCAGGCTCGCCACTCCCGCAGGCGGCGTCGCAGACCGCCGGCAGCAGCTTGTCGGCGGGTAAGGCAGAGGCCCACGCGTCGAGCAGCGCCTCGGCCGCCTCCCTGACGGCGCGCTTCTTGTCCCCCAAGGCCGACAGTGCAGGGGCCAGCAGGTGAGCCCGCGCCACGCGGTCGAAGTCGGGCCCGCGCATGCTGAGGCTCAGCGTCGTGGCCACGCAGAGGGCCCTCGCGGAGATGTTGGCGTTGGCGTCGCGGGAGGCGCGCTCGGCGAGCGCCGCGGGCAGCGAACCCAGGCCCGAGGCGGAGACGACCCTCTTCGCCAGGGGGTGCTGGCCCGCGGCCTTTTCGATGGCGTCTTCGACCTCGCCCAGGGCTGCGTTGCGCTCCTTCCAGTTGGGGTGGGAGAAGCGGGCGAAGAGGGCCGGGGTGAGGACGGCGGAGATGTCCCTGCGAGGGAGGAGGGAGGCGTCTTCGTCGTCGTCGAGAGTTTCGACGGCGGAAGAAGAAGCAACAGCAGCAGCAGCAGCAGCAGCAGCAGCAGCAGCAGCAGCAGCAGCAGCAGCAGCAGCAGGAGCTCGCCTTGCTGCCGCTGCCCGCGGCGGTGCCACCATCGTAGCAGCAGACTCCGCAACCAACAGCTCTTCTTCTTCTTCCCGCTGCTGCACCAAAAGCTGCGCCTTGACGGGCCTGAAGCTCGCGTCAAAGGGGCTCCCGGCGAGCGCCGCGTCGAGGCTCGCCGCCGCCGCGGCCTTCAGTCCTTCCTTGGCCGCCGCCGCCACGGCGGGGCCGCACTGCCGGTACAGGGCGCAGAGCAGCAGCGTGGCCCCCGAGCGCACCTCCGGCTGAGGGGCGTCGAGGGCCTGGCGGGCCCAGGACAGCAGGAAGCGCGGCGGCGACGGAGGAGAAGAAGAAGAGGTGCTTCGGCGGTTGTTTCCTCCGAAGCAGCAGGCGGCGGCGCCGAATTCGTCGACGCATTTCGCGGCCCACCGCAGCGCCTCTGCAGGTAGCTTCGGCCCTCCCTTTTTCGACGCCGACGTGGCCCTCGTCTTGAGAACAGAGAGCACCAGCACGGGCCCGCCCGAGGAAGGGACGGAGGCGAGAGCGTCGAGAGCGGCCGAGGCGGCGGTCTTGAGTTTGGCATCTCCGAGTTTCTCGGCGGCACCGAGCACGCCCGCGGCCGCGGCCGAAGAGGGCAAAGGAGACGAAGAGGAAGAGGAGGAAACGCTCCTCTCCGCCACCGCCGCCACGACGGCCAGCGCCCGCGCCACCACCTGGAAGTTGGAGTCGTTCCACCCGGGCACAGCGGCCAGGCACGGCGGAACCAGGTGCAGCTCGGAATCAGGCAAAGAAGAGGAGGAAGAAGAGACGGCTCCGAGCAGACGGTCCATCGCCGCGAGCCGCGCCTTCCACGAGCTCGACCTCGCGCTCTTGGACCCGATAGCTTCTCCTTCTGCCGTGCCGTCGCCGCCTCCGGGGCCCAGCGCGGCCTCGAGAAAGGCCTCTGCCTCGGAAGCGGACATCGAGACAGGCTCGAAGGGGGCGGAGTCGTCCGCAGAGGACGAGGACGAGGAGGTCGAAGCGGAAGCCCGGAGGGGCTTGCGCGAGAGAGCCGGGGAGGAGCGCGAGGGGGGCAGCATCACCCGCGCTCGCTGCTGCGCGGGGACAGCAGCAGCAGGAGGGCCGACAGGCGATGACGAAGCTGCAGCTGCAGGAGCAGCGCTGCGGCGAGGAGCAGCAACAGCGGGCTTTGCCGCCGCCGCCGTCGCCGTCGTCATTTCCGCTTCGACCTTTGCCCTCGTCCTCGCGTCGAGCATCGAGCTCGCCACCAGCTTATCGAGCGCCGCCTTGCCCCTCCCTGCGGCGGCCCTGGCGAGCGCAGCCAGGGCTCCCACCGCGCCGGCCCGCACGGCAGGGTCTGCGTCGGAGGCGCACTTGGCCAGCGCCTTGGCCACGGGGTTCGAGGGCGAGAGCGCTTTGAGCGCGGAGGCAGCCGCGGCCTCTGTCGCGGTCGCCGGAAACCCGGAAACGGCTTCCGCGAAGACGCCGGCAGCCAGGGCCCTTCCCTTGGGGCTCACCGCGGTCAGCGCCGCGGCGATCTCCTCCACGGCGTCTGCCGGCCCGGAACTCGAACAGTGCACCAGGAAGGCCTTGGCCCCGGCGGTGACGGCCAAGCAAACCGAAGTCTGTTTGTCTTTCAGTTTTTCCAACATAGGGACCAGGAGCATCCTCCCTGGCGACGAGAACTCGCGCCTCGCCCCGCTGGCCAGGGCGGCGGCGGTCAGCCCGGCCTCGGAGACGACCGCGGCGTTGGAGTCCTTGGAGATGATGGCCTTGAGGGCGCGGCAGATCTCGGTGAAGTCGGCGTTGCACCCGGAGATCCTGACGCCCGGGGCCGACGCGGCCTCCCGGAGCTGCTGCAGGGCGGCGCGGCGGTCGCTCCACTTGGGGGCCTTGAGGGACGCCCAGAAGGTCTTGGGCAGGCGGGAGAGGACGTCAAGCGGCTGGGCGAGGTCGTAAGGGTCAAAGGAGTGGTCGGCCTCGGGAAAGTCGTTGTCGAGAGATGATGGAGCGAGAGCAGGAGCGCGAGCGCTCGTCGTCGTCGTCGTCGTTCCGCCTTCATTGCCTCCGTCGACCTCCATCTCCGCCACCGCAGCCGCAGCCGCAGCAGCTTCGGCTTCCGCCTTTTTCCGCCGTCTCCTCTCCGCCTCTGCCCTCGTGAACCGCTCGGGCTGCTTGTTGTTCGAAGAGGCCTCGGCCTCCGCCACGGTCTTCTCGACCTCCGCGCGCGCCGCGGCGGGCACGGCCGGGAGCAGCGTCGCCCGCACCGCCGCGGAGGCCCCGCGCCACCTCGACAGCTCGACCGCCGCGGCCTTGGCCCCTTCGCGAACCGCGCCCGTCTTGGACTCGAAAAGAGCCGGGAGAACCTTGAAGACGGGCTGGAGGGGCAGGTGAGGGCCCGGCCCGAAGGCGGAGAGCAGCGAGCGGAGCGCGTCGACGGCAGCCGCGGCGGCCTTGGGCACCTTGTCTGTCGTCGCGGGAAGCAGCGAAGTCAGGACGGTTTCGCCGCACCCGGCTTCCACGAGGGAGGCGAGCGCAGCGGCGGCCCTGGAGACGGTGGCAGGGCGGGCCTTGAGGCACTTGGAGCAGATGGTGGCGGCGGCGGTCTCGGCGATGCTGTTTTGAGTTTTTTTTTTCCGGTCGAGGTCGAGGTCGAGAGAGGTTGAGCGCGAAGGAGAAGAAAGGGGGGCAAGATGGAGCTCTTTCTTTCCCTCTTACGCAGCATCATTTCCCGTTTCAACTGCACGGAAGCAAAGCTACATCGAAGCTCTTGCCCTAGAGCGGGACAGAAGCGTTGAAACGAGCCAAGAAGGTGTCGAATGCACGCGGAGAAAGGTTTGCTCTTCTCTCTGTCTTCTCTCTTCCATCGACGTCGCTTCTCTCTCGAAAAAAACCATTCAACTCACTTCTCCACCTGCCGGTCGCCCGCAGCCCTCGTCCACGCCAGAAGCGCGTCCAGGGCCTTGTCCTGGGCCGCAGCGTTGGCGTCACCGACGGCCGAGGCGAGGACGTGACCTGTGTGAAGTGGAGAGAGAGAGAGAGAGAGAGAGAGGGAGTTGAGTTGAGCTTTTTTTTCTTCCATCGAGGCGGCGAACGAAGAGACTCGCATGCTCATTTTTTTGCACTCGGACAACGGGACCTTGCTGCGCTCGGGGGCCCGCTTCTGTTACTCCCAGCGTGCAGAGACCGTGCGGATCTTCCTCTCCGTCCAGCTGAAAGGAAGACGCAGGGCGAAAGAGGCTGAAGAAAGACGCCGCCTTTCTCTTTTCCACAACGACGGACCTGCTTCGTCGTCGGCAGAGGAGCCGGCAGTGCTCCACGCGATGATGTCCTCAAAGGCCGCGACGCGCGCCCTCCAGTTCTTGTGCTTGGCCCGGTCGCGGAGCGGGAGGCGCGCGGCCGCGGCAAGCTCCGCGGCTGCGGCGGCGTCGGCCATTGGGATTGTGAGGAGTTGGAAAAAAAGGCCGTCGACGAGAAAAGGGGAGGCGGAACAGTTACTGTTTTTTCTTTCCGGGCAAGAGCTCGGTCGACGAAAAAAGAAGAAAAGTGAATGTCATTTTGTCGTCGTCGTCGTCGTTCTCTCGACGCTTCAACGAGAGAGCCCATTCGCCGACTCCTCCTTCTTCTCCTCGTTTCCGACCAGCCATGCAGCCTCTCCCTCGCGCCATGGCGTCGGCGAGGACTCCGGTCTCGTCTCTGCCGATGAAGAGCTCCAACGGAGCTCCATGCGCGCCTGCGTTGGCCCGCGAGAGGAGGCGACTCCCCGCTGTCTCGTCGATTCGATCTCGATCTCGACCTCGACCCGTCGTCGTTGTCGCCGCTTCTTGCCCCGCTGGCTTCTCTTCCTCCTCGCCTCCTCCCCCAGAAGAAGAAGAGACCTCCACCAGCAAGAGGCGCGCCAAGGAGCTCGAGGTCGTCTCGACCCTACCCCGCCCCACGGGCAACCGCCGCCGCTTCCTCCCGCTCGTCGGGGAGACCCAAGTGAGTTTGAAAGAGAGAAGAAGACGCGAGACAGAGAGAAGGAGAAGAGGATAAAAAAAAAACTCAACACCTCAAAAACCTCAACCCACCCCACCCCTTTCCCCATCCAGCCGTACCTCTCGGATCACCTTCGGTGGGCTATGGAGCGCGTTTGGCGTCACGGCAGCCCGGTGTTCCGCTCCAGCCTCTACGGCATGAGCGACATCGTGGTAGCCACGGACTTCGCCTCGATTGAGAAGGTGATGGGCAGCGAGCACGTGCTGACGGAGTGGTTCCAGGTGAGGAGAACCCCCCAGCCGCCGCGTCCGCGGCCGCGTCCGCGGCCGCGGGTGGCCGCGGCCTTCTTTCCGGCCTCGGCGAGAGCGGCGGCGTCCATCTTGGCCTCGGCATGGTTGTTGAAGAGAGAAGAGAAGAAGAGAGAAGAGAAGAGTTGAGAATTCTCGCCCGGAAAACCCGAAACCTTTTCTTTTCTCTCAACCTTTTTCTCCCACCTCTCTCACTTCCAACTCAAAAACAGCCCGCCTCCTTCCAGCGTCTCCTAGGCACCGCCTCCTCGGCCTCGATCATGGCCGACAAGCAGCGCCACTCCCGGCAGCGCCGGCAGCAGGCCAAGGCATTCTCCCCGGTCGCGCTCTCGAGCTACGCGCCGCGCGTCGCCGCCGCCACCGAGCGCGCCGTCGCTCTGTGGGCTGCTGCCAGCGGAGAGGAGGAAGCGATCGATCTGGGGTTGGCCCTGTCGGACCTGACGTGGGCCTACGCGCTGGCGACGGTCGTCGACGTCTCGCTCGACGCCGAGGAGTCCCGGAAAGTGCGCACGGCGTGGGAAGACTTTACGAAAAATTTGTTCTCGGCTCCCTTAGACTTCCCCGGTTCGAGGTTCCGCACGGCGCTGCGGGCCAGGGAGACTCTGTCCAAGGCCATGGGGAGGGCCGTACGCGAGTATAAGGCATCGTTCGAGGAGGAGAACGGAAAAGAAAAAGAAGGAAAAGAAGGAAAAGAAGAAGGAGATGGAAAAAATTCTTCTTCGGACCTTCCGACGATGATGAGCATCTACATGAGGGCCCGCGCCGACGACGGCGACCCGCTCGGGGAGGAGGAGCTGGTCGACATGTCGATCGGGCTCTTGCTCGCGGGGTGAGGAGAGAGAAAGAGAGAAAGAGAGAAAGAGAGAGAGTTTTTTCTCTTCTACTTCTCTCCACCTCCACCTCTCTCACACGCCCCCTTCTCTCTCTCCTTCCTCTTCCCGCACCTCACTCACAGCTACGAGACCTCCCACTCGGCGCACCTCCTCCTCCTCTCGGTGCTCGCGTCCCCTTCGCTGCCCGCGCGCGTCAAGCAAGCCCTGGAGCAGGAGCAGCGGGAAGTCGTAGCAAAGCACGGGACCACGGAACTCACCGCCGCTGCCCTCGCGGACATGCCGTACGCCGACGCCTGCTCGCGGTGGTGCTTGTGGACTTTGGGTCCAGCCGATGGGATTTTCCGCCGCGCCATCGCCGACTTCGAGCTCGGGGGCAAGAAGATCAAGAGCGGAGAGGTGATCTACAACAGCTTTTTGGCGGCAAAAGCGACCGACTCGAAGGTTCTCGGCGCCGGGGGGCTGAAGCCGGGGTCTCGCTTGCCGCCTCCGCACATGGACGTCAACAACCTGGCCGCGTCGTTCGCGCCGGAGAGGTTTCTTGGAGGGAACGGAGGGGGAGGAGACTCTTCCTCTGCTCCTCCTCCTCTCGCCGAACCGACCTCCGTCGCCACCTTCGGCTTTGCCAACCACTTCTGCCTGGGCGCGCCCCTCTATTCGATGGAGGCCAAGGCAATCGTCGCGACGCTGGTCCGCGGCTACGAGCTGCGGACGGCCGACGGACGGGAGCCGATGCGTTACTCGAGCAGCTGGGCCGCCACGAGCAGGAGCGGGCAGAGGGTCAAGGTGAAGGTCTCGAAGAAAAAATGAGAAGAATTGCTCGTGTTAAAAAAAAAAACGAACTTGCCTGGAAGAAGAAGAAGTTAGTTCCGAAATCATTTCTCTTTTGCTTTTCACGAGAAGCGAAAAGAAGGAAAAAGAAACCTTTCAAGAAGCGGCGCCTCTCTGCTCTCCTGCTGCTCGTCTCCGCCCTCTTCTCGTGCTGCGATGCTCGCCCATCTCCGCCGCAGTTCGACCTCGTCGCGAGCGTCGCGGAGCAGCAGCCTCTGGTGAGGGGAAGAAACAAAAGAGAGAGCCGATTGGATTCCGAAACCAATTCGAAATTGCGACGACTCCATCTCTCTTCTCTTCTCTTCTTCTTCTTCTTTCTTCTCACGCCCGTCTTTCCCTCCCTCTCACCCTTCCCAATCATCCAGATGGCTAACGACGCCAAGGAGGAGCGCCAGAGGCTCATCGCGGCAGTGGTGGGCCCCGGAGGCCACGTGCAGACGCAGCTGCACCGGCACCGCCTGTCGCAGCGATTGAGTTCAACCTCGACCTCGACCTCCTCTTCCTCTCCGACCTTTGTCTCTTCCCCTGCCGAGTTCGCGCCTCTGGTCGCCAACGCCAAGCCCTACGCCAGGAAGCACGACGCCGCCGTCGTCATTCTCACCATGGGCTCCTCGGAGGAGCGCTGCCCGTTCTTCAGGGAGCTCGACGCCAACTTTGTCAAGACAAACCCGGCCGACGTCTTTGTCTTCACCGTCGCCGGCGACGACCAGAGCACCAGCTCGCTCGCAGAGTGTTTGGCCACCCTGCCGAACTTCTACGTCGTCGACATGATCAAGCACGCCGCCCCGCTGGGCTGGGGCACCCCGGACCACCTTAAAGACAGGAGACTTTGGGGTGGCCCCTGGACGGAAGGCTACCGGCAGATGGGGCACTGGAGACTCACAAAGCAGTTTTCTCTAATGAAGAATCTCGGGTATCGCTACGCCCTGCAGATCGACGACGACTCGCTGTTCCCTTCCCCCGGTGTCTCCGAGAACCTTTTCGAGACCATGAAGAGGGAGAAACTCAAGATCGGAGGCAGGGCGAGCTTCCCCGAGGGGCACAACGTCGCCTTGGGCTTACCGGAGCTCGCCAGGTACTTTATCGTCTCCGAAAAGTTCGAGCCGAGCCCGCTGCTTTATTCCCATTGCAAGCCGCCCAACATGGAAGGGCTGTTCTCTGACCTGACGGGCAAGGAGAACGCGCCAGGCTGGGACAGGTGGATGTTCTACGGCAACTTTGTGATCTTCGACCTCGAGTGGATCCACGAGGAGATGGTCCAGCGCTTCATCAATCTTATTTCTCAATCGGGCGGGCACTTCAGGTTCCGGTGGAACGAGCAGGCGAGCCTGGCGATGGTCTGGCAGATGTTCGTGAGGGAAGGGGAGTACAAGGTGTTCAAGTTCCCCTACGTGCACGGCGTGGTGGACTCGAGGCTGGAGGACTTGCAAGGTTGAAAAGAGTGTAATTTTTTGTTTTTTTAGAAAAAAGTTTTGGTCATATTCAAAAAAAAATCGAAGACGATGATGCCGCGGCTCTCCATCATCATCTCCGCCCTGCTTTTCTGCGCCTTCCTGGCCCTGGGCGGTGATGCCTCGGCGGCGGCCTCGAGCACGGTCGTCTCGACGCTGCCTCCTGCAGGGGAGGTCGTGGAGCTGACGGTAAAAGAGGGAGAGGGAGAGAGAATGAGAAAAAGAAAGAAGAAGAGCGAGATCGATGGTCGATCGACCGACGTTGGAAAAATTCTCAACCTCCTCTTTTTGCTCTTCCTCTCGACTCACACTACACACCAGGACGACAACTTCGACGCGCTCATCCGCGCCGACACGCACACGGACTGGCTCGTCACTGTCGTGGTAAGGAGTTTCTTTCTCTCCCTTTGTTTAATTTTCCTCTTTACCTCGAGAGAGAGAAAATAAGCTCAACCTCGACTTTTCAACCTCTCTCTTTTTCTCTTTAAAAAAAAAAACCTTTTCCAAAAAGGCGCCCTGGTGCTCGCACTGCCGCCAGCTCGAGCCCACCTGGAGGGCCCTGGCGAAGCGCCTCGCCGACGAGACCGGCAGCGAGGCCGTCAGGAAGCAGCGCAAGGCCATCGCCGACCGCGCGAGGCGGGACGAGTTTGGCGACGACGGCGGGAGAGGAGGAGCAGCTGTTGACGGCCTCGACCTCGACGACGACCTCTCTTCTTTCGACGACGACCCAGACGCCGGGGTCACGATCCGCGTCGCCACGATCGACTCGACGAAGCAGAAGCTCCTGACGCAGAGGTTTGGCGTCAGGGCCTTTCCGGTGAGAAGATTTTTTTTTTTGAAGAGAGGGACCGCAAAAGAAGAACGAAACAAAAAACAAAAAAACTCACCTAAAAAAAAAAACTCTTCTCCTCCTTCTTCTTCCTCTTCCTCCTCCTCCTTTCCAGTCGATCTACTTCCTCCGCGCCGGCGAGACCTTCGACTACGGCAACCGCCCCCGCACCGAGGAGGCCCTGTTCGCCTTCGCCACGGGAGGGTGGGCAGATTTGGAACCGTCGGCCCCCTGGAGGGCCCCCAACTCGCTCGCCGGCAGACTCATCGGGATCGCGCTGTCTGCCCCGAGGTCGGCGGCGCGCACGTATAAACACCTTCACCGCGAAAGAGGGTGGCCGGCGCTGGCCGTGGTGGCGATGGGGCTCGCGGGCCCCGTGGCGGTGGGGCTGGGGTCGATCGCGGCGCTGGACGCCGCGGTGACCAGCAGGGCGAGGGCGGCGGCGGCAGCGGAGCGGAGGGCAAACGCGGCGATAACTGCTGCTGCCGCTGCCGCAGCTGGTGCCGCTGCTGCTGCGACAGCGGCTGCAGCAACGGACGCGCGACCACACGCGGATTAGAGAGAGAGACCGTTCCAAATTGTATAAAGTTATCCCCACGCTAAAAAAGCTTTTTTGAGTTTTCATTCCTAAATTTTTGAAACTTTCCCTCTCTCTCTCTCTAAAAAATTGAAAAACGCTACGGGAAAACAAAAACAAAACTCTCTCTCACTCTAATTCCCCAACTCCTAAGCCCCCTTCTCCAGCCTCGCGACCAGCTCGGCCTTCTTGCCCGTGATCGGGAGGCCCGCGGCCTTCAGCTTGGCCTTGAGCTGGGGCACCGTCAGGGAGGAAAGAGACTTCCTGGGAGCAAGGGAGGGGGGAGAGGAAGGGGAAGAGGAAGGAGCAGCGGGAGCGGCGACGGGAGCAGCAGCCGAGGCGGCCCAAGGCTTGGGAACAGGTGCTGCTGCCGTTGCTGCTGCTGCTGCAGCAGAAGCGACCGAAGCAGCGGGCTCCTTCTGCACGACGGCAGCGGGGGCCGGGGCGTTCGCGACCGGGGCAGCGGCCGTCGGCTTCGGAAGAGAAACAACTTTCTTCTCCTCTTCCTCTTCTTCGACCCGAACCTCGACCGCCGCCTCCCCTCCCTCCCAGCTCTCCTCCACCGAGATCGAGACCACCTTCCTGCTGCTTCCCGCGCCGTCGCCGCCCTTGACCTCGACGACCCTGTTCCCTCCCAGCTGCCAGTCGGCGGGGTTTCCGGCGCCGTCGAGCGCGACGAGCTTGTACTCGAGCGTGGCTCTGTTTGTTTTTGAGTGAGTGAGAGGAAAAGGTCGTCAGAGGCAAACGAAAAAAAAAACGCGTTTTCGAAAACGTTGATCGTCCATCTCCTTTTCTCTCTTTCTCTTTCCCCTTCTCTCTCTCTCTCTGTCTTCTTCTCTGTACACATCATATTCCCTTTCTTACCCTCGCTCGGCGACCACCTCGCCGGTCCAGACGTCGCCGTCGGTCCAGGTCAAGGCCGCCCTGGAGTTGCCGACCTCCCAGCCCCCGAGCGCCGGCGAGCCGACGCCGACGACGGCGATGGTGTGTCCGAAAGGGACGCGCTTCTGTACGCGGATTTCGACCCTGACCGAGGCCGAAGAGGCCATGGCTGGACGCGCCATGGAAGGCGTTGTCGCCGCCCCCTGGAAGGCGAAGACGCGGAGAGCAGCAGCAGAGGCGGGCAGGCGAGGCGCGGCGGGGGCGAAGCGACGACGAGAGGGCGTTTGCGAAATCGAAGCGGCGACAGCCGTCGACGACGACGGAGAGCAAGGGCTCCGACGGTTTCGCGCCTGAGCGACCGGGCGCGACGAGGATGAGAATGCTGCTGCGGGGCGCATCTTGAGAGAGAAAGCTTCGTCGCTCGGGGAGGAGGGATAGGGATTGAGGGCTGGAGAAGCGGAAGAGAGAGAAAGAAAGTTGACGAAGTGATGGAAAGCAAACGAAGCAAAAAAAAAGTTTTGAAAAAACGTGAGAGAGAAAAAAAACCTCGTCTCTTTGTCTTTCGCTCTCTTCACTATTCTCTCTCCTCCCTTTTTCCTCCGCCCAAGAAGCGGCACTTTTGAAACACTCGGGTGTAATAACACAGAAGAAGAACAGAAAAGCACAAAAGAAAAAAAAAAGCGCAAGGAAATATTCTGGGAATGAGCGAAAAAGAAGAAAGCGAAAAAAAAAAACCTTTTCTCTCTTTTCTCTTCTCTCCTTCAAATCGGGCTCGACCCGAAGCAGGCGTGCTTCTCCGGGTCCGGGTAGTAGTCGTAGAACAGTCCCCCCACGTCCTGGCCCCTGACCTTCGTCCACCCCTGTTCGGTCACGTGGTAGACAGAAACAGTGCCGCCAGAGACGGCGTCCCTGAACGTCGCGTGGAAGATCGACCGCTGGCCGAGCTCCACGGCCTCTTCGACGCTCATGTCCCACCGGTAGCCCTCGTCGAGCACGCCGTACGCGTACAGCGACCCCGAACCGACGCTGAATACCTGCCCTTTCGTCCTCTGCCCGTCGCTGTCTACGTAGTATAAACCTGGTCCCGTGCGGGGGTCCCACCCCGCGACCATGGTTCCCATAGAGAGGCCCATCCCCTTGTACGAGTACATAGTATTCGCGAGGAGCTTGGATGCCGCGCGGACAGACACTCGCCTTCCCGAAGCTAATTCGTGGAGCCTGCACTGGACGCCCAGGTTCCTCTGCCAGAACTGGCAGTCCGCCGCGCCGCCGGCCATGGTGCCCAGCAAAAAGAGGTTGATCTCGATAACCTTCTTGACTGTCTGCGAGGAGATGTACGACCCCTGCGACGCGCGAGAGTCGACGGCGATGATGACGCCGCCGGCGAAGATGAAGCCGAGGGTGGTGGTGCCGTGGTTGGGCTTGACCATCGTGATGACCTCGCGCTCGAAGGCGTCGAGCTGGCGAGTTGGTGGGGGTGGTGGGGTGGTGGTGGTGAGGTGGAGGAGCATGGGGAGGTGAGAAAAAGAGGAGGAAGAAGAAGAGGTCGAGGTCGAGGTTGAAAAAGAAAAAAAAACTCGATGCGCGCGATCGATCGAATGGCTCAAGTCGATGACGATGACGTTGGCCTTTCGCGCGCTCTCGTTCGCCACCTTCCCGCTCTTTTCTTTCTCTTCCGGTTCTCGAGACACAAAGCCCTCAAAGAAGCCTTCGCGCTGATCGCTTCGCACCCCCCTCTTCCTCCTCAACTCACGTTGGCCACAGCCGGGAGAGCAAACGACGCCGCCGCCGGGCCATTGCTCGACGACTTGCCGCTGGGGCCCGCGGCCGAGCCGCCCAGGGCGTCCGCCAGGGCCTGGCCGCCGGCCTCCGAGCCGACGGCGTGCGCGCGCGGGCGGGCCAGGGGCGCGGAAGCCTCGAGGCAGGAGAGGTCGAGCGGCGGGAGCATGATGATGCTTGCAAGCGAAGTGAGTTTTGCTGTTTTTTCTTTCCGTCGATCGGGTTTTTCTGAGCAAGGCGAGCTCAGCTCTGCTTTCATCATTTCCTCCCTCTTCTTCTTCTTCGTTTCGTCGAAGTGCTCCAACTTCCTCTCTCAAAACTATGATTCCAACGCTCGCGCGAGGCGCGCTCTTCCTGGGCGACGCCGTTGCCGGCGCCGGTGGACGCGGGCTCGTTAGCGGTCGCCCGAGCTGCGACGGGGGGAGCAGAAACGCTTCGGGAGGAGCCGGCGGAAGCAATGCGGGCCCGGCTTCGGCTTCGGCGACGGCAGCGTCGGCCACGTCGACCTCCGCCGCCTCTGCTTCGACGTCGTCGACTCCCTCGCTCCCCAACTCGTCGCTCTACGCCATCCGCACGTCTTCGCGCTTCAACTTTGCCAGGCCGTCGTTTGAGGTGTCGTCGTCGTCCTCGTCGGGGCGCAGGGCCAGCGTGGAGGCCGCGGCGGCGCAGCAGTCGGGCAAGAAGTTTGTCAGGAGGGTGAGTTTTTTTTTGATGGCTCAACCGCATGCGGTTTTTTTCTTGCTCTTAGAACGCCGTGGCGACAGCAATCTGGGAGAAGCGCCGCGGCGCTCTCGGGACCTCTTCGCGAGCCATTCCACCTCGTGCAACGATGACAGCGAGGTGTCGCCTCGTCGCTCGAGGGGTTGGAACGAGGATTCAACACCCCAAGTTACTCGAAGCGGGGGGGCGACTCGCCCCTCTTCAGATCGAGAGCCACGCCTTTTTTTGCCAGACCCTCTGGCAGCAACTTTTTGATCTGATCTGGAGGGTGTTCTTGGCTCTCCTTTTCGTGGCGTCAGCACGCGCTCTCTGCTCCCTTTCGTTCTCGATTCCAACATCCGAAACGATCTCTTGACCTTGCTCTGGATTCTGGACGTGTCGGAGGCTCAAAGTCGAGCCAGAAAGAGGTAGAATCCGGCGCGATTCGAACGAGCACTGCTACAACGCTTTTTTTTTCGACCGCTGCCGTCGTTTTCTTTTCCAACTCTTTTTCTCTCGCTCACTTTCTCTCTGTTCCTTCTTCGACACCTCTTCCCTCTTTCTCTCAGCCGATCGACCTCGCCCCCCTTGAGGATGAGTTCGCCGCGGCGTCCCTGCACCAGGGCCACCACCACGGCCAGCCCGCTTTTGAGGCTGCATCTGCCTCCTCTCCTTCCTCCTCTCCGTCGACGCTGCCGGCCTTCCTCACCAACCTGCTCGACCCGTCCGCGTCCGTCGACCTGCCCCCCGGCCCAGCAGCAGCGGCGCTCCGCCTCGACAACCGCGAGCTCGACAAGCTCGTGGCCGCCCTGGGCCGGTCGCGCGCCACCTGGCGCCGCGCCCTGATGCTGCACGAGTGGCTGCTGGCCGCGGGTCACTCGCTCGACGGCAGGCTCGCGACGACGCTGCTGCGCGCGGCGTCGCAGCACGGCGCCGCCGTCACGGCGCTGGGCCTCTACGACTGGATGCGCGCGCCCGTCGAGGAGGGAGGGGCTGCCTTACAGCCGACGGTGTTCACGTACACGGCGGCGATGCGCGCCGCGCTGGCAGGCGGGCTGCTCGATCGGGCCTTGCAGGTGTGGGACGACGCGGCCGCGGCAGGGTGCGCCCCCGACTGCCGGATGGCGACCGCGCTGGTCGAGGTCTCGGCCCGCCGCGGGGACACCGACCGCGCGCTGGCAGCCTACGCCGCGATGCGCGACGCCCCGCGCGGGTCGCGCCTTTCGCCCTCGGTGCACGCCTACACGGCCGCGATGCGCGCCGCGGCCGAGGGAGGGAGGCCAGAGGCGGCGCTGGCTATCTGGGACGACTTGGAGGCCGCGAGGCCGGCGGTGCGCCCGACGGGCCACGCGTACGCTGCCGCCATCTCCGCCTGTGCCGGTGCGGGCGACTGGCGCAGGGCCGTGCGGCTGTTCGAGGCGATGCTCGCGCAGGGGATCAAGCCGGACGTCGTCTCGTGCACGGCGCTGGTGGCGGCGCTCGGTGGTGGGGGACGCGCCGACGATGCCGCGGCCGCCGTGAAATGGATGCTTGCCGCCGGGGTCAGGCCCAACGTCAGGACCTATACCGCCTTGCTGTCGGCGCAGGCCGGAGCGAGAAGGTGGGACCTGGCTCTGGACACGCTGGCGAGGATGAAGGGCTCGAGTTCTTCTTCTGCCTTCTCCTCCAAGGCTGGGCGCCTCGCCGCCGTCGCCGCTGCGGCGTCAGCTGCTTCTTCGACCTCCTCGTCTTCTTCCTCTTCCGACGCCGCGGCCGCAGCGGCCGCCGCCGGCGCCACGGGCGTCGAGCCCAACGCCTACACCTACTCCGCGCTGATCAAGGCGGCGGGCGAGCAGGGCCAGTGGAGGCTCGCAGAGGCGATCTTTGGCGAGCTCGAGGCCGAGGCGTTCGCGGCGAAGGAGGCGCAGCGGGCGCAGGAGCGCGCCGTCGCGGCCGAGGTGAGCGGAAGTGAGACTTCTTCTTCGATGACCAAGGAGAAGAAAGCAGCGGTGGCGACCGCCCGCTCCTTCCGCAACTCCATCGACGCCTCGCGCAGGGACTCGATCGACGTGCGGTCGTTCAACCTCGCGGCGCAGCTCGCGGAGCAGGTCCTGGACGGCTTCGCGAGCGACGACGAGGAGGAAGAAGCCGGAGGAGTTTCGACGCCGTCGTCGCGCTCCTCGCCCGCGTCGCCTGCGCCTCTCTCTCCCAACGGCAGCAGCAGCGGCAGCAGCAGCGGCAGCAGCAGCTCTACCCTGTCCCCTTCGTCCTCCGCCGCGGCCCTGTCCCGCTACTCGTGGGCAGCGGCAGCCCCGGCCTCGGCCGCCGCGGCCGCCGCGGACGCGACCAACCCCTGGGGTGGAGGCGACGAGGAGAATGACGCCGCAGAGGCCGCGTGGGCGCCTGCTGCTGCTGCTGCTTCCGCTCCCGCTTCCACCACCTCGCCCGCCTCCACCAACCCCACTAACCGCCCCCCGGCCCTGCTGAACGAGGTCGTCTGCGGCGCCCTCATGGCTGCGCACGAGCGCGCGGGGAGGGCCGACGACGCCGTTCGCGTGCTCTCGCGCGCGGCGGCGCTCGGCGTCGCGCCGAACGCCGTCATGTTCAACACCGCGCTGGCGGCCCTGGGCCGCAGGGGCCGCTTCGACGAGATGCTGGCGCTGTTCGAGGCCATGCCCTTCTCGCCTCCGGACGCCGTGGCGCACGAGACGCTGGTGGCGGCCGCGGGCGTCGCGGGGAGGCCGCAGGACGCCGAGGCTGCCTTCGAGAGGCTGCTCGCCGCTGGGCATGCGCCGAGGGACTACGCCTTCTGCGGGCTCATCGCCGCGCACTCTGCTGCTGGAGATTTGAAGGCCGCGCTCGGGGTCAGGGAGAGGTACGCCGCCGCCGCGGCGGAGGCCGCGGCCAAGGCGAGGAGGCAAGGAAGCAACGGAGGCGGCCTCTTGAGCGGCGTCCGCTCTCTGGCACGCAACTTCGGCAGCCGCCCTGCTCCGACCCCCTCTTCGCCGGCCTTTGCCGCCGTCGCCGGCGCCGCCGCGGGAGCAGCGGCGTCCGCCGCCGCCCTCGCCACCCCTGCCAAACCTTCCGTCCACGTCTACAACGCCCTCCTGGCCGCCTGCGAGCGCGCCAGGGCCTGGGACGACGCGGTGCAGGTCGCCGAGGGGATGCGCCGCGACTGCGTCGCGCCCGACGCCGACACGGCCCGGCTGCTGCAGGCAGTCGGGCGCGGCGGCGTCGGCGCGGTCGAGGACGCGCAGCTCGCCGCCGCGGCTCTGTCTGCCGCGCTGGCCGCTGCCGGTGGACTGCTGATGCGCACGGGCGTGTTTTGAGATAGAGGGCCTTTTGAATTCTTTATAGAACTTGTTGCTGCTCACTAGGAGCTTAAAAAAAACCCAATTTTTTTCGAAATGCAAAACCAAAAAACCGAACCAAACGAGAAGAACAACAGTTGATAATTTAAAGTTTGCAGTGTCTCTTTCTCTCTTTCTCTCTTGCCGCCGTCTCTCTCTCTGTGTCTTTCCCTCTCTCTGAAACAAACACAAAAACAAAGCTGATTTTGATAAAAGTCTGAGCTGAAAAAAAATGAAACAAAAAACTCTCTCTCTTTCTCCTCTTTCACCTCCCCGCAGCAGCAGCCACCTTGCTGCTCTTCCTCGCCTCCTCTTCCTCCGCGGCGGCCTTGGCGTCGAGCGCGCTCAGGATCGCACACGCCCTGAGCATCTCGCTGTCAGCGCGCTCCCTCAGAAGGCTCAGCAGGTTCGTCGTCGAGGAGGGCCGAAGCGGAGGGCACCCTTCGAGGTCTGCAGCAGCGGAGGTCGAGGCCGTTGTCGTCGCTGTCGTTCGGAGCAGCGACGGAGCCGGAGCAACGAGCTGTTGTTGTTGCTGCTGCTGTTGCTGCTTCGACCTCTTGCGCTGCTGGCGCGCCGCACCGGCAACAGCGACGGCCACGGCGGCCTTGCTCTCGTCGTCGTCGAAGCAGGCCCCTCGCTTGGCCTTGGGGGGCGCCACGGCGGCGAGCGCCTTGGCGAGGGTGAAGGGCGACGAAGACGAAGGAGCGAGGGGAGGCTCTCCTCCAACCTTGCGCAGCACCGCCGCCGCCGTCGGGGACACGTTCTCCTTGTCATCAAAGTCTGGCAGAGGCGGCAGAGGGGCGAAGGCCGCATCCGCGGCCCGCTTGAGGTGCTTCTGTTGGTGCTGGTGCTGGCGAGAGAAGGGCGCGGCTGCGACAGCGTTCGAAGAAGGGCGGCGAGCGTCCCCGAGCGGCGTCGGCGTCGCCGAGGGCCTGAACAGCGGCGGGTGCGAGTGCAGCACAGGAGCAGCTGCAGGTTCAGCAGCAGCAGCTCCCGAAGCAGAAGGCGGAGGAGGCGAGGGCGAAGGGGCCGCCGCTGCTGCCCCGGCGGCCACGGACTCGAGGGCCTCGAGCAGCGCGATCGGCCTCGGCGGCGCCGAGCCGAGCCTCTGTTGCTGCTGCTGCTGTTGTCGCTGCAAAGTGGAAGCGGGAGCAGCAGCATGAGGAGGGATGGAATTCGGGTTCGCAGCGGCAGCAGCGGCGGCTGCGACGACCGCGGCCCTGGCCTTGGCGGCAGCCGCTGCGGCGGCGGCGGCAGAGGCGACCGCCTTGGCGGCCCTCGCCGCCGACGCCGTTGCTGCGGCGGAAGCAGAGGAAGGTCTGCTCGAATCCCGCTGCATTCGCTGCAATTGCTGCTGCATCCGCTGCTCCTTCAGGGCCCTCTCGGTGGAGGCGAACGCGTCCTGGGCCTCTGCGGCGAACGCGGGGTCCCTCGCGGGCGTCATCGCCGCTGTCGTCGTCGTCGTCGTCGTTGTTGGTGTCGACTTTGCGACGACGGCGGGGGAGGGCTGCGGCCTCCGCGCCTGCGTCTTCCCAGAAGCAGCCCCGCCGCGAGAGGCGAGAGGGGGCTTTTTGGAAGAGTTCGTCGTCGACGGCTGCTGCTTCGTCGTCGTCGTTGTCGGAAGCGGCGGCGCTGCCGAGGAAGAAACGACCGCCGTCGTCGTCGTCGCCGTCGTCGTCGCGCCGCCAGTCGTCGGCGGCTGCTGGAGCGGCCGAGGGGCGGCCCTGGCCGTCGCCGCCGCCGGCGTCGCCGCGGAGACCGGCCTCGACTCGTCAGAAGGAGGAGCAGGTGGAAGAGCTGCGGCTTCCTTCACTGCTGGCACTTCTTGTTGCTGTTTCTTCTTCTGTTGATGCGGGACAGGGGGCTTGGACGACAAAGACCTTGAGCGCTGCAGCTGCTGCTCTTCCGAGGCCGCAGCGCCTCCTCCTCGCCTCTTCTTCGCCGTCATCGTGTTCTCCTTGGGCTTCTCGGACTCCTCAGCAGCAGGAGGAGGAGCAGGAGGGACAGAAACAGAGTGCCTCCTGTTTTCTCGCCTTCGGGAGGGAAGAGGAGGAGCAGCAGCAGCGAGAGCGTCGGAGGAGTCGAAAATAGGCGGAGGCGACGGGAGGGAGGAGGTCGAGTTCCTGCGCCCCAGCTTGTTTCCCTGGTTCTTCGAGGGCGAGGGCTTGACCGCCGCCGTCGAAGCCACGGAGCGGCTGGTGGTGGTGGTGCTGTTGTTCTTGTCAGCAGCGCGCTCCTGAGGAGGAGCCTTTTTTGCCGTCGTCGTCGCCGTCGCGGCAGAGGCCGGCCGGCGCTGCTTCCTCGCCGCCCCCGAAGCAGCAGCAGCAGCAGCGTTCGAAGCAGCAGCAGCAACAGTAGGAGGCGCCGGCGTCGCGCTGGTCTGCCTGCCCTTGGAGGAAGAAGGCTGCTGCTGCTGTTGGGCAGCAGCAGCAGCAGCAGCAGCCCTCTGCGGCTTCTGCTTCTCCTGAGGTGTCGCAGCCGGCGTCGTCGTCGGCGTCGACTTCCCGCTGCCGCTTCCGCCGTTTTCCGCGGCACCGGTCGATGCTGCTGCCGTGCCCCTCCTCGGGGCGCGGTCCTTCCAGAAGCAGTCCTGGAAGTCGCGCATCGCGGCCTCGCCTGGTTGTTGTTGTTGGTGAGTGGAGGAGGAGGAGGAGGAAGCGAGCGAGTGAGTGAAAACACGTCTGCTGTTTCGTTTCGCCGACGGCGACAGCTCTCGAAAGAAGAAGGGGCCTTCTCGCTCCCTTCTCCGAGCGGCAACGCGCCAGGTTTAAAATCGTTTCAAGCCCTCAATTTCACACCGTAGCGAGATCGCAAATTTCTCTTTGATCTCAAATGGACAGAGATCCAAACGGAGAGCGGAAAGGTCGCGGTATCGGGAGCTGAAAAGTAGAAAGAAGCATCGCTCCAATTCGCGCGCATGGGAGAAACGAGCGCTTCGAAGGGGCATCTTCGCGTCCCGTTTTGCTCGCCTTCCCGGCATCTCTCTCCCGCGCTCTTTGCTCAAGAGCAGAGCTGAGATCATATAGATACCTCTCAAGTGCTCGAATTGCGATCAGAAGGACGCAAAGGGCTTGAAATTGCCTGCTGGAAAAAAACTCAAAAGTCCGAAACCGATTCGTCGCTTCTTCTCTTCTTCAAGTCTTCTCTTCTTCTCCTCTGCTTCTTCTCACCTGGCGGGTGCTTGTCGCAGAGCTTGTCCCACCTCCATGGCGCGAGGTTGCGGAGTTCTTTCAGCTGGCGGGGCTCGCTGCGGCGGGACAGGGCCGCTGCTGCTGCGGCCGAGGGCGCAGAGGCGGGAGCGGGACGAGGCGCGTCGCTCATCGTTGCGCAAGAGAGAGAGAAGGAGAGAGGTCGTTCGTCGTTTCTCTCGAATTCTTTTTCCTTCCGAGAGAATGGAGACCAGTTGCTCGTCGTTTTTCTTATCTCACTTGCTCTCTTTTCCTTTCTTCTTCTTTTTCCGCTTCTTCTTCCGCTTCTTCTTCCGCTTCTTCTTCCTCCCTTTACAATCCCCCTCCACCATCAAGCCATGACCTCCGTCGCCATGTGCACGCGGGCCGCCTCCGTGGTCGCCTCCTCGACGGCGCGGTAAGAGCGAAGAGGATTGGAGAGCAGAAGCAAGGGAAGAAGAAAAGAGAGAGATAAAAAAAAGCAAAAAACTCGACCCTTTGAGCTCATCCTTCTCCCTCCCTTTTCAACCCATTTCAACCCTCCACTAGGGCCTCCCGCCCGCGCTGCGTGGCTGTCAGGGCCGCTTCTGAGCCCCAGGTGCGTTGGTGGTATCGAATGCACTGAAAAAGCGGCGGATTGGACAGGTCGAAAAGGCGAGAAATTGCACGCGTGGCAGAGCAAAGGAAGGAGGCTTGAGATCGACGAGCGATATTTTCTATTCAGCCTTCTCTCCTCCCCCTTCCGACACCCCTCCGGCGTACCCAATTGCGATCTCACCGTCCCCTTTCGCGAGCTTTTGATCTCTTTCAACATCTTACGCATTGAAATTCACTCCAAATAAAAACACCACTGAAAAAAAAAACACCAGGCCACCTCTCGCCGCTCAACGCTCGCCGCAGGCGCCACCATCGCCTCTGCTCTCGCTGCCGCGCTCGTCCCCGTCGCCCCGGCCCAGGCCTTCCTCGGCTTCGGTGGCGCCTCCAAGGACGAGCAGTATGCCACGGACACGGTAAGAGAGGGAGTTGTAGCCGAGAGGAACTGGTGTTGGAGAAAAGAGAGAAGAGAAAGAGATGGTCTTGAGCTCGCTCGCTTTATTTTTTTCCGTACCTTCTCTTCCTCTCAACCTCTTCCTTCTTTCTTTCGCTTCCTCACTCCCACCACCCACCACCCACTTCTCTCCAGGCCGGCGTCATCGCGACCGTCCGCACCGCCGTCACCCTCGGCCGCGACGACCCCAGCCGCGAGGCCGCCGTCGCCGCGGTGCGCCAGGCGACCAACACCTGGGTCGCCAAGTACCGCCGCGACAACCAGTTCAGCGGCAAGCCTTCGTACGGGAACACGTACTCGGCTCTCAACGCCGTCGCGGGGCACTACAACTCCTTCGGATCCGACACGCCGCTGCCCAAGAAGAGGCTCGACCGCGTGGTGAAGGAGCTCGACGACGCCGACAAGCTGCTGGCTCGCGGGCGTTAAGAGAGTTTTTCTTCTGGAGGAAGAAGAGAGGCAGAAGAGTGATGATTTTTTTCTCCGTTGTTTTTCAAAAAAAAAATTGATGAGAGAGAAGAACAAGTCCCCCCACCCCCGTTTCCCGCCTTTTCTTTTGAGTTTCTTTTTTTGTTACACGACGATCAAGACACACAGAGAGATGAGAGAGACGGATCAGAGAGCGATTTCAGCTACGGGGGGAAAAGATTTTTTTTTTACACCTTTCGAGAGAAGTTTCTCTTTCTCTCTTACTCCTCGCCGTCTTCTCCACCTTCTTCGCTCGGAGAACTCGGAGGAAAAACATCGACGCGAGGCTGCGAGTACCTCTCCCGCAGCGCCTTGGTCGGGATCATGTCCCCTCGCTCGTCCACCCCGAGGAACAGCAGGTAGGAGTAAGGGTGCAGCAGCTCCCTCTCGTCCCCGCCCAGCTGGGCAAACAGAGACGGCTTTTTCTTCATTTCTTTCTCTTTCCTTTCTCTTTCGTCCAGCTTGCCCCAGGTAGCCCAGCACTCGGGGTCCTCGGGCCACACCAGCCTGCTCTGCGGCACGTAGGCCAGCGGTGGGGAGTCCAAGGGCCCTCGCCAGTCCCTGGCGTCGACCAAAACGTGGTAGAAGGGCTGGAAAGGGTCCACGACGACAACAGAGGAAGAGGAAGAGGAAGAGGAGGAGGAAGAGGAGGAAGAATCCTCACCCCCTCCTCCACTCCCGCCTCCGATCCCCGCGTCCCGCTGCCACTCTGTCGTCTCGAGGCAGCACGAGTCCCACCCGGCGACGGCGCCGCGGTAGCCCAGCTCGGCGTGGAGCACGCGCGCGCCCAGGCGCAGCCGCGGGGGCGCGCCGGAGCGCTCGGCCCGGAGAGCGGCGGCGCCGGCCGCGGCGGCGAGCTTCTCCTCGACGCCCTTGATCCGGTCGCGGAGCTTGGAGGCCGCGGCGTAGCTGTTTTTTGAGGGGTTTGTTTTTTTGGGGTGAAAGAGTAAGGCGTGAGGGAGAGAGAGAGAAAGAGAAAGTGAAGAGAGAAAAACCCGAGAACTAAAAAAAAACTCACTCTTCGGCCTCGATCGCGGTCGCCAGCTCCGAGCGCAGCCGCACCCCTTCCAGGGCCGCGTCCATCTGGTCCGATGATGAGGACGCTGACGCTGAAGAAGAAGCGCCACCCCCACTGCTTCCACCGCCGCCGCCCCCTCCTCTCGTCGGCAGCAGGTCCCGCGCCGCCCGCAGCGCCTCGAGCGCCTCGTCGATCTGCGCCCTGCGCTCCCTGACCGCCGCGGCGAGCTCGTACTCCTCCTTCGTCAGCGCCCGGTTCAGCTGCACGTCGCAGTCGACGGCGAGCAGGAAGAGCACCAGGTCCTCGTAGCAGTAGCGCGAGGCCTCGGCCGTCTGCGTGAGTCGGGGTTGAGGCGAGGAGGCGCCGGCGGCGTTGGAAGCGGCGGGGGCGACGATCGACCTCTTGGGCGCCGCCCTGGCGCCTCTCTCGGGGAGCTTTCTTCGCGCATTGGTGGTCACGGGGATAGAGAACGATGGGTTCCTTGCTCCTGGGTGCGCAAACGTCGAGACAGAGCTCCTGGGGCGCAGGGAGAGAGGAGGAGGAGGACGCCACGATGAGAGAGGAGCCGTCGTCGTCGTCGTCGTCGTGGCTTCGATCATCGACGCAGACACAGACGACGAAGAGCAAAGAGACCTGGTGCTCTTCCTCGAGGCTCGCTGATTCCGATCTGCGGGCTTCGAGGAGCAGCCAGCAGAGCGACTGCAAGCGTTGGAGAGCATCGCCGTGTGGTTCTTTGGGGGCCCCAAGAATTGGGAAGAAGAAGGACAGAAGAAAGAGGAAAACGAAAAGTGAAAGAAAAAAGGAGTTGAAGGAAGCTCAGAAAAAAACTTCATCGCTCTCTCTCGAGAGCCCATTGCGAGAGCTCATTTCCCTCCTCGGGAAACCCACTCTCGACACGGAGACCCTTGCTCTCTGAACAGCCAGCCGAGAGGGGAATCATACGCCCTCGAAAGATATGCCGCGCGACGAGCCGGCGCGGACGAGGCGAAGAAGAAGAGGAAGCAGGAGCGGGAGCCGATGGCTTCCACATGCGTCGTCGAGTTTTTGCTTGCTTGCCCTTCTCTTCGTCCTCGCCTCCGCCTGCTTTACTGTTTCTCTGCAGCAGTCCGAGCTCTCAGCGACCCTGCACGCCCCGCCGACACTCGCCGGGAAGGTGGCTGAACTGGTGAGAGGAGTGGGAGAGAGAAGGAAGCAGAAAGAGAGAGGAAGAACGCGAAGAACGAATTCGATGGGCGCGTCGTCGCTTCCGCTCAGGGAAGGCGCGCCTTTTTCCCTCAACCTTCACAACCTCCTCCTCTCTCCAACTCCCAACAAATAGGCCGGCGACGACGCCGCCGCCGCCCACCAGCCACCTCCAGATGCGGAGCACCAGCGGCAGCAGCAGAAGCCGCAGAAGGCGACGATGTACTCGGACGGAAGCGAGAATGACGACGACGACACGGCCTCTTCCCCTCCACCTCCACCTCCGCCTCTCCCGGCCTCTTCTTCTTCCTCCTCTTCCTCGCCGTCGCTCTTCACCGTGCTCCTCCTCAGCGCGCTCATGGCGGCCTGCTCGGGCCTGGGGGCGCTCCCTTACCTGTTCTTCTCCAAGCCCCTGCCCGACAAGCTCAGGGGCCTCGCGGCCGCGGCGGCGTGCGGCGTCATGCTCGCCGTCTCGTTCGACCTCATCCACGAGGGGGAGAAGGCCGGCCGGAGCCGGGGTGGTGGTGGGAACGGCAACAGCAACGACAGCAACAGCTCCAGCGGCTGGTTCCCGACGACGGTCGGGGTCTTCTTCGGCGCACTGTTCATCAGGGCGGCGCAGGGGTGGCTGGCCCGGCACGAGACCGTCAAGTGGGCGAGCCTGGGCGGCAGGAGGAGGTCTTCGGGGCGCGGGGGACTCGCCCCAACCGACCCTCTCGCTCCTTCTTCTGATTTTCCCTCTTCCTCGTCGTCATCTCTCTTATCGCAACAGAAGAACCAGCGCAAGAACTTCCTGTTCGTCGCCGTCATGGCAGCGCACGCCCTGGGCGAGGGCTCGGGAGTCGGCGTCAGCTTCGCCGGGGAACGAGGCTGGTCTCGTGGAGTGCTGACGACGCTGGCCATCGCGCTCCACAACGTCCCCGAGGGGCTCGCCACGGCCACCGCCCTGGCCTCCCGTGGCGTTTCCCCCAAAGACGCCCTCTACTGGACGCTGGTCACGGCTGCCCCTCAGCCCCTGGTGGCCGTGCCGGCCTTCGTGTTCGTCGACGCCTTCCGAGGGTCGGCCCTGCTGCCCGGCGCGCTGGGGTTTGCGGCGGGGTGCATGGTCTGGCTCGTCGCCGGCGAGCTGCTGCCCGACGCGCTCGAGGCCGGCGCCGCGCCCGAGTCCGTGGCCACGGTGGTGGTGCTGAGCGCCGCGGCGCTGGAGGCGCTGAGGATGTGGATGGCGCTGTGGGAGAGGGAGGACGGGAGCCTGGCGCCGCCGATGATGGGATCAAAGGGGAGTGGTGGTGGTGGTTCTCTTGCTTCTTCTTCGAGTTCCTCGAAGCTTGCTCCTCCAAAGTCGCCCTTCGCGACCTCTTATGTACCTCATGCTGCTGCTGCGCCTCTCACCTTCACGGCCGCGCTGGCTTCCGTGCTCGCGGCCGCGGCGGCCGGTGCAGGCGCCGGGGCTGCCGTCGCCGATGCGACCCCGGCCGGCGCGGCGACGCTGGGCCTCGCCTCGGGGGCCCTCGCCTGGGCCTCTTCCGCGACGCTTTTTGTGCTGCTCACCAGCAGTAACGCTTCTTCTTCTTCGTCCTCGTCGTCGCACTTTTCCGTGCTCGTCGCCGCGGCCTTGGGCTCGGCGCTCGTCGCCGCGGCGACCTCTGCCCAGATCGGGGGGCCCGCGGCGGCGAGGGCAGTCTCCGCATTCCAGGAGCAGGCGCGCCTGCGCCGCAGGTCGCGCAACAGCTTCGGCGCGGACGGGTTCGCGTCGCACCTGGCCGCTCCCGTGGCCTCGGCCTCGGCCTTCGCGAGCGTCTCGAGCTCCGACGAGAGCAGCTTCCTGCCGACGAAAGCAGCGCAGGGAGGCGAACATGGAAACGGAGGAGGAAACGGAGATTCTTCGTCATTTTTCAAGCGCGGGGGACCCCCACCTCCGGCTGCCGTCGCTGCTGCGGCCGGGTGCATCTGCCTGGCGATGCACGAAGCTGCCTTGGCCTGGTCGGGGAGGGGCAACGGAAGCGGAAGCGGAACTCCTACTCTCGTCGCGGCCGCGGCGCTCGCGGCGGCCCGAGCGGCGTTTGTCGGCGGCGCTACGGCGACGATGTCTTCTCTGGTCTCCGGTAGAGACAAGAGCTCCAGGGCGTGGGCTGCGGGGGTCATCGCTGCCGTGGGCCCCCTCGTCAGGCTCGCCGCGGCGGTGCTTAAAGGAGGAGGAAAGACAACAAAAACTTCATCGTCGTCGACTCTGCCTCTCGCGTTTACCGCCGGCGCGCTGCTCTCGTCGACGCTGCTGCTGCTCTTCCCCGTCGCGGCCTCCGCCGCGGGCCCGCGCGTGGCGAGGAGGACGGCGACGTTCGGCGTGTTCGCTGGCGTGGTGGGGTCTGTGGGCGTGATGGTGGTGCGGGTGGTGGTGGTTGGAGGAGGAGGTTGAGGAGAGAAAAAAAATTGAAAAAAAAACTTGCGAACTTAAAAAAAAACACAATTCGTTTTTCGTTCTTCCTCTCTCGCGCGTCTCCCCCCTCGCTCGACTTGAACCTTCTCTCTCCTCTCTTTGCGTGCTCGCAGATCGCACGCACGCTCCTCGAGATTGAAAGAGAGATTTAGAGAGCTCGCTCCCCCTTGAAAAAGCAATGCTCCGGTTTACTAGCGCCGCCGTGACGGCCCGACGACTTCCATCTTGCATCGCCGGCCGCGCCTCTTCTCTTGCTTCTTCTCCAGCTTTTCGCCCCCCGGTGACATCTCTGCGATGTAGGCCGAGCGACGCTGCTCGGTTTCGAGTATTCGCGTCGTCATCAGACGCGAACGAAGGCGCCGAAAGTCCATCATCGCCGACATCGTCGGCGTCGGCGTCGACACCCGAGCAATCGACACCTAGCCTCAGCCGCGAGTCTCGCCAGTCCGAGACACAGGCGATCAACCTCCGCGCGATCAAGCAGTCGGACCAGATCGGCGCCGCTGCAGAGCAGCTTAAAAAGAGACTCGGAGGTGAGAGGGCTGGAGGAGAGAGAGAGATAGGGTTTTCGTTTTTTCTCTTTTCGCTTTTCTTTCGCTCAATTCCTCTTTTTCAAAAACCTCGACACAACAGAGCAACAACCTTCAACCTCTGACGCCGCCATCGCCGCAGCACGCAAGCTCGTCCTCGGCGGTAACGACTCCGAGGAGAAGTGGCGCGAGCTGGACGAGAAGTTCAACGAGTACCCTGACCTGCGCACCTTCAAGGGCATCGGAGAGGCCGGCGCAGACCCGGGTTTGTTCAAGCGCGCGGTCGTCGCCGCGGTCGAGTCTGTTGTCGGCCCCGTGGACGAAGCGAAGCAGGTCAGCGTTCGCGATTCTTCCGGGGGCAAGTACGTGAGCGTCACTGTGGGTCCCGTGACCGTGAATTCGGGGGATGAGGTCGTGCAGGTGTACGCTGCGATGAGAGAAACGGCGGGGAAAATGCTCAAGTTTTATATTTGAATTTTTCTTTCTCGTTTTTTTTCTTCTTTTTTCACTTGTGTGTAGACAAATCTCACTATTTAAAAAAAAAATACAAAAAGCATCTTTCAATCCAAGGCGACGGCCTTCACGCGCGCGACAGTGTAGACGGTCACGGGCTTGCAGGAGGGCGTGGAGGGAAGCGAGAGCGAGGCCGCCTTTGCCGCCGCGCTCGTCGCGGCGGTGCCGACGCTGCTTCCGCTTCCGCCGCTCACGCTCTCGCAACCAGTCACCTGCCCTGCAAACCACCAGCCGCCCTCCGCGTCGGTGGTCGCACCGCTGTACCTGGGCATCGGGAGAGGAGGCTGAGTGGTCGTGGCGAGGCGTTGCAGCGACGACGACGACGCGCTGGGAGCGGGCGCTGCCCTGGGGTCGCCGGGCGCTGAAGTGGCAGCAGCAAACGACGAAATCGCCGCGCTGGGAGCGACAAAGGCACTGAGCGGGCTCACTCCCTTGGAGAGCAGCCTGACGCTCGAGACGCCCGCCTCGGGCGTGAAAGTGGCGTAGGCCAGGGACGGGGGCATGTCTGCCGCCACGGTCACAAAGGAAACGCCGACGAGCGTCCCGTTCCCTCGAGCCAGCGCGGCCGCGGGCGCGACGATAGAGGCGCTCGGAAGGGCAAGCAAAGCTGTGGTCGAGGCGACGAGGGAGGGCTTGGAGCGCGGCTGCTGCTGCTGTTGAGCATCGGCGTCACTCGCATGAACAGACGACGAAGCCTGTTCCACAGAGTTGGGCGCGATCTCAAAGCCGAGCAGCGAAGCCCCGAGAACCGGAGGCGATTCGGTCGTCTTCTTTTCGTCGAAGCTTTCGGGTTGGCTGCTGCTGCCGACCCGGACGGGCGTCGAGAGCGCGACCCACATTTTCCTCGTGCCCGGCGTGGCCCCGTTGGACACGGTCACGCTGCCGACCCTGCGCGTCGACGTGACGTCGGCGGAACCTCCCAGAGTGCGCGGGGCACGGGCGACAGCAGAGGTGCTAGAAGAGGAAGAAGCGGAAACTTTCGAGGCATCGTTGTTGCTGTTGCTCTTCTTCGTCGTCGTCTCCTTCTTCGCTTCACCTGCTCCAGTTGCTCCGAAAAAGGCAGCCACGGGGGCAGCCGACTTCGTCACGTAGGTCGTCTCCGTCGACGCCGCGGGGATACCTTCCTTGCACCCGTTGGAGAGCGTGCCCGTGTTCGTGACGGACCACGCGGCGACGAACGTGCCCTTGGACGCGTCTCCGTCGTCGACGACCAGCGGAGAGGCGGAAGCGGCGGCTTTCGAAGAAGCGCCGCTGCCGGTCCCACCAGAAACGGCGACCAGGTACTGAGTTCCTCCGGCCCTGCTGTCGTGCTTGGCTCGAGGGGAAGTCGTGGCCGAAGTCAGGGCGCGAGTCCAGGCAGGGAAGTTGGACAGGGCGACCGTCGTGGGCCTCTTGTTGGCGGCGCCGGCGCGGAGCTGCGCGCGAGAGAGGCCGAGCGCCGATGCGCCGGCGCGCGAAGCCGCGGCGGCGTTGGTGCTGCTGTCGCTCGAAGACGAAGTGAACAGGTCGAAAGTAGCCCAGAGGGCGTTCGCGTCAATGCCCAGGGCCAGGTCCTTGGCGACGCACCCAGCGGGCGCGCAGCGTCCCAGCCCGGGCAGAGGCTTCGGCGCGGGGGGCTCCGGCGTCATCGTCCCTGCGGTCGAGGTCCCGTTGCCCTGGCCCACGAGTCCGTCGGCGTTGACCGCAAAGGGCCCCGCCCAGGTCTTGGTGGGGTCGCCCTCTGCCGTGGCCGCGACGATCAGCTGCGACGGAGAGGAAGACGCGGAGGCCGAAGAAGAAGAAGAAGAAGAGGCGTCTTCTTCGGCAGAGGGCGGCGGAGGAGGCGGAGTGTAAAGAGCAGCGAGGTAGAACTGGCGCTCGGCCTCGGGCGTCGAAGACGAGGCGTCGTAGACGCACCTCGCCGACGACCAGCTGCCCGTCGGGAGGACCTTCTTGTCCTTGGAGCCGGCGGGGAGAACCGCCGCGGGCTTCTCGATCCCCCTAAAAAACGCGGCGAGGGGCGTGGGCCCCGCTTTCCTGACGCCCTCGGCGGTGAAAACGGAAACGGCGCCACCGGCCGCGACAAGCGCGAGCCCTCGGCCAGCGCAGACGGCGACGCCGCTGTCCCCGGAGCCCCCACCGACGAGGTAGCCCGGGGAGGAGGCGTCGAAAGAGGCAGTGATGGTGTTGTCGTTGGGGTTGACAGCGGTCCAGGCCGTGCCGGCCTCGGACGAAGGGATGGAGAGCTGCAGGCCCGGGGTCGAGGCGAGCGGGTCAAAGGGAGAAGAAGTGACTGGAGTGGAGGTGGAGGCGGAAGCGGAGGCGGAAGCAGCCGCCGCTTCGAGAGCAGCAGCATTAGCAGCAGCGATCTTCTGGGGAGAGGTCAGCACGGTCTTGCCCTCGGCGTCCCCGGGGCGCACGTAGTCGAGCCCGACGTCGGCGTTGGCCGCGGCCTGCGGCTCCCTGGCGTTGGTGTCTCCCGACCTGACCTCGTAGAGGGGGGCGGCGTCCCCGTTGCCTCTCGCGACCAGGGCGGAGTCGACGCGGGCCTGGAGCAGAGGCTTGGCATCGGAAGCAGTGGAAGAAGGAGCAGAAGCAGCGGCAGCGGCAGAAGCAGAAGCGGCAGCGGCAGCGGCGACCTCGGCCGCGCTGACATCTGGCGACCCTGGGGGCCTGAGAGCAAAGCCGTTGCGGGCTCCTCCACTTGCTTCGACAGCGGCAGAAGCAGCAGCAGGTGCGATGACCCCTTCGTCGATCTTGGCGTCGTCGACGCGGAGCTCCCCCGCGGCCTTTTTCGTGACGGGGGCGAGGAGGCGGCGGCCTGCCTTGGAGGAGGAGGAGGAAGCGGCCGGAGGAGCCTTGGCGTCGAGAGGAGCTGCAGCAGCTGGTGCCGGAGCAGGGGCAGCGACGGTGACGTCGGGCTTGGGGCCAGTGGCCCAGGCCTTTGGTGCTGGCGCGGCCGGCTGGTTTGTAAGTGAGGAGGAAGAAGAAGAAGAAGAAGAAGAAGAAGAAGAAGAAGAGAGGAGGAGTTGGTTTTTTGAAGGTTGAGAGAGAAAAAAGACGAGAAAATCGAAAATCGAAAAAGAGCAGCTGCTGCGCGTCCGCGCCATGAAGAAAAAAAAGAAAAAGTCGATTCCGCCCCGCCGCTTCCCGTCCTCAAAACAGCCTTCCATTCACACTCACGTCGTTTGAGACAGCAGTAGGGATCGTGAGCGTCCCTACAGGCCACCCAGCAGCCCTGAAGACGGTGACCTGGACTCCCGAAGCCGGCGTGACTGGAGCTGCTTTTTGGGTTTCGCCATTGGGCGAAGGGGCGATGGCGTTGGAAGAAGCTGCTTGGACGGTGGTAGCTGGGGCAGTTTCAGCTCCAGCGACTGCAAGGGTCGAGGAAGACAGGGCCAAGAGAGCAACTGCCAAGGCGAAGAGAGTGCGTCGAGTCGCCATGGCGACAGGCGGAAGCGGGGGAAGAAGCAGAAAAAAGAAAAGAAGGAGCACGTCGACGGAGTTCGACGCTTTTTTTTCGAAAAATGATCTCTGTCGCTCGCTCTCTCGTCGACCTTGACTTCTCCCACTTCTTCCTCTCTTCCTCTCTCTCTCTCTCTCTTGCTTTCTCTCTCTCTTTTCTCACACACTGATAAAAACTAACAAAGACTAACGCGCGCTTGTTCTCTCTCTCTATCTCTCTGTGTTCCTACGCTATGTAATTGTTCATCTCCCTAAAAAAAGAAACAGAAAAACTGAAGCCAGAAAAAGAATCATCAAATCAAAAACCACCTCTCTCTCTCTCTCTCTCTCTCTTCCTTTCTTTCTTTCTTTCCTTCTCTACTTGCCCCCCCCTGCCGCCAACAGCCAGCGCCTCTCCGCCTCCGCCGCACAAGCCTTCGCGCCGGCGACCATCACGAAGCTGAATTCGAATTTGGCCGGGTGGCAAGCAAACTCCTCCCAGACCGAGGGGGACCAGCTGTCGTCGCCGCCGACGCCCATAAACGCGCCGTCGAGGTGGAAGTGGACGACGTTCGAGTCGGCCGGGACGAAGGACTTGACCTCGTGGTCGTGCGACGCCGCGGCGAAGGCAGCGAGAGGGTAGCGGGAGACGTTGACCTGGAGCGGGGAAGCCAAAGTGGAGATGGCCAACGAGGAGGGAGAAGCAGCAGAAGAAGAAGGGCTTGCTTCCGACCCGATCGCGAGCCAGCGCACGTCGGCCCTTCCCCCGCTCTCTCCCGGGTACATGTAAGGGACGTGGAGCTCCTCGACCGACGCGAACGAGTGCCTCCCCAGCAGGGCGCCGTCCTTGCGGTCCGGGTAGGCCTCGTGGGGGCCTCTTCCGTAGAACTCGACGGCGGGACGCGAAGTGGCACTCGGAGGCGCGGCGGTCGCGGCGAGGTGGACCCCGACGCGCGGCAACGACTTGAAGCCCCACGGGATCGGCGCGGGCATGGCGTCGCACGCGTCGATGCTCCACGACGTCGTCAGGCTCCCGTCGGCAGCCACCGAGTACTTGGCGGAGACGTGGATGGTGCCGTTGGTGCGCGCCGGAGCGTCGGGGTCGACGGGGCCGTTGTCGGCCGGGACGACGGGTTCGGCCATGAAGTGCGAGCCTCCGACCTCTGTGACGCCCACGAGCGCCACGGAGTGCTCCTTGACATCTTCTCCAATCGGGCGCATGTCGAAGGTGGCGGTGACCTGAGTGTTTGGGAGAGTAAGAGAGGGTAAAGGTGTTGAAATGAAAAGGAAAAGGTGTTGAAAAAATGAGCAAAAAGAGTTTTCTTTGATTTTTTTCACGTTGCGGTCCACACGTTTCGAGCCGATCTTGCGCTTGGAAGATGCCTCTCGTTCTTAGGCATCGCACGGCGAAAAGAATACAGAGGAAAGACGAGTGGAAAGGTGCGGAAATAGAGCAAAAGTGCCAAAAACTCCCAAAACGCACAAAAAACGCACCTCGACGCAACCTTCCGAGCCCTTTATCGAGTCCAGTTTGACCGTTTCAGGGACCACCGCCATGCGGTCGAGGCCCGCTTCCTTCCACCTGGTGGATTGGAGGGGGTGGAAGAGAATTTGGAGGTGTTTGGGAGTTGGTTGAGGGTGAGAGAGGGTGAGAGGGTGAGAGTGGAGAGTGGAAAGCAAGAAAGCAAAGTCCAAGTTCGACCTCGACTTTTGCTCGTCGGCGGGCAAGACACTGCTCCTGGGTCCCCGAAAATTCGAGCGCCTCTTTTCGTCCCCCAACACGCACCTGTTGGCGTGGCTGTTTCCCCCGGACCCGCCGCGGTCGTTGTCGGTGGGAGCGCGGTAGAAACAGGGCATGATGGGCTCGGCCAAGATTTCAGTGCCGTCGACGACCCAGCGCGTGACGACGCCCGTCGAGGACGAGACCTTGAGAGGTGTGGTGGCGTGTTTTCGTTTTTTTTAGTTTGTAAAAGGCGTCAGAATGGGAATTCAAAAAGTGCTTACGAAGCAGCACGTCGATAGCTCTCGAATGAGGCCAAGAGAAGCGAGAGAGAAGAAGCGGAACGCGGATAAAAGAGGACGCGAAAGAGGCGTCGCGTGACCTCTAGGGCCACTCCAAAAAACTCACCTCGACCTCGACGCCAGCGCCCTTGATGGTAATCCCGCCCGATATATTCGAGAACTCCAATTCCCCTGCCGCGGCCGCGGGGGCGCTCGGAGAGGCGCTAGGAGCCGCCTGAACGGGGAGAGGGAGCTGGACATGCGCGATGGGGAAGCCCTGTTGGTGGTGTATGAGGCGGTCGAAGACAAAGGAGCACAGGTGAGCGGGAGCCGAGGTGGTCGAAAAAGAAAAAAAACATCGCCGCATGCGCCGCATTTCTACTACTAACGCTCCGGCGTTCGTCGCACTGCTTAGCCAATTAAGCTACTCTACTCCGCACCTTGTCACACCACGGCAGCGTGCGGTTCACGCACGCGCGGACCTCGAGCAAAAGCTCGGGTTGGCGAGCAGAGTGCGTCGCCTCGACGACTTTTTTCGTCGCTGCCGCAACGTCCGACGCGGTGAATCCCAGTTTGACGACGGAGGAGGCCTGTTTATGGGTGTTGCGGAGCATTTAAGCGAAGTTAGCGCGGAGTGCGACTACCGAAATGCACTGTAAAAAAAAAAACATCAAAACCACAACGTACCTCTGGCGAAATCGCCGCAACGGCGACCGGCGCCCATCCTCCTGCTCCGCAACCCTTCAGATCGAGCGACGCGCCGTTCAAGATGACACGCGACGCAAAGGCGAGGTCCGAAGTGGACGTGAAGACGTTGGTGTTGTCGATTTTGACCGCAAGATGGCCATCAACCTCGCCCGAGTTCGCGATCTCGAGCGGTGCCTGCGTAAAATCGCGTTTTATGCGTCGCAGGGGTGTTAGCTAAATGATTCGATGCACCTCATCTCAAACGCCGCACGGGAACATACTCGAAACCAACTTACCATCGCGGCCTTGGCCTCCCAGCATCCCGGATGAGGGGTTCTATCGGGCCAAACCATCCCGTTGATGCAGAATTGGCCGTCATGCGGGGCATCCCCAAAGTCCCCGCCGTAGGCCCAGGCCTCTACGGTGGCTCCGTCGGCCGTGGCGAACTTGTTCATGAGGCCCTGGTCGACCCAGTCCCAGATGAAGCCGCCCTGTGTGTGTGTTTGCGCCGCAATGTGCGGAGAAGTGTTTGAGAGTGAGAGAACAGTGCAAAGATGCTTCTCCGCGGGAGAAAAACGCGGAGGTAACCGGTCTGCGCACCAAGTGCGGACTTTCACCAAGCTAAAAAACGCGCGTTGCGCCGCTTACCTGCAGCGCTGGGTACTTTTTGAAGGCGTCCCAGTACTTGGTGTAGTTGCCGTTGGAGTTTCCCATGGCGTGCGTGTACTCGCAGAGGATGACAGGCCTCGTTTCGTCGCTCTCCTCCGCAATGCGGATGATCTGATCGACGCGTGCGTACATTGGACAGATGATGTCCGTCGCACGCGTGCGGCTGCCGCCGCCTTCGTACTGGACAGGCCTCGAATCGTCGCGCTCGCGGATAAAGCCGGCCATGGCGAGGTGCGCTGAAGTTTTCGGAATTTTTTGTTGAGTTTTTTCGAGTGAGAGTCGAGGTCAAGAGCAAGTTCCTTCTCTCTCTCTCTCCCTCGTTTCCCCCAACCTCCACTTCTCTCACCCTCTTGCCCCGCACCCCACACCAACACCCTCACCTGGTCCGTAGCCGGCCTCGTTGCCCAGAGACCACACGATGACAGCAGGCGAATTTTTGTCTCGCTTAACCATCCTCGCGCCGCGCTCGACGACCGCGTTGAGCCACTGAGGGTTTGAGGCAGGCACCACGGGGTTGTTGCGCAGCCCCGGGTCGAAGCCGTGCGTCTCGAGATTGGCCTCGTCGACCAGGTAGAGCCCGTAACGGGAGCAGAGGTCGTACCTGTTGGGAAGAGGGGAAGGGGAAAGAGAGAAAGGGTGAGTTGGACGAGCGTCGTCGGGCCTCGCCCCTCACTCACTCCACTCACTCACTACCCCGCGCCACCCCCCGAAACTCCACCTTCCGCTCCGTCTCTCGCCCTGCGTTCTCCAGATTCGGGCTCAACGCGTCTTTCTTGATCACCCAGGATCAATAAAAGTCGGATCTGAGACTTCGAAAAAACGGGTCGCCGAAAGCAACTTGCCGTCGCAGATACAAGCCGAGGAGGCAAGAGGCACAAGAGAGGGGCTCTTGCTCGCAAGCTCTCGAAAAGGGTCGAAACGGCAAAACGCCTCTATTCCTCTCGATACTACGCTCAAACGATAGATCAACGATGGAACAACACAATGCTGCAAGAAAAAAAGCAAAGAGCGAGCGCAAGGCGGTCAAAACGGCCCGCAAAGTCGTGAAAAACGCGAAAAACAGCCCTTTTTACGAAAAATTTCAAGGCTTTCGGTCTTTTTCGACGCCTTCCACTCGTCGCGTTGCTTCGATTCGACCCGCCAGCGATGACCATAGACGCAGCGCATTTGATGTGCTGGGTTTGACGCAAAGCAACGGCTTGCAAGGTAGTCGAAAAAGACGAAAACCTCGTTTTCGACCCATTTTCACTGGTTTTCGGGCTTTTTCGACCTCCGCCGCTCACTTTGAAGCGTCGACGCCGCCATGCAGAGGTGCCTCTGATCAAAACGCATCGAACGCAGTCAAGATCGCGCAAAGAGGAGGCGTGCAAGGCCATCAAAGAGGGCGCAGAAGGTCGAATTTTCAAAGCAAAAAGGCCAAGGAGGCTTTTTTTTCTTTGCGCTCGAGTCGCCTGCTGTTGCTGCTCTCTCTCTCTCTCTCTCTCTCTCTCTCTCTCTCTCTCTCTCTCTCTCTCTCTCTCTCTCTCTCTGCTCAACGCTCCTTCCCCCACACCCCCGCCCTTCCATCCCCATTCTCCGACCCACCCCCAATCCCCTCTCTCTCTCTTCCCCCCCCCCAAAAAAAAGATACTCACCACTGCACGATGTTGGGGTAGTGGGAGCACCGCACGGCGTTGAAGTTGAACTTCTTCATCAGCAACACATCCTTGAGCATCCCTTCCTCGGTGCAGGCCTTGCCACGGCGCTCGTCGTGCTCGTGGCGGTTGGCGCCCTTGACCATGATGGGCTTGCGGTTGACCTGCAGCTGGCGGTTCCTGATCTCGACCTTGCGCAGACCCACCAGCGACGCCTCGGCCTCGAGGACGGTCGTCTTGTTCTTGAGCAGCGTCAGGACCAAGACGTACAGGTTGGGCTCCTCGGCGGACCAGAGCGCCGGGGGCAGCTTCTGCGCCATCATGTCGACGGCGCGGACGCTGACCAGGCCACCGACGCCGGCGTCGGCCCTCGAGGGCGAGCCGGCGACGCCGTCGATCGCGGGCCAGTGGTCCTTGTCCTCGACCTCGAAGACGGCCGGCGACGCGAGCACGGCGACGGGCTTGGCGGCGAGGTCGTAAGGGTCGAGCTTGAAGATCTCGGCCCGGAGCGTGACGTCGTCGAAGGACTCGCTGGTCGGGGCGACCAGGTGGACGTCAGCGTCGATCCTGTAAAGTTGTTAGGGTGGGAAACGAAGAGGTGAGGGGAAAAAACCGCTCTCGTTTCTTCCTCTTCTCTCTCTCTCTCTCCGTCTCCAAATCTAACTTCCTCCTCCTCTCACCAGCACTTCTCCAGCGTCCCGTCCTCGGCAAACTCCATCGGCGTCTTTACGAAGAAGTCGACGATCCTCGTCTGGGCCGGCTTGGCCAGCAGGCTCGCGTCGCGGTGCAGCCCGGACAGCCACCAGTGGTCCTGGTCCTCGAGGTAGCTCCCGTCCGAGAACCGCAGCACCACCACCGAGAGCAGGCACCTGCCGCCGGCCTTGAGGTACCTGGTGACGTCGAACTCGCAGGGAAGGCACGAGTCCTGCGAGTACCCGACCTCGACGCCGTCGACGCAGACGTAGCACGCGTTGTTGACGCCCTCGAGCGTCAGGAAGACGCGGGCGGCGTCGGGCGTCCACGACGCAGGGACGTCGACCCAGCGGCGATAGACCCCCGTGGGGTTCTCGGAGGGCACGAAGGGCGGGGTGACCGGCCAGGGGTAGTTGAAGTTGGTGTAGATGGGCACGCCGTGGCCCTGGGTCTCCCAGTTTCCGGGGACCTCGATCTGGGAGTGGAGTGGAGGAGGAAAAAGGTTCGGAAAGAAAGTTTTGAGTGAGTTTTGAAGTGAGTTTTGAGTGAGGGGGTGAACGCCCTTCCTTTTCTTCTCCTCAAATCACCACCACCTCCAAATCCTCCTCCCGTACCTTGGCCCAGTCCTTGTCGTCAAAGTCGCCGCCCGTCACTCCAGCGGGCAGCGACTCGGGCTTGTCAAATAGGCGGAACTTCCACTCGGTCGTCGAGTTGAGGTCGAGGCGACGCGAGGGGCTCGGCGGCGGCGACGAACTCCCGGGCACGCGGGCGTAGAACGCGAGCGCCTGCTCGGCGCTGTCGAAGGAGCGCAAAGGGACGTGGGCGCGGCACCTAGAGGTTGATATGATTGATAATTTCATGATGGGTGGCGTGAGAGAGAGACAGGGGCATCGTCGAGGGGCGGCAAGGAAGAGAGAAAAAGAAGAGAGGGGCCAGCTAATCGATCGAATGGAAGGGGAGAAAGCGAGGGCCTCGGCCCTCGGTAGTGGGGGGAGAAAGCGAGGGTCTCGGCCCTCGGTAGTGGGGGGAGAAAGCGAGGGCCTCGGCCCTCGGTAGTGGGGGGAGAAAGCGAGGGCCTCGGCCCTCGGTAGTGGGGAGAAAGCGAGGGCCTCGGTAGTGGGGGGAGAAACGAGGGCCTCGGCCATCGAATTGGCGATCGAAGAAGAAGAAAAAAAAGGAAAAAACTTCACCGCGCCCTCTTCCTTCCTCTCCCCTCCGATTCTCCCACCTGTTGCGCTCCGTGACCGCCGGGTTTTCCCAGTCCCTGGCGTGGCTCGGGTGGGAGGCGCCGAGCGCGCCCGAGGCCGTGGGCGGGGGAGGCAGCGAGGAGGAGGTCATCTTCTTGATGGCGTCGTCGTCGTCGTTGTCGTCGGGATCGACAGAGGGCAACGACGAGGAAGATGGGAAAGCTGCTGGACGAAGAACAGCTCTTTTCCTGGCCTCTGGCTTGGACGGGCAGAAGCAGAGAGGTGTCGCACGCGACGCGACGCGGAGAGAGAGCGCTGCGGGCGCCAGTGGAGTGGCTGGTTGGGGGTCTCTATTCCGAAAGAATTTCTTCGAGTTTTGATTTGGACAGAGCTCTCGAGAACGATTCAGAGGCCATTTTTTTCTCTCTCGCTCGCTCGATCACTCCCTTTTTTCAAAAGTTTTCTCTTCTCTCGAAGTCCCAGGGTTCAAAAAACACCCTTCGCGCGCCGCCTTGCGCGCTCTCTTTCGCTTTTCTTTTCGTGTCAGTGTGCACGGCTGACCGCTCTCGAGAGTGCGCTACATCCGTTGCGTCGCTGCGAAGCGTGGGAGAGACTGGGAAGACAAACGAAAGCGACGACGACGATGGCTGCCTCGTTGCTGCTTCGAAACCGAGAAAGGCAATCTCTTTTGTCCTTTGTTCTCCTCGTCTCCCTCTTCTCCTGCTCTTCTCTGCTCGCCGTCGACGCGAGGCGACATAGGCAGCTGTCTCGGTACGTGGAGAGTTTTCTTACAATGATGGAGGGGGTGAAGGGAAAGAGAGAGGAAGATGATGGGAAGCATCGATTGAGGTGCGCCTGAACGAAAAAACGAAAACGGAAGGAAACTCAACCTCTTCTCTTCCTTTTTCCCTCTTCCACTTCCCACCACCAACAGCGAGTTCCCCGGCCTTAACGACAACGACGGCGGGCCTGACTCGCTTTCCACCTCGGCGACCGAGTGCGACAACACCGAGACGGGACTATGAGTAGGGTCGGTTTTCGATGTTAAGAAGGGAAAGAAGGAAGCAAAAGAAAAAACAAAACTCACTTCTCTTTTCACTCTCTTTCCATCTCTTCTCTCTCCTCCCTCAGCTGGCTCATCGCCGACTCGGCGGGCTACGTCTGCTCCCGAGACCGCGTCGACACGGTCACCGGCTGCTGCCCCAAATACGGCAAGAAGAGCGGCGGCGCGACGGCGACGACGGCGACGGCAACAACTTCGTCGCGCCCGTTTTCGTGCTCGGGCTGCGACGCCGAGGCGCGCTGCTGCTCCGAGTACGAGCACTGCGTCTCGTGCTGCCTGAAGCCCGGGAACGGCGCCGACGAGCTGTACAAGACCGAGTTCGTATCGCGGGGACGGTGAGAAGAGAAGAGAGTGGCTTTTTTGTTGTTTTGATTTTTTGTTTTCGATTTCGTTTCCTCTCCTTTTCTCACTTTCTCTGAACCTCAAAACAAAAAAACTCAGCCCCGAAACCGGACGCTGGGACTCGCCCTTCCACTACTGCGCGGGCAAGTGCCGCACCACCTCCGTCGTGACTGTCCACGAGAACGCCTACATCTCCCGGAACCACCACTGCTTCTCGGCCAGCGGGATCCCCCGCGTGCCCGTGCCCAAGGAGAACCCGCCGCCGCCGCTGCCCAGCGGCGCCCGCGTCGTCGCCGGCGGGCCCGGGGAGACCTGCGACGCCGCGTGCGGGGCGCAGGGCCGCGTGTGCTCCCCCGGCGGGGCCCTGCCCGGCAACGACTGCAACCTGCTGCGGGACCACTTCCACTGCGAGGCGGGGTGCGTCGAGAGTCGTCCGCAGGAAGCAGAAGGAGCAGAGGGAGGAGGAGGCAGCTCGTCGGCAGAGGCGAATTCCGCGGCGGCGGCGCAGCTGCTCCCTGCTCCTGGCTACGTCGTTTCGACGGCGCCGCAGGAGTTGAGGCCCGCGACGTGCCTGACAGTTCCGAAGGCGCAGCAGCAGCACCCCCTGGCCTGCGACGCGCCCTCTCCGGCAGGCGGAGAGCACGTGCGGAGGCTCTGCGTCTGCCTGGCGCCCGGGGGGATGCGGCGATGAGTTGTTTTTCGGGTTTTTTCTTTTCTTTCTTTCTTTTTCTGTTTTTTTTTCCTACCGCTCCGCTCCGCTATCTGTCTCCGAACTCGGACAAAAAAGAAACAAGAACGGAAATGCCAGCGCGCCATCTGCCGCTCCCCACAAGTGTGTTACTACTCGAAAAGAATACAATCCAAGAAGAAGAAAACAGAAAGAAAAAAACTCCTCGTCGTCTCAGTCTCTCTGTCTCTCTCTTTCCTCTCCGTCTTTTTTCTTACTCCACTTTCCGAAACGCCTCCACCCCTTCGCCGACCATTCCCGAAGCCGCCACAACCTCCTCCGCAGCGCCGTAGAGCCCAAAGAGACCGCCCGTGTGCAAGAAGAGCACTTTCTTACCTCGCCAGTCGAAGTTGCTGTTGCTTTCGTCATCGGGTTTCTCGTCGCTGCTGCTGTTGCTGCTCGCAGCCGCGATCTCCTCGAAGAGCGCCCTGACCGCCTTGCCCGTGTAGACCGGATCGAGAAGGATCCCGGAGGACGAGGCCACGTCCCTCAAGAATTTCAACTCTTCGGGGCGGGAGATGGCGTACCCGGAGCCTTTCGCTTGCACGACAGTGATGATGTCTCGGGCGCGAGGTGGAGGTCCGTTTTCTTCAATTCCACCTCCGCCCCAGAGCTCGTCCACGTGCTTCTGGACCTCGGAGTAGAAGTACCCGGGATCGTCGCAGACGGAGAACGCGATCACCCGGGTGCGAGAGCCGGCCAGGTGGAGGCCCAGCGCCAGGCCCGCAGCAGTGCCGGCCGAGCCCGTGGCGAGCGCGACGGCGTCAAACTGCTCTTGAGTTTCACTTCCGCTTTCTCGCCGGATCGCCGCCGGCGCCTGATCCATGATCTCTCGGGAGGCCTCGAGGTAGCCCCAGGCGCCCAGCGCGTTGCTCCCGCCCAGGGGGATGAGGTACGGGCTTTTGCTCTTCAGCCTCTCGGCCAGCTCCAAGAGCAGCGGCCAGCCCCCGTCCCCGGCAGCGGCGTAGTCCTCCTTGCTGACCAGGTGGATGTGCGCGCCCAGCAGCCTCTCGATGAGCAGATTTCCCGCGAAGCCTGGGTCCTTTTCGGTCTCGCTCTTCCTCGTCCTCAGGATCAAGTGGCACTCGAGCCCGGCTGCTCGCGCTGCTGCTGCCACGGCTCGCGCGTGGTTGCTCTGGATGCCACCGATGGACAGGAGCGCGTCTGCTCCCTTGTTCAGGGCGTCTGCCACCAGGAACTCGAGCTTGCGTACCTTGTTGCCAGAGAGCTCGAGGCCCGAAAGGTCGTCTCGCTTGATGAAAAGATCCACGGACTTTGACGAAACCTTCTCCTCCTCGAGGGCACCCTTCCAGCGGTGGATCGGCGTCGGCAAGATGCCCAGCGCGAATCGCCGAGTCGGTGGGTGCGGGAGCCTGGCAGCAAAGGGGGGTGGCGTGTAGGGCTCGAGCGAGTGGAGGGCGCGGGTTGTTGAGGTTGAGGTTGAGGTTGGAGTGGTCGCTGGGGTAGTGGGCATCGTTTTTGCTTTTTTGACAGTTCTCCCAGCTCGGGGCAGTGGATTCGAACTGATGTGGACTAGATTGATCTCCTCGACGTGATCTACACGCTCAGGGTGAAATTGAGAGGAGCAGAGGAGCGGAAGAGTGTAAAGCGTGAGCTACATGCGATCGAACTAACCCGAGCGAAAGAGTGAGTGAAGGAGGAGCCGGGTTTTTGCTCGACGAACGAACGAAATCGCCGACGGCTTTTCTCTTCACTTTTTTCTCTTCCTCTCTTCTTTGCTCGCTTGCCGCGCTCGATCGAGTGCTCTCTTTCTCTTTCAACGGCGTGGCTTTCTCTCCGCGCCTGTGCCCGAAGCAGCAGCAGCAGCAGCGACGAGCGCAGATCTGAGCAGCAGCAGAGGCAGCAACAGCAGCATCAAAGCGGCAGCGTCTTCAGCCCATTGATCGCCTTCGACTCAAACCTCTTTCTCCACTCTCTTTTCTCCTCCATTTCGCTGTACAAATGGCTTCTCTGCTCCTCGAGCAGACGCGAGGTGAGTCGCTGGCTCGCCGTGAATGGAAATAGAGAGCAGCAGAAGCGTCAATGCGTTCAAAAAGCAAACGCTGAGTGATTGATTCTTTTTTGACGTCTTTCTGTTCGCTCTCAACCTCCTCTCTTCCTTTCTCTTTCTCTCTCCCTTGTTATTTACAGCCGCCCACGAGGACATCGAGCGGCTCGAGCGGTCCATCGTCGCCGACTACCACGGAAACCCCAGGGGCCACCGCGACAAGCTCGCGCAGGCGCACCGCGTCCGCCGCGCCCTCGACGCCATCAAGGAGCGCGCCCGGTTCCTGCTCGACGCGCACGCCGACGCCGACAGCCGCCGCGCAGCCGAGGGCGAGGCCCTCCGCGGGGGCACGGCGGCCGCGGCCGCGGCGACGGCGGCGGGCGAGGCGGACGAGCGCGCCACCGAGCTCGCGCTGCGCGCCTTCGACGAGAGGCTCGCCGAGGCGAGGCGCTACCACGCCCGGTTCCGCGACGACGGCGAGATCACGATGGACGACGAGCTCGCGGCCGCGACGGCGGCGGCCAGGGCGAGGAGCCTCGGCGGCGGGCTCGGGGGCGGCGGCGCCGCAGGAGTCGCCGCCGCCGCCGCCGCATCCGCCGGCATCTCTTCTTCCTTGCTCTCCTCGCTGGACGCGGCGGCCGCGGCCCTGGCGGCGGACGCCTCGGCGCTGCCCTCGTTCACGGGCGAGGAGGCCGGCGGCCGCTGCCTCGACCTCCACCAGCACTACCTCGCCTTTGTCAACTGCAACCCTTCGAGCAAGAGCGTGAGAAGCAAGATGGCGTTCGGGCGACAGGACTGCGACTACAGCGAGTTTTTAACTTCGCTCTCGGACTTTGATATGCTGGTCGTGGCCCCCACAAGCGGAGGAAACTCTTGCCGCGGACGACGCCGCTCGCGGGCGCGGTCGGCGGCGCCGTGGAGGCAGTACCTGAAGTCTCTGCTGGCCTACCTCGAGGACTTCCACGCCCGCACGCAGCCCCTCACGCCGCTGGCCAAGGTCTACAAGGCCGCTGGCGTCGAGGACTTTGAAGCGAGGTGGGAGACAGGGAGGGTGGAAGGGTGGCGAGACCGGGGGCTGGGTGAAGGCGGCGACGGCGAAGAAGGAGGAACAGCAGCTCTCCCTTCGTCTTCTTCTTCCGCTCCCCTGCCTCTCGCCCTCCCTTCGCCGGCTCTGGACCTCTTGCCCTTCTCCTCCGCCGCGGAGCTCGAGGCGCTGGGAGCGGACGCCCTCAGGGACGCCCTCTCAGCGCTCGGCCTCAAGGCGGGGGGCAGCGTCGAGCAGCGCGCGGCGCGGCTGTGGCTTACCAAGGGGACGCCGCTGACGTCGCTCGACGCGAAGCACTTCGCTAAAGGTTCCAAGGTGGCTACCGCGGTGGCTGCCGCGAAGAAGGTCGCAGCGCCGCTGGCTCTGCCGGCACCTGGAGACGAAGCGACGCGTCGCCTGTTGGACCCGTCATCCAAAAAGAAAGAAGGCGTCGAGGCCTGCTCCCGCGCCTCCGCCCTGCTCGAGCTCAAGGTCTCCGCCCTCCTGAAGAGCCCCCTGGCGGCGGCCCTGGAGGAGACCAGGGCCAGCGTCGAGAAGAAGGCCGCGAGGACCTACGAGGAGGCCCTGGCGGACGCCGAGGAGCGCGAGGCCGCCGACGGAGGAGGAGGTGAGTTTGGCGGCGGCGGAGCTGAAACTGCTGCCGCCGCTGCGGCCACCGCCAACGACGACACCGCCTTCGACTCGGACGAGGACGACGAGCACGTCCATAACCCGCTCAAGCTGCCCCTGGGCTGGGACGGCAGGCCGATCCCCTACTGGCTCTACAAGCTGCACGGCCTCGACAAGGAGTTCATTTGCGAGATCTGCGGCGGGCACGCGTACCGCGGGCGGCGCGAGTTCGAGCGGCACTTCCGCGAGACCAGGCACGCGACGGGCATGCGCGCGCTGGGGATACCCAACACCAAGGAGTTCTACGAGGTGACGCGGATCGCGGACGCGCAGGCGCTGTGGGAGACGCTGCGGGCGAGGAGGGCCGGCGGCGGTGGAAGTGGAGGAGCTGGTGGAGTTGGTGGTGCTGGAGTCAAGGCAAGCGGCGGCGCAACTGCTGTTTCGCACCGCGCCGCGACCAACGCCGCGGTCGCGGCGGACGAGGTCGAGGAGGTCGAGGACGAGGAAGGGAACGTCTACGACAGGCGCACGTACGAGGACCTGAAGAGGCAGGGGGTTTTGTAAAAAGAGAGGCTGCTTTTTTTACGAAAGCAAATAAGTTTATCGTCGACGCTTCTCACCTCACATTCTCTTTCTTGGACTCGAGCGACTCGCTCGAGTGCTGGTCGTTCGACTCGATCCTTTTTCTTTTTCCCCTTGTGCAAACGCGCGCGCGCGTTCCTCACCCTTCAAGAATGGACGCGTCGTCGTCATCCTCGCAGCTGCTGCTGACCGCCAGCACAGGTCCGTAGAAGAATGAAGAAGAGGAAGAAGAAGAGGAAGAAGGAGTTGGAAATTTCAAATGAGACAACCGCTCTGTCAGCGTCTCGCTTGCATCGACGACGCTCGACGCGTTCTTCTTCTTCTTCTTTTTCAAGCGCGAACAACTCCTCTGTCCAAGCCTTGAGTTGTTTGTTTTGCAGCAGAGCGTGGCCTCGACGTTGTGCACATGCTGAAAGTGCAATTGGCTTGGATTGAAAAGCGTCAGCAGGGCTCGCGAGAGAGGCGGAAAAGGAGAGAGACATGCGTGCGTTGCTCGAACGCGGCGGCGGCGGCGGCAAAAACGAAGAAAAGAGAAAACTCGACGCTTGATTTGGATCGAGGCTTTTCCGCCCTTGCCGAAAAAACCCGCCGCGCTCTCCTCCTCCACGGCTCTTTGCGATCCAATCCCATCACCAGCACGCAGATCCTTCCGT